>WNFP01000247.1_pt1 | contig 40192 bp, 60 predicted proteins | sample 5400201 | NCBI WGS metagenome assembly WNFP01 (sample SAMN13153355, study PRJNA577476) | soil metagenome | isolation source: 115 cm saprolite under Madrone tree | place: USA:California | collected 2016-06-14 | reverse complement strand
GAAGTGCAGATAGATAAAGGTGAAGGATTTTGCTATCACGATTGTACATCAATGTGTAGACATAACGGATGTAATTGCGAATGTGGAGAATTTCATATTCCTAAAGAATAAATAATATGGAAAAACAAGACTATATCGCAAAAGAAGTAGCCGCAAAAGAGCAAGTAATGCACTTAGATGTCAATAATAAAAGCACCTTACGTTCCATGCTCTCAAAAGAGTTTGACCAGAATGAACGCAGCACGCAGGACTATATAAGGGGATACGATGACGACCAGCCTTTAACTAACTCCGATTATAACCACTTTGAGGAATAATCAAATATTATGGCCAGAGGGATACATATGCTTGGTCGAAAATTGCCAAAAGAAGTGATAGAAAAAATACGACAAGGAACCAAAGCGACACAATTTAAGATAGGACATAAATTTTCGCCTCAAACGTTGCAGAAAATGAGGAATGCTCGTTTAGGTAAAACGTCTGGAATGAAAGGGAGAAAACATTCACCAGAAATTACGCTCAAAATTAGCAACTCTAAATTAGAGAGATTCAAAGATAAAACAAAGCATCCACGTTGGAAAGTAGATAGAAGTTCCTTACAAAGATATGGCGATGATGCTAAAGATAGAAGAAGTGGAGCATATAATGCTTGGAGAAAAGAAGTCTGGCTACGAGATAACTTCAAATGCAAGATAGCTAATCCAGATTGTGCAGGTCGTATAGAAGTTCATCACATATTAAGTTACGCAAAGTTCCCTGAATTACGTTATAAATTAACCAATGGCATTACACTATGCCACTTCCATCACCCTCGCAAAAGAGAAGATGAAAAGAAACTAACCCCTTACTTTCAAAGTTTGGTGGGTGAAGTGAACTAATTTGATTTATCGCATAGATTGGATGGAGAAAAAGTCGGACACTTGGATTGTCGCAATCTTAGTAGAGGGTATTGAGAATGGTAAAGTAACTGAAAACGTATCTATCAATAAAACAAACAAGGATGGCACTATTGCTTTTAAAGAGTTTGACACACTTATGCCGGGCCATACCATTGAAGGCAACCTGTGGCAAAATCCAAGCACTCATAAATTTGCCCTCTATCCTAACCGACCAGCGCCTAAGAATGACGGTGAAGTGGTAGCGCGTAGTACGCCAACGCGTAGCTTTGGTGGTGGTGCAAAGGCAATGGAAACAAAAGCAGCCAATATAGAAAAGGCACAAGAAACTACCTTTAAGCATGTGACACAGGCGCAGGAGAATAAGAATAAGGGTATTATGCTGGCCGCCGCCTTTCGAGACGCCACTATTATGCTTACCAATATGCCCGCATATAACGAAATGACGTTTGAAGAAATCCGCACCAACCATAAAGCTATTGTTGAGTGGTATGTATCAGGCTGGAACTCAATGGAGGAAACAATCGAACTTCCTTTTTAATCTATGGATACCTACCTACTCCGTCTATCAGGTAAAGCCGAGTCACCCAACCGTATCGAAATAGGGCATAACTTTAAAGTGCTTTTAGAAGGCTCTATCATCTCAGAGACGAAAAGTGATAACGAAGACGGCAACCACACCTATACCGCTGTCTTTAAACCGATACGCATTGAAACGCTGAGTGACAGTGGCGAGAGACTTAAACTCAAAGACACACGCACGGCCTCACAGATATTCCGGGCCCGTATCTACGGCATCTGGCTCAAAGACGATAACGGTATAGAGTTCAAGACCTACTACGAAAACCTCATGACTAACTTAATAGCTATGGCACCTGAAATAGTGTCTATGTATGGAGGGGAAACAGTATGAAAACAAAACCTAAAAAACTACTCAATCCAGATTCATTCTATTACGTTAATGAAAATATCGAAAAGCTTTTTAAGCCTGAACCCATACGCGGTAAGATAGAACTCAAACACTTTGATAGATATATTACCAGTGATGAGGTTATAGAAGAGCTTAAAAAAGACGGTTGTGTACCCGCAAATGCTACAGAACTATTTGACTGGTACGAACAGAATAAAGACAGCGGTATAGGTAAATATCAGGGAATAGTAGCTTTAGGCTCACAAGCAGTCTTCGATGGCCGGCGGCTCGTTTGCTACGTCTGGTGGAATGACTCCGAGCGTAGTGCCCGCCTCCCTTGGTTCGACAGTGACTGGATTGCCGGCTGCTGGTTTGCCTTCGTCCGCGAAAGCACTAAGTCCTCCGACACTGAAAACTCATCACTTAGTAACTTAGACCTTGAGCGTGCAATTAAGGTAGTTAAAGAAGCAGGTTATCAGGTAAGTAAAATAATATGAAACCAACTACACTAAGATATAGGTTCGCAGAGAAGTTCTGTCGTAAAAGCAAAGACTCGAAAGAGCTTGGCACACCGCGTTTTGATTGGTTTTTTCCTGAAACAACAACACCAAACGAAGTGCTCTCCTTCATACACCAAGAGCTAATAGCGATTGCTGATGAGGTTGACGCAAGAGCAGGTGAAGATGTTTTTAAGTCATTGAGTCAAGCAGACACCATACAACGTGCTTATAAAACCATAGCATCACTTATTCGCGCTAAAGCTAACGAACTTAGGTAACTTATATGGAAATAAATTCACATATACACGAATATATTAAGACTAAAAAACAACTGGTATTAGTGAAAGTCGTTTTGCAATAAAAATAATAATATATGTCTGTAGAATATGTGGTGAACCTAAAAATAAAGACCTACTTATATGACCGACAAAATAAAGAAAAAGATTCAGGAATTAGTACCTGATGTGATGAGTAGAAATATATCAGTGATAATTCCTGCGCCGTTTAAAGGCTTAATAAATTATCGTGACGATAGGATAACACTTGCTGTGGTACTTCGTGCTATAAAGAAAAGCAAAAAAATATCTGCTAAAAAATGGTTTGAAGCTGTAGACCATTTAGTAGGCAGAGCGCAATGGAACCTAGAGCTTGACTCATGGGACGACCAAACTAAAGAGACACAGCAGTTTATCGGCCAGTTATTGGGTGTACAGTAAGGGTATGAAACCAGTCACTCTATCCAATAAAATATGCGAAAAGGAGGGTTGTGGTAAGTTTACGCCCTTTCGCTCTGACTTCATACCCAGAAGCTACTGTGACAATAAGTGCTTCCGTTCCTCCAAACAGTTTAAGAGGTTCTATAGTGTTGATAACTCATCTGTAGGCAAAAAAGCACGTTAAGATTATGTGAGATAGAGTTAAAGATTGTTGACTGGGCAAACCGCAAGAAGAAGAACCGTAATAGCCGAGCTTGAAAAGGCAATTGGCGCGGTGGTTGAAAGACCTTTTCATCTAACCGGTTTTCCCAGTTAGCAATTTTTAAATAACAGTTGGTGTGTGGATGGGGCGTGTGGCTCAAGTGCAAGGGATAATGCTTGAGCGGAATCGGAGCTTCGGCACCGATGGCTAAAGAATAAATGGTGTAAGTCCATAAACGCTCCCCACCCGCACATCAATAAAATACATTGGTGTATATACACTCTGCACTTTAAGTGGGAGCAATCCCGGTTCAGCTAATTGGTATACCTACCTTAAAGCTGAAGCCTTAGAGTCAGAGCATATATACATCAAACAAAGGAGGGTATTGTGAACCCAAAACTGCACGTACGCTCTCTCAAAGAGGTGCTGTATGACCAATGCTTTGGCAACTGCGGTATTGCGCTTGGCAGGACACGCACTGTCACCGTTGATACGTATGGTAATGTGGTACGCTTTGGTCAGACTTGTAATTGCTTCACACTATGGCAGGAACGCAATCTGGTCGGCTTTCTGCGGACTGGTAAAGAGGTTATGAACCCGGCATGACTCCCTGCGTGCCGCAGACTTGAGTCCCATTAACGTGGGACTTTTTCTTCACCTACTTCTAAGGTAACTTTGCTTAGATACCGATATGGACGAGAAAGGTAACATGCCTTTAGTCATAGTGCTGTTTTTACTCTCCATGCTGTTGATAACCACATTGCTTATTAAATATGTAACGTACTATTAACAGTACGGCTCCTTTAGTAAGCAATAACATATAAAAAAGCGAGAACATTACAGTGGCTAAAACCTACACGGTACATGTCACACTCCATGATGCTTACGTATAGTTCTTACCGTCCTAGTCGCCCTACTGCAACCGGGGCGATTTTGTATAGTATTATTACATAAGCGATACCGACACCATCATTATCAGAAACGGTAATCGCTGGATAAAGACACTTAGAGCCACCGTACAAGATAAGGTGGCTCTTTGTGTACCTATGTATAAGGTAGTTTAAGTATACTATTTAATACCTGCGGCAACCATAGCATTTGTCTTATTGCGATGTGATACAACTGATGCAATTGCTGTGCCTAATGTTACTAATGCAAGAATGACGTTAATTGCCGGGCCAATTACAGGTACAATATTTCCTGCTCCGAAAGCAGTAAGAATACCTGTAATAAGTGCTGTCAATGACACGATTTCTCCGTTATCCACGATAGTTATTTATTATCTTATAAGTCTAGTGTAATAGTAGCGTACTTTTATAGGTAAAGGTTAGTTATCAACAGCACAATAAAGTAGCAATATCAGTCGTTAGAGGTACCCCAAGCGCTAAACCAATTCTGTCTATATATCCTTGGGGAGGATTACCGGCATATCTAACCGTAAAGGTTTGCAGACTACATGGTTTAGGGTGAGAGATAATCAACTCACCTTCGGCTGCAAGTGTCAGAAAGTTGCATAAGGCAGTAAAGCCAGCTTGCTGGGTAGGGAATTGACACAACCAACCACCATCAGACGCTTGGTGACCTTTTGTAGCACCCCATGAAGCCGTTAACGTACTTAGTTTTAGGTTGCCGGGATTATTTAGGGCTGGATTAGCGCCCTCGTTAGCACCTATTGCTTTAGCCCATGTCTGTATACGGCTTTTATGTATAGGAGTCGCTACAGGCTTGTTTTGAACGTCTGGAGGCATGTTTTGTATAGTGGTTAGCGTATAATCTTGGTTTATCGTATGCCTATAACCATAAACTATATTGTAAAGTAGTTCATCGAGCCACTTTATAAAGGTCTGCCACATATAACTTTTTGTATTTCTTGTAAGAATTCAATCAAAAATTGTTTAGTTTCTTCTACAGTCAATCCTCCGTCAGCGGGTTCGCCTGCAAGAAATTTTGAGTATTTTATTATTATTTCTTCTTCAGTCATAGTTACTGTATACCTATCCACGTTCTAATATAGCTAATCCATTTATCGACAATGGACATATCAATCGTTTGTATGGTGAGGCCGTCTATCGGGGTGTTGGTGGCTGTGTATGCTACACAGTACTTATTCTGCATGATGGTGTTGATATACTCTCGGGTGAAGTAGAGGTAGTCAACACTCGGGCCTTGCCATGACTTCACACGGTAGACTTGTTGGCCGTTAATGGTCGTAAAACCGTCAAGCATAGGGTTGTGCCACACTACTTGAAAGGGTGTGTTTATAGCCCGCTGTAGCTCGTCCTGTGAGGGCATAGGCAGTATTTTAGTACCCGACAGTGCCGCATTTTCAGTTGAAGGTAGCCATGGCATACCAAGAGTTACCGAGCGTTTTTCAGGTATACCGCTCATTTGAGCCAGTCTAAACGTGTCAAAGTAGTCTAATTGATAGGCTTTCACTTGGTAGGTGGCCGTAAGCCATTTAAGTATTTTACGTGCAATGTCCAGTGCACCTATTAAGGTAAATCCTCCCAATGCGTTAGAGTGAGTGATTGCCTCCAAGTCTTGTGGTGTTGCACCGGAGACACCAAGGTTGATGGCAATGGCAGACGTAGCATAGCTCGTACACGCATCGGGCAATCCTTCAGAGTTTTGATTTCTAAATAATGGGTCACTATCGGTAAAATACTCATCTGGGAAGGAAGGTGAGCCAGTCTTTATCTGCAACTCTTCGCTTAACGTACGCGTACCCGCATACAGTTCAGGATGATGCGTCTTTATATAATCGTAGTTCGTATGTGGTGGTCGAGAGGGAAATGTGCCTTTTGTCATGTGTATAGTATACCTTGTTTTTTTCTATGGCGGGTATATAATAAACAGCGGAAAAGGTATATTGTGCGACACTAAAAAATGTGGTGTGGTAAATACAAAAAGTTCTCTGATATCTCTCATCCTCGCGAGTATTATTCCCGCTCGAACGGGTATAGTTCCATTAAGGAACAACTTAAGTGTCTTGGCGGTCAAAGTACCGTATAAACGTAAGTCTTCACCTACCTAAACACGTGAAGAGTGCCTGGTAGAAGTACGTATTAGGCGAAAATAAAAGCCAATATACCACTTTTTTGCTAATTTTAGGATGAGAGATATCAGAGAACTTGACATTATATTTTAGCACAAAATTTGTACTTTTAAAATATCCTATAAAACGCAAATACCACCCATAATGGTGGTATAGCGGAGCCAAACTCTGTATACGCCTCAGAAGCATACTTGAGCGTTCATGGTAGAACATGACCGTTTATCTCTGAAGATTCTTCTACGAATCGCAGGGTCTTATGATTCACTTACCTTTTTCAACGTAAATGGATTCAGAAACCTTCAGAAAGAGCAAGGCTCAATTTTTCTAGCAGTAGAATAATCATACAGATTAAATTAGAGCTAATAATTGAACCCGTTTGGGCTCACTAGAAATATACCACTTTTATAGGATATTTTGAGGGTATAACTTATCTTCTAAGTACTTTGACAGGCAAATAACCGTGATATACTCTAAGGTATTACTTGGCTGGTTTACAGCTTCTTATCGTTCAGAGCGTGGAAACGCGTAGAACGAAATATACTTCATAGGTCTCTGTATTTGAGAGCTGAATAGAGGAAGTATGTTGGTCGGGCTGACGAGACTCGAACTCGCATACCTACAATAGGTGCTAAGATGACATTTTAGTGCGTCTACCAGTTTCGCCACAACCCGGTATACTTCCTCTGCTCAAGGCTCAAAAACTAAGTTAAGTATATCACGACTTTTGACAGTCGTTCTTGTTCGTTGTGTATAAGAAACGTATACAAACTCCCCTACTATGTTACAATCGTCCATGACACACCCCATAGGGCTAAAGACTTTGCAACAGAACACCGTCCGAGACGGTAGGTTTACTCGCAAAGTCTTCCTATCTGATGGGGCGGTGTTCTGTTTAACAGTTAATAGACTTTGCGATGATTTTTAAGAATAAGAAGGCGCTTATAGAAGCGTTGGATATAGAACGCGGTACATACGTGCTCGATGTTGGTTTTGTGGGTCAAGCAACTAGAGATGGAGATATTAACTCATGGCCCCATGCTTTCTTAAAGGCTAAAAGTGACCATGTATATGGTGTAGATTTGGAATTTAATACTCAAACGTTCCCACAGCCGTACTATTTAGAAGGCTCCGCGGAGGACTTTTCTTTTCCTATTAAGTTCGACGTTATATTTGCTGGTGACCTCATAGAACATATCTCTAATGCGGGCTTATTCCTCCAAGCCTGTAAAAGTCATTTGAAACCCCAGGGACGTTTAATACTCACTACTCCAAACGCTTTTAGCTTCTTCCCTATTATCGAGAAATTAACCCACGACGAACCAAATGTTAATCCTGACCATACCTGCTACTTTAATAAGAAGGTTATGGCGGTATTGTTGCAAAAAAATGGCATAACCAATTTTACGTTTGGTTATATCTATACACTAGGTACTCTTTGGAGAGGAGGCATTAAGCGCAAAATACTGGCTAGTATTTACTGGCTTTTATCAGAATATACCCCTAAATTTCTTGAAACTATGGTGGTGACTATTACTATTTAAAACACTCTTAATGTATTAGCACGTTAGGTCAAGAAAACCCCCGTTAGGGGGCTTCTTGTTAATTAAGCAGTTACTGGAGTTCCAGAAATAATTTGAAGAGGAATCCCTTCTAGTACATTTCTTTCAAGACTAGCAATATCTCCCAATTGGTTTGAAGCGTCCAACATCTCAATGCCTACCGTATTACCATTGCTATCAATATCAGCAACTAGACGGTCACTCATCTTTATAGTTTTTGCCACATTCCCTTCGCTCATCCTGAAATAAATTGCATCAGCTACTTTATCGTAATTTATTTTCATATAATTTAGAGATAGTAAGCAGTTATAATAATATACTCTTCTTTTCTGTCTCTAAAGCCCTCATTAAAGTATACCACCTCGATTTTCTTATCATCTATCGATTTAGTAACCCGTCTGCGACCTTCAAAAGTAGCCTCTGAGGTATCCGGGTTGCGAATAGCAGCTTTAACGTGGTCAACATTAAGACTACGCTCTATTATGCGTTCCTGGAAATGCAGAGAAAACTTGAGCTTCATAATATAACACTTTACCATGAAAAACAAGTGAGTAAAATGCCCTATTTTATTCCTTACAAATCTCGCCTTACAACATTACACCACATGCACTTTCCTATTTTCATATATGATAGATGAATAAATCTCGCCAGTGGTAAACCACGTTGAAGAATATGGTGTCAGTGGGTCGTGAAAAGGTATATTGTGCGACACATGGACACGCATTATCTCGGTTAGACGATTTGACATATTTTTAATATAGCATAGTTACAAAGAAAACGAATACATAGGCTTACCTGAATAGTTACCTTTCTTAACAAATTCTTCAACACACCACCAGTTACTTCTATCTAAAAGTTCAGACCGTTTTTTATTTATCTGGGGTTCAAATTGTTGTTGTATAGAAAAGTGTTTTACCGTGTGTCTAAATATGATTGCTAAGTCTGGGGCTATGGTGTAATAGATTACCTTAGGCTTTAGAGGAGGATATACGTTATTCTTTTGGCACAAATACACAATGCTACGATTACTCTTTACGTTATATTTATGCGCTAGACTCGCTAAAGACCACCCTTCTTGACGGTCTTTTAACATTGACTGTAGTACGATTGGATTAGAAAAGGGTCTAGCCATTAACTACAGTATAATCCCTATCCTATTTTTATATAAAGCAAGGGTGTGTATAGCAATTTGACATATATTTATATGTATGTATACTAGCGCCATGCACACAGCTATAGCGACTGCGGCCATGTTAGCTAGTTTTTATATCACTCCCAATGGAGCGGTGATTGATTGGTATGGACACGTAATCGCACCCGCTACTATTGTGCAGGTTATTACTACACCTAAACCCATTAAAGTAGTAGCTCCTAAAGCTGCACCTATCACAAAACCAGTTGAGCTATTTAAACCGTTCAACGACATCTGTTGGTATGGCAGTTCCAATCAATTTGATATTGTCTGTGGAGGATAGTCACTTATATGAGTATAGTACTATTAGTAGTTAGTATTTTTTTAGGTTCAGCATTATTTGCCTGGTGGCATAAGCGAGGAGATTTAACCTACAAAGACCAGGTATCCATAGTTGCTTTTTGGTTTATGGTTGCCATTTTCATAAAACTCATTGGCCTTGGGAATTGAAAGCCGACCCTGCGCGAGCACCACTTCCCACAATAAGTCCTTTTGCTGATTTTTTAGCCAGTGTATCTAAAATACCAGGCCGCGGTGAAACCTTGGCTTTCTGTGTTGACCCTTTAAATATATTGATACCTTTTTGAGCTAGTTGCTCTTTTATAGCTTCAAGTCCTTGAGGCGTTTGTTTAGAATATGCAATCATTTTCTGTACCACTTCCGGGTCTTCTTGTATCATTCGTTTAAGTATTGCAGATTTAATAGGTGAAGATTCTGCAAATCTAACTCCTTTGCCAAGTAATTTACCTCCATAATGTCCTGCTAACGCACCCATGAGGGCACCAGCCGGGCCCGCTGGAAGTCCTAATGCGCCACCAACTATTGTGCCTGCTTGGCTCTTTAACATATCGCCTAACCTACCCCCAGGGGCTTTTCTGCCGTTTAAACCACCTTTACCATTCTTACCTACTAAGTGGTCAGCGGCATCTAAATGCTGGCCTATATATTCGTTCATATTTTTAACATCAGAACCTTTTATATTAGGTAGATTTGCTTTATCTACAGAATTCTCAACTTCTGTTTTTAACTGATTGCCAATCATACGTTGTGTTTTACGAGACAGGTCAGTAGTTGCTGCATCAAAATGGGACAGATTCCATGCTCTCTTTTTAAGTTCATTTAAATCTGCTGGTGATAATTGTTTACCATATTGTGAACGTATTTTACTAAATTCCTCTTTAATAAGGTTTATCTGTTCAGAAGCAGTTATTTTATCAGGTGCTTTTGAAGCAGCCGAATTGATGAGGCTATTCTCTAAATCAGTAGCAGAAGTTGAACCGGGCACTCGTTTAAGCGCTTCTGTGAGCGTATCAGTAAGTGTATTAGCATCATCTCTAAGACTACTGGCGTGCGTACCCACATCATAGGCTACCGTATCAGGATTAACTTCATGCGATATATTGATACCTTTTTGAGCTAGAAGTGCACCTGGGTTTTTATCTTTTGAAAAAGAATCTTCAAGTTTACTTGCACCTGTTTTAGTATTACCCAATACAGCGTTATTTGAATCTGTTACGCTGTTTACTACACCATCAGTAGAATACTTAGAGCCTAACTTACCCAACGCACCACCCAATAGACCACCTGTAGCAGTTCCTATGCCTGGTGTTAATACGCTCCCAGCATCTGTATTTCCTTGTGAAAGTTTAGAAGATATATCAGAAGCATACCCGGTAGCCACGCCGCCAAGCGCTTGCCCGGCAACCTTAGCTCCAGTCTCTCCAAGCAAGCCAGCGCCCCGTATAGCTGCTTCAGCCCCCTCTCCTACTCCTGGGGCAAACCATAAGGCAGAAAGACCAGCATCGCCTAGCTGTTGTAAGGGCGACTTATCTGCCTTACCCTGTATATCGGCACCAACATCCCCTGCAATAGGAAATGCAAAGTTCACTAACTTTCCTAAAATACTTTCTTGATTATTTTGTGCGGCACCGTCTGAAGCATTTGCTGTTTCAGTGCCCGTAGGATTGCTGGATTGTTGATTTTGAGTAGCTTGTGAACCTTGTAATGCAGAGCGAAACTTAACACCATACGCAGGATTTACATAGGTAAGCTTTCCTGTATTTTGGTCAACTTTTGCGCCATTCCATTTAGCAGCTATCTCCTCTGGCTGCAATCCTTGATTTTTTAGGTCTTTTATACGCGCATAGGCAACCTTGTTCTGTGCTGAAGCTGAGAAGTCATTAGGGTCAACTCCATACTGCGTTGCCCAATTTTTATAATTATTTTTGTTAAACTGGTATGCGCCATGCGAATCACCATTATCACCTGATTGGTTGTATGGGTCTTTAGAGCCTTGTGTTTCCACATTTTTAATAGCCTGCATTACTTTAATAACGCTAGGGTCAGCCTGTGAAGGGTCTGAAGGTATAAGGCTATTTGACGATTGAGTCCCAGGTAATTGATGACCCGGTATTTGTGTTTGATTGGGCATTTATATTTTGTTGACCAGAAGTAGTAAAGGAACCTACTTTTTGAGCTATAAGTTGACGGACTATACCAGGGTTCTGTGCAGTACCTACATTGTGTTGGAACTGTCGCGGGGTCATATCATTAGGTAGATATTGATTTGCTTTAGATTCATTATCAGTAGGTGTCCCTCCCGAAGAACTAAGTACTCCAATAAGCTGAGAACGCGCATCAAGTAAATTAGTCTTGTATTGTGTTAGAGCAGAATCTCCAAGATTTGAACCTATCCATTGTGCAATGCTGTTAGTGAGTGGTATACCGCCAGTCTCTAGTCCGTTAAGAGAACTAAAGCTAGAAGCGAGTGTATCGAGTGCCTTATTTGTACTATCTGCTGCTGTTTGTATTTGCTGGCCTGTTGCAGTTGTGGTAGCACTTGCATTTGAGGCATTGGTGTTGAATCCTGAACCTAAAGCACTATTAAGTGCTTGTAGACCTGGCTGTCCATATGCAGAAAGTTGACTGGTTGCTTCATCACGAGTCATTTGACCATCCCTTACTTGTCTAGCAATATCATTAACGAATGACTGAGCTTGTGGGGGAAGAGCACCCGCTGATCCGCCACCTACTGCGTTTCCATTAGCGTCAAGTATCTGATTAGAATATGGTGTAGTTATAAACTTATTTGCTGGAGTTTGTAAGCCTAATGCACCCAATAGGCCAGATTGTTGTTGACTTTGTCCTGTAAGTTGCTGGGCGGTGCCTTTTAGAGAGGCGTCTTGCGCTTGAGATAGCGCGTTAATTCTATTAGATAGAGCGTTGTATTCTAGATTCGCGTTGCCTCCTCCGACACCGACCGAGCCAGTAGACTGGTCGCCAGTTGCTGCATTGTTAAATGTATTACTTACATCAGCTATTTGCTTAGCGTAGTTATTAGAGGTATCCACAGCAGATTGACCGATTGCAGAGTTTTTATTTGAGGCTGCGAGCAACGAGTTTAAAATACCAGGAGATGAGTTAAATGAAGAGCCAGCCGTAGAAGTGCCTAAATTAGAAAGCTGTTGTACGGGAGTACCTGCCGGTGGTTGCTGTTGTGTTGTTCCGGCATTATAGTTTGCGTTTGGATTATAATTAGTTGAAGCATTTGATGCTATTGGTGCGTTTGATGATTGGTATGTTGAGGCAATAGTATTATCAGGTTTTGCAGCATTATCTACTACTGGATTGGCTGCCTTAATTCCCACAGGCAAAGACTGGCCAGCTTGATAGATTGGTTTAGCGACCTTCTGTCCTGAAATTGATTGAAAATTAGTCGCTGCTGCGGATTGGTTACCAGGAATAGCACCGGCTTGTGTAGCGGCCGCTGATTGATTACCTTTCGGGGCAAATTGTTGTAGTATTCCAGCCATAAATTATTATATTGACATTATCCAATGCTTCTGATGTACAGATTAGGATTACTAAGTTCTGCATCTGCCGCTGTAATGCGAACATCAGTACTTTTATTGCCAAATTCTGCATCCAGCTTCGTCTCTTGTATCTCAGCAAGCCCTCTATAAAAACCTGCTTGTCCTTTATCAGGCACTATAGAGGTAAAATAAATTTGTAACGATGAGTATAGAGGAATGTCTTGATAGTCCTCGGGTATAATGGCAGTTTGACCAATAGTGTACGAACCACCCGTGACCGTAGAACCTTGGTACTGATTAACCAAAGTTAGTGAGGTGGTGCTATTTACACTAAAAATTTGATACCACGCGTTGTCTCCGTTAGTAGTTGCACTAGTCGCATTATTGGTAATTTGAATCCAACTGCCTGCCATGCCTCTAAACCAACTGGTACCCGAGCCCGTTATGGTAGAAGTTAAGTTAGTTACCGATACAGTTCCGGTGGTGTAGTCTTCTAGGGAAATATCAACCAAACGCCGCCTATACCGCCACGTTAACTGATTGCCGGTCGAGGCAGGTGTGGGAAAGACGCTAGTCACGCCATTGAACCGCCAATAGTACTGGGGTATGTCGGAGGAGTATTGTGCGAATTGAAGCTGATCCCAAAAAGCAGCGTTAGGTGCTTCTGTGAGCGTATATCTAAGAGAGCCAGCCACGATGTAGAAGTCCACAATATCCTTCATGTCATATGGCTCTTTGTAGTCCATTTGACCCGCTACGGTGCCTCCGGGGTAGTTTTGTGCTACCTCAGTAAACCAGTACTTAGTCGCATAGTAGCGAGTCTGTTGATTGTACAATTTTAGACCACGAGCTTTGTTCGCAGTAGTAGCATTTTGAGTAATGTCTGCCCATTGAGTCTCAACACCGGTAGTGGTCAGCATGATGTCATTGTAATGTATCTACAGGTTATTTTAACTGGTAAATTATGTCACTAAATAGTTACCTACGATTGTCCAACCAGCTGCTAAACTAACGTCTATAATCACTGCCTCTGCACTGTAGTTGACTACCGTAGCTCGTGCAGCTATAGAGGTTCCTGGATACTCCACTTCGACAAGATGCAATTCATCCGTAATTGCCCTTACTGTTACAGGAGAGGTGCTAGAGTCAATCAAAAACATAGTAGAGGACTGGATTGAATTCTGTACATCACCGCCAATTTGGACTGAGGTAGTAGTTTGAGCTTGGAAATTATATGTTGGCCCTAATTGAGCGTTACCCACGACATGGGCACGTATGTCAATTGTTCCTGCCGTCCTATGGACTGCGTTACCGTAAAACCATACTGAGGTGGGATTGAATGTAATACCTAACCGGTATTCCGTAGAGGTAGCAAATGTAATAGAACCGCTGGCACGTATATTTGGTATGATGTCTGCCTGGCTAACTTGGATGCTATCAATGCCGTCATGGGTGTGTCGTGGAATATCCACTAACCTAAAACGATTCTGACCACTACCTTTTTGTAGTTGCGCTTGAATCAGTTGGTTTATTCTATTTTCGTCCTGAGGAGTAAGCATTATATTTTACGTCTAAGCCTTAACTCAGTTAAGCGAGTGAATGAGCTGGTGGTACTGGCCAGTGGTGTTAAAATCAATTGTAGCTGAATCCACTGTGTTTTTTCAAACAATAGTTGGTCTATATAGGCAGCTAGTTCAGTATTACTTTCTGCGTTTACTATACCTGCCGATTGCCAGCTGCTAGTAGCGTTCAGTCTATAATTTATTGCAATCGACTCGCCAGCAACTAAAGGAGAGGATAACTTATACTCAATGTTTTGAAATGATTGTCTCTGCTCGCCAAGAATAGTGCCAGTTTCTACAATATCTAACTCAACTACAGTGTTGCCAATAGGAGTGGTAGCCGTAAAGTCAATGCCATAGGTTGGAGAGCTTATACTGGAATACCACCCTGTCCAGTACTGTGGTGAGATAGCGTTTTGCGTTTGTGAGGCTATGATGATAGGCGCGACACCGTTATATGTACCGTAACTATTTTGATTTTCAAGACGAACAGCAATACCAACATCCTGGTCAATGTTGTATGAATTTTGTGTCGGTGTGAATGACCATATACCCCCACAGTTGCCTGCCTTAGTGGCTGTTTGGTCTAAGATTGAGCAGTAAATTCTTCCGCGAATATACGCTGACCCGCCCCAGCTAAAATAGGGCTCAATGTACGAACTCGGCGTACCCGGTACGCCAGCGCAGTAGTCAGGTATTTTTATCACCAATGAAGCAACACTGCCATTGGTGATATACACATTACCCTTGTTGCCTACAAAAGCGTACGCCATATTATTAGCATTTAGTAAGCTAGTGGTATTCCTTTCGGGTAGTGATATAGGAGCATCGAATCGCGGACTGATTTGATCCCACGGATATAATGTATCGCCATTGGTTCCGATGATTATTTCATCCCCAATTTCTACCATACATTGTGCAGTTTCAAATGACGGCAAGTTTAACCGTTGAGGCGTATAGACTATAGATGCGATTCCTCCGGCAGAAGTAGGAAAGAATGTGTTGAAGTATTGATTGCCAGTCGCTCCTGATGACATATCAATAGCGGCACCGCCTGTTGATGCGGCGAATGCCTGGAATGCAGCAGTTCCATTGTTCATTTCTATATAGAAAATCGTTCCTGCGGTAAGGTTGGTTGGTTGCGTTCCACTTGCGTCAGTGAAAAATACAACAGGCACCCGTAATCCTCCTGAGCCTGTCGGTAAGCCATTTGTCGGCAAACTGCCGTTTATAAGAGTAGAAACGGTACCATTAACTGTCGATGCGCTATACCCGCAGTACGATTGAATGTTCGGCAGCCCCGTAACCGTCAACGAACTATTAGGGAATATTGACCCGAGACGATTACCGTCAGTGTAGTAACATTTTCCTTGACGACCCACGTAGGCAAAATGAGGAATGTTACCACCTAGAGTAGACATACCTGCATTAGTGAAATTAACAAATCCTGACCCTAAATTGACTGTAGGTTTACATCTGATGGTAGAGCTATCAAACACCAGTATCCAGCCATTTAGTATGGCAATTCCTGATGGTGCGGAAGAACCTGAAAAGTAGGTTACATCTGTATTAGGTAAAAACCACCCCAAGGTTCCTGTGCTAGGACTATTAACATTCCCGGTATCATATACCCATACAAGGCCCTGAGCGTCTAAAATATAATACCTAAATTGCTGACTTGTTCCTACGTACGGTTCAATAGCAGAGGCAATAGGCTGTCCTAGCACTTTTGTAAATACAAAGTTAGCGGTGCCAGTACCAAATCCTCCTAAAGGACTTCCGGTAAAAGTAAAGATAGAATTTAATTGAAAAGATGATGCACTCACTCCCGATGTAGTTCCGTTTGAATTTTGTACGTAATACGAAGTGCCGTTAGTTAATCCACTGATAGTGGAGTTTGATATGGTAATCCACTGACCGTTTGTAAGTGCGGTAGAAGTTGAGAAATGACTAGCGTCTATACGCGTTAAACTTTGTGCAGTAGTAGTGTCTCCTGATTGGTTTTGCTTGACTCTTCCGTATGAAGCTAGCACTTCTCCCGGTTCAGTAGTAATGTTGCCGTTTTGTATATTAGCGATTCCTTTATGAGGAGAAGTAGAAATGCCATTTTCAAATCCATCCCATACAATATCTCCCGTTGTGCGTTCTACATGAAAACTCATACTATATATGTATCTGCAAAGTGGATATAAAAGTAGAAATAAGTGTAATAATAATTCCTCCTACTATGCCCCATGTTTTAAGCTGGGAACGTGTTACGGCTAGGTTAATCTCTTGCGTCTGTAGGTTGTTTGCCAACTCATCGACGCGACTTGAGTGTTTATCTAACTGTTCCTTACGTGCAAATTGCTCATCCATGATAGATAGACGCTGTTTGATTTCTGAAACATCTTTAACCACTGTTGTAAGCAGAACATTTAATTCTGCTATGGCTATGTCCAACTGAGATTGTTTTATTGCCATATGTTATTGTGCTGCGGCGAAGAAGAAGCCGCTGTTGACGGCGGCACCTGCTACCTGTGCGAACTTATAACCTACTTGTCCAAATTTTGTCCCAGTGGACGAAGTGGTTGTCATAGTGAAACTGCCTGTGCTAATGTTACTATTGCTGTCAAAGCTGGCAGGCGTTGAGGCACCGTATCCGTTAGCATTAGCACGTACGGTAGCGTTGGTACTTGCAGAACCTGTACCATTATCACCAGTAACCAGCATAACCATCCAGCAGTTCGCGGTTGCAGTATTTAAAGTTAACGGTATACTCGCAGAACTTGTAGAGGTATTTGTGCCGTAAGTATCCGGTGCAGATTGGCTAACTCCTGAATAGGAATTTGCCACAATACCGCCACCGCTACTGGTTAATGAAATATTATGTGTTCCTGTTGAGGGCCCAGCAAGAAAAAGACCATTGGTTACATCCGTACCTATCCATACCACGGTAGCACTAGAGGTCATGGAAACCGAGTTATATGTTGCAGTTGTTTGTGTTCCCGGAGGTGTACCAAAGGCTGTAGAAGCAAATAGATACACATTAGAACCTGTAACAGTATGAGAAAGTGTAGTTGTACTGGTAGTATTCTCTGCAACGTCAAAACCAATTGCAAATCTAAAAGGTGATTGATTAAATTGTAACCCGCTATGAGTTACTAAAATAGGTATGCGTATTATTTTAAATCTAGGTATTAAATCTTTAAAAAAGTCACGTAACGTGGTTTCGGCAAATACAAAAACATTTTCCCACGTTCCAAATGTTCTATATGATATACCATCTTGGTACCAAGATGAACACTCAAAACGTATGCCACTTCTCCTACCAAATAAGTACTCATAAGCTCTAAAGCATTTCCAGACTATAGAATTTCCACTGTCCCACCTAAAATCTATGTCAGGGGTAACAACCTCACGCGGATGTCGCGTTATATCAACCATTAGTTTATGTAGGAAGGTTCTCATATACCTATGCGGTTGCGACTAGTATCCATTTTGAAGAAGTAGTGTCCCACTCAAAAAGAATGTGTAATAAGGTCGAGATAACCGTAGTAGTTGGCAGTGCCACTGTTGATGCCGCAAACGACGCGCCGAATGTGAGAGCGCGTGCCGTGCCATTGTCAGTAACTTGGATTTCGAGGAAGTCTCCCGCGACAGGGGTACCTGATAGGTTGGTGGTGAACGAGGTAACGGCCTGTGCTAAGCCCGTAATGGCCGCAACATCAGTGTTATCGGTATTTATGGTAGGCGTTGCCGACTGCGTGGTAGTAACGACACGACGAGATACACGTTTATTGGTGAATGTTTGTGTGGATGTAAGCCCCGCAACCGTTTGAGTGGTGGAAGGGAATGTCATAGTCGTAGCGTCCGTACCAGAAAGAGTGATGGTATTCGTAACTGCCAATACCTTACCGCTAGTGATGTTGACGCCTCTGTATTCTGCGTTCCATGAAGCGGTACCTGTACCGCCTGCCGTATTGATACAAGTGACGAACGCAAACGTACTGGCTGCCAATACAATCAAACTGTTTGCGCCAGAGGTTTGTACCGTGACCAACCCCGTACTGTTGTTTGCAATAAAAAACTGCTGGCCGTTTACCATGGTTGTAGCTACAGGCAACGTGACGGTTTGTGTTGTTGAGCCAGTGAAGTATTGCTGGTACGTACTACCGACGGTTAGGGTAGTCGTTCCCGCAGCGGTGGCAGTCGTGGTAAAGCCCTGTATGTTGTTATTGCCAGAAATGTTGGCATTTGAGTCACGAGCTACGAGCGTTGAGGCTGTGGCGGCGGAAGCAACGCCTGTGCCGGTTGGCAGGCCCGTTAGTACTGGGGTGGTTATAGTAGGCGTACCTGAAAATACCACGTTCGTTGTGCCTGTGGTGCCGGAGACGGTCGTACCAGCAATTTTAGCCACCGTAAATGCACCCGTGTTTGCTGCGGTTAAGTCTCCTGACACCGCAACACCCGTCGCTACGTTGCTTGAGTTACCGACAAATACTTGAGCACTGGTGAGTGTGTTGGAAAGTACGGTAGTCGGATTTGCCGAAAATTTTACGTACGTTAGTGGGTCTGTACCTACCGTAGTGACATTTGAGGTCAAAAGCCACGAAGTAGTGGTATTTACCGTACCGCTCACAACCGGGATAGCCCCGGTGTTATTTATATCGCTTGGAGCGTCGTAATCAAGCGCACGCGTCAAAATAGGAGGTAGTATGGCCGTTTGAAGCTGTGTGAGCATGTATATGCCGTTAAAGGCACCAGAGGGTGCCTGGGTATCGTTTTTGACTAATACGCGCTGCGTGAGCGAGGTGAGCGTCACACCGTCTATGGTAAGAGCGGTGTTATTTGTGCCTGTGAGTGTCGCGCCTATACCAGCCACGCCATTGTTGTAGGTTAATGTGCTTGTGTCACTTGCCTGGGTGGTTGCTACAGTCACGGCAATAGCAGGGTTTACAGCCGCTATAGCGTTCGCAATACCAGTCGTGACGTAAGCGGTTGAAGCTGCTTTAGTTGAGTTATCACTAGAAGTTTGGGTACCTACCACTGGGTTAGACATTGTGGGTGCAGTAGCAAGCACCAAGTTTCCAGTACCTGTTTGGTTGGTGGTAGTAAGGGCCGTGCCACCGCCCAAAGCTAGTGAAGTCCCCGTGGCCGCACCAATTATTGGAGTCACGAGCGTTGGCGTGTTTGATAGAACGACCGTGGAGCCAGAGCCAGTAGTAGTCGCGGCAGACAGAGCTGTACCATTACCTGCAAGTACTGGAGAGTTTATAGAGGTAGAAACTGTTATGGCAGGCGTGGTAGTAGGGTTAGCAACGGTGCCTGCAAAGCCATTTGCAGAGACTACTGAAACATTGGTCACGGTACCAGTGCCACCACCCGTTGCACTAACCAATAGACGATGAGTTGCCGGGTCTGCGAACACCTTAACGGGACTTGTACCATCCGCATTAGACACAGCCATTAAGCTGGGTACGTGGTTGTTATCGAATGAGGAAGTATCAGCCACGTTAGGTGCTTTTAACTAGTAAATTTCCACTACTATCCGCATATACGGCCACAGGGGTAACTCCGTCAGCCGAACTGACTGCCATTAACACAGGTACCCTATTTTCATCAAATTTGGCACTTGTAGGCCCTAAGTCAGAGCCAGTTGAATTATCTGCAACCTGCAAAATATGCGTAGCAGGGTCTGCGTTTACATTTATGATAGTAGAGCCATCAGAGGAACTGATAGCGGTGAGTGTGGGGGTGTGGTTTTCATCAAAATGAGCGTTCATATTAGCGATAGACGACTGTTAGGTCTTGGGTAGCGGTGGCAACAGAAATACTACAGCCAACTAAGAATGAAAGGTTAAAGAATATAGTTGAAGGTTGCGGGTTGGCAGGAATAGTGATAGTACCTATTTTAGTTCCTGTGGCGGTAGTGTTGTCAAAAATGGTAATCACGCCAGTTGCGACGACAGTATTGAAGGTGATGCTATACAGGAAGCCTGGCAAGGTTTTAATAACTGTATTACCCGTGCCTGTTATGTTGACATAGGTGCCAATAGCAGTCGGCTTATCATTATCATCGGGTAAAACTGTTCCTACGGCCATATATTATTTGTTTAGTATTTCTATTTTAGAACGTGCCAGTTGTTCATATCCGTCTTGGAGCCCACGGCGTTCGTTTTTCAATTCCTGCTCCCAGCCAGCCAGTCGGGCGACCTGTGCGGCATTGCCGTCTGTTTGTGCTTTGAGCGTCTTTTCGCGCTCTGCCAAATTGGTCGTTTTAGCAAGCATTTCACGTGAAAACTCCATCAAACGTGCCGTCAGTTCTTTAGACTGTGCCGCTATAGAGGTTCCTTGCTGGTCAATACCTTGTTTACGCACTGTAAGCTCGTATTCGGTATTCGTAGCTCGTAACTCTCGCTCAGCCACCTCATCCAAACGGGTTTTTAGAGCCATTTTGAGTTCCTCAAAGTGCTGTTTTTCTGCACTGAAAGCAGATTTACTTGCTTCGAGTGCCTCCCTTTCATTATTAAGCTCTTCCTGTTGTTTCTCAAGTGGTAAAAGGGCTAAATACCGCTTGTTTTCAAGGGTCATGACTTCTGCCTGTGCTTGATTGCGCCACAGTGCGTGTTTTTCTACCTCTTCAGCCCAAAGCGATTGTTGATGGGAGAGTTTCTGGTCGAACTCTGCCTCCAAATCGTTTAGCTGCGTACGTCTGCTCTCAAGGGTTTCGCCAATTTCTTGTGCACGAATGGCCTGCAACTGTTGTTGCTTGTCTTTTCGAGCAACCGTCTCCTTAATTGACAGCAGTTTCATTACGCATGCGCGTCAGCAAATTCCTCCTCTTTCTTTTTAGGTTTAAGCTCCTTTTCTTTAGTCTGTATGTCAAGTTCTATTTTTCCTTTTTCGGCTAACTTGGCACGCTCCTCGGCGCGGATTTGCTCACGGAGGGCCACAAGGGCGGGTGACTCTTCTGTAGAAGAGATGATGCGGATAGTCTTTTCCTCAAGTTCGTCCCTGAAGGAAGAAGAGTGCATAGTGAGCATCTCGCTCTCGGCTTTTTCGTTCGTTACGCCCTTATTCGCTGCTTTAGAGAGCGGGCCATGTTTATCCTCAACCGCCTTAACATACTCGCGGTCAACAAAGTGCTTAGCCATAAGGAACGCCAGCCACTCGGGAACTTCTACCAATTCTCCTGCCTTAACCTTGGTGGTTTTATAGTAGTTGGTCTTATACGCAATGTCCCACATGCGCTTTAACTCCTTCTGGGTATAGTCGTCTGCATTTGCCGGAGGCACAAATTTAAAGTCAGGATTCGCGTACTTAAACTCCCAATCTTCGGCAGACCAATTAGTAAATACGTACTTCTTCGCCGGGTCAAAAATATCTGGCTTTTTCATGTATAAGCAGGGTTTAGGATAACCAAGAACCTTTTAATTGATAAGAACGAGTCTACCTCGCTCTATCCTGTCCCTCACATAGGGGGACAGGGAGAGTGAACTAGAGAAGCGAATCGAGACGGAACAACGAGTTGACCGAAGCGATTGCGGTTTGCGTTGATACGCCGATTACCGGAAGCGTACCCGTTGCTGACTTAATCGCACCTGCTACCGTGGTAGAAGGAACGACCGAGTTGCCAACCGTGATAGTGCCACCAGCGTCGTTCAGAATAGAAGCTATACCGCCAACCTGAATCCAGCCGTAGAAGTTAATCGTTGAAGGCATGATAGCTACGCCGACCGGAGCGCCCGTGAGCGTCGTCGGAGCAATTATTACACCGTTACAAGGATTCGTAATCAAGTCGATTTTTGCTGACGTAGTAACCAAGTTGAATATACCTTCACCAAGCGTGAGCGTCAGAGAAGCTGCTGCTGCTGCTGCTGGGTGAGAGATAATTGAATACTTAGCCCCTTTTACTCCACCTGAACCTGAGTCTGCGGAAACTGACACCCAACCGCCAGCGTACTGGTTTGCGGTTACCGCGTTAGTTGCACCAAGCGTAACCGTAATGGTGGGGTACACGTTTGTGCCAACCGTGGTTGAAGCGGGAGCTTGCGTGTTAGCCACAATAGTTGCGCTAGTTGCAGTTGGGGTTAATTGTTGGTGCGTCGTAATCTGTGCAGGTGCTTGTAGAAGCGTACCCGACACAAGAGCCGTAGCACCTGTGAAGGCGTATCGGTACCAATTACCGTCGCCCGTTGCCATAAGCGCACCCAAGTCTGCCTGCTGATTACTTGTCGAAACAAACAAGTCTTGCGGAGCACCAAGGATTGCTGAGCCTACTTTTGCCATTTTGAATTAGTAGTTATTTAATAATTAAGCACTGATGAACTTAACACCCACCGTACAGGCTGCCGTATTGGTAGCGTTGAAGGTAAAGGTGAGATACGACCCTGGGCCCCAGACTGCTCCCGGAGTGGTATTACCTGGGATGATGCCCGTCGAAGAGGCAATCACGAACTGTGTCGTAGTGGTAGCAATCGTAAGGGTTGCGGCACCGAGGAAGTTGGTATTACCGTTGGTTGCAGGAGCTGCCGTTGAAGAGGTAGCTACTGAGAGGGTCAATGCGGCCAAACCTGCGCCCGTGTAAGCAGTCTGTGAGGTTCCTACACCGCTGCATCCTACGTCTAACGATACCGGATACCTGTTATTGGTATCGGTGTTCAGGATAGAAGTTGAGGTGCCGTTTGCACCGGGGTTGGCGAGGTTTACCGCTACGTCAGCGATACGTGCCGTTGCGAAAGTTGAACCACCAGCGGATGCCCCAAATAATGCAGAACTTTGCGGATATAGGTACGCGCCATATATAGCGACACCAACAATGACTGCAACCACGAACGTCAGTATTTTTTTAGTTGTAGTCATATTAGAGGATGATATAGTCGAACGCTATGTTATTTTCAGCGTCAGTAGAACCAATAGTGAAACCAACACCGGCAGTTTTTGATTGTAAGAACCAAACGCCTATCGGGGCTGCTTTCGGAATAAAGATAATAACTGAGTTAGCTGACACTTCGGTATCTGCAACTACGACTGAGTTGGTTGATACGAAGGTAGATGAAGAGACGTTTTTGTACCGAAGATACGGTTCGTATCGTGCCCATGAATTTGTTGATGCCATAATCTTTTTAGTGACCTACTTGCGTTATTGTTTTCACTCACGCAGTCATAGGTGATTAGTTGTTAGACCGTAGTAAGGCCTGATATTTTACCGTGACGACGAGGGTCGGTAGTAATCATGTTGCCTCCGAGAACGACGAAGCTGTTGTACGCGAACTGGTTGTATGACTTAATCCATCCAGTCCAGCTAAAGCCAAGGCTGTCAGGCATCGAGTCGTACGAGTTACCCTCAATGTAGCGGCAGGCTACTTTGATTGGCTGGCCCCCGAACTCTTTTGTGGCGTTCGGCAGACCGTACCAATCCATATAATCTTCGTTGAGCATCCACCAGAAACCGGAGAAGCCTGCGTTAGACGACTGCCTATCGGCAATCACCGGCATGCCTGCCCACTCAAGGCCGGTCAGTTTGAAGCCAGAGTATCCTTTAAAGTTAGGAGCATTGTCCACTTCTTTAACGATGCGCTCCTGCGGCTGGAGGAGCCTTTCATAGAGCGACCATGTCGGCCTGTCCATGATGTTGATGGTCGGTTCCACACCGGAGTCACCGATTGTGTTGAACAGCGTACGAATGACTGATAGAGTCAGCGTAGTTTGGTTTTGGGTAAACGTACCGTTGAGGGTAGGGAAGTTTGTGCGAGACAAGTTACCGATAGTGCTCACGGTCGTACCGTCGTCGTCGAGTGCGTTAAGACCAAGGAAGTCTTTGTTGTTGTTGCCGGTACCTGAACCGTAGAACAATACACCGACGGAGTTGGCCATTACCTGGGCACGCTGTTTCATTTCAATCTCAGCCAAGTCAAGCACCTTCTGAGGTACATTGTTAGCCATGATGTCAGAACCAGGGAGAGCGCAGTTAGTAGCGTAGAAGCGAGGGTTATAGACCATCAGTACGCGGGTGTCTGAGGCTGCCGTCGGAAGCTCGTCAAAGCCCAAGAACGACGTACCGTTTACTCCGGTCGAGTAAATAATCGGGAAGTCCATGGTCGAAGATTCGAACTTCTTTGACTTGCCAAGCATGCGAAGTGCAAAGACGTTTTCACGTAGAACGGTATCTACAACGTAGGGGGCCAGATAGTCGAGCGTAAGAGTGTCTACGCGGTTATCAAAGCCAGGGCTAGTTGCCATAAATAATTACAGTAATGTTAGGGTTAATTGAAGAATTTACGCCAGCCACCGGGGTCAGGACGACCTCTGTTGGGCGTTCGAGAAGAGTTTACATCTCCTCTTCCTGAAGAAACGATTTGCGATATTTGGGCTTTACGTTGCTTCTGGGGGTTTACCACGGACGCAGAACGCGCCTTGTATACCTCATAGGCAACCTGTATGGGAATCAGCGGTTGGCTATACTTTCCATCTTTACCCGTCGGGGTCAACTCATCCTGTATTGCAAGGATTTTAGCCATTTGGTCGTCACCCTGTTCGGTTGACGTATCCAGGCCAATCGTGTCAGCGAATGACTCATGCGCGTCCGTTAGGTCGTTTACCCGTTCGGCGATTTGCGTTGACTCATTCGTCTGCTTCTCTTCCCACTGGTGGAGCGCCCGCTCGGCGGCCTTTTGCTCCCGAGCGGTCATCTCTTCATCAAGAAGAGCATAAAATTGGTCAGTTAATGGGTTATCTTCCCCGAGTATCTTCTTCCATTTATCAGGAGTCGTACGAGCGACCTCTTTCTGCTGTGAAGCAGTCAGTTGTTGTTCAAGCATGCCTGCCAGACGGTCTATACGCTGGTCAGCTTCTGCTTTTTCACGCTTTAAAGTTTCCTTCTCGGCGTACACGCGGTCGAATCTACGCTGCGGAATTCTAGCTTCATCCTTAGGTTCCTTTTCAGACTTTTCAGGAATCTCTTGCTCATCGTCCTCCTCCTGTTCTTCGTTAATGGATTCGGAGATGTGCGAGTCGTCAATTTTCTGAGGAACATTCTTCGGAAAATCTTGCTCGGGCAAGTCAGCTAGTTCTTCTGCGGGAATCAACGATTCTTTTGCCATATCTTACGCAAGGTTTAAAGAAAACCAAGAACTTTTAGGGAACTTAATACAGGACTTTATAGGTATGTCCAGGACCTTATATCGTTACACTATATGAAACAGGAATATATCCTATTGGTAATTAGTAGCGGTCTTTGGTTTTAACCTTGCGTAGGTCTTCCAAATTACTGGCTGACTTAATCTTTTTTGCCATGGCAGAGCGAAACTTGCCCGCTTTACCCTCTTTAGGAGCATGGCTGTACGAGCCAGATTCGATGCTCACTTTTTTCCCCACTCCCGTATCAAATTTATTCTCTTTCATGTTATTCAGTTGCCGCACCTTTCATGGCCATGTCTTTACGCATTTTGCATGACTTACACTTGCAGTTACGACCGTGGCCCGACATTGCGGTCGTGGGAGGAACCTTTGGGTTCCTGGGTTCTTTTTCTTTCTCCTTCTCATATTTAGCCATATACTTTATTGTTGCACTTTTTGTTTTAAATTCACTTGGTAATTATTGCAGCGGTACGCTTTGCATTATTTGCTGACTCGCTTGGCTAACGGGTTGTTGCGCCTGTTGTGTCTGCTGCTCCACTGGTTGTGTAGATGCAGGTGCCCCTCCCGGAGTTTGTTGTGCGCCGGGTGCACCGGGTAGCATTTGCTGCTGTTGCTCCTGAAAGTCAGGGAACATCATGGTGGGTGGAACTTGTCCCTTAGACACCATCTGCCAGATTAGGAGTTGCTTTGCCTGATTGTACGGGTCGGGGAACTCTAGTGCTTTGTAGAGTGAAATGGGGTCAATAGCACCCGAACCCCACAGGTCAACTGCTTCATTGCGCTTTGTTAGGGGGTCTTTAGGCACCATAGAACCCTCTTTGACGGTTATGACCACAGGACGGTCAAGCATTTGGTTATGGATACCAACTAATTGCTGGGCACCTGACTCACCAATAGCAGCAACGAGTTTTTCATCGTCATACCACACATACATCATTTGCAGTTGCCAGTTGTACCAAGTGTCCGCTACCTGTTCGAGATAGGTAGTGATACCTCCGCCGATACGGGAGGTATCCATTTGCTGCGCCATAATCTTACCCCGGACATCTTTCTGGTCAGTGATACCGGCGGGTGTAGAGCCAGAGGTGCCGAATATGCCCGTTAGACGGTCGCGGCCGGAGTCATACGCACGGTATACATCCGAGGGTAGCGGTTTCTGGTCGAATGATCGCATAGCTTCATCAAGGCGTCCTTGCGCTTTCTGTTCGTTGGGCACCCAGATACCCCCGCCCTTCTCCCACTGACTGAGGGCTTGGGAGGCTTGCTCTTTGGTGAAGAATAGGCCATTGAGCGACACGCCGTTGTTCATCTTCTTGACGTTTTGCTGGATTTGGATTAGACGTTCATTGGCTACGTCCTGCATGGGAATAGCCTGGTAGATAAGTCCTGTCTCATCGTGGGGCTGTTTATGGAGGTTAAATACCGACAGGAATAGGTAGTTAATCTCAGGCTGCTTAAAGTGGTTTTTCCCCTGTATAAATTGCTTGGTGGGATTCTCCGGGTCTTCCGGGTTATGTACCTCTACTTCTCCGTCCCAGTTCCAGTTCACATTCTTTGTCTTATCCAACACAATATCAGTGCCCAGTGTCCAAAATAGGTCAGTGGGGGTTGTCCACTCAATCATGTAGGTGCGGGTGTTTTCCTCTCCCTCGCCAACCTTTTCCATGATTTCCTGTTTTTTGCTGGGGAATAGTCTTACCAGCTCTTTGCCGGATACCTTTTTGTACTCGCCGATGTACTCACCGTGATACTTACCCTTTTCGTCAATACATGCGTCAGGGTCAAGTATGAGGCGTTTAGGAGGGATAATATCAGTCACTATGTCCTTTATGGAAGCATCCCAGTACACCTTCATGACCCCCGTGAAATACAAAGCCCAGTCACGCATTTGTGACTTGAGCTTCATGCGAAGCAACTGCCTATCAGCCTGGTAGGAAATCGTTTGACGGATGAGGTCGCCCAACTTCTGGCCTTCGGGAGACGAGTCAGAAGCTACTATGGGGTCAGGGTTAGTCTGGGTGGCTAGGGGAAGGAAGGTTTCCAGTGCCTCAAAGATTGCGTTATCTACCGTCGCACGTTTGGTCGTGCCCGCCTGCTCAATCGGATTGTACTGTTTGCCAAGCCAGTAACGTTCATTGTCCTTCTGCCAGACTTCTATTTCCTTAATATAGTTCTCGTATCGGTTAATCCAATACTTTGCAGTCGTTAAAATCTCTTCATCATCCAGGGTGGAGTCATAGTCCGGCACCTCTTCCTGCTCGCCTTTATTATTATGCGGCAGTCCCTTGTTTACATCATCAAAGACGCCTTGTGCGCCTCTAATGCTGTTAAATACACTTTCTGTGGTAAAAGCCATTACGTTAACACTATAGGTTAAATCTCTTGTCTACTAATGGTAAAATAGTGGTACCGTCTTTGGATTCGTACCCCATGTTTCCTATAGGTTCGTTTCTTCCAATCAGTGAGGCTTGCTCCAAGGTGCCATAGCGCATCATGCCAATGCGCCAGAAGAGCGTCGCAGAGGCTCGGTGGTTACGACCGTTACGCACCCACTTAATGCCTCTAAACATGCCCGAGACTGAGTCTTCAATCTTTATGCGGGACATATTCTTCCAGTCGAGCCAGTATTCCCACCAGTCGTTCTCAGTGCCTTGCAGGGGTAGTTTCCGAGTACGAATTTCATCCACACATAGCTGCCACATGCGATTGAGGTCATACGTCACTGAGTCTGATTCCTCATTCTGACCCCACCGTGTTAATTCAGTTGTCTTACGGTCGGTGCCTGCATAGGCTAAAAATACCCTGCCTGGGTAGCGAGCTGCAAAGGCCCGAGAGCCTATTAAATCTCCTCCGGCATCCATGACTGCAACCGCGTTCTTCCACCGCTTCATAAACGTATCTAGCGGGCCGTAGGTGTCGGAGTCACCTTGAAAGAAGAGCCCTAAGCGTGCGTTGCCGAGCACGTAGTCAAGTCGAAGTCCGGTATCTATGCCAATGACCACCCGTTCATCAACATCGGCCACATCAGCTTCTCTGTTGGTGAGGTTTGAGAATAGGTGCTGCTGGGTGAGTTTGGCATCACCGCCAGTATACGGAAGCCCCAGCACGTAGTTATAAAAATACTCCGGCCCCTTATCTTTATAGTCTGCAATAATCTTCGACGCTGGTATCCAGCTACACATCAACTGCGATACCCAGTACCCCGAAAAATCTTTATCTCTATATTTCTTAATCCATGTTCCCTTGCGTATGGCAAAAGCTCGCTCTTCATCAGTCCAGTCTTTTTTACACACCTTGCACCGAAAGCGACCACTTTCAAAATTTATAGACATATCGCTTTGGTCTGACATACTCCAACTTAAGTAGTTTTTCTTATCGCAATGAGGACATAAAGCGAACCAGTGCTTTTGGTCGCTTACCTTCCAGTATTTATCAACCCCATAATCACTTACCGATGGGTGGCTAAAATACCACCGCATACCATCGGAACGAGATTGCAGGCGGGTCTCGTACTGCTCAATGATGGAAGGGTCTGAGGCATCTACCTCGTCGTGGATGTTCAGACCCGACGGTACCATCATGGCCTGCTTTTTTGTAAACGTGCCACGATAGTAAATCATGTTCTCCCCCACCGCTTTTTGATTGACAGTATCATGGTCTTTAATCCACTCTCCGAGAATAGGGTTCTGAGCTATTAAACGGTTTATGACGCCACCTGCCATGTCGTTAACGTCTGTCTGGGTGGGAAGGGTGTAAATGATGTCTCGCTTTAAGTTTTTAGCAACCCACATACTCTTGAGTATCTCCAAAGTAGTCATGCCAATTTGCGGCGGTTTGAGTACCACCTGCAAAGGTGACATATCTTCAAATATGTCCCATAGAAAAGGTCTGTCCTTAAACTCTAGCTTCAATCCCTGTTGGTTCTTTATGGCGTAGTGTTCAAGAAATACGTGGATATTCAACTCGGCCAACCTAGCAATATCTACCGTAGGTGTATTTGCTAGTTCTTGCATTGTAGTTAGCCAAATAGCTGTATGTTGTTTTGTCCCGAAACGGACATTTTGTACGGGTGCACTTTGTAGTATAGATTCTGCGTAGGTTGGAGTGTGTCTCTCCTAAAAAACTCTCGATATTTTGGGTCATCTCTACCATCAAATCCCTTACGGAAGTAGCCCCGCGTCTTACATTCCGTGCAGTAGGCTACTTCAACCTCTGGGGTGCTCAGTAAAGTCTTGGGGTTGTGTACGAGGCAACTCATTTTTGCTTAACAAGGCCGCATATAGCGTCACTATCGGCGTCAATGTAGTAGTACTTTTGCTTGTCGATAGTGATGATATCAACCGCCCAGGCTTTGAATTGTATAGTTTGACCAACTTCAAATTGATTATTAGTAAACCCATTTTGTTTAGCTTTGCTGACATCGGGGCCAACTGCTAAAATTACCCCTTGTTCTTGAATCTGTGCTCCCTGGATAATGTTAATGCCCCCGGCAGATGTTTCGGGTATATCTAGCATCAGCTTCTTGCCCAGTGGTATTACTTTAATCTTCATATTTTTTAGGGTCCATGAGGACGATTACACCTAGAATCTTATTAGTGCTATTAGAGGTTACGGTGTACTGCTCTCCTTTGTGCGTAAACTTAAACACCGTTATTTCGCCTTCAAACTCCGTTGGCATGGTGAACGATATGTACTCCACGCCCCGCGGGTCTTTCTTCCATACGCCCAGTTTAGGATTGGTTGCCATGTGGTTTAGGAGGTATATCCGTCACTATGGCGGACATGGTGATAAAGGTGCCTGCGGTACCTATGGCGTTCTCAATCTGGCACCGAACCACCTTGGTTGGGTCTATAATGCCCTGCTTGATTAAGTCCACGTATTTGTCCGTCTTGGCGTCGTACCCCATCTTAGCGGGCAGATTCTTGACAATCTCGGTGTAATCCTTGCCTGCATTCTCGATAATAGTCTTCAGAGGCGCTTTGAGGGCTTCTTTGACGATTTGCTCGCCAATGGTTTTCGGCTCCAGTGCTTCGGCAATACGGTATAGTGCAATTCCACCTCCTTCCACCACACCTTCTTCGATAGCAGATTGCGTGGCGTTAACTGCGTCTTCAAGCTTCTTTTTAAGGTAGCGCTTCTCAAGGTCTGTTTTAGCGCCAACACGGATGACAGCAATCTCTCCTTTGAGCTTGGCAGCCCGCTCGAAGTATTTCTCTTTCTCATATTGGTTGGTGGTATTCTCTGCAAGCTGTTTGAGGCGAATAGACTGGTTATGGGCTGTCTTAGAGCCTTTCTTGAAGAACAAGCTCTTCTTCTCCGTTACAATCACGCGGTCAGCTATACCTAGATGCTCCACGGTCATCTTTTCAACTTCTACACCCGTCTGGCCTCCAATCACTGTCGCGCCTACTACCGAAGCAATGTCTTCAAGCAGGTCAATGTTGGCCGCACGTATTACCACATTTTTCAAACCTTGCGGAGAGAGATAGTTCGCTACAAAGTTATTGAGCATGACCGTTTCAATATCGTGGCAGACAATAACTAGCCGATTGATGTTGTGTGCTTGGAGCAGCTCGCCCAAGTACTTAATATCTGCAACAGTGGATATTTTGTGCTGAAATATAGCGACGTGTACCTTATCGTACTCAGCCGTTGCTTTCTCTTTGTTGGTGATGAAATACTGGGACATGAAGCCCGTCCAGCTCTCATAGCCTTCCACAACCTCATAATCGGTAAAGAAGGTGCGGGAGTCTTCTAGGGTGATAGTGCCTTGCTTGCCCACCTTCTTAATCACCTCCGTAATCATCTTGCCGTACTCCTCCGACTCAGCAGATATGGTCGCCACTTGTTCAATTTGGGCGTCAGTCTTGATTGCCCGCGATACCTTCTTGATTTCCTTTACTACCTTGTCCCTTGCATCAAAGAGCGACTGGCGCACTTCCATTACGTTTTCAGGACGTTTAATGGATTGCTCTACTACTTCAAGCAATACCGCAGCAGTACCAGTCGTACCATCACCCGCACTGTCGTTGGTGTTATCGCAAGCGTTGCGTACCATGTAGGCACCGAAGTCTTCCTCCCTATCTTCAAAGCAGATTTGACTTGCTATAAACACACCGTCATTCGTTATCTCATGTGCTGCTCCAGACGGGTCTGAGAGTCCTACGTTACGGCCTTTGGGGCCCATGGTTGATTTAACCGTCTGCGCTGTTACGCGCAATCCTTTTAAAACCTTTGTAAGGTCAGTTGAAACTTGTTTGGACATTATTGGTCATTAAGTAATTCTTTTAATGTGTTTGTGCTATGGAAAAGGTCTGAGTTATCGGGAGAGATTATGGAGCCTTGTGTGTTATGAGCAAACCAGGTGGGTTTTGTAATTATCAACTTATCTTTGACAGTAACGCTCTCGTTAAGAGTTTCTATTTCGTATTGAGGATTATACTCACTCAACTTCCATAGATTATTTAATCTCTTCCAAAGTGTCATGTCTTTTAGGTCTGAGTTGTCGGGCTCAATTAACTACCGGTGTGTATTTTCAAAGTGTTTTTGCATTTTTTTTAAGCGTTCTTGTAATTCTAGTGGCCAAGATTTCTTTATTTTTTCGATTCGTTTGTCGAATGACCAACAAATATAGAACAAATAACCAAATAATGCAGCTGAAAGTATGGGTATAAGCCAAAAAGCAATTATTATTTCATTCATGTTTTTTGTTCTCGTAGTTTAGCAGCCGTTTCATCTGCAAGCTTTTGTAAGTCTATGCCTCCTACTTCTACATTCACATTGAGGTTTTTGTTCTCATGCTTTTCAGGAGCAAATGAACCATGCACTTTAAACACTAACTCAGCGGCTTTTAAACGTGGCTCAGGTCGCACAGTGTCATCGGACAATATCTGACCCACAACCATGCGAGCATTTTCCTCACTAAAGCCTAGCTTATCCAACTCTTCCTTGACTCCGGGGCTGTTCAGTATAGTGCCGGGTTTCTTCTGAACTTCAAGGGAATAGTTAGCATCTGCTAGTATCTGGGCACCAGTTATTTGTTCACCGTCATTGATTGCCTTTGCAACCCTTCTTGCCACTATTCTTTGCTTAACAGTTCCCATGTTTTACTAGTTCAGCTACGGTTAGTGCAATAAGCTTAATATATGCTCAAACCAGTTATCACTCATTGTGGATGGATATTTACTAACCAGTACTGACATGGTTTTTGGGTTTGATGATTGTAAACATTTTTCACCAGGCATATAAGAAACTACTAGCTTCTTTTTATTTAACGATTTATTAGATTTAGAATATCTTGTAGTTCCCATGACTGTTAAGTGCTAGTTATCGTTCGAATCGTCGTAGTGACGTCCTACGTCTTTACCTGTCTCTGAGGTACCAGAATACTCTGTGTTGCCAGCATCAATATACTCTTGGGGAATAGCTTCTTCTACCTTTGGTTCAACTGACTCAGGTATTCCTGGCTGAGTTTCATTTGTGTCGTCTGACATAAATATATTTCTTATATTAAACATAATAATTATCCTTACTATACCACGTTAAATATATGTGTTGCGAGTTATCAACACAATTTTATTATATCGGTTTAGCATATAAAATAGCTTTCTCACAAGCGGCTAAGGTATCTTCAACTGTGCTTAATGATAGTGCTACGGATGCTGTTATTTCCGCCCTATATTTCTGTGTGTCTCTTTCAAAAAATGCTTCAAATCCTAAGGCATTAGGAATTTTTCTCCATTTCATATCCGTTATTTTATCTATAGGATGATTAAACATATGTTTATTATATACGCTTATTTAGGGATATATGGGTTATCAACAGATAAAATCTTTGCATTCTTAATAGCATTTTCTATATGTGGTTTTAATTGTTCTATTGTTTTACATCTCATAATATCTCCTCCGGGTAACTTAGCTTTATATGTATTACCGTCTTTATCAAATACACAGGTAAAATTTGCCTCATTATATTCTTTAACCCAGTGTTTAGTTTCGTGAGCTTGTTGTTCGTTAGGCATATTTAGTTCTCTTACTTGCTAAAGACTATGAGGTGAGCTAGGAACCTGCTATTTCACTAATGCTTTTCATTTCTCCCGTGCGCTGGGCTGGCGCAGCTAATTGTGGGTATTTTGTTTTTAATAGCTTGCTTAGAAGCGTATGTAAGTCGGTTTGTTCTCCAAGTTTAGCTATCTCCCGCGCTGCGCTCATGATGCTGCGTAATTTTCTATCTACTCCGAGTTTTGCCAGTTCATTATGGTCGTCACTGTCTAACACATGCGTGGCATTCCAACCCATTGTGCCTTGGAAGTCTGGTACGATTTCCTGTATTTGGTCGCCTTTGATAGCCAGTCCATTACTAAATGTTGAACGAGTATCGGGATTATCAAATAGGTAATAAGCCTTGTGTGCTTCATTGGCGTCTATGCTGTATTCTTGGTCGCGTCGGAAGCCCGTAATTAACTTTATTTTGTATTTCATATCACTTTTACTTTTTTGGCCTGTAATTCGGTACGCTTTTGTTGGACTCTATCTTGTAGCTGTACCCATTTTTCTTTTAATTGGTGGGGAGTTGTAATTGAGGGAAAGTATGGCACTTTGTTTGTTCGAGGAAGTACGCCCACGCGCTTTAAGACTTCTTCTAAGCCATATTCCTCTATGAGAAAGCCACAGGCTTTGCGTTGGGTGGTATTTCCGTAATAGCCTTTGTTCTTAGGGTCTACCACTTCAAAAGCTTTAATAACACTAGTAACCATAGCATCGTCTTGCGATGCGGGTTCTTTCTTTTGTATATTTTCTTTTTTCTTTTGTAGTACCCTATTTGGGTTCCATTTGGAACCTTTTTGGGTTCGCTTTGAACCTATTTGGGTTCCACGAACCTTTTTGGGTAACGGTTTCCATAACGCATAATTCTTTATAAAGCAATACTTATTTGCAATAGTGGAACCTTTTTGGGTTACAATTCCTAGCATAAGTAATTTATGTATTGCTTTATAAACAGTTTGTCTTTTAAGGCCTGTAAACTCAACAAACTGTGATAGTGCTATTGCGTCTTCTTTCTTTTGATAACCATAGGTTTTACGCAAAATAACCCAAAGCACCTGCATGGCTTCACCATTTATACGGGTACGCGCCAATGCTTCGACTATTTCATTAGCGACTGGTGTAAACCCGTTCTCTTTTTGAGGAGAGGCCATAACTCATTGCAACGCAAAAGGAGCTGCCGACTGTATAGGGTTCGTAAGAAACCTCGCCTCCGAAGAGACATCAGCAACTCCTTTTGCACAACAATTATTGTTGATACTTACGATTTGATACATACACTAACTATTTCACCTTTTCTTCATTTAGTCTAATATAATATGTTGATAACTCAAACCTCATAGACTTTTCATGTAAGTGTGTTAATATATGCATGTCCCCCATAGCTTTAGCTTTGTAGGAGGAAAGTACGGCCGTATAGTCAACGCGAGACTGAACCTGTGCTAACGTGTTAAACTTTAAAGTAGTAACGCCCCGGCCAGACGAAAGTTCCGCCGGGGTTTTGCGTGGTATACTAAAAACATTCGCCAGAGTGAGTTGTAGCTGACTCTGGCTCGGCGGCCAGCACTGTGATAGTCACCTCGGCGCTTAAATAGGATACTTGTTCTAGTTTTGCTAGACAGTTAAAATCGAACACTATCAGTCCCATACTCTTAACGCGACTACTACGCGGAGTGTGGGACTAATTATTTTGATGATATAGTTATTGGTAGGTTGGTATTTGAAATCTGTGGGCTAAATAACACAAAATGAAAAACCTTAAATGGCGGCTGAGTAAGCTACCAAATCCCGATGAAGTGCGTGAACTTGTCAAAGACAAGATAATTACTCAAGAAGAAGCAAGACAAATACTATTTAGCGAGCAAAGTGAGGAACGAGACACAGACTCTCTTAAAGAAGAAATAAAGTTTCTTAGAGAGTTGATAAACAAAATGTCTACTCGTTCTACCATTATTGAAAACATACGGTATATAGAGAAACCGTACGCCCAACGGGGTTGGTATGATAGTTACCAGTCTTATTGTGGAGGTAATTCAGTCACAGGTACTTCTCAACAATATATGTTGAATAGCACTAATGGTGTAAATTATTCGTACAGTGACGAAGCTAAAAGTTTCAACGATATAAGCACGTTCTAAATTAACAATCGCCCACAGATTTTACAGACTAACTTATTTAAAATCGTCCCGTAAACTTGTTTCTTTCCAACTACCATCATTGTCGGCGTGCCAGCCACTTTGTATTTGTTTAAATACTGTGTCTACACCACAAAACCTGCACTTATTAGGCCAGCCATACCCAAAAGTACCCAGAGCTATATTGTGATATAGCTTACAGTTGGTGCATTGTACGGTTTCTTGGATAAATGACATATTAAAACGTAACTTCAACCTTGCATTTTTTAATTACATGCTTTGCCGGACACAGGCGTAAATCTTCCCGGTTCATTACCTCAGTGGCTTCTATTTTTGACGCAAATACACCCATGATAAGGGCATTTTTAAGAGCATAACCACCTGTACAAAGCACAGCGTAGTATGGTTCGTTATCGGAAGAGAGTTTAGTTTTTTTCATAGCTGCTTAATTGGTGTTGCAGGGAGACTTCCACAAGTAGCCAATCCATCTTGTAAGGCTTCTTATCCGCTTCCACGAGCTTAATATAGTTCCAACGTACCGGGCCGATTATTTGTTCTATAAGTTCCCAGTATATGCGCGAGTTCTGTGGCTTCCAAAAGATATGATGTCGTTGGCAAAGTAGTACAATGTTTCGCATATCTCCATAGCTGATAGAAATGCTGCGAGACGCAAGGTGCTCGGCTTGAAACGGGCCGGAACATGCCCCTGTAATAGAATATCTATTTAATACACAATTTTTGTCACGTAAAATAGCTATTTGTCTGAGCAAGGATTGAATCCTCCTCTTTGTTTTAGAGAAGTCAGATTTTCCTAGCTTAGCTATATAACTTCTTTTCATAATTTAAATTCATTTTTATCTTTAGTAAGATAAAAAATTTCTTTTGAATTTCTTTCAAAGACTGCAAAGCAGTCAGTTTGTTCATTAGTTTTAGTAGGAAAATTTAGTCTTTTAGTAATTGAATGTAGATAACCTGTTCTTACTTCAATTTTTAAGGATTTATTTCCTTTTACAGCTATCAAATCGCAGAAACAAGATGGTGATAGTGCTCTAAATACTGAAAATCCCTTAGAAAGCAAATCTGCCGAAACTACAAGTTCTGCTAATGCCCCGACAGAACCATTAGGTATATATTCATCAGCGAATCTGCCTTCTATTTTTCTTATTCTAGTTCTATGACATTCTAAAGAACAAGTTTTAGTTCTTTGCCATTTTGATTCAAATTGCTTATCACATACTAAACATTCTAACTTATGCATGTACTAATTATATACCATGAATAGGTCTATTCGGGTACTTATCAACAGTCTTTATCACGCAGTATGGCAATCTGCCTCAAGAGGGCTTGTATGCGCCTTTTAATGACCGCTGCCGGGGTTTTACCAAGTTTCCGTAGTTTTGACCTCTTAATTCCTTTGGCAGCAGGTTTCCGTTTAAAAGTTGAATTATAATAGTTTGCCATTATTAAATCATATCATCAGATATGATATCCTTCATAACTTTAGTTACAAAGTAAGTGCATATTATGGAAATAATTAATATCGCAGCAGACAAAAAACCAACTAAAATATTATTTGTATAAGCAATATACGCTGAAAATAACATGCCTAATATAGCTAATATATTTAAAGCTCGGGTAACTAATCTAGTGTAGTGGTACACACAGATATATTCGTAATTACAGACACAATCTATTCCTGTTCGTATTTTCATTTCTTTTCACTTAATGGTAAAACTATTTTTAACCATACAGGTTCTGTAGTAGCTTCTCCACCATAGCTTTTATATAATTCACCGTCTTCAGTTACAATCATAATATGAGCATGACCAGAACTTTCCCAAACAAAACCTTGGATTATTTTCTTTTCCATATAAGTGTTAATAATTAGTATTATTGTTCTTGTCTAGTAATTGATGTATATCTAAATGTACCTCACATACAGCATCTCCTTTTTGTACTGAAATTGCTACAGTTGGTTCTTTACATTTTGCACATATAAGCACCGGAAATCTATTTACATCAAGTTTAGAGAAACCTTTTATTGTTATAAAATGTGTGTTATTCATACCGTTTGTTTATATAGATGAAATAATTGATAACTATTCTTTGGCAGTGCCTCACGGTGACTCACCCGGAACTCCGCGTACTTCCCGACTTTTCTATGCTCTAAAAAGTAACGGTAGGTCTTGGAGTCGAAGTAGCCTATCTTGGTGAGTTCGTACAGACGTTCCATAGGGGATATACCCGTGAACTTTCCGTCGATAGTCTTTTGTACCAGTTCATAGCTTTTAAACCATTTACCTAGTTGGGTGGCTAGTAGCCTCACTGACGCTTCACGTTGGGTCATAAATGTTCAACTATAAGTTTAGATACAAGCGTTGCCATTGGCGTGTGCATTCTGAACGCTACACGGCGCAACTGCTCCCAATCTCTCAATGTTAATCGCACATGCTTTGGCAATTTCGGCTTCTTCTTTTTCTTATCCATTTATATAGTCTACCATAGAAGAATTAAGAGTACAAGTGGCGCTGTGGATAAGTCACTTGACGGTATTTTTATAGGGTGTATTATTTCTAGTAGAGGCACCTTCCATAGACGGTCAACTGGTTTGAGACTCGCTCTTACTGTTTGATTTGTTATGTGGACGGTACACCTCTTTGAAATATGGTTGCTGATGGGGGATAAATCCACTAACTACACCAAGTTGATTGTGGGGTGTTGCCGAATAATCAATAAGGCAAATCGCGTTCAAAAACGCTGTATGATTCACTCCCGTAATCGCCGACTTGAGGTCGCGTATCTGATTTTTCCCCACTAGCAACTATATACACTTCTTAGTCTGATTCACTGAGAGGGGGAACGGCTCAGAGTCTGAAAGACGGCCGACTCACAAACAAGTACTGTGCGATTAAAAGGATAGTACAAACGTCAAAGCACTCTGTCTTTGTGAGTCCCTCTCAGTGAATCAGCACTTTATCAAGTTCATTTATAAAAGAATATGGAAAACCCTATCTGTCCAAATTGTGAAAAATGTCACTTATTATTAAGCCATCGAATAGTACAAGGTCGTTCAGTAATAATGGAAAAATGTTTAGGGTGTAATTACGAGACGTGGGTTAAAAGTTTTATTATTAAATATAAATAATATGGAAAAAGAAGAAAATAGAATGACTAAAGAAGAATACTTGAAGTCAAATAAGGAAGGTTTCTATCACATCAATAAAGATGGTTCAGTATCTTGGTATGAAGATTTCGATTCAGTATCAGCACATAAAAATGACTAACATGTACCAAGTAGGATACATCACCAGTGGTTACAAGAAAGAAAAGCGCCACGCACGTAACATCAGATACAGGTTACTTCTAGGTCTAGCAGAGATAAGTGCAGTCATAGCATTGTACGCATGGATAGGCATACAGTTCGCTAGTGCGGCGCAGGTGTTTATACCGAATTAACAAATAACTCAGGCGTTGCCAGCTCTTACTCGCACTGAGTGGGTAGGAGCTGACAGCGAAGTAACTAATATGGAAGATAAAATAAAATGTGATAAGTGCGACGAACGAGGGTATATCACTGAACATATTACCCATAGACACTCTTCTAGTCGTTCGTGTGAATGTGGCTGGGCGATACAACAGCAAGCTAAAAGATTTGAAGGATGGTCGTTGTCCGATTTAGTAAACTATAAAAATGCCCGGCTACTTCAAAAAGGCAAAATCAGCGTAGAAGAATTAAATAACTTTTATGGAGAAAACTAATATGTACAATCCGGCAGACTGGTCGGTTAAGAATGAAATACAAAAGCGCGTCGAACAGGAAGCCTGGCACGAATGGGGTAAACAACCTATAGCCACTATCAAGTATGACTATAGGCCGGTAAAACTCCAGTGGTCAGAGACAGTCAGATATGTTTTTGCGAAGGGCATAAAGTTTATAAAAGCTAGTAGACCTTAATATGGACGCTAAACAACTAAGAGAAGAGTTGCAGAAACAAAGACAGTTACTTATATCCGAGTGGACACGAGATGAGCTTATAGTCTCACTCAAAAAAACCCGTGAGCAGAGAGGTGGACTTAGTTTACTAGAGATTTCAGACGTAATTAAGTCTGTCCTTTCAGAAGAAGAAGTTACATATCTAAAAAATAAACTATGAACTACGAAAAAATGAGCAGTGTAACAAAGTTAATGATGCAAGAGCTTGTAGGTTTTATGGAAGCAACAAAGAAAGAGCTAGAAGAAAAAGGACTTATTCCCACTCTTGATGAAGCAATACTTGATTTAAAAGAAAAACTTTCTAAGTATGAAAACAATTAAATTAAAGGTAACACACGATATTCAACCAGAAAATGAAGTGCAGATAGATAAAGGTGAAGGATTTTGCTATCACGATTGTACATCAATGTGTAGACATAACGGATGTAATTGCGAATGTGGAGAATTTCATATTCCTAAAGAATAAATAATATGGAAAAACAAGACTATATCGC
>WNFP01001534.1_pt1 | contig 40268 bp, 33 predicted proteins | sample 5400201 | NCBI WGS metagenome assembly WNFP01 (sample SAMN13153355, study PRJNA577476) | soil metagenome | isolation source: 115 cm saprolite under Madrone tree | place: USA:California | collected 2016-06-14 | reverse complement strand
CGGTCCGCTCCGTAAATCGGGTGCGAAGCTCCGTGGTTTTGCGCTGTGCGGCATCGCGCAGCTGGGCGAGGCGCTCCTGCGGTCCTGAAACATAGAAGGCCGGCGCGAAGCTATCGGTCAAACGGTAGTGGGACTGGTTCCGGTCGATGAGCCAGAGCGTCATCCCGCTCTGATTGGGGTAGAGGTCGAGAATCCATCCTTGAAGCGATTTCACAGAGCACCCCAGCGTTCTGAAGAACTTTCTCGATGGCGTTGAGCCGCTTTTCCTGGTCGAGAGCAATGGAGAGCAGGATCGCTTCCATCGGATTGTCGTGGGCCTGATAGGTGGCCGCTTGCGTATAGCAACGCACCCGCACAAATAGCCGGTCGAAGTGCGGCTGGTCTTCCCGCCGCAAGGCGCGCCGGAACTTTTTCCAGCGTTCCGCGGCTTGTTGAATCAACTGGACGAAAGTAGGGACGGTTCTTCCCATAACGCACCTCAATCTTTCCGTTCAGGCCGGAAGCAGCGGAGTATTCTTCTCGCGGGTGAAGGAAAGCTTGTTCTCGGGAGTGGATTCCACCTTTACCACGTGTTGGGCCTGGTTGCGAAGTCGTTGAAAGAAATCCCGCCGCTTGGTCTTGAACGATGTGGCGTCGGAAAAAACGGCAATGGAAAGGATTCATAGCCACACCGAAGTGGGGCTGCAAGGGGTGACAAGATGGACTTGCGCTGCGCGAAGTGCAACAGCACCGACCTCAAGAAAATTTCTCTCGCCTATCAAGAAGGCACCTATCACATAGACACGCGTTCTAGACTTCGAGGGCTTTTGTTTGCCGATGGGGGACCAGATGTCCTGGTCGGTAGAACGACCACGCACGGCTCCCACCAATCGGCCCTTTCAAAGCGTCTTTGCCCTCCCACGAAGTGGTCGTATGTAAAGCTTGTTTTGTGGTCGGGAGTCCTAACGCTCATCGCTCTGGTCATTTACGTTCAACACGTCATGTCGAGTCCTGCGCCCGCATCTTCGCTGCCCGTCAAACTCTACGTGATATTGGCTCCAGTAGTCTTGCTTCTACTCGTAGGAACTGTCTGGCGTCATAATCACTCGACCTACCAGCAGAAGTACGCTCAGTGGAATGAATCTTTTATTTGCCAGCGGTGTGGGACGGTCGGCCAACAATCCTTGGGTTAAAACCTTGAGCTGCCTACGCTTTGGCCAACTGGTGCGAAGCCTTGCCTCGGATAATCACTACGTAAGACATGGGCCGGAAATTCCTGATCTCTTCAGCAAGCGATGGGATCCCGATGGATTTCGAAAGGGGACCGAGGTGCCTTACCCAATTTGGGGAAAATTAGAACCTCGACGAGGCCTACGTAGGGCGGAGGAAAGTTAAATAGCCGCGTGCTCAACTAGGGCGGTAGCAGCCGTCCATCGGGGATCTTGGAGAGAAGCCTCGAGTTCGCGACCGAGTAAACGGCCGCGGCGTTTATTCTCCGTCAAATCCTTGCCGAATTCCTTTAGTTCGCGAACCAGCTCTGGAGCCCAGGCTGGGTATCCTCCAAGACGCTGAAGACACTCACGTAATCTTGCGGCCGTAGCCGTATCACGAGTTGCTTGCTCTTGCAAGGTATGGTTGAGGTCGCCTGAATCGCCAAAGCAAATGAGGTACCGCCCCAATTCCCCAGTCAATCTCAAACGCGCAGACTCGATTTGGGATGTTATGCCTTCTTCTTCCCGCTCCTTCGCAGTTGCACACATCCTATCCACTTCCGCTTCTGCAGTTCTCTGCGCGTCTGCGAGGGCAGTATTCCATGTCTCTGGGTTCGGATATTCGCCGTTCCACGCGTTGGTCAAAATCAGGAGCTCGGACAACGAGTGAATAGCCAACGTTCGGTCACCTTGAATCCACAATACAACGGCACGGCGAAACGATCCCTTTTGTGAGGCACCCACCACCAGCGGCAAGCGCTCCCCAGGTCTCTGCAGGACCTCAGCTAAGTGTCTAACGGAATCTGCCATCGGTGACAAAGGAATCACCGTTTTGTCTTTTTCAAGCGTTTCAATTCGAGTCGAAAATCCAACACGAGCGTTCCCCGGCAGGGAAAGCTCGATGACCCCATTTCCTTTGCGATTCGTAGCCTTGGGGCCAAATGCGCCATCCAATTTCAGTAGCTCTTGCCCCATTTCTTCACGACTGACAGCGGGCCGCGCAAGTGGAATTGAGTTAGCGGAGCTTTCAACATAAGTCTCTCCGGCGAGCGGATCGTTCTCGAGTTCACTCGCTGTTCGTCGTAGAGTACTAGGATCAATGGGATCTTGGCCGAGCAACATGCGTCTCGCCCGCGCAAGCACTGGCTGCATCGCTCCGACAAATGTCTCGAACAATCCGCATCGTTGACGCAGAGCCCGATACACTTGGTCATCTACACTGTCACGCAGGAACAGATTCACAACGTAAATGACCTCATTCTTTTGGCCGATACGGTCGATTCGTCCGATTCGTTGCTCAACGCGACTTGGGTTCCAAGGCAAATCATAATTTATCAGGGCGCCGGCAGCTTGCAGGTTCAAGCCTTCGCTCGCTGCGTCGGTACACAGTAAGACTCGCAACCTACCTTCGCGCAAAGATCGAGTGATGGAATCCTTACTTACAGTTTTCCATTCCTCCTCCTCGAGCAATTGCCCCCCATCTCCGCTATAACATCCGAGGGCCTTGCCATAATGAGCGGTAAGGCTGTCCCTTAGGTATTCAAGAGTGTCTGCGTATTCTGTGAAAACGAGAGCTGGTCGGCCATCATCAGTGAGACTTCTCAGTTGCTTAAAAAACTCGTCGCGCTTGCTGTCTCTACCGTTTAGCGCCCGAAGTCTTTCAAGTAGTGTCTTCAGTTCGTTTAGTTCGGAGTGCGCCGCCTTCGGGTCCTGAGGCAGAGCTGCGGATATCTTTCCCCCTTCTAATGCTTCAGGGAGGTCGTCTGCATCCAGTGCTTCGGGTACGTCCCCCAGTTCCAAATCGAAACTGTATGCGCGCTTATCTACAAGACTGAGTAGTCCCTTACGACGTCGTTCCAAGCTCCGCTCCAGAGCTTGCGGAGAGCTGGAGGCTCGCCGTCGGTAAATCGTCATGACGAAGCCTTTACCGGGTTTTTCATTTTCAAGTTCTTCGAAGCGCTTCTGAATGTATTTACCCAGATCGTTGTAGATCCTGCGCTCTTCCGGATCCACGTAGTCAAAGAGGATATCGTCGACGCTCCGTTTCGGTGGAGGGTCTGACAGTAGTTTCATCTCGTAATATTGCCGCAGAGTAGTGCGCGTATTCCGGTGCATTCGGCGAGCAAGCGGTGATCCGCTGCGCAGCCATTTGGCAAGTTGATCCCGCTGTCCAGGCGGAGCGAAAGCGAGTTTACGGGCGACGGACTCAAGGTCAGAGAGCTTTATAGAATTCTTGGGTGGTTGAGGGAAGTGTAGATCTGACGCGATCAGGCTGGCTGCCTCACGGGCAAGTGGTAGTTCGCAATGCCCCCTCTTTAGTTCTCCTAATGCCTTGTAATAATTCCGCACTTCACCAAAGTCTGCCAACCAGGCTCCACCTTCGCCCAATACTGAAAGTAAGTCCCACGGTTCCCAAGGGTGAGTCTGCATGGGCGTCGCGCTTAATAGAAGAATGCCTCTCGCTTTGCGCCGGAGTTGTAACTGCCGCAACAGGTTCAGCAGAAGTGTTCCGCTGTTGAATTCGGATTCCTCCTGTTCCTTTCGGCGTGCCGCGTGAGCTTCGTCCAACAGAACGAGATCCCAAGGCTCGGCAGCTAACAAGATCGCGATGTTAGCGTCCGTGCGCGCAGTCTCGCGGCTCATCAGGAGGACTTCGCTTTCGAGAGCCCGTGCCAACCCGTCGACTTTCTGTGTAGTGTCGTCAGGCCAAACCAATGTAGAAGTTCCTTCGAGCCGCGGAACAAGCATCCCGCCCTTCTCTCGCAGCTCTCCTTGCCACTGCTTTAGGATCCCCTTTGGTAGAAGTAGCAATACTCGACGCACTCCGCGGCCTGCCATCAGACGACGGAGTGCAAGAATCGCCTCGATTGTCTTCCCCATGCCAACTTCATCGCAGAGGAGTCGCCCATAAGGCCATGCGTTTGCTGTTTCTTCAACTACGTGCCGCTGATGTGGCCACAGGTCCACCATGGTTGTCGCATCACAGGCCGTACCCCCGTTTGTGAGATGCGGAGCTTCAACAATGAAACGCCATGCGATAGCAGCCCTCTGTCTCTCAAGGGCTGTGGAGGGTTCAAGGGTCGGAGCTTCTACTGGTGCGAACTTGATGAGTTTCAGCTTGACTGCATTGGGGAGAGTTACCGTATGAACATCGGAATGTGTGTCGCCCCAGAGAGCCTCGAATTCTTGCACATATTCGCGATGACGTTCTGGGTCACCCCAGGTCGTGGAGATTTCGAGTCTCTCGTAGTTCGCTCGAAGCCCCTGGAACGATTCGTTCCCGCTTCCAGCGAAAACAACTGCATCACCGGAGTGGTCCGTTGCGATTCCAAATTTGGCGTGGACGATTCCTTCCCCCTGGCGCATAACTCCAACTCGAACTTCCAGCAGGCCTCGATTGACGAGCCAGCCGAGCATCGCCAAGCGTTCTTTCTCGAGTAGTTCTTTAGGGGACTTGAAGCGCCGTAAGAGCAACTCTTCGAGTGCACTCAGGTCCCCCGTCTCTGTCATTGCACGAACGTCGTCGGGCATCAACTCTTCGTTCACAACGAGTCGCACAGCGGGACGGGGTGCCTTTTCGCCTAAAGAGATCAATCGACTAATCAATGGGGCAAACCCGCGGGCCGCAGCAGCGAGAACGCTGCTTGAGAAATATGCGCAACAACGATCGTAGCGAATCGCTTCGCTTAGGGCCGGAACGTAAAGTTTATTAACAAGCTCGGGGTCAGGTCCTTTTAAGAAGCGGTCCCATGTATGCTTCCGGAGATTGCCGGCAGAGATTTGAGAATCCTTTGTAGTAGACTCTGGCACAACTACTCCTCCGCACCCTCTTCTTCTCCCACGCTTTCTTCACCCTCTTCAACGGGAGCATTAAAGAGAGCGCCTTGCGGGGGAGCCTGTTCTGTCCAATCCGGAGGAGTGATATCGAAGAGTGGTTCGAGCAACTCATGCCATGCCTTGAATTCCGGAAACTTCGCTGCTGCCGATTGTTTGCCTTTTTCGTGGCGCAGAGCGGGAGGAGCAGCGTGAACGAGAGCTTCCATCAGGCGTGCACCTGGAGAGTCGGGCGTCCAGCGCTGCTGGCGAGTCAACGCCTTCGCCGAACCTATACCTGCTGATCCGCGTCCACCTTCGATGTAGCGGAGAGCCAGCGCGTGACAAGCGTCGAGTGCTGTCCGGAATCTTGGGTCATTGGGGTGAATCTTGAGAACCTCTTTCTTCGTTCTCTTCTTCGAGACTGTGACTTTGCCGAAGAGGGTTTCCTCCACCTCGTCTGGGTCCAGCGCGCGATGGCGTCTTCGTTCTTTCGCCGGGACCATCTGAATTTTATCGCCCGATTTCGTAACCAGGCCGGCGACGACGAGTTGATCGACGTCCATGCCGACAGCGTGTCCGAGGAGCTTTGCTTCATTGAATCGGAACTCAGCCGCACCAAGTACGTCCCAACAAAGAAGTACAAATTGACCTTCAGGTTCGACTCCATCTAGCCCTCGTGCGGCCAATTGCTCGACGCGCCAGGCGCTCACGGCATCTGCAGCCTCGTCAATTGCTTTGTCCACCGAGACCGCGGCTCCTGTGTCCGTGCGGACTTGGTCATGCCGGCTATAGACCTCCATAGCGGGTCCAAACGAACCTACGAGTTGGTCTACGGGATTAAGTCCCTCACGTTGCAGGCGCTCTGCCGTGTCACGCGCTTCCTGCCGAATCTCGCGTTTCATCGCCTCATCGAAGTAACCCACGCCAGCACCAAGTGGGCGCTTGCGCGCCACCAAAATTACGGTGCTTTGCGCCGCGTTTTTTTTCGCTTGGTGCAGAGTATTTTCGCTCTCAGTCTTGACTGGCCAAGTAGCTGTTACCGTAAAGCCCGCATCAATGAGCGAGGTGAACAGTGCGACCCATGCCTCCTGCTTCTTGTGAGTGAACATTACAGTTAGGACGCCATCATCGCGTAGCATGCGCTTGCATTCCTTGAAAGTGTCGCGCATCAGTCCCTGATAAAACTCATGGGCGCGCCTGCGCGCTTCTTTGACAGGAATGTCATCTTCGCGGTGACGACTGACGTTGACGACCGCTTCTTGCTCGTTCTCAGAGAGATATGTGGAAAACCATTCGGGTCGACGGTAACCCTGAGTCCGCTTCAACCAAACATAGAAGAAGTCCGCAAGTTCTGAGTACTGGACATTGTCTGCGTAGGGCGGGTCAACGACTACGGACGTAACGGTCCCATCAGCAATCTGCGGAAGGTTTGTGGCCGAACCTAGCGAAATCTCAACTGGGCTAGATTCAGAACGCCTGGAGAGTTCGCATATTTCCTCGAAGGCTTCCAAAACGCTTCCGATAGCCCACTTCAATCCTTCTCCGGCATTGCATGGGGCCAATTCCGCATACGCCGGCTTGAAGGAGAAATCGTGCCTATCAAAAACACTACGCATCACAGATTGTGGGGCGTTCCACGAAGCCAAAAGGCTGTCATAGTTTGCAAGCTTGTCGATCACGAATGCGAGTAAATGATCGACAGCGGCACCAACTTGATCGCCTTCACGGTAAATCTGGGGTCGAAGGTCCTTGAGCTCTTCGACAAGAACACCCAAAGACAGAAGCTGTCGAGGTGAGAACATGTCCGCCCAGCCTTTCATACCGTACAGGCGTGGACGCTCATCACTAGAAATTTCGGGATATAACTCAGTGGGAATGATGTTCGCCTTCTCCCAGCAAGGACGCAATCGGGCGAGTTCCTTTTTCGACGTTTCGAGTGCCTTAAGATCTTCCGCGTCTGGTGGCTGAAACTCGAGTCCCTTATTAGTTTTCAACACAACGGCGTAAAGCGCGCTTTCCATCTCGCCCGCCTGGGCCTTGGCTTTGATGTAATCGGCTGGGATCGAGTGATTGGTGAATACCGAGACACCTTTCCCATCTGAATACGTGGGTCGAGGTGCCTCCGATAGGTGTCCCCCGCGCCGTCCTCCCTGACGGAAGCTGACACTCCAAGTCCCATGTTTCTTGTCTATGATCGGCACAGCAAACATGCAGCTCGATACGCATTCTTGATGGCCCCTGGACTTTGAGAGATGCCAATCCGGCACGAGCGGTGTCATCTGCTGAGTGTCCGGGCAGGGCACCGTCCTGGCAAAGACATAGGCATGGACACGAGCAAGCCGGTGCTCCGGGTAAAATTTCGCCAGCCGTTTCTCAATGCGGCCGACCCAAACACTCGCCCACGTTCGTGCCTTATTCAATAATGCTTTGTCAAAGCGAAACGGGTAATCCACTGTTGCTTCAAGGACGGAGCAAGCTACCGGGTTATATTCATTTGCGATCGTCTTGAAACCGAGACGTGCTGCCTCGAGCGGAATCGAGCCGCCTCCTGCCATGGGGTCAATTACGCAGATTTCCTCTCCCCATAGTTTCGTTGCGACGCTATGCGCTGAGTCAAGATCAGCCAGCCGCAGCCCTGTCTTGAAAGCGCGGTCACAATTGAAGCCTCCGGGAACTCGATAACCCGTGTCCATCAAGCGTCGAATCTCGACAAGTTCGTTGCCTGGCCTGCCGAAACCGAGCAATCTCTCAAAGACATCCCGAGGGAAGTCACTAGGGAGGAGCGAGCCGAGAACTGCGGCGCGAGAAACGGTCAGAGGCCGTCGAGCCCACCAGATATGAAGTCTTTTATCAGGTGGCTGCTGTCCAGTAGATCGTTCCCGAATACACTCCACGCCAATCGCCGCAGCGGGAAGCCAGTCTTCAATGAGCACCCGCGGTGGCTTGCTCATCGCACTGCCTCAAGCAGTATCCTCAAAGCCCGAACAACGCGACGGCCCTTGCCGTTGCTCATGTGACCGAGCCACCAAGCTGCCTCGGTGCCGTCGGCCCCAGTCAGATGTTGCGCTGCGCGATGCATCCGATCCGGATTCCTCAGACCCGACGCAATCAGTGCGTAGCAAGCTATTCGAGCATCCCAATCCATATCCAGTGGGTGAAATGGCCCAGTGGCGAGCTTAGCAGCCGGCCCACTCGACGCCCGAACGGCCGCACGCAGCAAAGGCGCTCCAGCTGTGAAACCTAAAGGAGAGATTGCCGCCACTTTCGTCAAACGTTCCTCATGCTTATGAGTCAAGCTCCGGCGATAAAGAATCGCCGCATCTCCCGCACGCCGGCGAACAACGCGCAAGGCAAAGGATGCCTGCCGAACGTTCATCCCTTCGCTCCTCGCAGCTTTCCAAATGTTGCGCTAATAGACATGCTGTCCGGGGCGCTCTGCGCCATTTGTTCGATTGCAGTCCGCATATCGTTGCGTCCATCACCGAAGTCGAGCGACAATTCCGCTTCGTACGACGATCCTTCGACAAGAGAATTGAAGATTGTTTGTGCTGTCTGCAGAGGCTTCGCAGGGTGATTCGGTTTCACTTGGCTGGCCGCGAAGTTCATGCTCCCGCCATCTTTCAGATCGCCGCTAACGGAAACGGAAAGTTGCAAACTCGAAGCACCCATTGGCTGAGCTAAACCCGAGAGGCGAGATGCATCAGCGGGCGTCCCAGCCGTGAGCTTGAAAGTAATAAGAGGTCTATCCGCGGCGAATCGAATCGCCTCCTCCCATGAATAGGCGGTCGCGCGGTCAGGTTGGGTCGGAGGAGGTGGGGTCCACTTCTTCTCACCAGGTTCGCCAGGCTTATCAACAGCAGTCCAAAGTTTTGCTGCTGAAGTCCCCGCGGCCGTCACCAGGGCATCTTTGTCTAGAGGGACCGCATTCAAAGCTGTTTGGTCGCGGCGGCGCATTCCTTCTGGCCCACTAACGCACCCCTGAGAGTCGTAGGATCGGCCATCATGCAAACGGACCACAATCTTTCCGTTCTCAACTGCCTTTAACAAGGTTTGCCGCGTAACGCTGCCATCAGGAATTAGCCGCAAACTTGGCGCACTCAAGAAGCGCTGATGCACCGCTTCACCTGTATAAACTTCAGGTTGATCGGGCAACGGAGTCGTTCCTGGTAGCACGTCTTTCATGAAGCGATCGACGTCAAGCGTGTCACCCGGACTATAAATAAGTTCTTTGCTCTCAAGGAACTTCCTAAGGCAAGCCTGCCCCTGTGGGCGTTGGAGCATTTGCTCCTCAGATACCTGATGTTTTTCTTCGAGCGTATAGGTAGGTACTCCAGCAAGAACAACCCGGTCAAAAGCACGATAGGTTTGGACGCGGAAAAACTTATGCAACTCCGGCTTCACACGGCCAAGTTGGTCTCTCGTTAGTTTGGCGGCTTCACCGGTCCGATGGTCTCGCTCAATGAGCTCAGCCGCGAGTAACCTTTGTGCTCTTTCGATGGCTTCTCGCAACGCGGTTTCGTTAGCTGTTACTGCCACGATTGCGTTTCGGAAACGGCGTGGAAGAGGATTTTTGGGATCGGAATCATCGCTTGAGTTGCAAACCAGTTTTGCAGTCTTTTCGTCCTCGCACAGGACGAGTTGGAGCTCAGTGGTTTCAGGAACCTGTCGCGCCGACGTCGGCCAGTTCGTCAGGCGAAAAGAGGGTCCACCAAAATAGTGCTGAGCGTCAGCCAAGACGCGGCTCTTGGCGTCTTCAATTGGTACGTCCCCTTTACGCTCATCGATTTGGCGAATGATGTTCGGCTCGTAGCGGAATTGCCAGCCGCGGCTTCCAGGCATTGGGTAGGTATGCCATGTGATCGCGACGAGGCGGTCTAGTGCTTCGGCCGGCTCGGGCCCCGCTTCATCAGGCTTGAGCACTGCCAGTGTCAATTCCGCTGGATCCAGGCCACTGTTTGAATGGAGTGGCAAACTCTCAAGTAGAAGGGCTGAAGCAACGCGACAATGGATTCCACGGGAACCGCCATCGAGTTCGGCAGCGTGTTTTTCGATATCAGCAGAAACCGCAGCCTTGAAATTGTCGCGATTTAGCCTTTGCAGAAGATCCGCCTGAATGCGTGGACTAGACCAGTTGATCTCTCCCGCTGTGATGAGTTCGACATCTTCATTTGCTTCCCACGTATCGCGGAGAATTCGTGCAAAAAGCCGCAGAACGCCTCTGCTCTTCTGAAAGTCTTGGAGAGCTCCCAGCCTATCTTGGGCCGTATCCAGAAGGCGCGGATGAAACGGATATGACTCTACAATTCGACTGGAGTAAGTGGACCCCGAAGCTTCGTTGGGGACAGCGCCCGGAGAATCCTGTAGCACCCTCGTGTACAAGCTATGATAAAGAGCTGAGGCGCGCTGAGCTGCCGCTGGTTCGACCTTTTCGAAAAGGCGCCGGACGATAACGCGAGCTGCTTCCTTGCCGATCGCATCGAAATCAGCCATCTTACGCCCGAACATTTCATCCAAGTGCGAGGCAGCAATAGCAAGCGCTTCGCCGATTTTGGCCGCGTGTTGCGCATACACGATTTGCTGGCCGGGGTCAGTTACCACCAAAACAGTTTGTGGTCTCTTGGCAGAGATGTTTCCGAGCTTCTTGAGAAAAGAGAGCAAATTCCCCTGGCCACGATCCGAGAGGGTAGCCATGTGGACGACAAGTTCATCCAAGAGAATCAGCACTGGCCCCGATGGGAAAATGCTCTCGAGCAGATCTTCGTCAGGATTTGATTCTGAATTGTCGAGCTTGCTTACTGCCTTGTAGGCTTTTTCACTATCTAGATCGTACGCTAGCTCACCCCAGAGGCTATGCGTTTCAAGTTTCCCGTGCCGGAGGAAGACAGGAGACCCTGCTTTGCCTGCGTCAACCGCAGCCACTGTCACCTTTTTGGGCCGGCCTGCAGCAGGCAACAAATCCGTACCCATCGCAGGGTTGTCGATATTTTGTGCGAGATGCCACAGCGCCATCAATGTATGGGTCTTTCCACCGCCGAAACCGGTGCTCAGGCGAATTGCCGCCCCACCTTCCTTCGGATTTGCGAGTCGTTCAAATACCACCTGGACGATCTTCTTCAGATGCTCAGTCGGGTAGGTATTCTGGAAGAAAGTCTTGGAGTCGCCGTAGACGGCTGGAGCTTTTCCCGAAATAAGATCCCCGAATTCAGCCGCGAAAATGGCATCATCGAGGTCACCTTTTAATACGTCCTTGCGTGGTTTACAGCCAGTCAAAACACCCATTCCACACTCCAAGGTTTGAACTTTCCTAATCCCGTGCACTACTTGAAGCACAGAATCTGACTTAAAACCAACAGCCTCCGGATTCTACCCCAATCTCCGCGATAAATTCTTGCTCTGTTGGTAAACCTCTCTGCAAGCGGCCATGCTCCTCATCGCAAAGCTTTGACCTCTTGGCTGGCGAGGTAGAAGCGTTTAGCCGTTAGGGCTGACCGCCAACTTAGTCGGGCGGCGCGGATTCTCCGTCCGCGCCGATTGCGTTGAGAATTTGGGTTGCGGTGTGCTGGACGTATTCCAGGCTCTCGCTGAGGAGCTTCGCGTCGCCGCCATACAAGCCGATGTAGTCTTGCGCGGCAGAGCCCGTTTCAAGGCCGATTGCGCTGCTCACGACGAATGCGACGGCCTCAGCTTCGGTTTCGCGGATGCGCTTCGATGTGCTGCTGCGACGCTCGCTCCGGTGCATCATCTCGTGCGCGATCTCATGCGCTAGAGTCGCAAACTCCTCAGCCGAAGACTGGCCGGGCAGCAACGTGATCTTGCCGCCTGCCGAAGTGCCACGTGCCGGCGCGATGTCCTGCGAGTATTCGAGAGCGATACCCTGCTCGGTAACGAATTTCGCAAGGCGCTCAAGATACTCGCACGGATCGCCGTTGACGCTTCCAATTTCGGGCAGTTCTTGGCCATCCGTTTGGCTGATATCGAACACGTAGGCCGCGCGGAATCCAACAGCCGTTGACGATTCGTCCGGCTCGATTTCGCCGTTGTGCTCGGCCTTCTTCCGAATGATCGGGGCTAGAATCAGAATGCCTTTCTCGCCCTTCTTCACGAAACGGCCCAGCTTGTGCCAAGCGTGAAAGCCCGCGACGTACCTCGCCGTAGGCTTCTGCGATGCTATGAGCATGATGTTGTGCCACGAGTAGCGATGGAATCGCGCCATTGCAGCGAGGTATTCCTTCAGCCGCCCACTGTGGCCCTCTTCGAGGGCTTGCCTGAGTTGCTCGATTGCGTTGCTCGCGATCTGTTTCGCTTGTTCGACTTTCATTTTTCCTGTCCTCCTGTTTCGGGGAGTCCTTGCTCCCTTCACCCACAGCCGAGGGAGCAAGGACGCGAAACAAGGGACAGAAGCGAAGAGATTGGCGCGTCCAGGTCGGAACGGGCCGCACGCTTGAGTAACACCGGGTTGTGGTGGCGCAAGAGCTGCTAGTGGAGACCGGAGGCGGGCGTATCAAACGCCGGGAAGCGGCAATTTCGGAGCGGGGAGAACAGCAATTACCAAGTTCTGAGTAGGCCTGCGAAATAGCGTTAGGCGGGCGGCCACTTTCCAAAGTACCTAAGAAAGCGATGTACGGAAATTGATGCGTGCGAGGTGGTGCGTATAATAGCTACGCAGGAGTGAGGTCCGTCCCGCTATGCCGTACTTTTTTTGTTCGCCTACACTGTCTCGGATGAACCGCCCCCGACAATATTCGTCGCGAGGCCCAACGCCCAACCCAAACCAAAAAAGAAATAGCTCAGCCTAATACTCCAAGTATGTTTTTGCTCGTAAATCTCAAGCTCAGCATTGCCTTCCTGAAAGGTGTCACTCTCTAGTTCCTCGCATTTATTCAAGAGTCTTTGATATTCAGCTTCCACATCTTCAAAGCCTTTCTTCAATTTTTCTTTTGCTTCTTCATCAGTCCTGTAAGAATATCCAGACAAGCGCTTTTCATGGAATGCCTCGACAAGTTTTTTGAGATCTACGCTTTTTCTCGAGAGAGCCCCGATTCCGAAGCGCCGGCAAGAGCAAGTCGACCCCATCTAAAGGCCCCGCTATTTCCTCTTCAAACGCTTCCGTCTTGTTCGTATACTTTTGGTCCAAACTGTCAACTTTCTCGGATTCCTCTTTTTTTGTTGCATCCTTAATATCGTCAAGGCTCGTCTGGAGTGAATATATTTTTAATATCAAAACCTCCGTGGTTTTGTACCGCTCAACACTCTCATGACTCGTCTTGATGCGATCTTCTGCGACGCGCAAGTGCTCATCCCACACTTCCTTTACCATGAAGCTCCCAAGGACCACGATCGCGCTCACAACTGTGAGGATCTTCCGACGAGCCTTCAGGAAAATCTTGAGGCCATCCAGTGCCCTTTTAAGGAGCGCTCTATTTTTCTTCCAGATCGCAATTCGCGTCATTCTTCCTCCAATAGCTCTTCAGGAAGGCCGTGTTAGACGCCTTTCCTGGGGTTTGTTTCCCTTACCCTTACAGTTTTCCTTATCCCCACCTCTAGTTTGGTTATGGCGGTATTGTACGATCGAAGAAACCAAGTCGTAACCAATCCTTCCTAACAATGATTAGATTTCTCGCCCGCCTCTGGGCCAAGCTCGCCTACATCTGGACATTAGAACTAGAACTCGTACGCCTACAGGTTGACCAAAGTCTGCCGAAAGAAGACTTGGCTCAACTGATGACGACCGAATGAGAAATGGAAGCATGCCTGGGGAGTCGAGCTACATTCGCGAGCAAGAGCCTTTGTCCCAATTTATCCCAATGCGCCGAATTGCTTTCCCAAACCGTCCAGAGCTTGCCGAATGTGGTCTATACTTATCAATGGTTTAGGAGCGAGCCGAAGCGCAATCACCCCGTCTTGAAAAACGCTAGACCCGCAAGGGTCTCGTGGGTTCGAATCCCCCCTCCTCCGCCACTAAATACAATCTAGTTTTGGAGTTAGCTAGCTAGGGTTTCGTTTTAGGCCCCTCGGGAGGTTCTTGATTCAGCTCTCGAATTCTTTCAAGCTGCTCCGGGTGGCAGCCCGTCTCGTACAAAAGCACGCCAGTGTCATCGAATACGTAGACCCAGAGATACAAAGCTCGATTGTGGTCAGCCAAATCTAGTGCTTCATCTAGCGTTTCGCAGTCTTTCAAGAGCGGTCCGCTCGGCCATGCGAGAGTGTCGACTGGATCCAGTCCTATGACGCGATACTGACCCTTCGGCGCTTGTGTTTGCATTTATTCACCTGAGGCAGAGCCTTCCCTAACTACCGCAGCGTCGCCGGCAAAGCAAGCACTAAGAACCCCGTCTTCTTCTGGCCTGATGGCAGAAGCTTCTATAGCTGCTCACGACTTGGGTGGAGCAGTGTTGTTGTCCTTAAAGGAGCTGGTGTAGTTTAAGCGCAGGATTTGGTGGGCCTCGGAGAATAGTTCGCCACCTTTCCGTTTGCCTGCAGCAAGCCCACACAGAACTCGTAAGAGATCCAGCCTTGGGTTCCACGGATATCACTTGGTGTCGCTGCAGAACGGCCAAGAATTGCGCATGAGCCGCTTCTGCACACTGACCATCGCAGCGTTCACTTCAACAGGGACATTTTCCACCCTCGGTTACCCGGTTCTGCTGGCGCTCCCGTTTTCGGGATATGTTTGAAGCATGAGCAACGGGCGCATCGTTGTAGATAATTCCGTCGATGCGCGTTACACAACATGAAGGGGCCGTTCTGTTTTTTTTTGCTATTCTAAAGATGATGTAGCAGGAGCAGTTTAGAGAACATGGAAGTGCCCCCGTTTCCGGTTTCCGGGCCTCGATCTGTGCGCGTAACGAAGGAGATGCTCGGCATTCAAACGCGCAAGAGCATCCTTTATCTCGATCACAATTTTTTTTCTTCGGTCCACCGGGGCAACGATCCCCAATGGGACACGGCCATGCAGCGGATAACGGAGTTGCTCGATTTACAGTTGGTCGCGGTGCCTTACTCCCGCACTCACGAAGCGGAGGCGGACTTCTATACGCGGCGCGACGATCTGGTGAAATTCATTCAAAGGGTGGCGCGTGGACACCACTTCGAGGCTTACTATCGCGTTGAAGAAACGCAAATCCTGAAGGCTTTCCAGGCTTACCTTGCCAACGAGCCGACGACGTGCGCAAAAGAGGAACGCGATGCGTTGCCGTCGAGCGTTCACGATTGGGATGGCGATTACTTTGTCAGCGTGTTCCGCGCCGCCTCCGGCGTCGAACGTAAGCGACAATTCAAGGAACGGGCCATCGAAGAACTTGTGAACACCTTGAGCAATTGGGCTGCGAGCAAGAACACCTTCGAGCAAGACATGGAGCTTGAGCTACGAGATGCCGGCCGCATTTTGATGGAACAGTACGCAGAGAAAACGGGTCGGCTTTGGGCTGGAGACTTTTCGGCACTTGTCGATTCACCGATCAGCGCCTCCGTTGTGGAGGATATGGTCTACGTTCTGTCCGTCAAGAAAATGGAAGGAGACGCAGCACGAGTCATCCCCGCGTTCTTCCAGTCCCAACATTTTGCTGAAGTGCCGTCACAACAACTATCCGCCCGACTGTTCAGCACCTTTAAGAAGCGCGTTCGTGAAGGAGCGCACCCCAACCGAGAGAAGGCGCGGGAGAAGTTGTCGGGCTTTCTGTTCGACGTTCAGCACGCCGCTACCTACGTGCCATACTGCGACGCTTTCTTTACCGACAGATTTATGGCCGACCTGTTGAATGACAAGCACGTGGACGCCGAACAAACCTTTGGATGCAAAGTTTTCAGTGTTTCAACGACGACGGAGTTTCTTGGCTGGCTGGAAGACCTTAAGTCACGCATGACAGCCGACCACGCTGACGGCCTGACGTGGGCTTACCCGAAATATCGTTCGAAGGACACGACGAACTAAAACCGTGCCCGCGGTTGCCAGTTAAGGAACGGTGTAAAACGGCCCCTTCCATGTCGGGTCCAGGCCGACCATGCGTCGGGTTAAACGGAAGCCATCCCCTCGTCGAGTTGAGCCGGAATTCCCACATTCGGTCGAAGACGCCCGACGATAACCTCATAGCAATATCGTGGACAGTACGGAACCAGCAGATGCACGATCACGGAAAGCTCATTCCGTCGCCGCAGAAATCTTAGCTCATGCAGCTCGCTTGGCTGTACGTCTCGCCCGCGATCATACCCGCCGACCCAATAATTCCAGTCCTGTGCATCAGCGCCTATGAGGTGAGCGACATACAGATCCTCGAACGCGCCAAACCCCAACTCCGCCACGGCAAAAGAATGGCCGATCTTCGCAATCAGCCGCGCGAGCGCCATGGCGTTGATCGTAACCTTGTCTTCGAACCCATCCGCACCAAGGCGGGCAAGACGCATTGCGATATCAGGGAAGATTTCCGCATTGATGAAGCGAACGGACCAGGTTTCTTGCTGGCGGGCGTGACCGAGGACGCGACCGGGCGGGTCAACAAACATCATGAAACGCACGAAACCCGGATGATCGGCCAGCTTGACCTTCTGCTTCCAGGAATGCGCGCCACGCCGTAGTTTAAGCATGTATCCGTCCGGGCGGTGAAGCGGATTCCGCGACGGCAGGCCGAGATGCGAGCGTAGCGCGCAGAGGTACTTGCGGAGAACGAAATCCTCGACCTTGCAAGTCGCCTTTTGGTGGGTTTTACAACTCGCTCTGGGAACGATCAGTTCCCCGCCGAAGCCCAATGGAATAATGTGTTCCTTCGACAGGTTCTCCCTCTCCGCGCAGTAGAGACACCTATCGAGCGGCGCGTAAACCTTCGAAGGATACGGAAACTTTAGGGAATGTGTCGCACTTGTCATTTCTACGCTATTGCTGGATCGTAAGCGAGAGCCTGCTTCCAGTCGTCGGTTCGTAAAGACAACATTCCCGACCCTTAAAAATCATTCTTATCGAAAGCTCCTTGGATATGGGCCAGTTAAGAGAAGCGCCGAACCGGGCCGCGTTGCTTCTCACTATTTCTTGCCAGTACGCTAGCTCGGCAAATATCTTGTCGCAGTCCGTTCTGTCTTCCGAACAATCTCCCGACGCCATCAGCCCTCCGCCCGGTGCCAGGTAAACCGTACCATCTCTCATGGTGGTGGCGAAAACCGCGATCGAAGGTCCCTCTGCTCCGACAGACCACACACACCACGAAAGAGGAGAGGAAGGTGCGATAATTCGTGTCTCTTCCGCTGCCGGGAGTCCAAATGTCGCGGAGCGAAGCGTTTCGGCATCGGCAGGGCTTTCATTCGAGAGTTTGAGGAGAGTGGAGAGTCCATTCGTGCAATCTGGCGGCTTTGACTACGCGATACTGAGTTCCGTGCGCAAGTGATTTAGCCGAGGCGCGTGCTTCCTTTGGCCGCGACCAAAATCATAAGAGCCGTCCCAAGCAAGGTGGCCAATCCAATCACAGCGACAGTGCGCCCGATGTGCGATACGAAATCGGCGGCAATCGCTTCAACCATTCGCTGTGGGAATTCGCGCAAGGATCTAAGCCAGTCCAGCGCTTCTCGATAGGTGTTAATAGCACGTCCGGGTAGCTTGATTAGCCAACACAAGGCATGGTAGAGACTCAAGTAGTGGCCCAGTGTCCCGAGCAAAGATTCTGTACGGAGCAAGAGTCCCTTGATGGTGGACGTGGATGCTGCCGGGATAACTGAGAGGTTCATCTTCATTTTGTTTCTCCCTCAGGTCAGATACTCATTCTATCACTCCGTAGTCCTGCTAGGTTTTTTCCACGGCGTGCGCCGGAGCAAGAGGGCATTGGACCCAAAATGACCGCACAAACCGCTGGACCGGAGAACGGATGGCTCATCATCCACGGCGGCGGCGTAGTGTCCGACGAAATTAAGAAGCGCCTTGTGGCGTTGGCTGGCGGACGTGATGCCAATTGTGTGCTAATTCCAACTGCGATGTCCGAAGAGGAGCTGGCGTTTGGATTATGGGCGGACGGCAGTGGCGGCTTGCTGACGCTTATCTGGATACTGGCGTCGAACGCGAAATCAAGGCACTGCTCAACCGTGGCGGTGTCGTAGGCGGAAGTTCTGCAGGCGCGTCGATACAAGCGTCATTTCTTGTCCGTGCTGATTCGGCGAAACCCGGCTTACCCGATGGGGACAATCGAATCATGGTGGGGGACCACAAGAAAGGGTTTGGATTGCTCACACACTCCGCTATCGACCAGCATTTGAATCCAGGTAAACGCGAACGTGATCTTGTGGGAGTCATTGAGGAGCATCGTGAATTGCTTGGCCTCGGAATTTACGAGGGCGCGGCGATTGAAGTGCATGGCGGCTATTTTGAAGTGCTTCGTGGCCGAGTGGCAATCTATGACGGCAATCGACACAACGGACCTTTCTATTACACCCTGTCGGCGGGACAAACCTTTGACCTTCGTAGCCGCCGTCCAGCCTAACGGGGGGAAACAGACCACGCCCGATTTGACCGCCATGCACGCCGTTGCCTCACTGCAAGCGCGCATCTGCCTCAGCGGTCTGGTGAATGTGGTCGGAAGCATGCTGTGATCCCAGTGCGCAATTTCGCACGAAAATTGCCTTGAGCGCCGAACGCACGCAGCACGCTTGACGAATCTCTTCCGGCAAATTGTTGCCCGTTATAAGCACGAACTTTATGCCGCGCGCCATCATCGAAAAAGCTGGGTAGATTCCACCTTTCATCGGACTTGGTGCGAACACGAGTCCTTGTGATCCGTGGTCGGTGCAAACGGTCAAAAGCAAAACGATCCCATCCGGGAAGGGCTCCTCGCCTCTCAGGTAAAGCCGCATCGGTTCGGCGAATGCGCCGAGATCGATGGAAGTTGTCTGCGGGCCAAGCGTTTTCCAACTGCGCGTGCTCGCCCGCCAAAATATACCGAGCGCGAAATGGGCCAACCGTTCGGTTGAAACGCCGAGGTCCGTTCCCGAAAACTCCAGGCCATGAACAGTCCACCGCACCGGCACTGCCACGTTCATGCGCTCCAGCAGCCGAAAATCTTTTTTCCTATTTATCCATTGATGCGCGTAGCTTTCGTTCACGCGAAGGATGTCCTCGCACTCGGCGCAGAGAAGGTGTGCCCAAAGCTGCTTCGTTGTTAGCTGGACGCGCTCCGGCGTCATAAACACGGCTTCGCCGCCCTCTTGGCTCAGAAGATGCAGCGCGCGTCCGAGATAATGGCTTTTTTTGAGTTCCCTTTGCTGCAAGCAGAGGGGGCATAGTCCAAACACCGGCTTTCCCATAACTGTCCTTCCATAAAAGAAACGACCCGGCTCCCTTCGCGGAAGCCGGGCCAACTCCTGGTTGAAGTCGAGAGTTTACTTCCGCGAATACTTCCGGCCGGATTTACGGCGGGCACGAAGAGCAGAGGCAGCTACGCGACGGACCTTTCTCCTGTTCGCGTGCATCAATTGTCCCGCGTCACTCGCTACTCCGCTGGACGTGCGCTCACATTTCTCCATTACAAGGCCTCCTGACTCGAATACAATTATAGCACGAGGGCTCTACCACAACCTGTAGACATTCCGCAAGACGCGTACTTCAAGGCGGGATTGGCGACGTGTCGGCGGCCTAGTCGGCCTTGGAAAAATTCTTCGCCGCACCTGCTACTCTTTGCCTGAGAGAGCTAATACCTCGCCGTGACTGGACGGGGAAGTTTTTCGTTTCGCTGGAATGGACTATGACCAAAGAGATGAAGTGCGCGAAGCCCAAGCGGGCGGAGCGCAAAAAGACTGAACGCCAGCTCGCCAAGTACGGCCTGGCCATGCACCAACTGCGCAGCCAACAGGACGTGCAGGCGGTGGTTAGGCCGGCAGCGTCAAGATTTGGTTCACTGTCCAAGGGCTGGGCACGGGCACATGTTTCTTTCAGCCGTTGACAACGGTATCGAATTTTGGGAATGCCAGGTTTAGGGTTGCGATCAGCGGTTAGAAAGCCCATTGAAATTTTGATTCCCAAATGCAGCGCTTCCACTATTACCAACTCTCAAGCCTTTAATGTGGCCGAAACTTTCTCGGGACACTTGAAGGATATTTGACCGAGCGGAGAATGTCGCTGGTTTTCCGTGTAAGCGACACCAGGCAAAGCAATTAGTGTTTTCCCCGGGCTTCCTTTGCAAGCAGGGGGCCGCCGGTTCGGTCCCGGCAACCCCACTGAAGTAGGTACAAGTTAGGTACAACTAAGAGGGGGGAAATAACGCTTCTTGTCCCGTAAGCGACGCCAGATAAAGCGTTTATTGGATTCAGATGCCTGGTTCGGGACTAGGAGGTCGGGGATTTCATCATGCAAGTCACCTGCGAGCGGCACGAAGCGAAACGGCCCGGATACTCTTGCGAGCGCCCGGGCCGCCGTGTTTAAGGTGTATCGGAATCTGGACGCATCCGGCAACAGCAGAAAAGCAAGCCGAGATCGTTCTTCCGGTAGTGTTCGCTCGACTCGAATCGAGTCCATTTTTCGGAGTGTTTGTCCAAACTTGGACAACGTATCCTTATTTTGTGTAGCCCAAGTAGTAGCCCAACTAGCAGAGGGGTTTGCACTGCGAAAAGACGCCGATTCAACGACTTAGGTGAGATGAGTGCGTGCTTGCAAAGCAGATGCTCTCCCAGCTGAGCTACACGCCCCTTCAACTCTATGATTCTAGTAGATTTTCGTCAGAGTGACAACCTACTGCCTTAGCAGGTGCTCTCGCAAACTAAGCTACACTTCTATTGCGCTGCAACCATCATCATCGTCTCAACGCTTACTGAATTATAATTTAGACATAAATTCGATACTAAGATCGACGAGATGCCTTCTGCGGTCCCGCGTTTGTGGTGACTTGTCTATTTAGGGCGAAATGCCTCGAACTCTCCGTGGCCGTTAAGGAAGCTTTTGCTGCGGATGAAATCAGCAGGTTTTACGCGGCTTCCAAACGACCCCAAATTCCTCTGGATTAGCAGCAAAAGTAGTAGCACTCGCGCCATCGACTGCTTCTCTGGTCGGCTTTGTGGGGCCGCTTGGCTCCTGTCTGTTCATGTCAAACAAAGTCCGCCCCTGTACAGTTTCGGAGGAAGAGCCAGATCACTGACGCTTTTCGCTTTCATGCGTGAAATAGCGGCAAATTTGCAATCTCGCGGTCCTTAGAATATACGAATATATCAATACCTTTGATGAACCACGTTGATATAATTGCGGCCCATCCTGAGCGTCAGCCAAGGAAGGCTCCAGTGGCAAGTGAAAGAGCGATGTTTCCCCAGCTATTCCTCTGGGCATTTCTCGTCTTTGCGTTTCTCTTGGCAAGAACTCCAGTGCTTTCCTCACAGGGAAGTAATCTTGGAACCATTCTTGGAACAGTCACTGACGGCACCGGCGCCGTGGTTTCCAACGCCCAAATCGAGATAGAAGACCTAGAAACTAGGCTGGTTCGTAAGTTGATGTCTGACGTTCGGGGCAATTATGAAGCCTCAGACATCAAATCCGGCAGTTACAGTGTTACGGTGTCTTCGAAAGGGTTCAGCACGATAGTTGTCAAGGGAGTTGTGCTTCACGGCTCCGAAACGGTGCGCGTGAATGTGAAGCTTGTGCCGGCCGGACTCAAGGAATCCGTTGAAGTTTCGGCCAAACCACCGCTGATTCAAACGGAAGCGCCTACCATAGGAAGTACTTTAGACCAACGGGCACTGCAAGAGCTTCCGCGCGATACACGGGACCTTTACACATTTCTTTATCTCTCACCGAACATCACTCAGGCTCATGACGGCACATTCAAATTTGTCGGAGCCACCACCTACGGTGCCAGTTTTTCGGTGGACGGCGCCCGCACAAGTGGCTCTCTGTTCGGCGAGCCGACGTTGAGCCAGCCTACTCTAGAATCAGTCGGTGAGCTGAAGGTACTTTCCGACAACTTCACGGCGGAGTACGCCGGGATCGCCAACATCCGGGTTGAAACACGACGGGGCGGCAGCCGGTATCACGGCTCGCTGTTTTACAACAACGAGAACTCGACTCTCGCAGCGCTGACCCTTACAGACAAACTTGCGAAGGCAACCTTCTTGCCGACCCCAGATCAGCCGAGGTTTGTAAATCCTTATTTCAATCTGCATGACTTCGGAGGCTCACTGGGAGGCCCGGTGCACTTTCTCAAGCGGACGTTCTTCTTTGTTGGATATGAACGGCATTTGACCGCAAGTCCGGTCACATTCGACAGCGTAGGCTTGCCTCACCCAAGTCTTTGGAACGGAGATTTTTCTCTCCTGTCTGACTCTGCGAAACCTCTCGTCCCGGCGGATGTGGTCCTGATGCCGGAGGAAATTGCCGAGGACACGGTTGGGGGCCTAGGAACGCAGTTTATTCGCATTCCGGCGAGACTGCTCAACCCTACCACCGCAGCCATCATCACGCATTATTTTCCCAAGGCCAGTATTGCTTCTCCGATTGATCCTCTTAGCGGCCGGATGCAGCGTTTTCTTGCTTTCTTGCCAGGCCATGTCAATCGCGACTTGGGCACTTTGAGGATCGATCATGATTTTTCTGACTCTAACAAGTTCAGCGTTGCAGCAAGCGCAACCAATGAATCAGGACGCTCGACCCCGGTAGCCAGTCCGTTTACTGGCCTCGGCCTGAGCGTGAGCGACAGAACGAACCGGACTTTCGCCTTGTCTTATGTGCACCTGTTCATCAACAAGGCAGTGAATGAATTTCGGGCCGGATACGACCAACAGCAGATTCTCATCACGGGGAACAACACACTCCGCCAGTTCCTCCAGGGAATCGGCTTCGACGGCAGGGACGTCCAAGCCTACGGCGATGTGATCGGCCCCAACCTTTTGAACACTTTCGGCCACGTGTCGCTGCAGTTCGGCGATGGGTTCGATGGCTTGCCCAACGCGAATGCGCAGGTGTTTGGAAACACTAAAGAGAACGAGTTTTCTTTCGGAGACGCTCTCTTTATCATCAAGGGCAGACACAGTATCCGTATCGGGGGGGACCTTGTCCGCAATCGCGCCTATGACGCAGCCGTTTCCAATCCTGATGATCCCAGCATAGAGGTTCGAGGACAGGTTAGTTACACGGGACGAGGTCCTGACGCCTTCGCGAGATTCCTGATGGGTGTTCCCGCCAATGAGGTTTCGTTTGTCAAACAGACCCGCCCGCCTATGGACGCCTACAACTGGGAACAAGGGTATTTCGTGCAGGATGACTTTAAAGTTCATCCGAAATTGACGATCAATATTGGTCTTCGTTCCGAACTCGTGACGCCGTTCACGGAGAAGAACGATCTTTTTGTCAACTTCGATCCGAACTTCATCGATCCCACGACAGGTGCCAGGGGCAGGTTCATTGTGCCGTCACGGGCAACGCTTTCTCGCATTGATCCCTTGATGGTGGCCTATGGGGCCGTCTTGGCCGATCAAGTCGGACTTGGGCGCAGCTTGATGAAGCCGGACAGAGCGGATTTTGCACCCAGGTTCGGCCTTGCATGGCGAGCTACCGGGGATTCAATACTACGTGGAGGCTACGGTATCTACTACCCGACTTCAGCGGCCCAGGCCACGCGAGACACTCTGGCGTCCGCAGCCTTCAATCAAAGCCAAACGAAAATTAACGGCACAGATGCGCTCTTGCCTTGGCCGGGGTTTGCGCATGGATTCAGCCCGCTCACCGGAGGCACGCTACGGCTCGCGGGTTCACAGCCTACTGTGTCGGCAATTCCGGTCGGGCTAAAGCAGCCTCGGATTGATCACTACAACATTACGTTCGAGCGGCAATTTGGTCGAGAAACCGCTATCCGTGTCTCGTACCTGGGCACACAGATGCACAAGCTGATCACAGGCATTGACCTCAACATGATAAAGCCCAGTGCTGTGCCGTTCGCGACGACTATCGGTGATGGTTTCACTATCTGCGATCCTAACCTAGGCAACTGCGATTTTTCACCGGCTGATCTGGCAAGGCGTCCATTTCCACTGTTGAGCGACTTCATGGAAAGCTTTGGCAATTTTGGCCACGCACGCTCCCACGCACTTCAGATCGAGGCAAAAGGGAATTACAATCACGGACTGACATTCAACGCGAGCTACACGCTACTGGATCAGAAATCGACCGCCGTTGACTCTGACAATTCCAGCCTAGGCGGCACTGCCTACAACCAATTCCAGCCAGAACGGGACTTCGGACGGGACTCTTTTGTCTCAGTACACCGCTTCGTTACTTACGGCGTGTTTGAAATTCCATTTGGGAAGGGAAAGAGATTTGGTTCCAAGCTGAACGGCTGGGCAGACAAGTTCGCAGGAGGCTGGCGGCTGTCCTGGAACATGTTCATTAAATCCGGAACAGGATTTACTCCATACTGGACGTGCAGTAACTGCGATCCCCCATTTCCTGGAAATATCGGCAGCGGATCCATTGATGCGGTCGGTGACTTTAATTCAAGTTCGAGCTTCAGACCTCTAGTCGCCGGGAATATTTATATTCGCAAAAATAACCAACTTTTTAATCCGAACGCCTTCCTTCCTCCAACTGTCGGTTCAGACCTGCTTGACAACGCCTCGGTTGCCAAGAGGAACCTTTTGCAGGGTCCAGGCAGTTGGGGAACAAACCTAGGATTCAAGAAGACCATTCATGTAACCGAGGTCGTGAAGATGGATCTAGGCGTGGACATGGACAATGCATTTAATCATCCCTTGCTATCTCCAGCCGACAACACCATCGCGAACTTAGGCAGCTTCAGTATTCGAATTGATCCGTCCACTGGACGTATTCTTCCGATTACGGAGGTTGCGCGGAACCCCGATTTCGGCAGACTCGTCAACAGCTTTGCCCAGGAAGGGATTGCTCCCAGTCGAAGGATCAGAATCAAGCTGCGGTTGTCGTTCTGACCTCATACTTCGGGGAGAGCAACGTTGACGAACAGGCAAGCTGGATTCCACTTTACCGGGAAAGCTTCATTCTGTCTCGGAAACATGCCGCGAGATTGCAGCTGGGTTCTCGTGCTTCTCGTCCTTTTACTCATGGGGTACTCTGCCCGCTCCAAGGTCATCTTTCCCGGCACGGCACGGGCCTCGCTTCAGGTCGGAGCATCGCCGAAGACCGAAATCCGCGAACTCAAGATCGGCCAGCCTCTCCAGCAGGATTGGCAAGGCGGAAAAGGAGACTGGTATGAGATGGAGCTCTCCTCGGGCCAGTTCTTCCATGCAGTCCTTGAGCAAAACAGCTTAGACCTGCAAGTGCGGGTGTTGGATCCTGCAAACCACGAAGTCATTGTGATTGATTCCTTCGGAGGAATCAGGGGAAACAAGCCGGTGCTGATAGTCGCCCAAGCATCAGGCAAGTACCAGATGGAAGTGCGCGCCCGCAGAAAAGACAGCCCAGCGGGCCGTTACGTCATTCGCGTGGAAGAGGCCAGGCCAGCTGCCCAGGAAGACTATCGCAGGGTCCAGGCATACAAGTATTTCTTCGGGGCAGAGCGGATTCGATCTCGCGGCGGGACCGGGTCACTCAAGAGGGCTTTGCGTTCCTACAGCCGCGCCCTCGAATTGATGCAGGCGGATGATTTACAGGCGAAGGCCACAACGCTGCGTTCAATCGGCGAGATCTATTCCGGGCTCAGTGACCTCAAACAGGCCGTGAGTTACAACAACCTGGCCATCCCTCTGCTTAAGCAGGCAGGGGACTTCGGCGCCTTAGCTTATGCGTTGTACGAGAACGGGCTGGACTATTCGCGACTTGGCCGAAGAGAGTCGGCTTTAGAATGCCTCGCTAAGGCGAGGCAACGCATGGCAGCGGCTGGCGACAAGTCGGGCGAGGCCGCTACCCTGATTGCCATGGGTGCTGCATTCCCGGACTCAGAAAAGGAGCGCACGCTTGAACATTTCAAAGATGCAGAAGCACTTCTTGAACAAAGTGATCTCTGGAGCGAGGCCGAGCGGCTGGGCCAGATCGCAGAAGTCTATTCCAAGTGGGGAGACCTCGACAAAGCCATGGAGTACTTCACTCGGTCCTTACTCCGATACCAGACGGTCTCTTCTTCCCGCGGAGAAGCCCAACTCTTAAACAGTCTGGCCGAGGTATATATCTACGTCGGAGACAGCGAGAGAGCGCTTCGCCTTCTCGATCGCGCATTGAAGCTGGCACTTGATCTGCATGATGCTTCTGCAAAGGCCGCTGTTCTGTCTAACTTCGGACAGCTTTACGATTCGCTGGGAAATAACAATCAAGCTATCTCTTATTATCGCCGGGCGGTACGTTTCGCTGCCAGCGCAGGGGACCTTTCGACCGAGGCAGCGGCGCTGCTCGGGCTGAGCGAGGCCCTTACCCAAAAGGACCCTAAGGCGGCAGTACGGTGTCTCGAGCGGGCCCGAAAGCTCCGGGTACAGCTTTATGACCCTGCCGGCGAGGCTGATGTACTCAGCCATCTGGGCGGCTTGTATGGAGCGCAAAAGAAACATCAAAAGGCGCTGGAGGTCCTCAACTTCGCCCTAAACCGCAGGAAGACCGCTCAGGACTTGGGTGGCCAAGCGGAGACCCTCACGGACATTGCCGAGACTTATCTGGCAATGAAAAGACACGAGAAGGCAATTGAATACTTCGACCAGTCCCTGAGCATCACGAAAGTTGAAAATGCCAGAGCAGAGAATCTGGCTGGGATTGCCTATGCCCAGCGCCAGCTTGGGAACCTAACTGAAGCCAGCGCCAGCATTGAACGAGCACTCGACATTACCGAGGCGGTGCGGGACAACAGCCCTGGCCGGCAGCTGCGGGCGAGCTACTTCGCATCTGTTCAGGGGTACTACCAGCTCCAGATTCAACTGCTGATGGAGTTGCACAAGGCTGATGCCGCTAAAGGTTACGCGGTCAAAGCGCTTCAAGCCAGCGAGCGTGCCCGAGCGCGCAACCTGCTTGAAGTCTTAAGCAAGTCACCCTCAGGAGGATCACAACCCGGCGACAGATTGTCCGTCCAGCGCGAGCAGGCGCTCCAGGCACAGATTGATCATGTGATGGATTCGCTGCGCAAGGTTAATGCCGAACCCGAAAAATTGGTGTCAAAAAGAGAGCTTGACCGGCTGGCGCTTGAAAAATTGAAGCTGGAAACCACGTTGCGGAAACAGAGGTACGCTGCAACGGTCCTCCCAGCCATGGTTGATCCGGAAGAGTTGGGACTGATCCTGGGGCGTGACACCTTGCTTCTCGAGTATTTCCTGGGTGATGAACGCAGTTATGTGTGGGCTGTCTCCGATGGTCGGGTTGCCAGTTTTGATCTGCCCCGTCGGCGTGAAATCGAAAAGGCAGTTCGAAATCTACTGGATCTACTGAACGCCAGGAACTCCGGCCCTAAAGAGGAAACCGAACAGCAAAAGCAGGCCCGAGTGGCTCCCGCGGACGCAAAGGTTCCCCGCGCGGCTAGGGTCTTGAGCAAAATGGCGCTGAGCCCGGTCATTCCGCTTCTGGGTTCAAAGCGGCTAGTCATCGTAAGCGATGGCGCTCTTCAATACGTTCCCTTTCCCATGCTGCCGGTTGCGGAAGAGAGCAAGTTGGCCGGGCCGCTGGTCGCCAGACATGAAATCGTCATGTTGCCGTCGATCGCGGTGCTCAAATCATTGCGGATGGAAAAGGCGGAGCGCAAGCCCGCTCCGAAATTGCTGGCTGTATTTGCCGACCCGCCTATAACTTTGCATGACCCACGAATGGTCGGCAAACCTGCCCATCAACCTGCGCTATTGCCGAGGCCAGTCAGAATGCAGGGGCGTTGCGTTCAAGAGATCGATGTGGGAAGGCTGGCGTTCACTCAGAGAGAGGCCGCATCTATCCTGGAGTTGGTTCCACGGGACCAGCGTATGGCAGCCCTGGGATTCGATGCTACGCTGGGGGCCGCTACGGGTTCGGAAGTGAGGAACTACAGGATCGTCCATTTCGCGTCGCGAGTTTATGGCAGATCAATGGCGACGCTCCTGCCGAGTTGATGAAGGAGTTTTATAAAGGCATGCTGGTCAAGAAACTTACACCATCGGCGGCGCTGCGGGCCGCCGAGCTTGAGTTTTGGCGAAAGGAAAAAGGGGGAAAATGGTCAGCCCCATATTACTGGGCCGCCTTTCTGCTGCAAGGCGACTGGGAATAACATGGTCCTGCGGCGTAGAGTTCCTGACAACGCAGTACGCAGTCGCGCAGAAGAACCCGAAACCTCATTCCGTCAGCCTTCCGCGCACCACTGAAACCGAGTAAGGCGGCAGCCGAAGACAGCAGCCGTCATTCGTCCTCCATAACGAGCGAACGGGCGGGTTGGTGCGCCGTGGATGGCCGTGCTCGCCATCTTCATGCCACTCATATTGTGCGGAAGAAAATTGATAGAGCTCCGCGGTATCACGAAAGTTACGTTCTTTCCCCGCGGCGTTGTCTCGGAATAACAGCCTTACCTGGATTTCCGTAGCGGGGTCTTTGTTGATCAGCATGACCGCCCATTGATCGTCAGGGCGGCGCACGGCGTAAGCGCTAACCAATTGATCTCCCAGACTGTTCTTGATGTTTGTCGATGCCTCCTGCAGGTAATGCGGCTGGTCAGTGGTGGCTGGATCCATTCTTTTGTCAGGAGCCGGGCGGAGTGGTAAGAGGCCAGAGGGTACAAACCCCGTCCGGTATGGCTGAGCTGCAGAAGCATGTGGCCGCCCCAGGCGCACGGTGCATCGCGCTTAAGTCTGCCCGGCTCGTACCCGTAGAGGTACGTTCTCTGCCCTCCCAGGAGCAGGAACTGTGCCATCGTTTCGGCGTTGAACAGTGCGCTCTCCATTCTTACTTGCGACGCCCCGCCTTGAGCGGAATAGCCGTATTCGGTCATCAGCCACGGGAGCACCCGCAACCGTTCGTCCCGGCGGAGCTGAAGGAGGGCGCCGGCCAGCGTGCTCGGCGCGCGTGCCAGGTTCGCTGCCGCGGGTGAGCACGCATTGTCAAATGGATACCACTCAAAAGAAAAGAACTCGTAATCCCGAAGATGTTGTGTCCGTTCAAGATAATTGAGGAATGAGTTCATCCAGGACTGGACGTCTTCGTTCAACGCCGACATCGAAGGGCCACCAAGCTTGGATTGTGTGTCAACCGAGCGAATAGCTGCCGTCCACTGAAGATACAGCGCTCCATAATCTTCAGCCTCAACATACTGGCCGTCAGGCTCCTCGCCTGCTTCTATTCCGTCGAGCTGGCGGCCGCGGGCCAGGAGGTAGCGAACCTCCGCAGCGGCATTCTCAGGCACATCGTAGAGCATGGGAACAGGAATGAGAACCGGCAGGTTTCTTGTGAGATTGCCTTGAAAGACCATATCAAGTCCGGGCTGTTCCAGCGTCGCGTCCCGGTCAACGCTGCGATGCCATGGATCAGTGGAGGAAACGTACATTGCGGTCTGGCGGTGACTGGGGCTGTGATGAATGAGGTCCCGGAGATTACCGGATTTGTTGCGGACGCCGAGATAGAGCTCGCTCACTGAAAAACCAACACAGTTGCGGACGTCATCTGCCAGCCCGGAGCAGCTGCCCGAGCTGGCCGTCATCAGCAGTCGTACGAATCGAGCGGAGACCGGCAGCGATGAAAGTTCCAGCAGCCCGGCGTCGCCTTCCCCATTTTTGACGCTGCCGTTCGGGAATCTGGTCCACACTCCGGCGAGTCCCAGCCCAGACCAGGGTGCCACCGGCTAGAGTATTCAACTGTAAACTCTGTGGCATAGGGCGATCCCCAGAGTATCCTGATGGCGTTGATCTTCGTGGGGCGCTTAAGATCGATCACCACCCACTGCGGATGGGCGCTGTCGGGCTCGTAGGTAAAGTGCGAGTGGAGGTAGGGGTTGCTTTTCCAGAAACTGCGGCGGTCGCCGTCATCGAGCCGCGAGTAGCCTTCGTTGTAGTCCTGGTCGAAGGTGTTCCCGCGCCGGGGAAGCCGGTACCCATAGCTGACCATGATGTTCGACGATGAATCAGAGTCAGAAATCCAGTAACCCCGCTCATGCGTAGGGTCGCTCCAGGTTCCTTTTGGGTTCCAATGCCATGCCTCCCCAGCCAGCTCCGATCGAAGACGAAGGGTGACTCGCTGAAATCCTGCTTCCAGCATCGCGCGGATGTTAGCAGGAGAAAGGAGCCGCGTAACTTCGCCGTGGTCATGTCCGTCGACTCCCGCCCCGAACGCCTGCGAGGGAAGAAAGCTGCGCGACTGCTGTGGCGGCGTCACAAGCACCACCACGATCCCATGCCGCGGCGTATCGTCTCCGCCGTGGTGACCGAGTGATGGTGGCAGACGCCGGCCTTCAGCCGATCCACAGGAGCGGAAGGTGAGAAGTAGAGCGCATAGAACCACGCATGTGCCCGCAACCCATCGCCCAGCAAATACTCGGGACCTGGTGTTTAGGCGCACGACGACCTCCTACTCTGTAAAAAGCCTGGCATTTCCCTATTTCCGCGCGACGTGGAAGGTAAAGGTGTTGACCTTCTCCCTGATGCCTGATGTTGTCCGGCGTTCGAGATCAACTACATAGTCTTTCGAGTCTTCGAGAACTGTTGAGGGGAATGAGAACACGACCACCCTTCCCAAGGGGGTCTTTTGGGCTTTCAGCAGATTTTCGCTCAGGATTTCCTGCTGTTTCTGAAGCGGTTCCAGCACCGCGCGATAATGCTCATCTGCTTCACTTCCAACTGTTTCACCTCCAGCAGGCAGCTCCAGGTTCACCACCGAAGGCCTGGTGGAAATGAAGATCGTTGGTTCCTCCGATGTTTGTTTCCCCCGTAAGATGGAGTCATCGGGAATGAGTCGTGTGCTCAATTGTTGTCGTTCCAATTCGTTCGATAGGGAAGCCCGGGCACTTTTTTCCTGGTTCAGCTCATCTTTCAAACGTGCCAAGTGTGCTCGTTGATGGGCGAATTGGGCCATCCAACCGGCCGCAAAGATGAGGGCCAAGCCAGCGAATGCATACTTCGGCATCGGACCAGACCAGAATCGCAAGGACTTCAAGAACTTGTCCGAGCCAGTGCGGCCCGGCTTGTCTTGAGGGAGAGACACCACCGGGGCGCCTTCGGTTTGTTGAGCATGCTGTTTGGCGGAACTCGGTGCAGACGCTTTTTGTGCTTGCCTTATTGATACTGGATCAGGAACTGGCGAAGCGCCATGAATGCAATGCCGGAAGTGGGCAACTTCGTCATAGCAAGCAGGACAACTGAGGACATGCTGCCACAATGCTCTCTTCTGGTCGGAAACCGGGCCAGCCGAGTATGAAGACAGCTCCAGGGTTTGCTCGTTGCTCAGGTGGGTTCTGGAAGGAACGGGGACTCTCCATTCCGCCAGACTGTCCGCTTCATCCCATTCACGACGACAAGACGCACAATCGTGGACGTGCTGTTCAATCGCCTGCGATGTGGAAATGTCCAGATCGTCCTGCCGAGTCAGCAGATCGTAAATTTCCTGGCACGTCATACTCGTTCCTTCCCGGCGGATCCCGCAGGCGGCTCATTACCTGCTGAGCGTGACTGCAAACACTGTTTCAGTTCTTCCTTAGCGCGGAAAAGCAAAACAGCTAATGTCTGCTTCTTCACGTTCAGTATCTCGGCTACCGCTTCACGAGGCATGCCCTCTAATTTCAACAGGCGCAACGCCTGCGAGTGCTGCAGCGGCATCTTCGCCAGGCATTCGTCGATCATGAGCCGCAACTCGGTGTCATCAGTAACGGAAAGATCGGCTGGCCGGCTGTCGGGGGCATCGAGCGACCGGTTTTGAGAAACTCTTTTTTTTCATGACGGTAGATGTCAATGGCTTTCCGAAACGCCACGCGGCTTACGAAATGGCTAAGCTCTCCGGTCGGCTGCCATTTGTTAAGGGACTTTATAATCGCAATACAGAGCTTTTGGTAGATGTCCTCCGCCGCCATAGTGGGTTGGCGCAGACGCGAGGCTGATTTTCGCGCGATCCGCAAGATTTGCTGATCGCAGCGGCGTTCAAGTTCCTCAAAAGCGCCAGGTTCGCGCGCGATAATCGCCCGGACCAGTTCAGGGTCGGAATTCCACTGCTGCAGCGCAGGAAACGCCATCAGAGCACCCATCCCGAGGGCGCCGCTTTGCCGATGGTAGCCATTGAGAACTTGGTGGTTCCGTAGCGCATTCAGGCCTTTCCTGCCAACTCTTACTGCAGCGGTAGGAAAAGTCCCAGCATTATATATGCATTCGCCCATTAGTGACGCCACCTCTCGGGGACGAGCGGCGGACTGATTTCCACTGTTGCGTCAGACGTCGCCTTTCTTGTCCTTTCACACATCCTAACGAACCTGTACAGACGAAGATTTCGGCCCACTCGCATTTTTCTTACGAAATTTCCCCGTTTTTTCGCAATGCCGGGCCGGTTGGTCGGTGGAACGGGACTTGGAATTGACCCTCGGATGCAGTAATCCCGTGGACTGATTACCGGTACAAGAGGCAACGTGCATGCCCCGCAAGAGGTTCTTTCGCGTCAGTCGTTTCGCGTCGAAATTAGAACTGCCCCGCAGCTCATTTTGACTTTAAAGAGTTCCCACTTCCTTAGCCGCGCCCTGAATACGAGCGGCGCGAGCCGCCGGAATTCCCAGAGGAGCGGATGGCCGCTCGTCGTCAGCACATTTTGTTCGCGCCTTGAAATCCCCGGGGAGCGCCAACGATTAGATAAATGTAAGCACGGTACCAGGAGAAAGCGACCCAGTCGATCAACGCAGAAAGTCTTCCAGGAGGCGAGCAATGAAAATCGGAAATTGTTTCAAGTTCAAGAAAGATGACTTGGGGCTGGTCGGCATGACGAAACAATTCGCTTTGGCCCTTTGCATCGCAACGATGGCCCTGATTCTCGTTCTGTGGAGAAAGCCTGTGATGGCACAAGCACAGAGCGATTGCGATGTAATTCTCCGGGGTGGAGTGTTCAACGTGACCACGGTCAACAAAGGACTCCACATTCAAGATGACTTATTTTCCTGGCTCAGCATAGCCACAGACGAACAGTTCATGTCAGCGCAGAAAGCTGGGCTCACCTTCAGCGCGACAATCGACGGGATTCCCTTTAACCTCAACGGAAGCGACTCTTTGAGCCAGTTCCATCGACTACAGACTTCTATCAATCAAGGCCAGATCACGCACTTTACGCAGGACGAGTTCCTTCAAACTGTGCAGCTTTCGGTGTCGCCTGAAATAGTCAATGCCTGGGTAAAGTGCGTAACCCAACCTTCAATAGGACTCTCTTGTTCCGTGTCCGCAAACGGCGATCATGCGTTTACGTTCTTTGCGCGGTGGCTGCCGAACTCGATTACGGACTATCCGCCAACTGTCTTGTCTGCCGGATTTCAAGTGTCACCCGGCGCAACATTCACCGGCCTCGGTTTTCCAGACGGAAGTGAAATTCAAATAGCCGGTTCAAGCTTGATCCTGAATCGCCCCGGCAGCGATGCCGTCATAATTATATTGAATACCTCGAAAGGGTCGTGCCAGGAAAGCATCCCAGCGCTTTCGCCACCACCCCCCCCAGTTGTCCAACTGCCCCCGCTCAGTGTGAAACTCTTTGCAGCTACAGGGACGGCCGCCAACCATCCTCAGGTTCAGGTAACCGTGCCGAACGGTTACAAAATCATTTCTGGTGGTGGGTACGACGAGACCAACGGGTATGGCAACTATCTTACTTGTTCCATGCCGACTGATGTACAACACTGGATCGCAAAGGGAAAAGACCACGAAATTCCCGACCCGTCGCAGATCAACGGCTACGCGCTGGCGCTCTACGATCCCAATGATCAGTGGGAAGTTGTCTATCAGACTTCCACTGTTGGACCTGCAGAGCATCCAGCTGGCGTAGCCTCCTTGCCTTCTGGTTTTACACTGACCGGAGGGGGCGCTTGCGCCAACTGGGTCACGAGCGGCCTATTGCTGACGGCTAGCTATCCGCAAGATTCGACATCGTGGTTCGCGGAAGCAAAAGACCACTATGTTCCCGAATCCGCAACTCTCACCATCGTTGTGATTGGAATCCGGGCAAGGAATGGCATTCCTCTTCCCGATACAAGAATTTTCTCAACAACGAGCACTGTCGCCGAGCGGCCGTCTGCTACGGTAACCGTCGACAGCTCCTACATCATGCTCGGAGGAGGTTGCCAAGTGCATTGGACCGAGCCGGGTAACCTCCTGTTTTCATGCTTCTCTCCCAATGTTACGAGCTGGACTGGTTCCAGCAAGGATCACGATGTTGTTAGCCCTGCGTCGATTTCCGTGTATGCTATCGGAATCATTCTGCCCCCCGCAGTTTCCTGTGCCTACGCATTCTCGCCCAACACGTTGCTGTTGCCCGCCCAAGGCTCCACAGTCACAGTCAACCTGACAACGAGTCCCGGCTGCACCTGGGGAGTCGATAGTGCCCCGCCGTGGGTCAAGGTCGTGTCGGCGGGGCCTCTCACCTCAAGCGGAACAATCACACTGGCCTTTCAGTCCAACCTCAGTGGAGGGCAACGCGTAGGAACCATTGCGGCAGGCGGACAAATCCTTACGGTCATCCAAGACGGTCTAACTTGCGGTCAACCTCAGCTGTCGCTGACAAGTCTGTCTTTCCCATCAGCGGGGGGACGTGGGTCTATTGATGTCACAGGACTACAAGACGGTTGTCCCTATACCGTCTCTGACGTTCCGGGCTGGATCACCCCTGTCACGGGGGCAACAGGAGTCATCCCTGGCACTTTTATATTGCAGGTTGCGCCTCTCCAGGGCGCATCTCGCAGCGCAGCGATAAACGTGGCAGGAATCACTGTTAGCGTTGCCCAATCCGGAAGCAATCAACCAGATTTCACGCTTGGAACTGCACCTGGTGCTTCTTCCTCCGCCACAATCTCTTCGGGCGACTCGTTCACGACCAGCATGATTCTCACTCCGATCTTCGGTCTCACGGGCCCGGTGAGCGCAGCATGCACCGGAGCGCCAATCGGAGCGACCTGTACGGTCTCTCCTGTAACTCAGACGGTAACCGGGACGTTGCCCCTACCCATCGCAATCAATGTGTCCACGACAAGGCGCTCGCTGGTGCCTCCCACTGGTCTTCCAGACACTGAGCCGCACCTTCACCCGCTGGGCGTTCTCTTGGTTCTCGTACTGCTCGCATCTGTGCTCGCAATACGTAGATTCACCGTCGTCCACAAACCAAAGTTTATTGGCGTGTGCCTTGCTATCGGCCTGGCGCTGGCCTACATCCTGACGATGATGGCGGGGTGCGGGCGCAACACCATAGGGAGTAAACTTAGTCCGACAACTCCTACAACCGGGAGCACGACCGGCACTCCTGCTGGATCTTACGCACTTACGGTGACCGTTACCTCCGGTGCGCTCGCTCACAGCTCAACTGTTATATTAACTGTTAAGTAAATTACAACAGATCAATGCCGACCGTTGCCTCTTGGACACGCATGTGGCGCTGTGGAGCCGGAAGTAGGTGCTACCGGCTCCACGACGAAACACGCCTAGCGTAAATGCCACAACCCAACCAATAGACTGTGCCTCTCGAAAATCTCGAAATGTCTGAGCGGATGGGGGTTATATTTCCTCCCATTTCTTCCATAATTCTCGCCGATGCTCATTTCTCTCAAGACAATCCTCACAATTCTGTTTTCGATCTTCCGTTCGCAGGCTGCTCTCAAGCTCGAGAACCTGGCTCTGTGCCACCAAATCGCCGTGCTTCGGAGGTCCGCAAGGAAACGCCCGAAATTGACCTCAGGGGACCGCCTGTTGTGGATCTGTCTGTCTCGCCTCTGGCGCGACTGGCGCTCGGCGCTGGCCATCGTCAAGCCAGAAACGGTCGTAGCCTGGCATCGTGCCGGCTTTCGCCTGTTCTGGACCTGGAAGGTGCGGCACGGCCAACCCGTCATTTCGCGCGAAATCCGAGATCTGATCCGCAAGATGTGCCGAGAGAATCCCGCTTGGGGTGCACCCCGCATCCACGGCGAACTGCTCAAACTCGGCATCGACATCGGTGAGAGCAGCGTCAGCAAATACATGGTGCGCTGCCGCAAGCCGCCGTCTCAAACCTGGCGCACATTTCTGGAGAATCATGCGCCAGCAACTGGTATCCATCGATTTCTTTACGGTGCCCACGATCCGTTTCCAGGTCCTTTACGTGTTCCTGGTGTTGGCCCATGACCGGCGTCGCATTCTGCATTTCAATGTGACCGCCCGCCCGCCCGCGGAGTGGACGGGACAGCAACTGCGGGAGGCATTTCCCTTTGCTCAACTCCCGCGCTACCTGCTGCGGGACCGCGATGCTATCTTTGGCGATGACTTCCGAGAACGGGTGCGAGACATGGGTATCTGCGAAGTTCTGTCTGCGCCGCGCTCGCCTTGGCAGAGAGCCTATGTAGAGCGGGTTATTGGATCCATTCGTCGCGAGTGCCTCGATCATGTGATCGTGTTCCATGAAAGCTCGCTACGGCGAACCCTCAATTCGTATTTCGATTACTATCACCGATCGAGAACACATCTTTCGTTGGGGAAGGACTCGCCCGAGCCACGAGCGATTCAGCCGCCGGAAATGGGGTCCGTCGCGGCTCTACCGCAGGTTGGTGGACTGCACCACCGCTACGAACGGCGGGCTGCCTGAAAGAGCCCGAATCTACACGAGGCTGCGCGGTCCCTATCCTGCCGCTTTGAAATCTATCTCCAGAACTGTGCCCCCTTGCACAGGCGTGCATCGGCGAATTTGGTTCACCAGACTCGAGCAGGGGCGCAAACTGCTCGAGCTATGCGGTTCGTTTGGAGGAATGAGATCCGCCATGGGCCGCACAGAATTTTCGGTAGACGGCGAGGCGCGCATCATTGTCTCTCGTTGTGCCGCAGCTCTCTTCCAGGTATCCGCTCGTGAGCACTGCACCGAGGGAGGATACAACAAGCCGCACTCAGGTGCGTGCCTGTGGGGGGGCCTTGGATCCATCACGTTAGTTTTAGTCATCTCGGCTTTTGAACGGTCCGGTCTAACAGGAGGGGAATTAGCATCAAGGCCACGGCTTCGCTGAAACTCACAATGTGCTCATACAGTAAGAAAATGCTAAGGCCATAACACAACTTAGCCCAAGGCCACTTTGTCATCAAGCCAGCGAGTTTGATGAATTCCTTCATTCGGGGGCTGGACCGCCTGTCTTCGCATCAATGCAGGTCAGTACCGCTAGTCAACCGAGACCGAAACGAATAAGCCAACGCGCATGTAAAAAATATGTACTTGACGAGATCCCGAAGAATAGTATATTTTTTCATCTCATTGCCGGTGTCGCATAGACCAAAACTCATGGAAACGGACTTTAACATGCTTGTCGAGGGATGTATATAGAAAATAAGGAGTAGCTACAAAATCGCGAGCGTCCATGAGTACTACTAAGAATTATCCACTATATCCCATTAGATGCATTGTGTAGTGGTACCATCCACTGCCTTGTGGTACCATTATTTGGACGCTGGGATTGAGAACCTCGGAAGGTGCGCTTTGGCTGACCACCGAATTCAGACGACTTTTCGGATCGATCCAGATCTCCTGAAAAAGTTCCGACACGAACTTCTTGATAGCGACATGAAGATGACGCCAGTGATCGAAAAACTGATCCGTCAGTGGTTGAGTGGGCACAAGTACGAACGTGAACAGATCTCGTTCCCGTCAGAACCGCACAGCTTGCCGCCGACAAAGGGCTTGCATGCTGAAGCTACTAGAGCCCAAGCCCGTGACTCGGCGGTCAGGCCCGCTACAGAGGGGCAGCCCGAAACCTCGCCACGGACGGACCAACCGCCGGTCGCGTCCGCTAACGAACCGCACAATGAAGCCGGCTCTCAGTCCCTCAATTCGAAGGAAGCACCTGCTTCAGAGCAGGAGTCTGAAACCACGCCACGGGCGACCCGTCCGGAGGCCACCCCCGTTAAAACACGGCACAGCGAAACCAGTTCACGTGCCCCTGATTCGGCATATAGCGCCGCTACAGATCGGCAGCCTAAGTCGACGCCACAGACTGTGCAGCCGCCAGTCACATCCGATAACGAACCGCAAAGTGAGTTAACAAGGGAGATGGCATACCTGTGGGACACATTCCTAGATCGCGTCAAGTCCCGGGTCAGCATCAACACCTTTACGACCTGGTTCCAGCCTACACGTTTGAATCGCGCTGAGGGCGACACCCTATATGTGCAGGTCCCCGGCGCTGTCTTCCAGCAGGTCCTGAGTCGCACCTACGGAGATATCGTTAGAGCTGTTTTTCAGGAGATCGGCAAGCGAAGCATCAAAGTGCAGTATATATGTACAGAAGACGATCCCTCGCTCACGGCGCCGATCACACAGAACGCCAACCAGCCAAAGCTCGACTTTAATAGCAGCGATCACCAACTGAACAGCCGATATACCTTCGATACATTTGTCGTAGGAAAGTCCAACGAGTTCGCTCACGCTGCCGCGCGGGCCGTGGCCGAGCAGCCGTCGAAAGCCTACAACCCGCTATTCCTTTACGGCGGCGTGGGAATGGGTAAGACCCATTTGATGCACGCCATTGGTCATACCATCAAGAAGCGCAATCCGACGATGCGGCTGAGCTACGTCAGCGCGGAAAAATTCACCATCGAAGTCATCAATTCGCTGCGCTTTGACCGCATGATCAGTTTCCGCGACCGTTTCCATACCGTGGACGTCCTACTGGTCGACGATATCCAGTTCATCGCGGGAAAAGAGCGCACCCAAGAAGAGTTTTTCCATACCTTCAACGCCCTCTACGAGCAGCAGAAGCAGATTGTCATTTCGTCCGACTCTTTACCGAGAGACATTGACTCAATCGAGGAGCGGTTGCGCTCACGATTCGAATGGGGATTGATTGCTGACATACAGCCGCCGGACCTCGAGAGCAAGATCGCCATCCTTCAGAAAAAGGCAGAGAACGACCGCTTCAGCCTGCCGCATGACGTGGCGGAATACATAGCACTTTAAGTTGCGTGAGCAGGACTTGAAGGTCCGCAGCAATACCCGCGCCATTGCTTTTCCGCGGCAGGTAGCCATGTACATTGTGAAGCAGCTGACTACGGCCTCGCTACCCGAGATCGGACGCCAATTCGGTGGTAAGCATTCTTCCACTGTGCTGCACTCGATAAAAAAGATTGAGGAGCAGCGGCGCTCAGACAAAGAACTGAACCGTACGATAACCCGCCTAACTGAGGCTCTAGACTGAGAGCGGGTCGCCCGAACGCCGGTTTCGCGTGTTGGTCATCCAACTTTTCTTTCTAGAAATTCTGGTGCCTCACGCTTGGAACCTGGCTCAGATAACCATGGACAGATCTGTCCTGTGCGAGCATCACTGGGGTAGAGACCGATCACGTTTCCTTCCGGATCGCGAAACCTCGCCGTGATCTCAGGCGCGTCCGCGCCGATCGGCTGCACGATCTCGCCCCCATGGGCTACCACCGCGTAAACGGACACGGCCACGCTGTCCACCATTGGACGAATTGAAGCCATCCGCAGTCACCTCCGTCACGCCTGACATCTTCGAGCGGAGCTGGTGTGATTAGTAGGCTCCGCCAAGTACGGTCCGAAGTTCGCAGAAGACAACGCCCATCCCGAGATTGGGGCCGTAAGGGCACGTGGTCGAGGGAAGCTCGAGGCGACCTGCTCGGATTTCAGTTATGATGCTGAAGCGGCCCGGATACTCTTTCAAGCGTGCGGGCCGCCATTATTTCATGTGAATACGCTATGGGAACGAATCCACTTTTCGGAGTGTTTGTCCAAACCTGGACGACGTACCCATATTATCTGTAGCCCAATGAGTAGCCCAACTAGCAGAGGGGTTTGCACTGTTAAGAGACATCGATTCAACGACTTAGGTGAGATGACGGCGTGCTTGCAAAGCAGGTGCTCTCCCAGCTGAGCTACACGCCCACAGTGGGAACTACCTTCATTCTAAAGCATTTCCGCAAATTCCAAAATCCGTTCCTTCGCTTTTCCACCATCTGGAGTGAACCCCTGGAGCGAGACACTTCTGTATCTGAATCATATTCCAGCCAAATCTGTTCTAATTGAAGCCAGCCGCCTTCGAAAGCGGACGATTTCACTTTAAGAGGAGCCACCTGCCGCTTGGCTCGTGAGCACGGTTGCTAGTGGACTGTAACAGCTGAAACGGTAGTATGATGGTGTTCATGGAGAACACCATCGTGCTGACGGACGCGGAACGTATGGAACTTAACCAGCGAGCGGCGAGCCGCAGCGGGCGTGCCGATGATGCGCGCCGGGCG
>WNFP01000386.1_pt1 | contig 40298 bp, 39 predicted proteins | sample 5400201 | NCBI WGS metagenome assembly WNFP01 (sample SAMN13153355, study PRJNA577476) | soil metagenome | isolation source: 115 cm saprolite under Madrone tree | place: USA:California | collected 2016-06-14 | reverse complement strand
ACAGGGCTTGTGCGGAAGGATTGAGAACGGAATCACAAATAGAAAGGTCTCGCAGAGAAATAGCCCAGCCAACAGATTGCCCCGTGCACTCTGAAATCCTGCTGTTTTCGACGATGCTGAGACTTCTCGTGGAGGCAACCAACTGACGGAATTGGGCTATGGTATTTGCTTAGCTGTGTTTTCCGGGCGAGTACCTACCAGTGGGCCTCAAGTCTTGTCCCGTCGTTTGTGGTGAATGCGATTGAGCGTGACCCTCTCATCAGATTGTGCCCGGCCGACGGCTCGAAAAAGCAGGGCGGGTTCACATCTCCTACTGCGAAGAGTGGCAGTCGTGACGCGACCCAGGTGCCGCAGTTCAAGACACGACCATTTACATCGCCCGCGAAAACCAGGTCATATGTTAGGGACTTGCCCGAATCGGTAAAAGTGAAAAACATCGCGCGCCCATTGTTGGCTGTATGGAGCCATCCCTTTGTTTGTGTGCCGTTGACTGTGATGATGGTATTTGGGATTTTGAGGAACCAGACTGTGTAGCCTTTCGCGGTTGAATAAGCCATTGCGAGAACCACTAACATGAGCAAGGTGCCTGCAATGACTGCTGTGATTCTCGCCGAGATCTTCATCTGACATCGCTCTGCGTTACTCAGGAAAATTTAATTCAGCGGTCCGGAACCAACGCGTATTTCACTGTGTATTCAGTGGCTTCATAGCGCAGGGCGACCTTCCCGCAGAAGCTCTTTTTCAGCCCATTCACTGCATAGGGCCGAAACTTCCACCGCCTAACAGAATCAATGGCCGAGCCAATGATTAGCGGGTGCCCCGAGACCATCGTCACACAGCTTACCTGGCCGTCGGCGTCAACAGCTATTGCCAACACGATGCTTCCCTCAATGTGGAGCTTCTGACCGCAGCAAGGAGCTCGAATAGGTTCTGTTTTGTCCAGCAGACTATTTACCTGTCTTGGTGACAGTCTCTCAGCTCCTGACGTGCAGCAGTTGGGGATCGATTTTTTCTCGGTCGCTACTAGCAGCATTGACGCAAGCGCAAACACCAAAGCGAAGCGGAGTGGCATATTTCTCCCACTCCAGGTAGACACCAAAGGGATAGAAAATGTGCCCGGAAGAAGGGAGGGTCATTCCATTCGCAGACCAACTCCACGTTAGAGTTCGTCCACAAAGGAAAGGTCGCGCTGCATAGCGTATCGCTCATAGCATTTCTCACACATCCACCGTCCTCCAGGGTCGCAGTATCCGAACTCCCGTGCTTCTATGTGTGTTTTGCACAGCTCGCAGTGCTCGTGGCTCCACCCGCCAGGAACTTGCCGCCGCTCGGAGCTGGGCGGCAAACTCTGGTCGCTCGCCGGGTAGTGCCGACTTGCACCCTCCCTCCCACCGACGATCTCGAGCTTCGTCCAGACTCTCACGTCACGGGCTTCAACAATTGATGTCTCTCCCCCGTCGTAGTCCTCAGCGACCGCATCCGCTCCCTGAAATCGTTTTTTCCCCCAGCCCCAGGCGGGGTCAAGAACCATCCAGACGTGGTACGCCTGCCACTGGGGGCTGAGATAAGCGAGCGATTCTCCCGCGACTCTTGGTTCATCTCTTACATCGCAGGTCAGAATGGCTTTCTGGTTCTCCTTGTCCAGCGACTGCAGGGTAGCGCAGAGGCAGTCATTCTCACCGAATAAGAGCCAGAACCAGTTCGGGTCAATATCGGCTATGATGCGGTCAAACTTCCCGTCCAGTTCAAATCTCGTATTTCCGGCGGCCGAAGTTTTGCCACGGCGCACGGCAGAAACAATAAACTGGGGAAAATCTGTGATTGTCTTTGGTTTATGTATGGGCATTCTTGGTCGCTTAGCTTCAAGTATAAATCCACAGACCTGATTCGTAGTCGCCTGAATGCAACCTCTCGACCCCCTGTGCAGAATTTAGCTGGTTAATTGACTCAACTTCAGATAACCGTGCAGTAGCGCACATGCAAGGGGATTCAATAGAAGAGGTCTCCAGGGACGTCTTATAATGTTTGCGTGACATCTGCTCCATAACGCTGGCCCTGTAGATTCCAAACGTCTTACGATGCTGGAGAGGAGCGGTTTGCCGTGGCATCATTGCCCACACATGCTATGGCCGCTCTTGGACTCGGAGCGTGCTTTTACAAGCCCGGTATACCAAAACGCGTCTGGGTGATTGGCGTAGTATGTTCGGCTATTCCTGACCTCGATGTTATCGGATTCCGGTTCGGTATCCGATACGGTGACTTTTGGGGACACCGTGGGTTCACTCACTCGCTTGTGTTTGCCTCTGTGCTTGCGGTTGCAATTGTCATCTTGGGATTTCACGGCGGCCTACCGAATATTAGCCGACTGTCAATGTGGACGTATTTTTTCCTGGCAACTGCCAGTCACGGTATGTTGGATGCGATGACAGACGGAGGTCTCGGCGTCGCATTTTTTGCGCCGTTCGACAACCACCGGTATTTTCTTCCGTGGACTCCTATTCGTGTGTCGCCTATAGGTATCGGACGATTTTTCACGAGTCGCGGTTCTGCAGTTCTCCGAAGTGAACTCCTCTGGATTTGGGTCCCGGCAGGGCTGTTGATTGTTACCGCCCTGCTCTTGCGCCGACGAAGTCCTGCCACTAACGCCGGACTCGACAGACAATGACTCCGTGTGGCCACCTGTTCCACAGGCGAAAGAGCCGCATTTCGGCGAAAGCGCTACTCGGACGTGTGAAATCGCTGGCCTCGGCAGATGTCTGATTACGCGACTCAGGAGCTAGGTCGAAACCTGAGCAGCCCGAAGGTACTATAAGGAATCCTCATTTCGACAGGAGAGGTGCCTAGCGCGCCTGGTCGTTGGCGTTGGGACTGGATGCAAAAGGTCGCGCGCGGAGGCAACTGGAGTTATATTTGGCTCGCGGCCGAGGGGCAAAATGGAGATCCTGGTGGGCTCGCATTTTAAACGGCTTGTGCTAGCAAGTGTCTTGCTGCTTGGGTTGGTTGCCAGTGGCTTTGCTCAGAAATTGCCGAAGCCAAAACGCGTCTGGTCGGTAGGACCGTTGACGAAGAGCCAGCCGGCGATGGGCATCGCGTTCGGCGCTGGAGGCGCAACAGTCACCGGCCCGCGCATGGACACTCAGACGAGCTCGGTCTTTGCAGCGACTCGCAGCGTTGCTTTCGCGGGCGACCGCATTGTCCTTGCGTCGAAAGTAGGAGCGCGGAACGTCGAGGACGCCAAGGTTCCAGAACAGGTCTATCAACTCCTATCTCTGGATGTGCAGACAGGCGAGGTAAAGGACACACGAGAGATTTCCGCCTTTGGATCGTTGCAGGTGTTCGCGACGAATGATGCGCATGTCATCATATCTGGACGCACTGTGATGCGGTTTACCCCCGATCTGAAAGACGCCGGGAGTTTTGACTATTACGCACGCGGACACAAGCACGGAAATGTAGAGAACATATCGCCGGATGGTTCGGCGCTCGGCAATGCGACGAGTCCGGGGTTGGAATTGGTTGACGCGCGTACGCTTACGGCGACAACGCTGACAGATCGGCCGATAGTCCCTACGAGTGTGAGCTCGAAGGCCGTGGTGAGCGATAGTCCTTGGTGGATTCAGGACTATCCCAAAGAGAAGAGTTTTGTCACGCTGACCGACGACAAGGGCCAGCACTTGATTTTTCATGGTGATTGCGGTGGCAGACCACAGTTTCTCAGCAACGCCCGCGTACTCACGGCGAGTTGCAAGATAGCGAGGATCCTCGACACCCAAGGCAATATCCTCAAGACAATTGTGTTACACGATCCAATCTCCTTCGCGGGTGTTTCACAAGACGGCAAGCGATTTGCATTACAAGTCGCGAGCTTTTCTGACGCGCACTCGGTTAAGCACGAACGCTTTGCGGTTTATTCCGTCGACACGGGCGAACCCGTCGTGGAAGTGACGCCGGACGAACTCGCCGAGCAGCAGTCGTGGACTGCGTTCTCGCCCGATGGCTCAATGATTGTCGTTGGCTCTCCGCTGAAGCTGACGCTTTACCGCTTGCCTTAACCGGAAGTGAAGTGTTACTTCAAATCTCCGGAAACGCGACTCGAACGCGGAGGCTACGGAAAAAAAGCCCTCTTACGCTCCTTTAGCGTGGGTGGAGTATTCCTCAGTACCATCAGGAAAGTGGATTTCCCAGACTTCGTAGCAGGTAAAGTTGAAAACCCGGAGCTTGATGTTATCAGAGAATTCAAACAGCAGGTCGCCACTCTCGCCGTCCAACTTGGCATCGGTCACAGCTCTGTCTTGTAGTTGTCCCTGCAATTCCGCAATTGCATCGATTGGCGCTGGCAAACCGTACTGTTGCTGATGGTCAAAACTGCTCATAACTGCGTTCCCATCTTTTATGACGCGCCAGTAATCCGCTCGGAGCCTTGAGCCATCGGCAAAAACCAATTGCACGGAAGCCGCTCCGGCCTCTGGATAAGCATTCGAAGCTGATGCGCAAACAGGGCCATTTTTCAATTTGGATAGCGACTTGTCGAAGTGCTGCGCCATTACCACTACGAGATTACATTGCAAAAGAGTGCGGTGCCACTACCTGTTCCGACAACTTGTCTAAGTCCCGGTATCGGGTCAGTTTGGTTTTGCTGACAGTAACGTAAGGGCATTCTCCCAAATCTGACCGCCGCGATACGGGCCATCTCCATCCGCGTCGTGTTGAGGTTCATCGAACCACACCCAATAAACTGTATGGGTTCCGAGGGCGCTCAGAGCGCGACGTCTACAACCTCGTTCGTCAGGGGCTGGCCGAGCAACACGGAACCAGTGTGCTGAAACAAGATTCACGCCAGGTACTCGCGCTCACTAAGCGAGGGCAACACCTCATCCGACGTCACAAGTTTGTACCGGAAGACCAGGCCACCTACTCTGGCTTCGTCAAGCTCAAAGAAGCAGATCATGACGCCGACCTCTACCGCCTCTACCACAAGGCTGCCGATGAGATCGAGCGCAAGGGCGGCAGGGTGCTCCGCGTGCAACTCGACTACGAGCTAAAGGAGAAGCTCTACCGGAAGCTGGGAAAGGCGCAGGCTCGCCACGATGGACACCTGCAGCGGCAGAAAGAAGAATTCGCCCGGGAATTGCACCTCCCGGTGGTCCAGGGCAAAGTCAGTTTCCCGGACCTGCGCATCGAGTATGCCACCCAGGAGTTCGAAGTCGCGCGAGTGGATCTGGAACTCGCCACCGGCCACTACCATGCCGGACGTGCGCGATGAACGAGAGATCACCACAGCCATTTTGAGTCTCTAAGCCATGCAATTCCCGGAAGCCAGCATCGACAATCTCCGCGGCTTCGGCTACACCGCAGACGAAGCCCGCTTTCTCTATCTCGTGGCCACGCATTCCGGCTACTTCTCGACGCGCCAATATCTGCAATTCACGGGAGCCAAGAGCGGCGATAAGAGCATGGCCTTCACGCAGAAGGTTTTAGGGAAGGGGCATGCCACGGCGCGGCTCCTGCTCCGCAACGGGCGTGTCTACCACGTCTTCTCGCGCCTTGTGTACCGAGCCATCGGCCGTGAAAACCTACGCCATTGCCGCGAGCATTCCGTCGAGCACATTCGCACGCGATTGGTGATCCTGGATTTCGTTCTGGCCCACCTCGGTTATCGCTATCTCGAAACCGAGGCGGACAAACTGAATTATTTCTGTCGGGAACTGCACATCAGTAAGGCCTTCTTGCCCACGAAACGGTACACCGGCGCCATTCATGCGAAGGCCACCGAGTGCTATTTTGTCGGCAAGTTTGGATTTCACACAGGAGAAAACCAAGTGAAATTCACACGTCAACGGTACCAATCAGGAAGTTTGACCAAAGAGAAGCGGAAGGCTGGCCCGGCAGTCTGGATTTTTAGATGGCGAGAGTACACGCCAGAAGGCAGGGCCAACCGAAAGGTAGTTGTGGGCACCATGGAACAATTCCCAACCAAAACGGCGGCTCCCAAGGCCTCTGAACCGCTTCGAACCAACGCCATCGCGGATAACCTCGCATTGCCGCTGACCGTCAAGCAGTTGGTCAAGCACTACAAAGATAACGAATTACCCTGCAAAGCTCACTCCACGCGCCGAACTGTGGAGACAACTCTGAATGTCTGGGTCGTTCCCAAATGGGGCGAACATAGACTCTCGGATGTCCGAACCGTTGAAGTTGAAAGCTGGCTACATGGACTTTCGCTAGCGAACGCAACAAGGGCTAAGGTCAGAAACGTCATGCACGGCATCTTCGCCCACGCTGGTCGTCACGAATGGCTGAACAAGAATCCCATCAGCCTCGTGCGGCAGAGCGCGAAGCGGGAGAAAACGCCTGACGTTTTGGATGCCGAAGAACTAAGAAGACTTCTGGTTGAACTTCAGAACCCCGCCCGCGCGCTGGTCTTCCTGACCGCCGCCACCGGATTGAGAGTATCTGAAGCTCTGGGCTTGAAGTGGTCTGACGTTGAATTCGGCAGTGGAGCCATCAACTTGAGTCGCGCCGTGGTTCGTCAGCATGTTGGCGAAATGAAGACGGAAGCATCTCAGAAGCCGGTTCCGATGCATGGCGAACTGGCTACTGCCCTCCTCGAAAGGAGCGGGCAGACGCCCTACGGCCAGCCGGGAGACTGGGTATTCGCCAGCCCAAAGATGAACGGCAAACAACCCTACTGGCCGGAAACACTGCTGAAGTGCTACGTGCAGCCCATCGCCAAACGCCTGAGGATCACGAAGAAGATAGGCTGGCACACCTTCCGCAGAACCTTGGCAACGCTTCTCACCAGCAGCGATGAGAACGCGAAAACCACTCAGGAGCTAATGCGGCACGCGAACGCGGGAATCACAATGAACCTGTACGCACAGGCTCTAACGCCCGCGAAACGTGCAGCACATCTGAAGGTGGTTGAGATGATCCGGCCAGCGGCAGTACCTGCTTCTGTTCCTTTGTGTTCCCACGCTGACAAAGGCGAGTCTGTAAGTGCTTGATTTAATGGAGCGGCCTATCGGAATCGAACCGACACCTGAACCTTGGCAAGGTTCCGTACTACCACTATACTAAGGCCGCTCAACGACCTTCTTTTTATAGCATGACCGCCCCGCAGCGACAAGCCTTCCCCGCCCGTGCCGGCCCAAAGCAAAACACTCAACAACCAAGCATGGATCAGGAGACTTGCGTAATCCGCGCGGACTTCACTACCGGAGAGCGACGCTGGCGCTCCGCGAAGCGCGTGGCCTTATCTTTGTCCGTGTACACAGTCGAACTTTTTTTCGTCTCACCTTTTGTCACGTTGACCACCTTATCTGAAGAGGATACGACTGCACTATCTCAGGGAAGCGCGCGCCGCACAAGTACCAGAGAAGATAGTAACACGCGCTTCATTACAGCAGTAAAGTGCGTAAACGGAAAGCGGGAACTTCCAAGAGAGACAGCAAGAACTAGGCGGGCGGCAACTTTCATCGTACTTAGCTTAATGAGTAAAGCGCAGGCAGAAGGCACGTTCCCCGATGAGGGGGGACTCGTTCCCGGTTCCCGGTTTCACGGCATATTCTTGTAACTGCCTTGTTAACAGGGTGTTTCCAGCCACAGAAACGATGGAACCAGCAGGCGAATTTGTCTAAGAAATTCTTGCGAGCCGTGAAACATTTTTCGATTTTCCACGTCTTTACTAGTGGGGAGAAGATAAGCTGAATGTGGCGGAGAAACATAATGATGATACCCGTTCCAAAAAAACCGCCCATCGTGGAAGATCTGCGAAACCATTCGCAGGAACAGATCGCTGAATTGCATCAGCTTCTCGCTGTGGGTGCGCCTTCGCGGCCAGATCCGCGCCGGCCCGGCTTTTATGAAGTGGAAGGCCTTTCGAGCACGTACTACGTGTTTAAGTATCCGACAGGCACCAAAGTGCTGCTGCTCGGCGTATGGGACCGCGCGAGCGATCCGGTAGCCGCCATGGTGGCGTGTTCCTGTCCAGCGGCATAAATCCCTTTTCGCTATACTTCCTGAGAACAAGCAACCAAAAAAAGCGTCCCAGTGACAGCCGGGAGGCTTATTTTTGGTCTTCATCCAGCTCTAGGGCGACGGAGTTGATGCAATACCTCAGCCCGGTGGGCTGCGGTCCATCATCAAAGACGTGCCCGAGGTGGGCGTCGCACCGGCTGCACTTCACTTCCGTCCGTCGCATCCCGTGGCTCGTGTCGCTCTCCGCCTCGACGGCCTCTTCGCTGGCCGGAGCATAGAAACTGGGCCACCCGGAACCAGAGTGGTATTTTGTCTCTGAACGAAACAGGGGCTGGCCGCAGCAGACGCACTTGTAGGTTCCTGCTGTTTCGGTATCCTCGTATTCACCGGTAAAGGGGGGTTCAGTCCCCTTCTGCCTGGTTACAAAGTATTGATTCTGCGTGAGTTGTTTCTTCCATGCCGAGCCATCCTTGCGAAGCTTTTCTGCCATAGCCCCTCCCTCTGATGGGTATCGTTCTGAAATCGTACTACAAGGGCACGCACGTTTTCGTGACATCTCCTTCCGCCTCTTCGGGCTCACCCACTTCGACTCCAATGGGGGATACGATGTGAGTAGGCTCTTCCATCGTGATCCTCAGTGATCCTCCCGTTGACACGGGGCGAATACTCCTTTATCTTGGTTCTTTGCAATGGACGGCACATACACAGCTCGGGCGCATCGCCATCATCATCACGGCCACACGCCGCGCCCCCTGAGGTGTGCATAGCGATTCGCTAAACAAAGCACTCTTCAGCCCGCTGGCGCAACAAGCCCCAGCGGGATTTTTATTTTCGGGTTCATTTTGTTCAGGAGACGACACAGTGGAGATCGACTTTCAGAAAAGCGGCGGGCTAGTGCCGGCCATCATCCAGGACGAGCGCACCGGCGACGTGCTGATGCTCGGCTTCATGAATCCAGAGTCGCTGGCGGAGACGCAACGTAGCGGAGAAGCCGTGTTCTTCAGCCGCTCGCGAAACAAGCTCTGGAAGAAAGGCGAATCCAGCGGCCACGTTTTGCGAGTTTGCGAGATCCGCGTGGATTGCGACGCGGATGCACTCCTCGTACGCGTCAAAGCGGCCGGGCCGGGCGTCTGTCATGAAGGTTACCGGAGTTGCTTCTTCCGAAAGGTGGAGCCGGACGGAGGCGCCAAGGTCATCGCCGAGCGCACGTTCGCGCCCGAAAAGGTTTATGGACAGGAGAAAACTCGATGAGCCGGCTGAAGCTGGGAATCCCAAAAGGGAGCCTACAGGACGCGACGCTCGACCTTTTTTCGCGTGCCGGCTGGAAGATCACGCTGGGCTCGCGAAGTTACGTTCCGGCGATTGACGACGCTGAAATCGAGTGTTTGCTGGTGCGCGCGCAGGAGATGGCGCGTTACGTTGAGTCCGGCGCGCTGGACGCGGGAATCACCGGTCACGACTGGGTGGTGGAAACTGGCGCGGCGGTAGAAGAATTGTCGGAGTTGATTTACGCAAAACGGCGTCTGGCGCGCGTGCGCTGGGTCCTAGCTGTGCCGGAAGACTCTGCGATTCGGGAACCGCGCCACCTGGAAGGAAAAGTTATCGCGACCGAAGTCGTGCATATTACAGAAAACTATCTCGCCAAGCACGGCGTAAAAGCCCGCGTGGAGTTTTCCTGGGGGGCCACCGAAGTCAAAGTGCCGCAACTTGCGGACGCGATTGTGGAAGTGACGGAGACGGGCTCGTCACTTCGCGCGAATCGTCTGCGCATCGTCGACACGGTGCTGGAATCCGCGACGGTGTTTATCATGAACCGCACTGCGGCGGCCGATACCTGGAAGCGCGAAAAAGCAGAGAATCTGATTCTGATGCTGCAAGGCGCTATCGCTGCGGCGAGCAAAGTTGGCCTGCTATTGAACGTCCATCGCGACGATCTACAGGCTGTCCTGGTAGTTCTACCCGCGCTGAAGAAGCCGACGATTTCCACTTTGAGTGACCCGGATTGGGTCGCTGTAAATACCATCATCGAGGAAGCGGTGGTCCGGCAGATTCTGCCAAAACTAAAAGCCGCCAAGGCCCAGGGGATTGTCGAATACCCCTTGAACAAGATCGTGCTGTGATGCGCATCGTAAGACTTACCCCGGCCGTCGAGAAAAAACTCCTGCGTGCGCGCCAGGAGCATGACGCCGAAGCTGAACGCATCGCGTCGAAGATTGTCGACGATATTCGCCGGCGCGGAGATACGGCACTCTCGGCTTGGGTGAAGAAACTCGACGACATCGATCTCCACCGCGAAAGCTTGTGGATCGCGGAAGGCGAAATTCGCGCTGCCCGCAAGCAAGTGAGCCGCGATTTTCTTCGCGCTGTGGAACACGCCGCCCGCAATGTCCGCCGCGTCGCCGAAAGACAGTTGCCGAAGCCCTGGACGATGGAAGTCGAACCCGGAGTGAAAATCGGCCAGGTGGTGCGCCCGATCGAGGCCATCGGCTGTTACATCCCGGGCGGACGTTTTGCGCTGGTTTCCACCATGGTGATGACCGTGGTGCCGGCCAAAATTGCTGGCGTGCGTCACATCCAGGTTGCGTGCCCGCGGCCCAATGCCGCCCTTCTCGCCGCCGCTGGCGTTCTCGGCGTCACGCGGGTCGCCCGAATGGGCGGCGCACAAGCTATCGCGGCTCTGGCCTACGGCACGAAGCGCGTGTCTCGCGTCGAGAAAATCTTTGGGCCGGGCAATCGTTTTGTTACCGTAGCCAAGCAACTCGTCAGCACAGATTGCGCGATCGATCTGCCCGCGGGGCCAACCGAAGCGATTGTCCTGGCCTCAACAGGCAACGCACGCTGGATCGCCGCGGACCTGCTCGCGCAGGCCGAACACGCTCCCGATGCAGGCAGCTATCTTGTGACGACTTCAGCCAGCCTCGCGCGGCAAGTGCAAACCGAAGTGGCGCGGCAACTACAACAATTGCCGCCAACGAACCCCGCGCAAGTTTCGATAAAACGCACAAGCGCAATTCTGGTCGCGACGTCCCTCCAAGCCGCCTGCGAATTCGTAAATCGCTTCGCGCCGGAACACCTCAGTTTGCCCATCAACGGGGAGGCGCTCTTGAAGAAGATTCACGCCACGGGCACTGTTTTTCTCGGTCTCTGGGGCGCGCAACCGCTTGGCGATTACGCCAGCGGAAGCAACCATGTACTCCCTACGGGCGGTTGGGCACGCAAAAGAGGTGGACTCTCAACGGCGGATTTTGTGAAATGCATCTCCGTTCAAACGATCGGCCGGCAGGGCTTCGAGCGTCTGGCTGGAACCGTTGAAACACTTGCAACCTCGGAGGGGCTCATGGCTCACTGCAACGCAGTGAGGGTCCGCCGATGAAAGCTCAATTGCCGGTTCGCGAAGCGATTCTGAATCGCCGCACGTATGAGGCGCCCGCCGAGGGTCGGTCCGACAAATTGCGCCTCGACTTCAATGAGAACACCACAGGCTGCTCACCGGCAGTGCGCCGCGCGCTCGCAAAGCTGACCACCAAACAATTGGCGATGTACCCGGAATACCAGGCGCCGACTCGGCGGATGGCGCGCTATTTGAGCGTCCGTCCGGAAGAATTGCTGCTCACCAACGGCGGTGACGACGCGCTGCGCGTTTTTTTCGATACCTTCGTCGAGTCCCGCACCGGCATCCTGATTTGCGAGCCTACCTTTCCGATGTACCGCTATTACGCGGAGATTTACGGCGCCCGGATTTCGGTGCTGCGCTACGGCAGCGAAATGGAATTCCCGTTCGAGGGCGTCATCGCTGCGTTGCGTAAGAAGCCGCGTGTTCTCTTCATCGCCAATCCCAATAATCCGACGGGTACTCTGCTTCAAAAAGAGGAGTTGCGGAGAATCTTGAAAGCCGCCACGCACACTGCGGTAGTGATGGATGAAGCCTATGCGGAGTTTTCAGGCTTCACCGCGATGCCGTGGATAGGAAAGTATCCGCAGTTGTTTGTAGCAAAAACGTTTTCGAAAGTCGCCGGGCTCGCGGCCTTGCGTCTCGGCGCCGTGGTCGCCTGCGAAGAGTCACTCGCTCTAGTGCGCCGCGCCATGCCGCCCTTCCCCGTGAATCTCGCTGCTCTGGTTGCGTCGGAAGCAGCGCTAAACGATCGAGTAGCGATGGAGCGTTACGTGAACGGGGTGAACCGGTTGCGCGCATGGTTCGCGCAGGAATTAGGAAAGCTTGGCGTGAAGACCTACCCGAGCGCCGGGAATTTCCTCCTTGCGAATTTCGGGCCAAGCGGGCCGGCGCTTTTTCACAAGCTGGAGAAGCAAGGGATTCTACTCCGCGAGCGAAGCAAGGACATCGGGCCCGGGTTTGTGCGCATCACCATTGGAACGCAATCCGAAATGCAGCGGTTGCTGAAGGCAATTCGAAACGAATGGACTGCTCCGGCGTGAAGTCTGGAGCTACGAACGAACTCACCATGCCACGCACAGCAACGATTCATCGCAAGACAAACGAGACGGATATCCGCTTGAAGCTGAATCTGGATGGACGCGGAAAGGCGCGCATCGCCACGGGAATCCGCTTCTTCGACCACATGCTCGAGCTGGTTGCTCGACACGGGGCGTTTGATCTGGACCTGGACGCGCGCGGCGATCTTGACGTGGACCAGCACCACACGGTGGAAGATGTGGGGATTACTCTCGGCGAGGCGGTGCAGAAAGCACTCGGCTCCAAGCGCGGCATTTTGCGCGCGGGCTACTTCTTGATGCCCATGGACGAAACACTCGCTGCTGCCGCCGTGGATCTTGGCGGAAGGCCTTACTGCGTCGTGAATGCGAAGATCGCGGCAAAACGTGTCGGCGATTTCCAAGTCGAACTGATGGAGGATTTCTTCCAGGGCTTCGCGCAATCGGCAAAAGCCAACGTTCATCTGCGCGCTCTCTACGGCCGTTCCTCGCATCATCAGGTCGAGGCCATGTTCAAGGCGTTCGCGCGCGCCTTGCGCTTCGCCGTAGCGCGGGACAAACGCCTGCGGCAAGTCTTGCCCAGCACAAAGGGACTTCTATGAAAGTGACGATCCTCGACTACGGCGCAGGTAACCTGCCCTCTGTGGAACGCGCCTTGCAGCGTCTCGGAGCAGAATCCGAGCGGACAAGTTCACCCGAACGCATCTCGAAAGCAGAGGCTCTTTTGCTGCCGGGCGTGGGACATTACGCCGCTTTAGTTCGCGCCCTCGACCAGCAAGATATGCGCGCGCCTCTGATCGGCGCCATCCAGCGGGGTGTTCCCTTTTTAGGCATCTGTCTGGGGCTACAGGTGCTGTTCGATTCAAGCGAGGAAGCGCCCCAATTGCGCGGCCTGCAGTTGCTGCCCGGCACAGTGTGCGCGTTGCCATCGAACGTGAAACTCCCGCACATGGGCTGGAATCAGGTCGCGACAACTTGTGCTTCACGTCTGCTCGAAGGCATCGACACAAGCGCTTACTTCTACTTCGCCCACTCCTACGCGGTCCTCGATTCGAATGGAGCGTCGGCCGCAACTTGCTCGCACGGAGCGCCATTCGCCGCCGTCGTGGAAAAGCAAAATATCTTCGCCGTGCAATTTCACCCAGAAAAAAGTGGCGACGGGGGGGCGCGCCTCTTGCGGAATTTTCTGAGGATTGCGGCATGAGCCTGGCGCATCGCATCATTCCCTGCCTGGACACCGACGGCGAACGCGTCGTGAAAGGAGTAAATTTCGTCGGGTTGCGCGATGCCGGCGATCCCGTCGCGCTCGCCGCTCGTTATAACGCCGAGGGTGCCGATGAACTGGTCGTGCTCGATATCGCGGCGTCGAGAGACCGCCGCCCCACTTTCCTCGATACTATCCGACGCGTCGCCGCGGAATTGTCCATTCCTCTCACCGCTGGCGGCGGCATTCGAACGCTCGAGGACGGACGCTCCGTGGTGAGCGCCGGCGCGGACAAAGTCACCGTAAACACCGCAGCGGTGGAACGGCCCGAGCTCATTTCCGAATTGTCGCGAGAGTTTGGCGCGCAAGCCGTGGTCCTGGCGATTGACGCAAAGCGTGCCGGCGATCATTGGGATGTTATGGTTCGCGGTGGGCGGGAATCCGCATCCCGCGATGCCCTCGAGTGGGCGCAGATGGGAGTCGCAGCAGGTGCCGGTGAAATTTTGCTCACCTCGGTGGACCGCGATGGCACGCAAAGCGGTTTCGACGTTACATTGACCGCGGCAATTTCCAAAGCCGTAACCGTCCCAGTGATCGCGTCCGGTGGCGCAAAATCACCCGGACATTTTGTCGAAATCTTCCAAGATGGCGCGGCGGACGCGGCATTGGCGGCTTCGATCTTTCACGATGAGGCGCAATCCATTCGAACGCTCAAGGAATTCCTCGCGGCTCGCGGCGTCGAGGTGCGCCTGCCGTGCTGATTCCCTGCATCGATCTGCAAGATGGGCAGGCGGTTCAGTTGGTTCACGGCCGGAAACGCGAACTTGCGGTCGCCGACGTTTTCAGCCTTCTGAGGAAATTCAAGCGGTATCCCTGGTTGCATGTCATCGACCTGGATGCCGCCATGGGAAAAGGCCAGAACGACGAACTCGTACGCGAGCTCTGCGCCAGTGCGCGAAAAGATTTCGGTATGAAGGTGCGCGTCGGCGGCGGGATTCGGACCGTTTCTCGTGCCGAAGAAATTGCCGGATGGGGTGCGCGCCAGGTCATTGTTGGAAGCGCCGCTTTCCGTAAGGGAAAAGTGAACAGTGGATTCCTGCGGCGGCTCGCAAACAAAGTTCGTCGAAAACAGATCATCATCGCTCTCGACACCGCCGGGGGAAACATCACCATTCACGGCTGGCGCACGCGCATCGCGCTTCAGGCCGAAAAAGTGATGACGCAACTCGAACCCTTTTGCGCGGGATTCTTGTGCACCGACGTGGACCGCGAAGGCACGATGACGGGCGCAAATCTAGAATGGTTTCGCAGGCTACGCAGCGCAACGCCGCACCCGATCATTGCGGCGGGCGGCATCAAAACGCGTCGGGAGATCGCCGCACTCGAAAAGATGGGAATGGATGCCGCCGTCGGCATGGCCATGTACAAGAACCGGCTGCGCTGATTCGCTCGCTCGATCCGCGTCTGGTCTTCTCTCAAGCTCGCGGTTTGGCAAACCCATCCCGCCGCGTCAGCGCATATACGCGTCGGTGATGTACTGCTGCACCATGCGCTGAGTGTTGAAGAACGATCCGTTGATGGCGATGGCGTGCTGCATCACTTCCAGGAACTTGGCGCGATCGTTGTAGTACATCGGAAGAATCACGCCTTCCAGCTTGGCATAAAGTGATTCGGCTTCTGCCGCGTTGTCGGTCGGAGCATTGCCGGCAGCGCTGCGCCGCGATTCGCCGATGCACCAGCCGGTCACGCCCTCAATGTGGCCTTCCACCCACCAGCCGTCGAGAATGCTCAGGCTGGGCACGCCATTCAGCGCAGCCTTCATGCCGCTGGTGCCGGAAGCCTCCAAAGGAAATTGCGGCGTGTTGAGCCAGAGGTCCACGCCGGAAGTTATCTTCCCGCCAAGCTCGAGATTGTAATCGTCGAGGAAAACCACGGGCACCGCTTTCCGCAGCGCTTTTTTCGCCTGGAAAATCCTGCGAATGATGTCCTTCCCGCCCCCGTCATTCGGATGCGCCTTGCCGGCATACACGATCTGGAAGTGACCGGCGTTCTTGGCAATCTGCCGGAGACGATCGAGATCGGCCAGAATCAGGTCGGCGCGCTTGTATCCCGTCGCGCGGCGCGCGAAACCGATCGTGAAAGCCTCGGGATCAAACTTGAGGCCGGTCTTCTTGCGAATCGTCTCGAGCAAATCGTGCTTGGCAATCAGGTGCGCTGCCCAGACTTCCTCCGGCGGCAAGCCCAGCGCACTCCGCAAACTGTAGTTGTCCTCACGCCACGATGGAATGTAGCGGTCAAAGAGTTGCTGAAACGGAGGCGAGGTCCATGTCCCGGCGTGCACACCGTTGGTGATGGCCTCAATCGCCGCTTCCGGAAACATCTGGCGCGAAGTTTCGCCGTGCTGCTTGGCAACGCCGTTGACGTAGGTGCTCAGGCTCAGCGCCAGTTGCGTCATGTTGAGGGATGCGCCGCGGCGTGCGGCTTCCTGCAAGTCGGGGAAATTCTGTTCTGCCTGTAAAACGCGCTTCATCAAACCCGCGGAAGAAGCGTCTTTCAAATCGAGAAACTGCGTCTCGTCGGGAAATACCCGCGTGAGGTATTCCATGGGGAAACGGTCGTGTCCGGCGGGCACCGGAGTATGCGTTGTGAAGACGCACTTGCTGCGGACCTTTTCGATATCCTCGCTGCGGATGGATTCACGCCCGGCCTTCGTCGCTTCGTCTTCCAGCAATTGCAGCGCCAGCAAGGCCGCGTGTCCTTCGTTCATGTGGTAGCGCGTGAGGTCGTTGTAGCCGAGCGCGCGGAGAATGCGTACTCCTCCGATTCCCAGCACGACTTCCTGGCACAAACGGTAGTAAGAATCGCCGCCATACAGGGCGCCGGTGAGATTGCGGTCGATGTCGGCGTTTGAGGGGAGGTCGGCGTCGAGAAAATAGATGGGCACTTCAAAACCGCGCACTCCTTTCGCAGAATACCTCCAACACCGCAGCTCAACGCGGCGGTTTTCAATCGAGACGCTGGCTCGGGCGGGCTCCTCCGTCAAGAAGTCCTCCACGCGCCACTCGACCGGTTCTTCGGTTTGCGAGCCGTCTTCGCCGAGGCGCTGGGTGAAGTATCCCTTGCGGTAAAGCAGGGAGATGGCCACCATGGGCAGCCGCAGGTCCGCAGCGGCGCGAATCGTGTCGCCCGCAAGAACGCCCAGCCCGCCGCTGTAGCTCGGCATGGCGTTCTCCAACGCAATCTCCATCGAAAAATAAGCGACCAGCCGCTTTATGGAATTCACCTGAATTGCCATCTCTCTCAATTCTTTTTTGGGCGCGGACAACCGCCACCGTGCGAAAAACACGCATCTTTAAACCTTAGATTGTCAGGGATTCACCACGCGCAAGCAAGTGCTCAGGAAGCGGCATGTGTCCATAGGTCCCGTTCCAGTGTTCCATCGCAGCCCCGAAAAACAGTGAGGGGCGCCGAAGCGCCCCTCCTCGAGTGAATTCCTCTTGAGACTCGCGGCCGATTCGTTAGAACTCGAAGCGCACGGACAACTGTGCCTGGCGCGGATCTCCCACACCGAGGCGAAGGAAACCGTCAAAGTTGAATAGCGCGGGCGTCGAAAGCGGGTTCACGTTGTTCTTATTGTTGAAGGTGTTGAACACTTCAACCGCAGGGATGAGCCGGTAGTGTTCTCCAACCTTGAAGGGCCGCATGGCGCGCCAGTCGAAAGAAATGTATTCATTGTTCTTCCAGCCCGCGTTGCGGTTGCAGCAAGGACCGTTGAGAGGTTGCGGCGTATGCGCTTGCAGGCGCGCGTCTACGTTGAACCCGCCGGGAAGCTCGAAATAGCTGAACAGATTGAATTTGTGACGCTCATCGCGGTCGGAAAAGCCGTAATCCAGAGCAGGGTTTTTGGGGTTGAGGCGACGGTCTGTGAAGGGATCCCGCTCGTTCGAGTCGTTATCCAAATCTTCCGAGAGCACGTAGTTCCACTCCAACTGGAAGCGCTGGCTAAACCGCTTTCTCATTCCTATGGTAATACCGCGATAAAGTGACTTGGCAGTACTGGAGGTCACAAACACATCGCCGAGCTGCGGGCCAAATGCCCCCTCAGGGATGACCGTATTTCCCTTCGCGTCAAACAGGCCGTTGGCATTGACATTGAAGAACGAGGTCAAGTGCACGCCTTTGGACATCGTGAAATCCACGTATCCTGTCCAGCTCGGGAAGATTTCCTGCTCGTACGCCACGTTCGTCGTATAGATGCGCGGATTCGCGTAGGCCTTGCTGAACACGCGCACACCTGTAAAGCACGGAAACGGATTTACTGGCGTGCCTAAGGTGCATGACGCATTGCCCGTCGTGGCCGGGAAGGGGTTTGGCCAACCCACAGCCGGGCCGCCACCGAAATTGGAAGTCGAGAAAATCGTGCTCTGCTGCACGCCGTTGGTGGTAATGGAACCCACCTGGGAGAGCATGTTCTGGCGGCCGTTGAATATGCCGTAGCTCGCCCGGAATAGGGACTTGTGGTTATTCAATACGTCCCAAGCGATACCGACTCTTGGTTGGAACTCCTTCTTCTGGCTGTGAAGCGTCCCATCCGATGGAAACAACGGGTTGCTCAGGAAGATGCCGTACGCGGTCTTGCTGGGAGCCGTGATCACGTTCGGAAAAATCTCCGCTTCCCAGCGCAGACCATAGCTCAAGCTGAGATTTGGAAGGATTTGCCACTTGTCTTGGGCGAAGAGCGCGTAGTCCTCGTTGTTGATGCTGGAGGCGCCGGGCTTGATGCTGATCAATCCTGTCGGTACGCCATCCTGAAGATAGAAGATGAGCGGGCCGACAACTGAAGGGCCCGCCACGTTGGTGCAGTGGCGCGGGTTGTTGGGATTGGGGTCTGGAACTGTCTGGGAGAAATCCATAAACGGCCCGTTCACGCCGCACTCCACCGTAGTTGGTCCGAACCCGCTACCCATCGACGCAGGCGAAGCATAGCGCAAGAACCCATCCACACTGTCGAAAATGTAGCGTCCGGTGAAGAATCCGCGGAACACCTGAGAGTTGTTCGTGTGCAACCAGTCGCCGCCAAACTTGAAATTATGCTTCCCGTGGACGATGGAAAAATTGTCGCGGAGCTGCGTGCGCCAAATCGTCTCGTCAACGTTTGGATTGAGAAAGAACGGATTGCCAAAACGGAAGGTGGTCCCGAATCCCATGGCCGTGTCCGCCGGGATCTTGGATGGAGTAGCCGCTCGCGGCCGGACTTCTCGCTGGTAGCTGAAGTGCGCTTCGTTCAGCTTGTTCGAAGAGACGGTGGTGTAGTGATTAGCGTTGATGACGCTGATTTTCGATGGTCCCTCGATTCCGTTCGCGGAAGTGCCGTAGGTCGGCACGTCAAAGGTTTGATTGGTGTTTTTCGAGTAGTCGAAATTGTAGGAGAGAGCAAATTGGTTTTTCTGATTTACGTTCCAGTCGAATCTGCCCAGCGCCGCTGAGTTGCGGATGGGATGCTTGACGGGTTGGCCGTCGTCCTGCCCTACGCCGTTCTTCAAGAAGTTCAGCAATGCCACCCTCTGGCATTCCGCACTGGCGTTGATCACCGCATCATTGACCCCCACCACGGGACTCGCTACGGAGCATGCTGTTCCCAGCGGCGCGCTCAGATTGGGGCGGGTCAGGTCTGCTAGAATTTGTTCAAACGCTCCGAAAAGAAACATCTTGTCCTTGACAATAGGCCCGCCGATCGTTCCGCCAAATTGGTTGCGGCGAAAATCCTGGAGCGGCTTCCCGTCCGAGGTCGCAGCGGTCAGCGATTCTGTGCGGAAATATTCGTAACCGCTTCCGTGGATCTCATGCGTTCCGGACTTGGTAATGACGTTGACAACGCCCCCGGCCGTCCGACCGAATGCCGCGTTTGCCCCGCTTGCGATGACCTGAAATTCCTTAACCGCATCGAGCGTAATGTCAATTGCAGCACGCTGTCCGCCGAGTTGCTCGCCGAAGAAGCCGTTGTTGTAGTCGCCGCCGTCGAGGCTGATGTTATTGAACACTCCGCGCTGACCGTTGAAATTGATCTCGTCGCCGTCCGGGCCCTGGGAAATGCTTACACCGGGGGTTAGCGTCAGCAGGTCTTCAAATTTGCGCCCCAGCACGGGCGTCGAGCTGACCGTAAGCTCATTCAACGTCGAAGACGATTCTGTCTTTGTCGTCTCCACGATGGGGACATCAGTGACGACAATCTGCTGGGAGACCGAAGATACTTTCATAGTGACGGGGATGCTGATGGCCTGGCCGACAGTGAGGTTCACGTTTTGCTGAAGGACGGTGGCAAACCCAGCTTTGCTGATGGTGAGGGTATAGCGCCCTGGCGCAAGACTCAGGAAGGCGAAATGACCGTCCGTATTGGTAGTATCCGATTGTACGAAATTGGTCGCTAGATTCTTTGCTTCGACGGTCGCGCCCGCGACGCTTCCGCCCTTCTCATCCACAACATCTCCCTGGACGGTTCCCGCAGTGATCTGCGACTGTCCCCACCCCGGCGAGGCAAGCCCCAGCGCGAGCGTCAAGACAAAAAACGCACACAATAGTTTTCTCATTTTCTCTCCCCCACACATCACAACCCCTATTCGCACGAGCCATAGAATTCCCCAGAAGGTTGAGGCGGCTCGCAAGAACAAATGCTGCGAGGAAGTTTATGTCGAGACGGTCCAAAAGCACAAGAGTGCTGCCTGTGGAAACCTTCAGTGCTTCGAACCAAGTTTTGGATGCAATCCATCGGTTTGCAGAAATGCTCCACGGATGTTGAAGGATGGTGAGGCCTGATGTCAGCTATAATCGCGGCCCGTGGAGACAATCCTCGATTCAATTCGCGTCGTCGAAATGACGGAAGCGCTAGCCGGCCCGTATTGCGCCATGCTGCTCGGCGATTTCGGCGCCGACGTCATCAAGGTCGAGCGGCCGGGAACCGGCGACCAGTCACGCGGCTGGGGTCCGCCGTTCGTGGCCAGCGAATCCGCTTACTATCTCGCCGCGAATCGCAACAAACGATCCATTACTCTCAACTACGATCATCCGCGCGGCGCGGAAGCGTTGCAGAAACTCCTCGCAAGCGCCGACGTTTTTATTGCCAACCAGCCGTCGCTGGTCTCGCTTCAAAAGCGCGGCATCGATCCGGATTCGCTATGTGCGAAATATCCGCGCCTTATCTATTGCAGCATCACCGGCTACGGATTCACGGGGCCGAAAGCGGGCATGCCCGGTTACGACATTCTCGCGCAAGCGGAGGCCGGCCTGATGAGCTTCACGGGGGAGCCGGGCGGCGGGCCGATGCGCTATCCGATCGCAATTGCGGACATGACTTGCGGGATTTATGCGGCGATGGGAATTCTCGCGGCGCTTTTTGCGAGGGAAAAAACAGGGCGCGGTCAATTCATCGACATGGCCCTTTTCGATTCGCAACTAACCTGGCTCGCGAACGCGGGGAGCAGTTATCTGAACGCGAATGTTTCTCCAAAGCGCTGGGGAAATGCCCATCCGAATATCGTGCCGTACGAAGCGTACCGCGGCAGCGACGACAAGTATTTTGTGGTCGGAGTAGGGACCGAGGTGTTGTGGAAAAGATTCGTGCAGTTGATGAACATTCAAGACGACATTGGAAGAGATGACCGATTCACCACCAATGCGCTGAGAATCAAACACCGGGAAATGCTCGTGCCGCTGCTGCAAAATATCTTTCAGCAGAAGCCGGCGGCAGCCTGGCTGGACAAATTCACGCAGTCGGACATCCCCGCCGCGCTTATCAACTCGGTTGCTGAGGCAATCGAGGACAGGCAGACACGCGCGCGCGGTTTGATTGTGCAGCTCGAACACCCCGCGATCGGCACGGCGAAAAGCATCGCAAATCCCATCCTGTTTTCAAGCACTCCAGTGAGCTACCGTTTGCCGCCGCCATTGCTTGGTGAGCATACGAGCGCAATCTTGCAGAGCCTCGGATACGCCGCGAAAGACATCAAACATATGGCCGTCGAGTCCGCCATTTAATGCAACGTGTAGCAGGCTAAGCCACGAAAATCAAAACAGGGACGGCCGGTTTCATTGCGTTGTCGTTGTGATCCATGGCCGATAGTTCTCAGGCACAGAGGCTCATTGGAGAGTAGAGCCCCGAGTCGGGAAATCGTTTCACGAGAAATCCCAGGCCGGAAGCCTGGCACAACTTTGTTCCGCACGTGGGGGATGGCTCTGCTACGAACCGGCGTAGAGCTGAAAGGGCGCCCAGTAGAAGGGTTTCTTAAAGACGGAGTCAGGGTCAGCGGAACGCAGCAGCCCGAGCTTGGCGTCGCGCAGGGCCGTGGCGGCGTCCTTGCCCTGAAATAATTCGCGGTAAAACGCATCCATCAGCTGCGGCGTGGAGGCATCGCTCACTTCCCACAGGGCGCCAATAACGTTGTGCGCGCCGGCGCGGAGGAAGGCCCAGGAAAGGCCGACGAGGCCCTCGCCGGAATAAGCGCGCGTGCCCGCGCCATTGCAAGCGGAGATCGTCACGAGATTGGCGTTCAAGTGATGCTGGACGATGTCTCGTGCATAGAGCTTGTAAGTGTCGCTAGAGGATTCCTTGCTGAGGATGACCGCGGATTCCAGCGGACGCGTGCGGCTGGCGGTCCCGTGCGTAACAAAGTGAAGATAGGAAAACTGTTCTGGATTGCTCTTGAGGAACGCCGTGGGCGTGGCGCGCTCTCCTTCCAGGACCCTCGTCCGCGCTCCAGGGAAGTACTTCTTGACCTCCTTCATTTCCACGGCAGCCTGGGGAAGCGGGGCAAATGGAGGGTTAGGCGGCTTCGTGTCGCCGACGAGGAACAGGCTTTTGTCCTTCGGCGGCGGCTGAGTAGCGGAAGCGGCTAGCATGGTGAGCGAACTCCCCGTCGTCAAAGTGACATCTTCAATCCAGAAGTGCGGCTGCGGATCAGGCACGATCAAAGTTTCAAAGTTCAGCCCGTATAGGCTCTCCGCCGGAAACACAATAACTCGTGAACCGGGAGGAATCAGCTTCCTTGCCGGTTCAACCAGCATCGCGAAAAGCTGTTTCCCATCCGAACTGCCGAGGTCCTGCGCGTCGCGCATTCCCGGAAGCGCCTTCTGGTACGATTTCACTGCCGATTCGATTTCCGACGCCTTCGGCAGTTCAAAATGTGCCGTCTTCGCAGGGTTGATCACCCAAAGATACGAGTGGTTCTGCCCAATCCAGTAAAAAAGAAGCGTAGCTTGAAAACGCCTTGCCATCCGTTCCGGCGAGTTACTCAGAGCAGAACGAGAGAGGCTCCTCGCACTCGCCGACAACCCTTCCTCCAGAGTTCGTGCCCGGCTCAACTCCGCGACTCTTAGTGCATCTGCGGTCCGTCTGTGTCGAATCAGAAAATCAATGTAATCATCGTAGAATGTGATAGCGCTGGAGAGGAAAGACAACCGCAAGTCTTCCGCTTGAACGGACGAGCGAGCAGCCTCGATCACTGCGACGGAGCGGCGAAATTCGGCCTCGGCTTTGGCACTCTGGCCCATATCCGCGTAGACTCGGGCCAGTCGCGCTTCAGCTTCCCATCTCTGCGACGTGTCGGCTTTCGAGTCTCCTATCACTTCGCGAAACGATTTCTCGGCCTGGGCGTAGTCATGTTTCTGCACGTCGATACGTCCTCGAACCAACTGTGAGGCCAGTAGTTCGGACCGGTCCAGACTGCCCTGCTCCAGGTGAATCGCTTCCTCGTAGTATTTTTCGGCGGATTCGATTCGTCCAATCTCTAGCTCAATTTCCGCAAGATCGTTCATATACTCCGTAAGCGTTCTCTTATTTCCCTGGCTTCGCGCGAGTTCCAACCCTCGCATCAAAACAGCCTCGGCTGCCTCGTAGTCGTGTTGTTGGTAGTACACATTCGAGGTTCCAGTCAGCCAATAGATTTGCAGCTCAATGAACCCTGCGTGGGCCGATACTTCTTCCGCCCGTTTGTAGAATGCGAGAGCACTGTCGAAGTCCCCCAGCTTCCTATAACCCCAGGCCATGTTTCCCAGGATCTGAGCTAAGGACCTTTGGGCGTCGAGAGATTGAGCCAATTGCAAAGCTGCTTGGTGCCAGTCGATAGACTCGTCATAGCGTTCTTCCTTCGTGGCGACCGCGGCCAGACCTGCGAGGCCGAGAGTTTCGACGTATAAATCTTTCTGCTTTCGCGCAATTTGGAGCGCGTCGTGGTACGCGGTTGCAGCGCTCGTCAGATCGCCCGCCAGGAACGCTACTGCTCCCCTCCTGAGCTCAACTTCATCCAGCAATTCGGGATGACTCTCTTTTGCTAACGTCTCCGCCTCGGAAAGGAGTCGATTCCCGTCTGTTGGCCGTCGCAGCCATGCGTTCGCCACGCCCTGCGTGAATTTACGCCTGATGGCGACGTCGCTCTTTGCCAAGAATGGGGGTAAACCTAATTCCAGCAGCTTCAGCGATTCAGCATGGAGGCCCTGGCGATCGAGTATCTCGGCCTTCAGGACCCGAAAACGCCAGTGCCACTCGGAATCTTCCGAAGGATACCTACGAAGTGACTCATCGGCTTCCTTCAAGGCCATCTGGAGATTGCCGCGCTTGACTTCTAATTGGGCATCTTTCCAGACCTGTTCGAGGGAAGGCTTGCAACCGGATCCACTTAAAACGAAGCTTAGAAGTAGCCAGAATACTAATATGGAGGCCAGCCGTTGCTGGTAGCTTCGGCAGCGATAAAGCCGCCGCCGTTGGGCGAGCCCAATTCGACACGCAGCATCGTGAGAGTCTTTCGACCGTGCTGACATAGGACTTCGCCTAAAAAAACGTCCCCGAAGTCTACGACATGATAGGCGTGCCGTCCAATCCGTTGCACGCCCGGGTGTGTGAACTTGCCCTCCGGCTTGCAGAAGCCTGGCTCCTTGAAGTGAACCTCTTTCACGATCGAGCAAAACAAGGATCCGTGAGACTCCAACTGCTCCGGCAGAATTTTGTCGGCCACTTTGACCGCCTTTAGCATCTCGTCTGCTAGTTGCCGCAATTTGCTCCCTTTCGTTTTCCAGCTATCCCTCACAGCGGCAAAGGTTCCAAGTTCCAGAAACACTTCATGGTCGAGCTCAACATCTACCGGATACCCCGCAATGCGCAGATTCTCAAATTTGCTACCGACCAGGAGAACTTTGCCCTCGGTCGGTCCCGGCACTTTCGGGGGCGGCTCCTCGAAGCTCGACGAAAGCCGCGCTACAATGCGGTCGGCGGTCACCACATCGAGGATGTTCAAACCCTCGACCGTGGCGGTCGCATGAGTTGTGTGGATTGTCTTGCCGTTTTCCTTCTTCACGCTTCCCGCGACATGCGAGTATCCCCGCCTGAAGGAAACAACTTCGTCGACCCGAAAGGTCTCAACGTGAGAGCTCCCGACGCCACCGGTGCTGGGCAGCGAGATTCCCGCTTGAACTTCAATCACACGCTGGACAGGACGCGTGAGTTCTCCGCTCAGAGCATGAGCCGATGCGTGGTAGTGAAAATGTCGGTGTGCAGTCATCGGAGGTACCTCGTGGGGGCCCAATACTCTTTCATCTAGTGGAGAAATTCAACAGCAAAACTGAGGCGCAGGACTTCGTTCTTGGTCGGCGGTCCCTTTGACCCCGCGTCGCCGGTGAAGACCAGCGTGTACTTGCCAGGCTCGACGCGGCCCGCTAGGACGACCAGATTCAGTTCCTTGTTCGTGAACGACCCCGGCACGCGCACCTGAAGCACGGAGCGGCCCGCTTCGTCCTGTAGCTGGCAGACGTAAGCGTCAAAGGATGTCTTTGGCGTGAAGTCGAATTTTAGCGCAAGGCTCTCGTTCGGGTGAACGGAAAGTTTTACTTCTTCCCCGCCCCGTGTAACGGCCATTTTTGGCGCATGAGATGTAACGAATAGCTGCGCCGCACCGGAAGAGGCTTCTTCCCTCGCGTGCGGAATCGTGACCGTATTCTGATACGCAATAATCAACAATAGAGCCGCGAACGCGAACGCCGGTACCGCCGCAACGGGTTGGAACCAGCCCAGCCATCCACCACGCGCCGCAACGGAGTCCTTCGCGAGCGAACTCGCCGTCTCTTGCCGCAAGACTTCGCGCGCCGCGTCCACAAACGTTGCCGCCGCCTTCAAATCGCTCGCGCATTCCGCGCAGTCGAAATAATGTTCTTCGTACTCCTCCCGCTGGACCGGAGAAAGTTCGCCGAGCACATACTTTACTGCCGCTTGCAGTTGTATTGCCTCGTCATGGTCCATTTGTGCCATCCGTAAGGTAGTGCGGGGGGACGCTGTATCGTTTCACTGGTTTCCCAAGCCAGTCGCCCGCTGGACAATCCCCATCTGCCCTTTCTGATAGAGGGCCTTGAACTTATCTTTGGCCCGATAAACCAGCACCCTCAGGTATTCGCGATCGACCCCCATTTCGCGGCAAACGACGTCTTTCTCCTTTTCTTCCAGGAAGATAGCGCGAAGCAGGTCGCGGTCCCGCTTTGGCATTCCGTCCAGGATCCGGCGCACGTGCTCCGCGGATTCCTTGGTGACCAGCATGCCCTCCAGGTTCAACACCTTGTCCGGTATGTCCATGTGCGCATCCTCCATCGGCTGGTTCTTGGCGGAAGATCGGTAGTACTCCAGTAAGACGTTGTTACAAATGGAGTTAACGAAAGCTCCGAAGCGCTCCGGCTGACGCACCCCACCCTCTCGGCGCAGCGCCGCGATCACTCGAATAAAAGTCTCCTGCCGCAAGTCATCTACTTTGTCCGAAGTCAGCGGCCGGGAGCGGAGCTTGATGTGCAGAAGTTGCCCAAAATAAGCGACAAAGTGCTGCTCGGTCGACGGATCCCCCTCCCGCAGCCGTTCCACGTACGCGTTGTCAAAAGTGAAGAACTCCACGCAAGCCTCGGATTCTTGGCGGAGGAGTATAGCGTCGCACCCCGGTGGGGAGCAATGAGACTTATGATTCATCAACATACCGTTGAAACGAAATCGCAGGCAGACGCACTACTCGTTCGTAGGAACCCCCGTACGATTGGGAGTCCTTATCCGTGGGGTACCCACCCCGGTCCCCATGTGCCCCAGTGGGCGCATTCTGGCCCGCCCTGAACGGGCTAGGATGCGCCTCCCTTCTCTCAAGGGTGGGCCAATTCATAGGAGGAATTGTGGCAAGTCCGGTACGCTGCTCAAGTACGACAAAAAATGCCGCTTATCCATTCCCCCAAACCGCCGCGCTGAAACCGCAGCCGCCTGAAAATGGAACATCAGGGGCCCCCTCTGTAACTACTGTAACTGCACTGAGCATTGAATTTGTGGCCAAACCCCAGGAAGCTCACCGCGTGGAAGCCGCGATTCCAGCCGCCCTTGCTAGTGCACTGAAGGATGTAACCGGCTTCGCCGGATGCCTGGTGATGATTTCGGATCAGGAAGCGCGGCTGGTCACGGTCGTCACGCTGTGGGCTGGAGATGACCGCGTGAATCGTTGCAGCCAGAACGCCCGCTGGGTGCATGCGCTGCTGAAGCCCTATCTCGACCTCTGCTTGCGGGTACAAACCATGGTCGCGCATCTCCCATTGTCGCCATTGTTGCCGGCGATTCGGCCGGAAACAATGGCCGCCGGTGAGTGTTCGGTGATGCAAAGCCTTCTTTCTGAAGATAAAACCATTTGCGTCGCGTAGAGCATCGAATATTTGAAGCCCTATTGGAAGAAAGTTCCGAAGCGAAATGAGACCGGTCGTAGAGTTAAATCAATGGGCCTGGGTGGAATGGATACGATGCTTGGGAAACGTGACTGCAGCGCGGGCTCTTGTGGCAGCGCCGCGATTACTACACTGGATCACCAGGCTCTCTGCCTAAACCACTTCCTGCTGCGTTGTTATGATAGGCTGGAGGGTCTTGATCCCCGGGGCCGCAAGTTCAGCGCTGAACCCCTGGACCTGGTTTCCATGCGAGCCTTTGTCGAGAAATGCTCGCGAAAGGCGCTCGATGTCAGCCTGCAGTCCGAAAGCCTGAGCAATCTCCAGCGCGGACGCTTACTCGATATTTTGCTCTGGGCAGGTGAACTGTTCCTCCTGCTGCGATCCCCGGGCCTCGTGCTCGCCCAATCGATAGCTTCCTCTGAAGGGCAGCGCACTCCCCGCGTGTCCCCTCCAAATCTCTCAGCTTCTCGAGAAGCTATCTCCTAATCGAGTTCCGTCAGGGCACGGCTTCATACGTGCCAAAAGCGCCGCAAAATCAATGCGGCTTTAGCCGCTGAGTGTTCCTTCCGGCGACGGCCCGCCCCTTCCAACTCTTACAACGCCAGCGCTAATGACTCAATCGGCGGCGGCCCTCGAAAGCAAGTCGATCGCGCCACTTACTTCTTATCGGACGGCCTTCGCACGTTGTTTGGACTTCGGAACGTCGGCCGGCGGGCAAAAAGAAATTGCTGGTCTAAGACAATTTCTTGCGCACGAGTTCTTCCAAGTCGGCAATTTGGTCGCCGAGAAGATTCAATTTCCGCGCCAGGCCTTGGATTTCGGACTCGGCACGGCGGTTCACGTCAAAGTCGAGTTCGCTGCGCAAGCGGTCTTTCGTATCCTGGCGATTCTGGCTCATCATGATCACCGGAGCCTGAATGGCCGCGAGCATCGAGAGAAATAGATTGAGAAGGATGAAAGGATAGGGATCCCAGGCCGTCCGGCGCAGGAAAACATTAACGGCGATATAGATCGCCGAGAGAATTAGGAACGTGATGATGAAAACCCACGATCCGCCAAGGCGGGCGACGGAGTCGGACACCCGTTCGCCGAGGGTTGCTTCTTTTTCGATGACCTCGTTGGGATTGCGGCTCGCGCGTAGACGCACGAGTTGTTGCGCGGCATGAAACTGGCGGCCGAGCACTGTCAACATATCCATGCCTGCAAGAGGCTTGCGCTGCAGCAGGACGGCAATACTGTGCCGGGTTACTTCGAGGCACTCCGTCTCTTCAAGGGCAATCGCGGTCGTTTGGTGTGGAGTCTGCTCGAGCATCGAGGCGAAGCCGAAGAATTCGCCGTGGGCCGGTTCATCGACCACGACTTCTTGGTTGTCCTCGTCGACAGTGGTGACACGGACTCTTCCGGTAACCATCACGTAGGCCTGCCCGCTGGAGTCGCCGGTCTTGTAGATGCGCTGGCGCGTAGCGAATTTCTTCAACTCCACTTGTCCGGCCAGGACGGCGGTTTCTTCTTCATCGAGCAGGGCAAACAGCGGGACGTGTTTCAGCGCTTCGGGATTGCAAGCCATGCGGCACCTCGCTTGGTGAGCACAAATCCTGCCTAATCCTCGCGGCCATTTCAAGGACGGCCAGAACGCCCTGGGTCGGCGGCAGACCCTAAATAAGCATTCTCTGAGCCTCGGCTACGTCGCGGAAACACTTACCGCACCAAGCAGGCAGGTTTCCACGTCTAAATGCGCTACATTTCCTTGGACAGCCGGGTTATATTTTTCCCTAATTACGATTCAGATTACCCAGTCCCGATTCACCTATCGCGCTGTCCCACAGCCTACTCTCCACGAATCATACCTTTCGCCGACCCCACCCTCTAACTCCCATCGAATCATATCCTTACAAAAATCGTAGGGGGGAGGGGTAACCGGCCATCCTTTCAGCACCCAATCCATATATTTTCCGGTGGCGACTCTGCCCTTACATGTGGAAGGCAACAGGCAATCTGGTGTGTTGTCGACCGAATGTACCGGAGGAGATGCGATGAGAAAGGCAATTTCCCTTGCGGTTCTGCTTCTTGCCTCTTTGTCCTTGCAGGCGAAAGACAAGCCGGCCTACGAGAAGGGCGAACTGCTGCAGATGGATTCTGCTTCGTGCGGTTTCGCGGAAAAGGACGGCAAGACTCTGGCTGGGCAGATTTTTGGCACCGACGGACAGCACAAGAAGACACAGGAAACGCTTTGCCAAGAGTATGTGCTGCGGTCGCAGCGGGTTACCTACAGAATCCGGCCGAAAGATGACAAGCACCCGGCGCTTCTTCCGATCGGCGAGACTGCCGAATTTCGCATTCACAAAGACAAGCTGCTGTTGCGCGTTCCGGAATCGGACGGCAAGGAAAGAGAGTACATCGTGCTCTCCATGACGCCGCGAACGGACGTGGCGGAAAACCGACCTGGGGCGGCCCACGCCAACCGCTAGCGCTAGTCTTCGTGCGGCGATGCTCCCGGGAATTGCCTGACCCCGCTCCGCGAGCGCGGGAGATTCTCTCCACGGACCGGGCCAAGTAATGCGGCCGGCGAGCGAATTGCCAGCTCTCTTTACCATTCGAGCGATTGGGAGTACGTTAGCCTTGTTCGCCCGGTTCTCTTGGCCGAACATGGGTGAGGGAAGAGGAAAAGGCCTGCTTCCCGCCCGGGTATGACACCCCTTCTCGAAGTCCATGATCTTCACGTCGCCTACATTTCAAGGGCTGGGAAAAAGTCCCTTGCTCTTGCTGGGATAAATTTTGACGTACGGCCAGGGGAGACACTCGGTGTGCTCGGCGAGTCCGGTTCCGGCAAGAGCACACTCGCAGTTGCGCTGCTGCGACTCCTTCCAGGAAATGGGGAAATTCAAAGGGGTGCCGTTCTGTTCGAAGGGCAGGACCTGCTGGGGGCCGAACCTCGAACACTCGAACGAATTCGCGGCGCGCGCATTGCCCTGATTTTTCAAGAGCCGTCGCTTGCGCTGCATCCGACGATTAGAATTGGTGAACAAATCAGCGATGTCTTGGCCGCGCACGAATCGTTGAGCCGGCCCGCCTTGCGTCAAAAAACTCTGCAACTCCTCGCAGAAGTTTTTCCGGCGGATCCAGCGCGCATGGCAGACTCCTATCTCCATCAATTGAGCGGCGGCCAACAGCAGCGGGTGCTGATCGCCCAGGCAATTGCGTGCGGTCCCTCTCTGATCGTCGCGGATGAGCCGACGGCTTCTCTCGATCCAACGACGCAGCAGGACATTCTTTCGCTCTTTCGAACGCTGCGGGAGAAATTCAATCTGTCAATGATTCTGATTACCCACAACCCGGCGCTGCTGGCGGGCCTGGCGGACCGGGTTCTCGTGTTGTACGCGGGAAAAGTCGCGGAAATCGGCCCAACGGAAAAGGTTCTTGCATCGCCGCAGCACCCGTACACGCGAGCTTTACTGCAAAGCATGCCAAGACGACTTGATGAACCTGCGAAGGGACACAAGTCCATGCTGACTGTAATCCCGGGAGATGCGCCGAATCCGGAAGAGCTTGCGAACGGTTGCCGATTCGAAACGAGATGTGCGGACCGCATGGAGATGTGCACTCGGCGCGAACCGACGGCGGTGGCTGTCGGTGAAGCGCATGCCGTCTCGTGCTTCAAGTACGGCGGGTGATTCGAATTGAGGCCCGAGGACATGGAGCGACTCCTGATCGTGGAAAACCTCGAAAAGTGCTACGAGAACGCGGGTGTGCTCGGGACCAGGAAAGAAGTGAAGGCTTTGCAGGGAGTTTCTTTTTCAATTTGCCCACAGTCAACGTTGGCGCTGGTGGGTGAATCGGGTTCCGGGAAAAGCACGCTGGCTTTTTGCATCGCATGCCTGGGGCGGCCAACGTCGGGGAGAATTTTTCTTCATGGAAGCGAAATCTCGGCCTTCGATGAAAGCCAACTTCGTCAGGTGCGTCCGCAGGTTCAGCTGGTGTTTCAAGATCCGGCGCGATCACTGAATCCGAGATTTTCCGCGTTGGAGATTGTGAGCGAGCCACTGCTTGTGCAAGGGCGATTCAACAAGCGGGAGAGAGAAGACAGGGCGCGAGCCCTTCTCGTGCAGGTTGGCATCCCCCAAGAAAAAGTGTTGCGGAACGTCGCCGAATTCAGCGGTGGGCAGAGGCAGAGGCTGGCGATTGCGCGGGCCCTGGCGCTTGAGCCGAAGCTGCTGATTCTAGACGAAGCGCTTTCCGCGCTCGATTGTTCGGTGCAAGCGCAGATCGCTAATCTGCTGCTTGAACTGCAGACTTCGCTGGGACTGACGTGTCTCTTCATCACCCATGATTTCGCAATGGCAGGACATCTGGCCGACGAAATCGCAGTGATGGATCGTGGAAAGATCGTGGAACTGGGCGCAACGGAAAAAGTGTTGCGCGCACCGGAGCAAGAGGTCACCCGGCGCTTGATAGCGGCCACCCCGAGACTGAGCCCTGCGGCACAATTGCCGCGGGCCGTGTGATGCGCTACTTCTTGCACCGGCTGATGCAGGCCGCATTTCTCCTTATTGGCGTATCGATCCTTACATTTCTTTTTTCCACGCTTGCGCCGGGGAATTATTTTGACGAGATGCGGCTGAATCCGCAGATTTCCCGCGAAACGGTCGCGGCCCTGCGAACGCAGTACCAACTTGACCGGCCCCTGCCCGTGCGCTACGGCCGGTGGGTGAATGCCCTCCTGCACGGCGAGATGGGATTCTCTTTTGCTTACAACAGTCCCGTTGCGCCGCTGCTGTGGGTGCGCGCCCGAAACACGCTGCTGCTCACGGTGACTGCTACCCTGATCGCCTGGGGGCTGGCCCTTCCCCTGGGAATCTGGAGCGCCACAACTCTCGGCCGCCTGCCGGATCGCGCTCTTTCCTGGGCAACAGCGGCACTTTTAGTCATTCCGGACCTCGTGCTCGCGCTAGGTCTGCTGATTTTGGCAGTGCGCAGTGGGTGGTTTCCCACGGGAGGAATGGTGTCCGTCGGCTTCGAAAACCTCTCGCAGCTTCAAAAATTTCGTGACATCGTGTTCCATATGGTGCTGCCTGTCACCGCGCTAGTCCTCTCCGCATTGCCGACTCTCGTTAGACACGTCCGCGCCGCCCTCGCTGATGTGCTCAAGGCTCCCTTCCTGCGGGCGGCGGCAAGTCACGGCATTCAGCGCCGCACGCTGCTCTACCGCTATGCCCTGCGGGCCGCCGCGAATCCCCTCATTTCACTGTTTGGATTTAGCGTGGGAGCACTTTTGAGCGGCTCGCTGCTCGTGGAAGTGGTGATGAGCTGGCCGGGACTTGGGCCCCTGCTGCTCGAGGCTATACTCGCCCGCGATTTGTACGTCGTGATCGGTGGCGTAATTTGTTCGACGATTTTTCTGGTCGCCGGAAACCTCCTGGCGGACGTCTTGATCTACTGGGCCGATCCCAGGATCCGCACGACAGCGGCAGCGAAATGATCCGGCGCCACGGTTGGAAACGATGGCTCCTCGCCCTTGCGGTTCTTCATGGAATCATCACGTGCGCAGGGTTTTTCGCGCCCTATGATCCCGCGGCGCAGGACCGTGAGCGCCCCTATCTGCCACCGATGAAAATTCATCTGGTGGATGCGCACGGACACTTTCGGCTTCGTCCTTTTTTTTACGCCTTGCATCTGCGCGAAGGCTCCTTCGATCAATTCGAAGAGAGCACCGATCAGGCCATTCCGCTGCGATTCTTTGTGACCGGAGCGCGCTACCGTCTGTCGGGCTTGGTACCTTCTGGCATGCATCTGTTCGGCGCGCAAGCAGGCCGAATCTACCTGCTGGGCAGCGATGCTTACGGCCGCGACCAGTTCTCGCGAATTCTCTACGGTGGGCAAATCTCGCTGCTGGCTGGCTTGTTGGGGGCGGGACTCACGCTGTTCCTCGGCGTGCTCATCGGAGCGACGGCAGGTTACTACGGCGGCTGGAGAGACGGATTGTTGATGCGCGTTGCTGAACTGTTTGTGGCACTGCCTTGGTTGTACTTGCTCTTCGCGCTCCGGGCATTCTTGCCGTTAGCGGTCAGCCCAGTGCAAGCGTTTTTCCTGATTATCCTGGTCATCGGAGCGGTGGGTTGGGCGCGGCCGGCACGGCTGGTGCGCGGAGTGGTGCTGAGCGCAAGAGAGCGCGATTTCGTCCGAGCGGCGCGGGGCTTCGGCGCAACCGATGGCTATCTCCTGCGGCGCCACATCTTGCCGGAAACTTCGAGCGTGATTCTGACGCAAGCCGCGATCCTGGTGCCGCAGTTCGTGCTCGCGGAGATGACGCTTTCCTTTCTGGGCCTCGGCGTGCCCGAGCCAGTGCCAAGCTGGGGGAACCTCCTCGCCAGCCTTCAGCAATACAGCGTCTTGGTATCGTACTGGTGGATGTACGTGCCCGCGCTGGCAATCGTGCCAGTCTTTCTAGGATACTTGGGACTCGCGGGTGCGTTGCAGCAGGACGCCGGCACGGAGAAGATAGAGAGGGCAAGTGGCGGAGCAGATGGTGAACATGGCTAGACTCTCCACAATTGGCAGATGGCTTGGCTGCGGCTTGTTCCTGGCCGGCGCCGCCGTTTTTGCGCGGCCCGCCGGCGGGTTTCCACCACAGTCTAGCTCCTCAGAGGAACTGTTCACTCTTCCCGGGGAAATCGGGCAACGGGGCGGGCGGCTGGTCGTTTCACTGCGTGCCGAGCCGAAAACTCTGAATCCGCTAACCGCCGTGGACGCGCCATCGCGCGAGGTCATTCTTGGTGCGATGCAAGCGGACCTGATTCACATCAATCGCGCGACACAGCTCACGGAACCGGCGCTGGCGAAGTCCTGGAAAGTTTCCGCTGACGGGCTGCAGTACACTCTGACCTTGCGCAAAGGATTGCGTTTTTCAGACGGCCAGCCGCTCGATGCGGACGATGTCCTATTCACGTTTCGTGTTTGCCTAGACGAGAGTGTGCATGCCACGCAGCGTGACCAGTTGATTGTCGGCGGCAAACCGATCACCGTCCGCAAAATTGACGCGCAGACTATAGTCTTCCAATTGGCGAAAACCTACGGCGCCGGAGAGAGACTGTTCGACGGTCGTGCCATCCTGCCTCGCCACTTGCTCGAAAAGGCCTACGCGGACGGCAAGCTTTCGCAGGCTTGGACCCTCGCCACACCCGCGAACCAATGGGCGGGGCTCGGCCCCTTTCGTTTGAAAGAGTATGTCGCCGGAGAAAAGCTGGTTCTGGAGCGTAATCCCTACTACTGGAAAAAGGACACAAAGGGAAACCGGCTGCCCTATCTGGACGAGCTGGTTTTTCTGTTTGTGCCCAATGCTGACGCGCAAGTTCTGCGGTTCCAATCCGGCGAAACGGATCTACTCAGCAGGCTCAGCGCCGAGAATTTCTCGGTGCTTGGCCGCCAGCAGCGCGGCTTCACGATGTCCGATGCCGGCCCCGGTCTCGAATACAATTTCCTGTTCTTCAATTTAAATGCACCGGGGGAAAAGACCTCGCCGGATTTCGCGCGGAAAATGAAGTGGTTTCGCGAAGTAAAATTCCGGCAGGCCGTCTCCGCGGCGATTGACCGCGACGCGCTCGTGCGGCTGGTTTACCAAGGGAGAGGGGCGGCGCTTTGGGGACCGGTCACACCCGGCAATCGCCGCTGGGGCCATCCAGCGATCCCCCATCCTGCGCGCTCGCTGGAGAAGGCGCGGGCACTCCTGAAGGAAGCTGGCTTCATCTGGACCGCGGGGCCGAATGGGGAGTCTGAGCTTGTGGATTCCGACGCCAAGCCCGTCGAGTTTTCCATACTGACCAGTTCTTCGAATGCTGACCGCACAAAGATGGCCACGCTGATTCAGGATGACCTGAAGCAACTTGGAATACGCGCGCAAGTCGTGCCAATGGAGTTTCGATCCTTGATCGATCGCGTCACGCAAACAAAAGAATACGACGCTTGCGTCCTGGGGCTGGTCAGCTTTGACACCGACCCGACGGCCGATATCGGCGTGTGGCTCTCGAGCGGCGGCACGCACCTCTGGAACCCGGGGCAAGCGCATCCTGCGACGGTGTGGGAGACGGAGATCGACAAGCTGATGGATCAGCAACTCGCCGCGCCGAGGTACGAGCAGAGGAAAAAGTACTTCGACCGCGTGCAGGAGATTCTCGCCGAAAATCAGCCGATGATTTTTTTGGCCAGCCCTGACATTCTGGCAGGCGCGAAGAACTCCCTTGGCAATTTTCATCCCGCCGTTCTCGAACCGTATGTCCTCTGGAACGTCGAGCAACTGTACTTCAGAAATGCTGTCGAGAACGCGCGCTGATGAGTCCCGCATTGACCAAAGCTCAGAGCAACCCCCAGAAGGCGTGGGATGACACGCGGCTGGTGAAAGAGTGTCTCGCGGGAAACGAAGAAGCGTGGTCCCTGCTGATTGACAAGTACAAGGCGCTCATTTATTCGATTCCCGTCAAGTACAACCTGCCGCCACAGGAAGCAGCCGACGTATTTCAGTCAACCTGCATGGAACTGCTCACGCGGCTTCCGCAGCTCCGAGAGCCGCGTGCACTGCCAAAATGGTTGATGCAGGTGGCGCATCACCAGTGCTATCGCGTGAAGCGCCAGCAGCAGCTCCTGGTCAGCCGGGACGCCGAGCCGGACATGCCGGACCCGGAAACGCCCGCCATCGCCGAAACCCTGGTGCAACAGACGCAGGAAGAGCAGATGCTGCGCGAAGCGGTGGGGAGTCTAACCCCGCAATGCCGCAGGCTTGTGGAGCTGCTCTTTTTCGAAACTCCGCCGCGGCCCTATGCCGAGGTGGCCGCGGAACTCGGCCTTGCGTTGGGTTCCATCGGGTTTACGCGTCAGAAGTGCATCGAGCGATTGCGGCGGAATCTGGACGAACTGGGATTCCACTGATGTCCACGTCGGTCAAGAAGACCTCTCGCGAAGAGCTCATTCTCCAGCTGGCGCAGCTCGAGAGTGAGCCGGCGCGGCGCAAGTTTCTTTCACGGTACAAATCGCTGGCTCAGCGAGAGGTCTTCAAGCAACTCTCCGATTTGGTTCTCGAGAAAATTCGCGTGGACACGCGGGAGGCGTTGCACCTGGCGGACGCGGCCCTCCTGATCGCGCGCAAGCTGCGCCGCAAGGAGGATCTGGCTCTTGGCCTGCGCACCAAAGCGAATGCACTTCATGCTTCCGGGGATAACCGGGGCGCGGTCGAGCATCACGAGCAAGCCTGCAAAATCTACGAAGCCCTGAGAGATCAAAAGGAAGCGGCGCGCACGCTGAGCAGTTCGATCCAGCCGCTAATCTTGCTGGGTGAATACGATAGCGCCTTTGCGGCCGCCGAGCGAGCGCGTGAAATCTTCACGCAGCTCGGCGAAACGCGGCGTATCGCAAGCCTGGACAACAATGTGGGCAATATCCTTCACCGCCAGGATCGATTCGAGGAGGCCATCGCGCACTACGAGCGCGCTTACAAGACGCTTTCCGAATTTCAGGATTGGGAACGAGTCGCCATTACTCTTCACAACATGGCGATGTGCCTCATCAGCCTGAACGACTTTCCGCGGTCGCTGGACTGTTATCAGAAATCGCGCGAATTATGCGAGCAGTACGGTATGCCGCTGCTGCGCGATCAGGCCGACTACAACATCGCCTACTTGTACTACTTCCGCGGCGAATACAGCCGGGCGATCGAAATGCTCTTCGCCACGCGGCGCGCCTGCGAAGTGACGGGCGATGCCTATCATTTTGCACTCTGCCATCTGGACCTTTCGGAGATTTACCTCGAGCTGAACTTGAGCGAAGAAGCGCGGGAAATGGCGCAGGAAGGCTTCCTGCGTTTTGAAAAGCTGGGCATGGGCTACGAAGCCGCAAAAACGCTGGCAAACGAGGCGATCGCTTACGGCCAGCAAGGAAAAACAGTTCAGGCGCTCGAACGGTTCGCGAAAGCGCGCGAAATGTTTGCGCGGGAAAAGAATCTGGTGTGGCCTTGGCTCCTGGATTTGTACCAAGGATTGCTCCTGTTCCACGAAGGCCGCTACTTTGAGGCGCGCAGACTCTGCGCGGGCGCGGCCGGATTTTTCGATCAAACGTTGCTCTCCGGAAAAGCCGTGCTCGCACATCTTCTCCTGGCGCGCATCGCGTTCCAGCTCGGAGAGCCGGCAGTCGCGGAATCGGAGACAGAAACTGCCGTCGCCAAGATTGCGCGTCTGCAAACGCCGGTGCTCGCCTATCAGGCGCACTTTCTCCGCGGACAGCTTGCCCAGGGCCGCGGCGACCGCTCTGCGGCCCTCGCGGCGTATGGTGAGGCACGCAGAGCGCTCGAAACTCTCCGCAGCCGGCTGCACTCCGAAGAGCTGAAGATCTCTTTCGTGAAAAACCGCCTGCAGGTGTACGAGTCGCTGGTGGATTTGCACTTGAGTGGCGAAACGGGTGAAGCCGCTGCCGCCGAAGCCTTTGCATGTATCGAAGCGGCAAAGTCTCGCAGCATGACGGAAATGATTTTCCAGAGCGGGCAGAGCCTGCCCATGGGAGATGCCGGGCAGAGCGAACTGGTTCGGCGAATCCGCGACTTGCGCGAAGAGCTGAACTGGTATTACCACCGCATCGAGTTGGAGCAACTGCGCCCGGAAGAAAGTTCCTCCAACCGCCTGCATCAATTGCAGGAAAAAGCGGTCTCCCACGAGAACGAGCTTTTGCGAACGCTGCGGGAACTGCCCGCGAACGAACGCGAAAACGCCACCCTCGAAGCTCCCGCGGACTTCTCGCTGGCCCGGCTGCAGTCCACTTTGCCCATGGACACGGCGTTGGTCGAATATTATTCGAGCGGCGACCGACTTATAGCCGCGGTGGTCACGCGAGAGACGATCAAAATCACCGCCATCAGCGTCGTCTCCCGGGTCATCCACTTTCTTCACCTGCTTCGTTTTCAGCTTTCGAAATTTCGCATGGGAACCGCTTACGCTCACCGCTTTGAGCAGCCGTTGCTCTCAGCGACCCAGAGCCACCTGGAAGCCCTCTACGCAGAACTCATCGCTCCAATCCGCGAACATCTCAACGCCAAGCATCTGATCTTTGTTCCCCACGGCGCTCTGCACTTTCTTCCCTTCCATGCTTTGCGATATGGCGATGAATACCTCTGCGACGCGCACACGATTTCCTATGCGCCCAGCGCGACCGTTTTTGCCCTTTGCCAGGAAAAAACGGGCAACGACATGGCCAACTCCCTGGTCATGGGAATCCCTGACGAACGCGCCCCGCACATCCTGAATGAGGTGCAATCCGTCGCAACGCTCTTGCCGCATACCGAACTTTTTCTGGGCTCAAAGGCCACGGCGGAGATCCTCCGCGAGCGGGGTTCGGCGAGCAGCCTGCTGCACATCGCAACGCATGGCACCTACCGCCAGGACAACCCGATGTTTTCCGGCATCCGGCTCGGGGATGGCTACTTGAACCTGTACGACCTGTACCAGATCCGCTTGCCTGCCAAACTCGTCACCCTGAGCGGGTGTGCCACGGGCATGAACTTCGTTTCGGCGGGAGACGAGCTTCTCGGCTTACAACGCGGTCTCTTCTGCGCCGGTGCAAGTTCGTTGCTCCTCTCCCTATGGGACGTCCACGACGAGAGCACGTCCGCCCTGATGCAGGTGTTCTACAAGAGCTACATTCAAACCGGCGACATGGCCGGTGCCCTGCAATCCGCCATGAAGCAGCTCCGCCGGCAGACCCCCCACCCGTATTTCTGGGCCCCCTTCGTACTCGTCGGAAAACTGAGTGGAAATAGAGCGGTAAGCTAAGCCTTTCTCCCTATATTTTTGACCCCCTCAAGTCCCCTTATTTCACGGGAGCTGTATCAGAGCCCATCCGCTGGGGAGCGGAAGATCCTAGAAAGGTAAATGGGGGAATGCTGATGAAGCACATTACGATGGAGGAGTGGATCGATTTCGTAAACCACGTGGTTTCTCAAGAGCAGCAGGCAGCAATGCAGAAGCACTTGGGTACCGCTTGCAAGCGATGCATGGAAACAATGGCTCAGTGGCAAAAAATTCGCAACACGGCGGCGCGGGAAGCCAGCTATCAGCCTCCCGTGGCGGCGGTTCGAATCGCCAAAGCGGCGTTCGCGGCAGCCGGCCGAGCCACGCAAGAGGCGGAGAAGCGCGGTTTCGTCCAAGTGCTCTTCGACAGTTTTTTGCAGCCGTTGGTGGCGGGAGCGCGGTCCGGCGGAGTGGGAACAAGGCAAATGCTCTACCGCGCTGATCCCTACCAGATCGATGTCCAGATCGAAGCGAAGCCGGGAGGCAATGGCCTCATGGTCACTGGACAATTGCTGGACGTCAGCTCGCCGGGGGTTGTCGGCCGCGACGTAGAGATTACGCTCTCGGATCATCGCGGGAATTTCATCCATACGATGACGAATCAGTATGGCGAGTTTCGCGGCGAGATCGAAAGCACTGGCGATTTGGAGCTTTCGTTTCCCGGCAAGAGCGAAAAATCCATCGTGATCTCGCTCAGAAATGCGCTGGGTAATTTGCCCGGTAACAAGACATGACCGGCGCGCGCCACATCGAAATTTTCCGGTATTTGCCCGACGGTACGAGAGTACCAAAGGCGGATAGTTCGAATGATTGTGACAGCCGTCACTCTCGTACCATTGGCCCAAAGGGCAGTATCCGCGACACTTTGCGGGTATCTCTCAGTGCCGATAGCGGAGTGAACTTTAACCAGGAGTCCCCTGAAAGGGATCTATTCTATGAAACGTTTCTTGCTCATTTTCGCCGTTCTGATTGCCATTTCGACCGCGGGCGTTCGGCCCGCCGCGGCTCAGAACCGGTATATCGTTCGAACGACGGGCGGGTTATCGTCCGTTCTTAATCTCTGTTCACTCTTGGGATGCCAAGTTCATGGTTCATTGGATGGCAACGTCAACCAAACCTTTCTCGTTTCCTCG
>WNFP01000242.1_pt1 | contig 40392 bp, 36 predicted proteins | sample 5400201 | NCBI WGS metagenome assembly WNFP01 (sample SAMN13153355, study PRJNA577476) | soil metagenome | isolation source: 115 cm saprolite under Madrone tree | place: USA:California | collected 2016-06-14 | reverse complement strand
CGCCAAAGATTTCGAATCCGGGGGCGAGTGAGCGACCCGAGACATGGGTGTGCAAACTGGCGCGCCCGGCAGGATTCGAACCCACGACCCCTTGGTTCGTGGCCAAGGTCACGATTTCGGATAACTAATTTAGAATCAAAACGTTACGCGCTTCCATCTGTGCCATAGATCGCCGAGTTCCGTCCGGGTAAGGCCCTGTCTTGTCGAGGATCGGGCCGGTTCAATGGCACAGCACACTCCGCTAGCTTAGCTAGAGAGCGGCGATCGGCTCCACGGCTGAGATTTACTTCGCTACATTCGCCTACTCAGTAACGCACAAATATGCCGGCTTGATCCAACGGGCACCTATGCGTGGTGTTATGACTTCTACCGCCGTTGGCAAACTGCTCAGAATTACCTCGGCAAGTTGTTTGACCGTTGCCTCCCGCGGATAGCGGTGACGCCAGGCGATGCCAATGGTGCGTGTGGGCACAGGCGAGGTGAAAGGACGAATTTGTACCAATCCGTTCGGCACCGCTCCCATTCCCGGCAATGTCGCCAATGCGGGCAAGAGTGTGCAGCCCACACCCGACGCCACCATCTGGCGCAGCGTCTCGAGGCTGGTTGCCTTGAATTCGTCGCGCTCGACCGAAGGAGTGGAGCCGCAGATGGCGAGCGCCTGATCACGCATGCAGTGCCCCTCTTCCAGCAATAGCACGCTGTGGTTGGCGAGTTCCTTTTCGTTGATGTGCTCCCTTTTTTCCAGCGCATGAGCCTTCGGCAGCGCAACCAGGAAGGGTTCGCGAAACAGCGGCATCACTTCCACATCTTCACCGTGAATGGGCAGGGCGAGCAACAATGCGTCCAATTCGCCGCGCCGTAGCCGCTCGAGCAGATTGGCGGTCAAATCCTCGCGCAGGAAAAGCTGCAGTTTCGAAAAAAGCGAGCGTATTGTGGGAATGACGTAGGGCACCAGATAGGGTCCTAGCGTTGGAATGACGCCGAGACGCAACGGGCCAGCCATCGGCTCGTGGTCGCGGCGCGCCAAGTCCCTGATCTCCTCGACCACATCCAGCGCGGTCCTGGCGCGCTCGATGATCGCTGCGCCGATTGGGGTGGGCATCAATCGGTGCTTGTTGCGCTCGAAAAGCGACACGCCGAGGTAATCCTCCAGCTTCCTAAGCTGCGTGCTCAGCGTCGATTGGCTGATATGACAGGCTTCCGCGGCACGAACGAAGTGCCCTTTGTCCGCGAGAGCGATCAGATACCGCAGTTCCTGGAGCGTCATCGCCCTCCTCCGTGTTTGCGGCCTGGTCTTTGCGGACCGACTGCCAGCGTTTGTCCTTCGAGCTTGTATGCCCTAATGCCGGTCGACGAGAAAAAGTCAACCATCAAATATTGAAATTATCGATCGTCAAAATCTAGTGACGCAGTGGGTCGCCATTCTGGATAAGCAACTATTGAAATTATAGATTACCGATATCTACTAACGCGATGGGTTGTCCTTTTCGATAAGCGATATCAGAACTTTGAATTTGCGGTCCGTTTGAAAGCCTGCTTCACTACCACGCCAATAATAATCATAGAGATCACTATAAGTCGAGAGGCGCTGTACCTCTAGAGTGCCCGCAGCGAAGCTGTGTAAGTAAGGGCGGCGTCTGGGTCGTGGGCGTGAAGCAAAAGGAATCTCTTTCCATGTTCGCGGCAATAACCATCGTAAGACTTCTGCAAATCGTCCCGGCAGCTGTCGTCAGCATTCCTGCTCTCGCGTACGACGTGGTAGCCGTCTCCGGCGGCGGGAAGATCGAGGGCAAGGTCGTTTTTCAAGGTGACGTTCCCACGAAGAAGATCATCCCGACCAAAAACAGGGAGGTCTGCGGCGGTCCCCGAGACGAGCCCTTGATCCTGGTCGGGCCGGACAAAGGTGTCGAGGACGTCGTCGTCTATTTGAAGGAGGTCCCCAAAGGCAAGGCATGGGGCAAGCCGCCAAAACCGCCGGAAATCGACAACGTGAAATGCAGATTCGAGCCGACCGTGCAAGTGATTCAGGCCGGCGCGATCGATGTGGTCAATACCGATCCGGTCTTGCACAACACGCATGGCTTCTACGGCAAACGCACTGCCTTCAATCTCGCGTTGCCCAATCAGGGGCAGCGAATCACGAGCCAATTGGACAGACCCGGCCTGGTTCGCATCGAGTGTGACTCTCATGGCTGGATGCTGGCGTGGGTTTACGTGGCGGACAGCCCCTATTACGCCCGGACCGCCAAGGACGGAAGCTTCAGCATTACGGATATTCCGCCCGGGGATTACACGCTGGTCGCGACTCAAAACTATGCCGGGGATACCGACATTCCTGTGACGGTAAAGGCGAATGAAGCGGCAAAGGTTTCCATTGAACTGAAGAAAAAGTAGTTGCTCAGTGCCCGCCGCCCGCGGCCTAACACTGCCGAACGAGGGAAACGCAAATGAATACACTGCTGAGGCGTGAAATGGACCAGGAGCTGCGTCAGCCTGGCGCTCATCCCGACCGTTCGACCGTGCTGACGCGGCGTACGTTCCTGCACAAGTCGTTGCTGTACGGCACGACAGGCGCGGCCGCTTATGGCCTGCTCTTCCCGCTGATAAACACCATCGACATCGCATTTGCCCAAGGCGGCCAGAGCTTCAAATTCGCCTGGATTTCCGATACCCACCTGTATCCGAAGGCCGTCAACAAGCGCTTTGTCGAGAAGGCGACGCGGGCGATACAGGAAGTGCAGGCGATGAATCCGCCCGCAGATTTTCTCATCTTCGGTGGCGATATGGCGCAACTGGGCGATCCGGTCGAGTTGCAGCTGGGCGCCGAGCTGCTGAAGGAGATCACAATCAAGAAGGTCTTCATCCCGGGTGAGCACGACTGGTACCTGGATATGGGCGCCACCTGGAACAAGATGTTCGGCGCGGCGCCCTGGTCTTTCGATTTCAAGGGGGTCCGATTTGTAGGACTGGATACGGTCAGCCATGCCGAGGACTTCTGGACATCACGCAAGATGAGCGCGAAGGAACGCATGGGCAATATGGCGACGCTGGACGGTACGCTCGGGGGGGCCTGGGCCGCCGTGGGCGCCGAGCAGCTCAAGTGGCTTAACAGTACGTTGGCCAGTTGGGGCAAGGACAAGCCGGTGGTGATCTTCAGCCACAACCCGCTGTATGAGTACTTCCCGCCCTGGAACTTTTGGGTACGCGACTGGCGCGGAGTGCACGAGATCCTGAAGCCCTACAGCAATGTCACCAACATCCACGGACACACGCACCAAGTGCTGTACAACGAAATCGGCAAGCTACGCTCGATCGGCATGCTCGCGACCTCGTGGCCGTGGCCCTACGCGCCCGAAGGCGTGCCTATCCTCACCAGGCCCATGATTCGTGTGGATCCCGGTGAGCCCTTCGATGGTGTGGGCTGGTCTATCCACACGATGGATCCCACGGGGCACGTCGAAAATCAATACAAGATGTGGCGCAAGGAGGTCTTTGCGGACGCAGGGGTCGATTCTAACGCTCAGGATTCGCACGAAGTGCTCAGTCCGCGCGTTGCCGATCGCATCTAAGGGTCGCAGGATGCAGCTCCGTCGAGGAGGTATCAACATGGCCAACGAGAAGCTACGCTATCCGCTCATCACCGCGGGAGTCGGGGTGCTGTTTTTTCTTGCCGTCGACACTGAACCGGCATTCGCCCACAAGGACAAGCACACAGCGGAACAACTGCAAGCGTTCGAAGAAGTCTTCATGGAACAGGTGAAGATCGGCGACCTGCTGTTCCACGGCGATCCCGAGACGCAGAAGCGGCTCAACGTGAACCTTTCCAATACTGGCACGGCCTGCGCCATGTGCCACCCGTATACGTCGGATACGCACCCACATCAGTTTCCGAAGTTCCAGGAGCAGATGAACGAGTTTGCGACGCTGCGCAACATGATCAACTGGTGCATCGAGAAACCCAACGAGGGCGAGAAGATCGATCCTGATGGGCCAGCGATGAAGGCGTTGGAAGCCTACATCTACTGGTCCAATCGGAATTCCAAACTGGATCCGGGAAGGCACTAGCCACTTAATGGCCACGTTGCGCCTGCAGCGTGGCCTCGCCCCAGGGCAGACGAGCAGTGGTTTGCCGAGAAACGTCACCGGCGCGCCGTTGACTCGCGCGGACAATGACAAAGCAGGTTCGAGATGGCCGTAATAGAGCACGGAGGGATGACGTGGCCGATACAACAGCAGCCCAGGATGCATTCCCCGATCCCGATTCGCTGATCGACCGGGAGCTCATTCTCAAATGGCTCTACTCGGGGTTGTTTTGGCTCGTGGTCACACCCAGCATCGGCGTAACCATATCCAGTCTTTTCAACTACCCTGATTACCTTGGCACCTCGCAGTATTTGACCTTTGGACGACTGCGTCCATTGCACATCAACGGCGTGATTTGGGGCGCGTTTTCCACGCTGTTCATCGGGCTGTGCTATTACATCGTGCCGCGCTTGGCCGGGGTGCGCGTATGGAACGGCCAGTGGGGCCACTGGCTGGTCTGGGTGTGGAACCTGGGGCTGATCGCTGGGTTGATTTCGCTTCTTCTGGGCTACAACTCTGGATTTGAGGCCGGAGAATTTACGCGGCCGATCTTCATCGTCATTTCCATCGTGGTGTCCCTCCTCACGATCCAGTTCCTGGTTACGATCGCCCAGCGCCGCGAACCGCAGCTGTACGTCGCTCTTTGGTATTTGATCGGCGCGTTTGTTTGGACCGTGATGAACCTGGTTCTGCGCTTCATCCTGCCTTACTTCGCGGGCATCAACAGCGCGGCGTTTCACGGGCTGTTTCTCCACTACATCGTCGGGCTGTGGATCACGCCGGCGGGCTATGTGCTGATCTACTACTTTCTACCTGCCAGCGTGAAAAACCCGCTCTACAGCCACAAGTTGTCGCTGGTCGGATTCTGGTCGCTGGCCATGTTCTACCCATTTGTCGGCATCCACCATTACCTGTACAGCCCCATCGCCGACTGGGCGGAGACCCTGGCGATCATTACCTCGATGTTGTTGATCGTGCCGGTGTGGAGCGTGCTGCAAAACTTCTTCGGCACCATGATCGGACGCTGGCAGGGCTTCGGCCAGAACCTCCCGGCCAAGTTCCTGATCATGGGGTCGCTCATGTATCTGGTCGGTTGCTTTCAGGGTTCGACCGAGGCCTTGCGCTCAATCCAGCAGCCCACTCACTTCACCGATTTTGTGATCTCCCATTCGCACTTGACCGTGTTCGGCACCTTCGTAGTCTGGGCCATGGGCGGGACGGTCTACGTCTTGCCGAAGCTGGCCGGACGACCGCTATGGTCGCTCAAGCTGGGAAACTGGTCATTCTGGCTCATCACCTTCGGGATTTCGCTGATGGGCCTCGACCTGACCCTGGCCGGCCTGCAGCAGGGCTTCATGCTGATGGCCGGTGTCGAATGGCTGGATTCGCTGGTTTCCATCCGGCCATACTGGCTGGTACGCACCGTAGCCGGCGCTTCAATGGACATCGGTATGTCGCTGCTCGTCATCAACCTGATGCGAACGATGCTTTCGGCGGAAGCTCCGCACAGTTTCGCGCGTCCGGCCCCCGGGGGCGTCGCGGTACAGGGAGCGCCGTGATGAGCAATAACCGCTATGGACTGCGTTTCTATGCCTTGGGGGCCGGCTTCTTCTGCCTCTCCCTCGCGGCGTTTGTGCAAGGCGTGTTGCCGATGCTGGAGCCCGAATCGCGCACCAACAAGGTGACCAAGGTCGTGCGCAACGATCTGGGCGAGCTCAAATGGATGGTTCACCAGGCCAGCGACTACACACCCGTCGAATTGCGCGGGCGCCAAGTCTATATTCGCGAAGGTTGCTGGTACTGCCATTCCCAATACGTGCGCCCGGTGACCGGTGAAACACGCCGCTGGGGTCCGGTGTCGCAGGCCGGTGAATCCTTCTACGATTTTCCGCACCTGTTCTCCACCCGTCGCATCGGCCCGGATCTGACCCGGGTGGGTCTGAAGTTCAGCGACGCCTGGCACCTGGCCCACTTCTGGAACCCGCGCATGCTCTCGCCCGATTCCATCATGCCGCGGTTTGTCGCGCTGTTCGATGGCCCCTATCGGGCAAAGATCATCGCCGACGCCAATGGCAATCAGACCGTGGAAAAAACGCCGGCAACGGAGGGGCTGTTCGATTTCAAAAGCGACCAGCAGATCCCGCTTACACCGAACTCCGAGGGCCTGCTGTTCGTGCCGGAACGCGGAAAGTACCCGGTGATTTTCACCCCCAACAAGGAGTACACCGGCGACACCGTGGCCCTGGTGGCCGAAACCGAGGACTTGAAAGGCCTGGTCGCGTATCTGCAAAAACTGGGTACCAACCGCGGCAAATGGCGGGATGTGTTCGAGCCTCAACGGATGGAGGCATCGCAGGTTTCGGTGCCGCGTTCGGAAGAGTGGACGAGCTACGGAAAGCAAGTTTATCTGCGCCGCTGCGTGGGGTGCCACGGTGTCAACGGCGACGGCAACGGACCGGCGGCCGCCTTCTTTCAAAAAGACCGCCCGCGAAACTTCACGCTCGGCGTATTCAAGTTCCGTCTCACACCTTCGGGGTCGATGCCCGACGACGGCGATCTGCTGCGCACCATCACACGCGGCGTGCGCGGCACTGCGATGCCAAGCTGGCAGGAATTGCCCGAGAAGGACCGCCTCGCGGTGATCCAGTACATCAAGTTCGAGCTCGCGGCGGACCGCAGCAAGCCGGACAAACCTTATCTGTACTTTGTGGAAGAGCCACCCAAGGCGCCCCTTTTTATCGGCCAGCCGCCCGCGCCGTCGCTGGAACTCGTGAAGCACGGTCGGGACGTATGGAAGCAGGCCAAGTGCTGGGAATGCCACGGCGAAGGCGGTAAGGGCGACGGCGAAAAGGCCGCCGGGTTGAAGGACGATTTCGGCTTTCCGATCCCGCCGGCCAATCTCACGACCGGTCAGTTCAAGTCGGGGGCGAGTGTCAAGGACATTTTCCGCACCATGTCAACCGGGCTTTCCGGCACACCGATGCCGTCCTTCAGCGACTCGTTGCCGGAGGCGGATCGATGGGCCCTGTCCTATTACGTGCTGTCGCTGTCGGCGTTTACCGATCCCCTGACCGGACAAAAGATGCACATCTCGGAGAAAGATCGGGCGGCGCTCGACGATCCGACGCTCGAGGCTTCCGAGTCGCACTACGCATACAACCCATACACTGCCGACAAGCCCATGCGTTACGCCGGCGAAACATGGGCAACCAAGCACGGCTTTGACCTCACCGCGACCCGGGATTCGACGGTCGCTATCAAGCAGGACCCGCATTAAGGGGGCAGCCATGGCAGAGATGATCTTCACTCAACTGCTGGTGGCCCTGCTGATGGGCCTGTGCGCGGTTTGCCTGTTCATCTGGGGAGTGCTGTCCGGTTCATTCAACGATGTGGAGGACGTCAAGTACAGAGCTTACCGCGCGGAGGTGCCGGACGATGAGTGACAAGGCAGACAGCACAGGCGGCGCGGCGCATGACACTCCCCATGATCAGCAGGTTGAAGAGTACGGCGGTGACCGTCTCCAGGCTCGCCACGGTCGCGTCAACACCTGGTTGTGCATCGTCTATCTGATCATGTTCGTCTGGGCGCTCTATTACGCCATCACTTATTGGGGCGGGCTTGGGCCTGGGCTTGATCTGGGGTTGCAGTCCATTACGAAGTGAGGGCAATCATGGCGGCAAGATTGCTGCTGGCACTGGCAGCGTTGAATCTGATCTTCCTCGCCACTGAAGTGGCGTTGAACGTGTTTGGTGTGGCGCTCGGCTAGGGAGACGTGATGACTTTATCCGAGAGCATCGCATTCTGGATTTTCATCGTCATGACCGTGTCTTTCTTCGTGTGGGTGGCCTATCTCGCCCTCAAGAAGTAGCAAGCCAGCATCCATCGGCCTGAGCCGTGGGACGGGAGCAACGGGCGTGACTCGATATTTCCTGATCTTTCTCGCCGGATTGGCCGGCAGTGCCCATTGTGTGGGGATGTGCGGCGGCTTTGCCTGCGCCCTGGGCTCCGACCCGCGCGGCAGCGTTGCGACTGTGCGCCGGCACCTGATTTATAACCTCGGCCGGTTTTCAAGCTATTGTTTTCTGGGCGCCGTCGCGGGCTCTTTGGGCATCTTACTGGTGGGCCACGGCGGAGAGGTGACCGCGGCAAGCCTGGCCCAGCGGCTGTTGGCGGGGGTGTCCGGGTTGCTGATGGTGTTCATCGGGTTGCGCTTCTTCGGTTTCTTCCGGCGATTCAGCCGAAGCGCGGTTGATTCCAGCGGCAACTTTCTCGTGTCCGCGTTGCGTACCCTGCTGAAGGCCCCCGGCGCCGCGGCACCCCTAGCCTTCGGCGTGCTCAATGGGTTTCTGCCGTGTCCGCTGGTCTATGCGTTTGCCGCGCAAGCTGCAGGCAGCGGCGGCGCACTGCCTGGAGTGGTCACCATGGCAGCATTCGGTCTGGGCACTTTCCCAGCGATGCTCATGATGGGAGGAGTGGGTGGGTGGGTACGCCAGGGCTTCCAGCAAAGCCGCATCCGCACCGTTCAAGTGAATTTTCCGCAGGGTCGAGGTACCGTGGTTCGATTCGATTGGCGACAGTACGGCGTCCACATGGCGGGAGGATTCATCGTCTTGCTCGGAATCATCACGTTCGTCCGCGGATTGTTACCGATGACCGCCCACTTGCACGGCTTATGAACGCCGTCGGCGCATGCAGCCACTGCCTGCTGCCCATTGGCCGCATCGGACTGCAACGGGAGGTGAACGGCGAAGCGCATCAGTTCTGCTGCTACGGATGCTGCTTGGCCTACCAGGTACACCATGGCGAAGCAGACGAACCGGAAGCGGCGGCGCTGTTGATTCGCCTCGGTGTTGGCGCATTTCTCGCCATGAGCATTATGCTGTTCAGCCTCCTGCTTTACTCAGGGACTTTCGGCGAGGCTGACGGCTGGCTGGTGCATCGGATTCACTGGCTGCTATGGGCTCTGGCCACACCGCTGATTGTCATATTGGGTGGGCCATTCATCGCAGGCGCGTGGCAGGCTGCAAGCAGGTTACGCGTCAGCGCGGATACCCTCGTAAGCATCGGTGCCCTGGCGGCTTACGGATATTCCGGGTACCAGGTCGCGCAAGGGTCCGGCATCGTCTATTTCGACACCGCGACCATGGTGCTGATCCTCTTTACGCTGGGGCGTTACCTGGAAGCGCAGGGCCGCGTAAGGGCCATGCGAAGCCTGGCGCCCATGCTTGCTGCCGAACGCGCCAACGTCAGAGTTGTCGCCGACGGTATCGATGCGATAAAACCGGTCCACACCGTGCAGCCCGGAACCATTTTGCGCATTTTCCCCGGTGAGCGCATAGCTGTCGATGGTGTGGTCATCGACGGCCACTCCGATTGCGATGAAGCGATCATTACCGGTCAGTCGGAAATGCAACTCAAAGCGCCTGGTGCGCTTGTGCACGCAGGCAGCATCAACGGCCACGGACAGATATGGGTTCGGGCAACCGTTGCGGGCACCGATACGCGCTGGATTCAGATCAGCCGCCTTGTGCGTGACGCGCTGGCGCGCAAATCACTGCTTGGGAGCACGATCGACAGCGCCGCCACGATATTCATCCCGTTTGTCCTACTGCTCGCGGCGGGAACGGTGTGGTTCTGGAGTACCCGCGGTCCGTTTGAGGTTGCACTCCTAATCGGGCTCGCGGTGTTGGTGGTGGCCTGTCCCTGTTCACTGGGCCTGGCCGCGCCTTTGGCTACCGCACTCGGCATCGGTCAAGCGGCGCGGCGCGGAATATTGATCCGCAGTGGCGGCGTGCTTGAGCAACTGGCGCGGATAAGAGGGGTCGCGTTCGATAAGACGGGAACACTCACTCAGGGGAAACTGCAACCGGTATACGTTACAACTGATGGCACCACTGAAAAGGACCTGTTGCACTGCGCGACGGCTCTTGCCTCGGGTTCGGAGCACTCCATTGCGCGCGCGATAACCGAGCAGGGCCATGTCAATAAAATGAGCGTCCTGCCGGCGATGGAAATTCGAGCCCACCCTGGCGCCGGTGTGACCGGGCAGATCGATGGTGTGCTCTGCGCGATGGGGTCTCGCTTGTTCATGAAGGCCCTCGGGTGGACCATTCCAGAGAAACTGTCGGCGATGCCGGCTGCAAGGTACACGCTCGTATACATCGGCTGGGGAGGCAGCGTGCATGGGATTCTCGCGCTTAACGACACGACGCTACCCGAAGCAAAGAGCGTGATCAAGGCACTTCATGAGCATGGGGTGGAGACGCTGCTATTGAGCGGCGACACAAAGGGACCAGTAGCCAATGTCGCTTCCGCGCTTGGCATTTCAACCTGGCAGGCCGAACTCACACCGGAAGGGAAGGTACGGGCTTTGCGTGAGTGGGCCGACAAGCGACGAGGTTCCATCGCCATGGTAGGAGACGGGCTGAACGACGGCCCCGTGCTGGCATCCGCGGCGGTCGGCATCGCGGTGGGTACGGCTACCGACCTTGCCAAGGAAAGCGCTGATATAACGCTCCCAACGGGAGGCCTCGGCAGCCTGCCCTGGCTTGTTGAACTCGCAAACCGAGTGCGCAAATCCATCCTCGCCAATCTAGTCTGGGCCCTGGGCTACAACGCTGTCGCCTTGATGCTCGCCGTGACAGGGTTGCTGAAACCGGTCGTGGCGGCCGGTCTGATGTTCGGTTCAAGCGTGCTGGTGGTGATGCGTTCGTTGCGGGCGGGCCGCGAGTCGACCTCAATCGAGACACACCGGTGTGCTCGAGCCGAAGCAAGCGCGGCTCATATCTATTCGACTTGAAAAGTGGGACGGCAACTGTATTTTGCGATCAATCTGTGGCTTTTTGCCGCGGGTCCAATCCTGCCGGCTCTGGCCCATGACGGTGAATCGCAACGGGTGAACCTTGCCTCCCAAGGTTGGCCTGTCGATTCTTTCACGCTGCTCGATCAGTACGGGAACACGTTTACACAGGAAAGGCTGCAAGGGCAGTGGACCTTTGTACTGTTTGGCGATACCCATTGTGGACAGCCGTGTACCAAGGCGCTTTCCGCGCTGGTGGCAATGGGGCAACGCATCGCTCGGGCCAAAGCGATCGAGACTACCCAGGTGTTGTTCGTGTCGCTCGATCCCCAACGAGACACGCCGGAAGTCCTGCGCCGATATCTGACGTCCTTTGACGACCGCTTCATCGGCGTTAGTGGTTCCTTGCAGACATTGAAAGGACTGACGGAGGACCTGGGCGCTTCCGTGCCTGCGTCGGGTGTCGACAGGACGAACTACGCTGGATCGCTGGTGTTGATCGGTCCTGATCGTGTCGTTCGAGGAGAGCTTCTTCCACCCTTTGACCCACTGTTGCTTACTGCGGAATATCTGAAGACACGCGCTCGTCATTAGCGCAGCAGTCAGAAGCGGAAGCTCAGTTCATCGAAATAGCCTCCCGAAAGCTGCCGTTCATCGAAGCCGGCTACTGCGATAGATTCGCTCTATGGCTCGATATCATAAGATTGATTGGATTCATCGATGTCGAAGCGCTAATTTGACGACGCTCGGTGAAAGATACGAAACTGAATTGGAGAGAACATGGAAAGCGAAAGCAAATGCCCGTTCTCGGGCGACGCTCGCAAACACACGGTCGCTGGAGCCCCCTCGAACGCAGACTGGTGGCCCAATCAACTGAAGCTGAACATCTTGCACCAACACTCCTCGAAGTCCGACCCCATGGGCGAGGAGTTCAACTACGCAGAGGAGTTCAAGAGCCTCGACCTGAATGCCGTCGTCAAGGACCTCCATGCCTTGATGACCGATTCACAGGCCTGGTGGCCGGCGGACTTCGGCCACTACGGACCTTTGTTCATTCGCATGGCATGGCACAGCGCCGGCACGTACCGCATCGGCGACGGCCGCGGCGGCGCAGGGAGCGGCAACCAGCGCTTTGCTCCCCTGAACAGTTGGCCGGACAACGTCAACCTCGACAAGGCGCGCAGGCTGCTTTGGCCGATCAAGCAGAAGTATGGCCGGAAAATTTCATGGGCCGACCTGATGATCCTCGCTGGCAACGTCGCTCTGGAATCGATGGGATTCAAGACGTTCGGTTTCGCCGGCGGGCGTGAGGACATCTGGGAACCGGAAGAAGACATCTACTGGGGCTCCGAGAACACCTGGCTGGGTGACAAACGCTACTCCGGCGACCGGGATCTCGAAAATCCGCTCGGTGCCGTGCAGATGGGCCTGATTTACGTCAATCCGGAAGGCCCGAACGGCAACCCGGATCCGATCGCTGCGGCGCGGGATATCCGCGAAACCTTCGCTCGCATGGCGATGAACGACGAAGAGACGGTTGCTCTCATCGCTGGCGGTCACACCTTCGGCAAGACCCACGGTGCCGGCGATGCGGCACTGGTGGGTCCTCAGCCGGAAGCTGCCGGCGTCGAGGAGCAAGGCCTTGGCTGGACGAGCCACTTTGGCACAGGCAAGGGTGGTGACACGATCAGCAGCGGCCTCGAAGTCACCTGGACCAGCACGCCGACGAAGTGGAGCAACAACTTCTTCCGGAACCTGTTCGGCTACGAATGGGAGCTGACGAAGAGCCCGGGCGGTGCGCACCAGTGGAAGCCGAAGGGTGGCGCGGGCGCCGGTACAGTGCCGGATGCCCACGACCCGTCGAAGCGTCACTCGCCGGCCATGCTGACCACCGACCTCGCATTGCGGTTCGACCCTATCTACGAAAAAATTTCGAGGCGGTTCTACGAAAATCCTGATCAGTTTGCGGACGCATTTGCCCGGGCGTGGTTCAAGCTGACGCACCGCGATATGGGCCCCCTGTCGCGTTATCTTGGCCCGCTCGTGCCTAAGGACCAGCTGCTGTGGCAGGACCCCATCCCCGCAGTGGATCACAAATTGATCGACGAGCAGGACATTGCCGCCCTGAAGGCCAAGATCCTCGCATCCGGACTTTCCATCTCCCAACTGGTGACCACGGCCTGGGCGTCTGCTGCAACGTTCCGCGGCAGCGACAGACGCGGTGGAGCAAACGGCGCGCGTATTCGCCTGGCGCCGCAGAAGAATTGGGAAGTCAACCAGCCGACTGAACTGGTCAAGGCTCTGCAGAAGCTGGAAGCGATCCAGAAAGACTTCAACAGCGCACAGTCCGGCGCAAAGAGGGTTTCGCTTGCTGACCTGATCGTTTTGGGCGGCTGCGCAGCCGTCGAGGCAGCTGCGAAGAAGGCCGGCCACGACGTGAAGGTTCCCTTTTCGCCAGGGCGCATGGACGCGTCGCAGGAGCAGACCGACGTGGACTCGTTCGCCGTACTGGAGCCGACCGCAGACGGGTTCCGCAACTACGTCCGTAAGGGACTCGAGGGATCCGCGGCCGAGCTGCTGGTGGACAAAGCGCAGTTGATGACGCTGACCGCCCCTGAGATGACGGTTCTGATCGGCGGCCTGCGCGCCTTGAATGCGAACGTCGGCCACTCCAAGCACGGTATTTTCACCAAACGACCCGAGACATTGACCAATGACTTCTTCGTGAATCTCCTGGACATGAGCACGAAGTGGCAGAAGTCCGCCAACTCTGAAGGCGTGTTGGAGGGGCGCGATCGGGCCACGGGCGACCACAAGTGGACGGCCGCCGTTGTCGATCTCGTCTTCGGTTCGAACTCCGAGCTCCGAGCCCTCGCGGAAGTCTATGCGTGCAGCGACTCGCAGAAGGCGTTTGTGCGTGACTTTGTGGCGGCCTGGAACAAGGTGATGAACCTTGATCGCTTCGACCTAGCGTGATCTCAGAGGATAGGTCTTAAAGGTCCTATACCGCGCAGCCGCGAATTGGCCGGACGATCCCGGACCAGGTCACGGCTGCGCGAACCCTGCACCAGCCTGTAAAAACCTAGACGCTGCGAGGTAGCGCAACGCGTCGCCGACGTAACGTTCCAAGTTCGAACTGGCATTCCCAATAGCAGACCCTCGCCAACCGCTGCTAAGGGTCGTGTCCGCGGAAAATGTGGTCGCTGACGGCGCGCCAGCGGGCTGTCTGTCAAGCGACATCCGGAACTGGCCCCCTGGCGACATCGAATAATGCTAGATCGCATCTTGGAAGCGATCGGCAGTCAATAAGTCCCGGTTTCCTCATAACATCGAGTTAGCGCCCGCCATTTTGGCGGCGGGCCATTTCGAGCTTTCCATTGCAGCACGCTCCAACGCTTCCTTTTGTGTCAAGGGATACGGAGTAGTCGGTCGCGATCCACCCCCGAGCGGTCGATGCCACGGCAACGTGCGTACGAAGCCTTCACATCTTCGGGGGCTCGGCTGCGTACGTCACCGATGACACATTCGCAGAGCATCGCGACATCGACGTGGAACGTTAGCCGCGCACACTTCCTCGCACCGAAGGCATTCACACTCATCGGCAACGAACGAGGCAGTGAGATGAGGTTCTGCATCAAGGTTGAGGATCTGCGGGTTCACGTGCCGCTGCGCTTCGACGTTTTCGACTCCAAAGACCGGTTGTTGCATTGTCAAGACGGAAGGATTCATCATGAAGATGCATGTTGCATTGGCGGCGGCATTAGCCGCTTTGGGTTTCGCACAGCGCGCTTGCGGCCAGTGAGGGCGGTGACACCTGGTCCGAAGTGCAACCACAACCGGGTGTGCGGTCGACCCGGCCGCCCGCAGTGACAGCACCCGCGCGCGTGAGCAATGTGCAGCGCGACTACCTGTATGGCGCGCCTGGGGCCTCCGAGGGCGGCGACACCTGGTCGGAAGTTCAACCGCAGCCGTATCCAGGTTCGACCCGGTCGCCCGCGTTCGCAACGATCGCCCCGTTGAACAGCCTGCAGCAGGAGAACCCGAGTGTCTACGGCGCGCCGGCCCAGGGCGATTTCGCCGACCGGGTTGTACAGCTGAGACCCGACCTGCACTCGATCAATGTCGCCTATGGCGAAACGGTGAACTTCATCGTCGACGGAGCAGATGGAACGAAGCGATGGTTCGCGTGGCGCTTCGACGTGTCACCCGCCCTGAGCCATGTCGATCTGCAGAACGTGGCCCCAGCCGATTTCCCTGCTCAGAACGTTCGTGTCTTTGTCGCTCCGGATGCGCGATACCGCGGAGGATGACGTATCCAATTGTGGAATAACCGGGCGGAGCACCGGTGCCGCACTGGAACCGGTGCAACGGAGTTGAAGGAGAAGTACGTGAGGCGATATCTCGCATACGCCGGCGCGCTAACTGCTCTGGCCGGTTCGGCCAATGGCGCATACGCCGCGGACGGCACCGACGACAGTTTGACTTGGCACGGCGTCACGCTGTACGGAACCATCGACATAGGCTACACGTATCAGAACCACGGCGCCCCACTGAGCGACTACTTCACGACCGGCCTGCAGTACCTGATTCAGCCGAGCAGCAATAAGTCGATCTCGTCGATCTCCGAAAACGGGATGAGCCACTCGAAGATCGGTCTCAGGGGCACCCGCGAGTTTTTCGATGGATGGTCGGGCGTCTTCAAGCTGGAAACCGGCATCAACCCGCTATCGGGCAATCTCTCCGACGCACTGAAGTCGACAACGCAGAACAATGGGGTTCCGTTGGCCAACCGGACCACGCAAGGCGACTCGAGTCGGGCAGGACAACCGTTTCAGGGCGCCGCGTATGCGGGAGTCGGTTCGCCGGTGTACGGCACACTGACCGTCGGCCGGCAGAACGGGTTGCTGTTTGACAACGTGCTGAAGTACGACCCGCTGGGCGGCTCGTATGCCTTCTCGGTGATCGGGTACTCGGGAGCCGCTGGAGGCTCCGGCGATACGCAGGACGCGCGGCTGGACAACTCGGTCAAGTACCTCAACCAGATCGGCATGTTCCGCGTCGGCGCCCAGTTTCAGTCGGGCATCCGCACCGGTTCCGGCGGCAACGCGACTGAGCTGGACCTGGGCGGCGATTTCCTCCCGGGACTGTCGGTCGATGCGGCCTACGCCAACAAGAAGGACGCGATCCTGGCTGCCCCACTGGGCGTTGCGGTCGCAAAGTGTCCCACGACGCCCGCTTTCGGCGGTGCCAGCTCGGCCGTCAACTGCCTTCCGGCCGGTATCTCGCCGGATAATGCGGTCGCCGCGACGGTGTCGGACAACTGGACCTGGTCACTGGACGCTTCATACGTCTACGACCGCGTCAAGGCCTCGATGGGCTACGAAAACATCCACTTCCGTAATCCGCAGACGCCGCTTGCGGCCGGCTCGCCCGACATCGGCGGCTATACGCTCGGTTTCGTCAACAACAACGCGTACCCGAACGGCGCGAAGATACTGCAGATCAGCTGGTTCGGTGCGAAGTACTCATTTTCAGAGAATTTGGATCTGATCGGCGCCTGGTATCACTACAACCAGAACAATTACAACGTCGCGGCGAAGTGCCCGGGCGGAACCAAGGACTCGGCGGCTTGCAGCGGCAGGCTCGACGCCTACTCGCTGGTAGCCGACTACAAGTTCGACCGGCACTTCGACGCTTACGCCGGCTTCATGTGGTCGCGCGTCGCCGACGGTCTGGCTGCTGGCTACCTGAACAGTTGGACCATCGATCCAACGATCGGCGGGCGGTTCAACTTCTAAGCACGTCTGTACCGTCGAAGCAGTCCAAACTTTCGACGGCGGCAAGACCGCGGGCTGACGAGGCCAAAACTATCTTCCCTGGGGTGGCGTTCGTCCGGGCGCGCCATTCTTCCGCGACGAAGTGCTCGCAAAGCTCCTGGACGTTCTCGACTTCGGGCGGTTCAGTTACGACGCCTCCGGCACGCTGAACCTGGGCCCTTGAATTACCCATGATCGAACGTTCGCACAACGCCGAGCGGACTCGAGCCAACGACGTTTGACAAGTATTAACAGCGGAGTGTCGTTCGTTCGCATATGCTCTCGAAGCGCACATTGAGGATTTCCATATGCGGTCCGACATCGTTCCAGGGGCAATCTTCCCCGACTATGAGCTTTCCGACCACACCGTGAAACGTCGGAAACTTTCCGAACTGCAGGGACAAGATCCAATGGTTCTCGTCCTCAGCCGCGGAAGTTTCTGCCCCAAGGACCGCCGGCAGGCCGAAGGGCTCGTCCAACTCCATCGTGAGCTCGAGGTTGGCTACTGCCGGCTTGTCACGATCAGCACCGACAATATCACTGAGACGAATGAATATCGCGACGGAGTCGGCGCTCACTGGCCTTTCCTCTCCGACGTGAGGCGTATCGTCCAGAAAGATCTCGGCATCGCCGAATACACCGATCCTCTCCACAATCCGATGATCCCCCACGTGATCGTCCTCGAGCCCGGTCTTGTCGTTTATAAGATCTACAATGGGTACTGGTTCTTCGGCCGGCCCACTGTGGAGGATCTCCGGCAGGACCTACGTGCCGTTATCAAGAAATGCCGGCCGGACTGGGATATCACAACGCCCGAACTCAAAGCGGCGTGGGAACAAGGGCGCAAGGAGCTCTTCCATCCGTACGGCAAAACGTACGTCCAAACTCTCGGCGAACAGGATTAGGAGAGCGCCACCAGAAAATTGTCCGCAAGTGATTTTCCGCGATGCCAGCGTATCCCGAGTCACTGGGCCTTGAGATTGAACTCCACGGCGGTCGTCGTCTTGCTGCCCTCTTTCAGTTGCAGGTGCAGCAGCCAATCGCCGCCCATCGTCGGGGTCAGCCCGGAAACGTGATAGCTGCAGGTACCTACCTTCTTCGCTTCCGGCGTCGTCGAACCGCCGTGGCCATGCGCTGGGATCGTGAAAGTAACTCCGTCGACGTCCGGGCATTTGGCCATCGCACTGCCAGCGCTGCTGGCATTGATCATCAATTCCGATTCCTTCTTGACTGCGAGCACATCAGTGTCAGTGGTCAAGGTCCACATGCCGTCGGCGGACTTTACGCTTTGACCGGCGGCCTGCCCGCCGCCTCCGATGGTGGCTGCGACCAGCAACAGCAGCAGCGACAAACTTGAACGGTGAATACGCACGGTCAGCCTCCGTTCGTTCAGAGCAAGGGACTCACTGTAGAGACTAACCACCCTGCCAGCACAACGAGCATCCGACTACTCCTTGGGCACCAGCTCGACGATCAGGACACGCGTGACGCCCTTGCCGGCATTGAACGCGGACATCTCACCCGGCGGATGGTTCGAGCCCGAGCCCTCGTAGTAGGTACTACCCGCCTTGAACGTCTGCGGCGGGCGATCCTTCCAGGCGATCGTGATTGCACCTTCCAGCACGTAGCGGATGCCAGGGCCGGCGTGCGTGTGAGGCGGAATCTTTGCGCCGGGCTGCATCTCGAGCATGGTCATACGGAAGGTCTGTGGACCTGGACGCAAGCCAGGCAAGTCGACGCTTTCAAGCACGGTCGCCTGGATCGGGCCCTGCTGCGCCTGCGCTGGGATGCCACCAAACGCGAGTGCGGCGATCAACACCGCGGGGCGCGCTAGGGTCGCCAGACTGTGACGGCGGTTGCTCCCAAACTTGGGCATGACGGTCCTCCCTGGTGTAGCGTTGTCAGGCGGGACGCTGATGACAAGCGAGCGGCGGCCGGGCAAGCTGTCCGAATACTCGGAAGTAGTGTTCGAGGACACCAGATTAGCGCAAGGGGCCGGCGCTTAATCCTATTGCAGCTCGCTCCCGAGCTTTAGGAACTCCATAGTGATTTTCTGTTCGAGTTCCTTCTTCTTTAGATTGTTACCCTCCAACCCTGGATGACCTGCGTTACAGGGATGAGTGCCGCGATCAGGCTACCGAGAAGAGCAACCACTGATGCGGCAGTCCAGCGGGGAGGTTTTGTACCGTGCGAACCTTCCAGCGGTCGTCCCTCGAGGTTTTCGGTTCCCATGGCCGCCCGGCAGGATTCGAACCCACGACCCCTTGGTTCGTAGCCAAGTTTCCGATTTCAAATAACGAGTTTGAAATCAATACGTTACACGCTCCCATTGGTGCCACAGATTGTCGAGTTACTCCCCAGTAAGGCCCTGTTTTGCCGAGGATCGGATCGGTTCAATGGCACAGCACTGTAGCAACCTCGAAAGGAAAGACTGCTAAGTTCAATCGGCGCTACGGCCAGCCACACCGCGTCGATCCGGATCACCGCAGCCACTCACGCAGCCAGGACGCGCTGTGTCTGGCCGCCTGCGCTGGCGATCGACACTGCCGGCCGCCGGCATTCCTCGGCAACCTTCGCCCAGCGGCCGCATTCCGGCCGCCATGCGTGCGCGCCGTAGTGAAAAAAATGTGACGTTTCCTGGATCGAAGCGTGAAGCGCGCGTCCCAGACTCGCTTCCGCTATGAAGCAAATCCAGACAGAAGGTTCGGCACGTCAGCGGCCAATCGAGTTAGATAGCCCGGCCGCTGCGGAGTTGCCATTGGGCTGCTGGCTGGTGACGCCGCGACGCGGCTACACCCACCACGGCATCTACGTAGGGGACGGCCAGGTCGTGCATTACTCCGGGCTGTCGCGCGCCTGGCGCCGCGGGCCAGTGGAGGTGGCGTCGCTGTCGGAATTCTCCATGGGACGCGTTCTATGGATGAAATGGACGCCCACCCCTCGGTACATCGGCCGGGCGGCGGCTCAACGGGCGCTGTCGCGTGTGGGAGAGGACCGCTATCGGGTCATGACCAACAATTGCGAGCACTTCTGCGCATGGTGCCTCGACGGCGAGAGCCGAAGCCGGCAGATCGAGCGGTGGCTCGCATGGCCGCGCGCGATGCTCGCCGGGCTCGCGCAAGTGTTCGCCCTCGGGCCACGGTGGTCGGCCCTGTCCTAACGATGCACAACCGTTGCCCGCTTGCGGGCTCCTTTGCCAAATCATCGAGCCTACCTGGCCCGCGCAAGGTTAGGACCGGCACAGCCCTGCTTTTGTGCGCCGTGGTGGCGGCTGCACGGGCGCAATCGCCGGTGGAGCGACCGGCCTCCGCCGATCCCGATCTGCTTCTGAATCTCCCTTACTCGATGCGGCTGGAGCTAGGCCCTCCGTCCAGTCCCGGGTGGTCGGCGGGGACCGGATCGGCCGTGTTGACCTCGAACCATCGGTTGCGAATGCTCGAAGAGCGAACTCAGCAGCAGACCCGGTACGGCCTGAACCTGGTGGATCAGGCGACTTCGCGTTCGCATCTTCTGCTGCAATTTCCTGGAGGGCGGCCTCTGGCCGGCCTGCAATACGAAAGGAAGAATTTTCTGTTCGAGGGCGACCAACTGAGCATCCGGTCCACCAGTGATATACAAACGCTCGCCCGCGGGTTAGGGCTGTCCGGGACACAGGTGGAGGGCGACGCGCTGTCGTTGCTGGGTTGGCGCTCTCACTCGCGGCTGGCGTGGGAGCTGGGCGACCCCACCCGCGAGCTTCAATGGCGCTTCAGCGCCAGCATCGACCGGCGAGTGGCTGTCCAGAAAAGCGCCGTCAGCCTTCAGATGCTGCGACGCTTCTAGCGGATCGGTTATTCGCCGCGGCTTCCGAATTTGTAGCCTACGCCCCAGACCGTCAGGATGAAATCGGGATTGCTTGGATCGCGCTCGATCTTGTTGCGCAGGCGATTAATGTGGGTGTTGACGGTGTGCTCGTAGCCGGCGTGGCTGTAGCCCCAGACCTGGTCGAGCAGCTGCGCACGCGTGAACACGCGGCCGGGGCTGCGGGCGAAGGTCGCCAGCAGCTCGAACTCCTTGGCGGTCAGTTCCACCGGCTTGCCGCGCACCTGCGCCTCGTGGCGCTCCAGGTCGATGCGCAGGTCGTCGACTTCGATGCGCTGGCTCCCCTGCGCCGAAGCCTTCTGCTCCGCCGACTGGTCGGCGCGGCGAAAGACTCCTTTCACGCGGGCCGCCAGTTCCAGCATGCTGAAAGGCTTGGTCAGATAGTCGTCGGCACCCAGTTCGAGCCCGAGCACGCGATCGAGTTCCGACGACTTGGACGTGAGCATCAGGATCGGCGTGTAGTGCTCGCTCGCGCGCAGCCTACGGCAGATCTGCAGTCCGTCCAGGCGCGGCAACATCACGTCCAGAATGACCAGGTCATAGCGGGTCGCCTGCGCCTCCGCCAGCGCGGTCACCCCATCATCGATAAGCCGGCAATCGCAGCCGAGTTCTGCCAGCTGCAGCATGACCAGCCGGCCAATGTCCGGATCGTCCTCGACCACCAGCACGCGGCGGCTCATGCGGGAACCTGCATCGGCAATCGGTTGAAAATCAGTTCCGCGGGGCGGATCAACGCGAATATTGTAGGCGGTGCGTATTGGGGCATCGTCCCCGCGTCTGTTAGCGATCCGACCCGGCCCCGCTGAACTCGACCGCGTGTTCATGATGCCCCCGCCTGCTCAAGCGGCCGCGCCCCGATCTGTGCTAACAACTTTGCCCCAGCGATAGACAGGCACATGGCCAGGAACGCCACCCAGGCGTACGGCCAGAGCAAGGGCATCCCAACCAGGATCAATCCGTCGTTGCTTCCCGGGATCAGCAAAGTACCCCATCCCATCAGCACACCACCGACCAGGGACCTGAGCGACTGCAGCACCGTGATGCGCATGCTCCCGAATCGGCCCGCCGTCCAGCCACCCCAGGTGGCGCCCGCTAGCAGGGCGAGCACCAGCACACTCCGCCCGGCCAGACTGGTCGCCCTGCCCCGCGCCAGATCGGCCAGCAAATCGGTATAGGCCCATGCACCGGCCAGCATCAACGAAAAGAAGAACGTGATCGCGATGACCGTGGTGGCGGCATGCGGAGCCCAGACGCGCGTCGCCAGGGCTTCGCGCACCTTCCGGAAAAACGGGACGCTTGCGCCATCGGCGCTGCGCCCGAACAGCGGCCAAGCCAGGCGCCAGGCAACGAACAGCAGAAACAGCGCGGCCGCCCAGATGGGTGCCTGTAGCACCGGAGAGCCATACGGCTGCGGCCGGTGGTCGGGCAGCGCGAAGACGTACTTCAGGCTCACGCACCCAAGATAAAAGCCGATCGGCATGAACAACTGGGCCCATCGACCCGAACCGAAGAGCGCAATGGCACCGAAAACGCAAGCCTGATTGATGAACGCGCCAAGCCCGAGCAACACGCCGCCCAGCACGGTCCAGGCAGTCAGCGGGTAGCCGGCGGGCATTTTGGGAAGCAGGTGCAGCGCCTGGGCAACCAGCAGCCCGCCGGCGACCCACACCGCCGCCTCCACCAGGCTCACCAGTCGCCGAAAGCTGCCCTTGCCTACCACCTCGTCGACAGCCGCCACAGTGCAGGTGGCGCCCCGCTGGATGGCAAAGCCCATCACGCCGACGCACAAGGCGGCAACCAGAAATGCAAAACTGCCCAGAATGATGTCCATAGTGGCCTCGGTTTGGTCGATCCGCTCGGTGGTTGGACGCGATCGGCCGCGCTCAATGCCCCGCGACAGCATTGTTGAACTTGCAGATCTGCCTCATCGCCGCGGCGCTGTTGATCACGCCGGTCTGCGGAACGATGTGGCCGGTGTTCAAATCGAACACCCAGCCATGGATGTAGGGCCGGCCAGTCTTGCTCCAGGCCTGCGCAACGATATTGGTCTTGCCCAGGTTATAGACCTGTTCGATCACGTTCAGCTCGACCATGCGGCGAAATCGGGCCGTATCGTCGAGCGGCTCGAGCTGGCTCCAGAAATACTGCTGCGTGTCCTTCAGCGTGCGCAGCCAGTTGTCGATCAGACCGTGCGAGTCCTGGCTCATCGCCGCCTGCACGCCTCCGCAACCGTAGTGGCCGCACACGATCACATGCTCGACCTTGAGCACCTCAACTGCGTACTGCAGCACCGACAGCAGATTCATGTCGGTCTGCACGACCAGATTGGCGATGTTGCGGTGAACGAACATGTCGCCGGGCTGTGTGCCCGTGATGCGGTCGGGCGGTACCCGGCTGTCGGAGCAACCGATCCACAGGAACTCCGGATGCTGCCCCTCCGCCAGGCTCTCGAAGTAATGCGGATCGAGCAGCAACTGATCCTCGACGAACTTGCGATTGTTGCCCAGCAGCTGCTCGATGCGGTGGATCACAGAGCCTCTCCTATCAGTCAGACGTGTTCGATCACGCCTTCGATCGCGTCGGCTGCGCGCTGCTGCCAGGGCGCCCGCTCGATCATGCGCATCGTGTCCGCGTGGCCGGCCAATCGCCGTGCGCGAATGCCGGCGGGCGTGAAATCGATGTCTTTGGTGTGGTCCTCTCCGTCCAGCCGCGGCGCCAGCAGGTGCGCCACGTGCATCGTTGTGCCGCAGCCCCATGACGCGAGTTCTTTGATTTTCGGATCGGACTGCGCCTCGTCCGGCATCTGCCGGACGAGTTCGCGGATCACGTGGCGTAGGCGGTGAATCTGCTTCTGGCGTGCGATGTGGCTGTCGGCACGGCTGGCGAACTGGATGTCCTTTTGCCGACTCATCACCTGCCAGATCGATTCGGGTTCCGGACCAGTCTGGTGCCAGACGTTGACGGCGAAGATCACCGAGTCGCAGCGCGGCTTGTCGTCCAGCACCGCCTCGATCGGCGTGTTCGAATAGATCCCGCCGTCCCAATACGGTTCGCCGTCGATACGTATCGCCCCGAAGGCGGGCGGCAATGCGCCGGAGGCCATCACGTGGTCGGCCGTCAGCGGCTCATTGCGGGTATCGAAATAACGCATGCGCCCGCTGCAGACGTTGACCGCGCCCACCGTCATGCGGGTACGGCACTGGCACAGGTAGTCGAAGTCCACCAGTGAATTCAAGGTATCGCGCAGGGGTGATGTGCTGTAGTACGAGGCCGACTCGACCCCAAGCGTCGCGGCCGAGCCGCGCAGCGCATGCAGATTGGGTTTGAAAAAATTCGGGATGCCACGCGTCACCGTGGTCATATTGGCCGCCAGGTTGCCCAGGCCGAACCAGTCCAGCACCTCCGTAGGGGCGACCGACTCCTCCATCTGGTTCCAGAACGCGTTCAACTTTTCCATGCGCCGCTCAGGAGGATTGCCTGCGATCAGGGAGGCATTGATCGCCCCGATCGACGTGCCGATCACCCAGGTGGGTTCGATACCCGCCTCGTGCATCGCTTGATAGACCCCAACCTGGTAAGCGCCCAGCGCGCCGCCACCTTGCAGCACCAGCACGATCTGTCCCGGAAGAGCACCCGGCTTGGCACGGCCGCTCGCAGTATCGGCCCTCGGTTTCTTATCTGAATCCATGATTTGCCTTTTGGAAGGAAGCACGCAAGCGTCGGTTGGCCCGATGCAACATCACGTAGAGATGGCTCGCCGTGACGCCCAGTTCGTCGCAGATCTCGCTCGTATCTTTCTCCATGCGGTTGCGCAGCACGAAAGCGCGCTCCTGCTGCCGCGGCAGCCTCTGCAGGCACTGGTCGAGCTCCGTTATGAATTGAAGCCGGCTCAAGCGTTCCTGCGGGTCGATTCCAGCCGACGCCGCGGCGAAAGCGCTCGCGAGCGGCGCGCCGGAGCCGTCGACATCGCCCGCCGCGTCATCGCCGGCGTCGACCTGGCACTCGCGCGTATGGTGCCGGATCTGGTCGACGATCTTGTGCTTCAGTATGGCCACCAGCCAGGTGCGAAGCCCAGCGCCCGCGGCGAAGGCGCCCGGCTTTTCGAGCGCGGCCACCAGTGTTTCGGACACCGCGTCTTCGGCCCATGCCTTGTTACGCAGCATCTGGTGCGCAGTCCGCAGTAGAATCGGACGCTGGGCCGCTACCCGCTCGGCGAAGTCACTCATGTCATGCCCCGGCTCAGTGCAGCGTCCAGCCGCCGTCCATGGCCAGCGCAGTGCCGGTCATCGAAGCAGCCTGGTCGGTGGCCAGGAACACGGCCAATGCTGCCAGCTCCTCGACTTGTACGAATTCCTTGCGAGCCTGGTGCGACAGCATCACCTCCCGCACCACGCGCTCTGGAGAAATTCCGTGAGCTTTCGCCTGGTCGGCGATCTGCTTTTCCACCAGCGGCGTCTTGACGTAGCCGGGACAGATCGTGTTCGAGGTGATGCCGAATTCGGCCAGCTCGACTGCCACCGTCTTCGACAAGCCGATCATTCCGTGCTTGGCGGCGACATAGGCCACCTTGAAGGGCGAGGCCGTCAGACCGTGCGCCGAAGCGATGTTGATGATTCGGCCGAATTTGCGGGCCTTCATTTCCGGAACCACGGCCTTTATCAGGTGGTAAGCCGAGGACAGGTTGATCGCGAGCACCGCGTCCCATTTGTCGTCCGGGAACTCTTCGACCGGCGCCACATGCTGGATGCCGGCGTTGTTCACGATGATGTCGACCTTGCCGAACTCGGCGCGCGCCAGCTCGACCATCGCCCGGATCTGGTCAGGACGGCTCATGTCGGCGCTGGAGTAGCGGACCTTGACCCCGTATTGACGCTGCAATTCGGCTCGCATGAACTCGATGGCCTGGGCTTCGCCGAATCCGTTCAACATGACGTCGGCGCCGCTTTGCGCCATCGCGCGGGCAATTCCCAGCCCGATGCCGCTGGTGGACCCGGTGACGACGGCTGATTTCTGCTTAAGCATGGAACTTCTCCTGCAGTTGAGGTTGAGGCTGAGACCGAGAGCCCGGTTCGACGGCAGCCCGCGGCTCCGGAGCGTCGGCCTCGATGGAGCGCGTGAAGCGCAAATGGGTGATGTCGGCCGCGAAGAACATGCTCCAGGTCCACTCTAGCCAGATGCGGACCTTGCGCCCGAGCGTGGGCATCAGCAGCAGGTAGTAGGCGCGCCACAGCAACCAGGCCGGCAATCCGTGTAGGCGCAGGCCGAACAACTGGGCGACGCCTTTCTGGTGACCCGTGGTGGCCATCATGCCTGTGGACTTGTGGCGGAATTCCCGGGTTGCGCGCCCTTGTCCCCAGGCGACGATGTTGTGCGCCAGTGCATTGGCTTGTGCGACCGCGAACTGCGCCGTGGGTGGCGCCGCCTGCTGGGTCAGGCCGTTTCGAACAAACGCGCAGTCGCCAATGGCCCACACACCGGGCAGACCCGCGACCGACAGGTCGGGCGCCGTGACGATGCGCCCGCGCTGCAGCGGTAGCTTGAGCCGTTCGATCAACGGGTTGGGCCGGGTCCCGATGGTGCAGATGACCGTCGCCCCTGCGAGGACTTCGCCGTCGCCGAGCATGACACCATCCGCATCGATGCGGGCGGCCCGCGAATTGAGCCGCACATCGATCTGCCGAGACCGCATCGAACGGGCCGCGGCCTGGCCGAGCGACCGGGGCAGATCGGGCAGCAGGCGATCGCCATTCTCGAGCAACGTAACTTTCAGTTCCTGCGTCCTGACCCGCGGGTAATAACGCGCCGCGCCGTCGAGGAAGTCGGCCAGCGCACCCGCGACTTCGACACCGGAGAAGCCGCCGCCGATGACAATGAAGTGTCCCATGCGCCGGCGCGCCTCCGGATCGGTCTCCAGCTCGATACGAGCGATCCGCTGCAGCACACGGTTGCGGATGAACATCGCGTCACCGACCAGTTTCAACGGCAGCGCGTGCTGTGCCATCCCGGGCACCAGATCCAGGTTTGCCCGGCTCCCGAAAGCGAGCACGAGATGCTGGTAGTCGATTTCGCGGTTGCCGGCCAGCGTCAGCGCCTGAACGTGACGGCGCTCGAAGTCGAGGTCGGTCACGCGCCCCATGATGAACTGGCTTGCATCGCCGGCACGCAGCATCTGGCGGATCGGGGCCACCGCGTGCTCCGGAAACACCGACGCGCCGACGACCTCGGCCAGCATCGGGTTGAAGGTCGTGTAGCTCTCCTCGCTGACCAGCACGATCCGGTGCCCGCCCGGAAGCCGACGCTCCAGGCAACGGGCCAGGGCCGTGCCGGCGAATCCGCCGCCGACGATGACGATGTTATGCGCCGAGGACATCGCATTCGCCCCGTCGTCAGCGCGCCAGCAAGCGCCGGCCGATCAGGTGGTCAAACGACAGCTTGCCGGGCCCATGCAGCAGGGTGATCAGTAGCAGCAGGCCCCAGGTCTGATGGTCCTTCAGGCCGCCTGCGCTCAGATCGGGGTACGAGATGACGGCGATGATGTTGAATGCGAACAGCACGAGCGCCGAGACGCGCGCGCCCAAGCCGAGCACCAGCAGCACCGGGAAGATCAGCTCAACGCCGCTGCCCAGCAGGGCAGCGATCTCGGGCGGAAGCAGCGGCACCGCATATTCGTTGTCGAACAGCGCCACGGTGGAGTCCCAGTTCACGATCTTGGTCAGTCCCGATTTGAAAAAGACGCTGGCGACAAAAAGCCGCACGCCCAGATCGACGAACGGCGCCAGGCGGTTCAGGCCGCTGATCGCGGGCGCGAAACGCGAGGCGGCGCGCCATACGACTGCGGCCGGTCCAACCGGCGGATGGGGCACAGGACCAAGGTTTTGCATGACGCGTTCCTTCCAGTGTTTCGAAACGAAGTTGGGCGGCCCACGCCCGCGCGGGCGCGGGCCGGCGGGTCCTAGCCTTTCTTGGCTCCGCCGTGCACCGCATTCGGATCGTTGGTGACCTGGCCTCCAACGATGCGCTCGCAGGTTCCCTTGGGAACGTAGATCCAGGCTTCCGGGTCGCGATCGGCCGACACCGTGCCCGCGCACGCGCTCTTGCTCGTGCCGCAGTCGTTCTTGCCGGCCTTGACGACGCCGGCGCATTTTTCGTTGTCCTCCTTCTTCGCATACGCCGTGGTCGTCGAAGAGGCGACGCCCAGCACGAAAAGGCTTGCTATGGCGCTGCTGATGAGTTGGCTACTGGTTTTCATGGATCTCTCCGAAAAGATTTGATCAGATGGGTTTGTGCGGATCGGTCCGATCGACGTGCGAATCAGGAACCACTCCAGGACTGAGTCTGGGCTTGCCGCTTCACGCCTCGATCAAAGAAATATCACGATTTGGTCACTATCGGGTCATTGCGGCCGGCTCAGGATGACCACGATGTGGCGCGCACCGTCGAAGCAATCGAGTCGATGAGGCCGGAGGCCAGCGCCGATTGCTCGGGCCGGTCAGTAATGCCGCGGCGGCGCACCGTCCAGCCGAAGTCCGTGTAGGCCACCCAGACCGTCCCCGCCGTGTCCTGCAGGACAGCAGCCGGATCGGCCAATCGAGCCCGGCGTACGGATTGGCGCTCAAGAACTGCGCGCCGAGGGATGGACTGCCGAACACCAGCAGCGTTGACGGACGCAGCTTGACGCCGGCACGGGCCGCAAGCCTTGCTTGATCGACGGCCCCAAAGAACGGGATCCCCTTGGCAGCGATGGCCTTCTTGATCCGATCGATGGTTTCGTCGACCGAGTAGGCGCTTTTGACCCTGACCAAGCCGTCGGTAGTGTGCGTGGCGCTGCGTGCCTCCGCCCGCGTGGGGATCAGGCCGCGAAAGGCGGCCGACCGGAACTTGTGAACTTGAGCGAACATCGTTTTTTCTCCTCGGAGGTGTGCGCGCGCGGCTTTGATCACGCGCTTTGATCGGCCTCGGTCATCGACAGCCCCACGAAAAGCCCGCCCGCCAGATGGCGGGACAGCGCCGCCGCCAGATCAAAGGTGGGATCGGAGTCGAGCGCTTCGCGGGTGGCCTGCTCCAGGCTGTCCCCGAGGGCCAGTGCCCACAACCAGCGGCTTTCGCCCTCGTCAAGGAGGCGAAACTCGATCTCCAGATCCTGCTGCACGACCAGCAGGTTCACGCCACCTTCGTCCAGGGAAATCCGCGATTCAGCGTCCAGTGCCCCGGGCTGATTCGCCTGCCAGATCCTCAGAATGGGATACGGAGAGCGGATCAGATCGGCCGAAGGCTGCAGCTGCAGGCGCAGACTGCCCTGGGCGCCGACCGGCACTTGCCTGATCCGGATCGGATCGAGCGCCGGAAGCTGAGCCCCGTGGTACGCGCGGTGGTAGGCCCATTCGAGGCGGGCCACGTCGGCCAGGTAGGGCAGGCCCGCGGCTGGAACGTAATCGCGCAGGAATTCGGGCAGGCGGTCGCCGAATTCATGCAGGTCGCCGCATCGCATGTGGACCAGCTGACTGTAGGCTTTGGCCGCACACCGGATGAAATCGGTCCCGACCAGGCGCGCGACGACCGGGTATACGGCACCGATGGCCGCGATGCGGGTTTCGAACAGATTGTTGCGGTAGATCTGGAGCCGGCGTTGCGTCGAGGGAACTGTGCCGGGCCGCAGCAGCGCTTGCGCCGCGCTGCCGTCGCTGCGTCGCATCAGCGCGTGCATCAGGCTGCTCTGCACCTCACGCAGCGCGGGCATAGATCGCCTGCACGATGGCATCGGCCTTGTGCGCTTGCGCCACCAGCACCGGCAGCGGCGGCAGGTCGGCGTCCCACTCGATCAAGGTCGGAACCGGGCCGAAAAGCTGCATGGCCTCGCGGTACAGCGTCCAGACGGCGTCGGCGACAGGAGCGCTGTGCGTGTCGATCAGCATCTCGGCCCCGTCCTCGAACATTTGGCGAGTGAAGCCGGCAAGGTGGATTTCCTTGACGGCCGCCGGCGCGATCGCTCGCAGGTACTTGGAGGCGTCGAACCCGTGGTTGAAGGCGCTGACGTAAACGTTGTTGACGTCCAACAGGATGCCGCAGCCGCTGCGCCTGGCGACCTCGGAGACGAACTCCCACTCGGGAATCGACGAGTGCGCAAACTCGAAGTAGCTGGACACGTTTTCCAGCAGGATCGGGCGCCGCAGCCGTTCCTGCACCTGCATTACGCGGCCGACGACGTGGTCCAGCGTTGCTTCGGTGCAGGGCAAGGGCAGCAGATCGTTCGCATATTCGCCATCGACCGAGCTCCAGCACAAGTGGTCCGACACCCAGTGCGGCTCCAGGGTGCCGATCAATTCACCCAATCGCTTCAGGTGCGCCGGGCTCAACGGGTCGGCCGAGCCGATGGACAGGCCAACGCCGTGCAGGCTCAACGGATAGTCGCGGCGCGCCCGCAGCAGGTAGTGCAGGGGCTTGGCGCCGCGGCCGAAGTAGTTCTCGCTGTGCGCCTCGATGAAGCGCACCGGGGGCCGCGTTCGCGTGAACTCGGCAAAATGCTCCGCGCGAAGGCCGATACCGGCGATCATGCCGGCTCTCCGAGCGGCGTCAGGTTTCCGAGCAGCGTCGGGATCAGCTCGGTGACCGTCGGATGAATGTGCACCGCCCGCTGGATCACCTTGTAGGAGGCGCCGCTGTACATCAGGTCGAGAAGCGAATGCACGATCTCGTCGCCCTCGATACACAGCAGCGACGCGCCGAGGATGCGTTCGCTTTGCGCATCGACCAGCACCTTCATGAAGCCCTGTGTTTCGCCGCGCTCCCGCGCGCGTCCCACGCGCGTCATCGGCATGACGCCGACCAGCGCCGGACGGCCGCTAGACCGCACCTCGGCCTCCGTCATGCCGATACGCCCGAGGGGGGGATCGATGAAAAGCGCATAGGCCGGGATCCGGTCGTCGATGCGGCGCGAATCGCCGTCGAGCAAATTCGCTGCGACAATCTCGTGGTCGTTGTAGGACGTGTGCGTGAACGAGCCGCGCGCGTTCACGTCTCCCAGCGCCCACACCCCGGGGACGTTGGTCCGAAGCTGGGCGTCGACCGTGATGAAGCCGCGCCCGTCGGTGGCGATGCCAGCGCGGTCGAGCCCCAGATCATCCGTGTTCGGCCGCCGCCCCACCGCGGCCAGCAGATGGCTGCCTTCGATCAACAGCGGCGTGCCGCCCGAGTGCAACGCGACCTGGATGCGGCCATCGGCCTTTGATACCGAGACCCCGGCACCGCGCACGTTCAGGTGGATTTGTACGCCCTCGCGTTCGAGGATGTCCTGGACCTCGCTGCATACCTCGGGGTCTTCGCGCGCGATCAGCCGGTCCGCGTATTCCAGCACCGTCACCTTGGAGCCGAAGCGGCGGTATATCTGCGCGAATTCGAGGCCGATGTAGCTGCCGCCCACCACGACCAGGTGCTCGGGCAGCGTATCGAGCTCCATGATCGAGGTGTTGGTCAGCACCGGCACGTTCTCGATGCCCGGCCAGTCGGGCAGCTGCGCGCGGCCCCCCACGTTGATGAAGATCCGGGGCGCCTCGAGCGTCTGGCCGTCGACCATGACCGTGTGGGAGCCGACAAATCGCGCATGACCGCGGATCAGCGTCAGATTCGGAAGGCCGCTCAGCCAAGTGGTCAGGCTCTGGACTGATTCGTTCACGATGCGATCCTTGCGCGCCTTGACCGCCTTCATGTCCACGCCGACTTCGCCGCCGAGCGTCACCCCGTACCGGGCTGCGTTACGCGCGATATGAGCGGCGCGGGCGCTGGCGACCAGCGTCTTGGTCGGCATGCACCCGTCATTGATGCAGGTCCCGCCCAGGTGCTCGCGCTCGATCAGTGCGACCTTCATGCCGGCTGCCGCCAGGCGCGCGCCCAGAGAGGGCCCCGCCTGGCCGCTGCCGATGACAACGGCGTCAAAACCACTGGACATGCGCTCCCCCTTTTTGTCGGCGTTGGCCGCTTTATCGCGCGCGCACGGTTGAGGTGATCGACTCGACCACGCCGGTAGCCATCGCGAACTGCTGGGTGCGGTCCACGATGTGGTGGCGCCGCGCGATCCAGGCGAAGTCGGTGTAGACGGCCCACACGGCACCGGTTTCGTCCTGCAGCACCAGCAGCCGCACCGGCCAATCAAGACCCGAGTACGGATTCGAGGTGAGGAACTGAGTACCGAGCGGCGGGTTTCCGAACACAAGCAGCGTCGACGGCCGAAGCGTGATGCCCGCATCGGCCGCGAGCTTGGCCTGGTCGATGGCCTGGAAGAACATGATGCCCTTGTCGGCGATGTCCTTGCGGATGCGGGCGATAGTTTCATCAACGGAATAGGCGCTTCGGACCTTGACCACGCCATCGTCGGACGGGGCGGCCTGCGCGAGAGCGGCCGGTCCGGCAAGCAAAGCGAAGCTCAACCACAACGTCGTGGCGAGCTGGCGAGTACGTACAATCATTTGGAGGTTCCCTTCCTGGTTCGTCTGAACGAGACTGCGGACGCAGGCGCGGAGCACGGGCCACCGAAGGGGCACCGCGCCCGGCTGTCGCCCTCAGGTCACATCATGTGCGAATCCATCTGCGCGGCGCCCGGGAAGAGGTCCACCGAGATCAGCAGCACCGGAGCGCTGCCGGCGTTCTTCCACCAGTGCGAGGTTCCCTTCTTTTCGGGGGCGACATCCCCGGCCTTGTGCAGGATCGGGACAGCGCAGCTGCTCGAATACTCGTAGATCTCGCCCGACACGATGTAAATCATTGCGGGACGGTTGTCATGACTGTGCCAGGGAACGATGCCGCCGGCCGCGATGTCGAGCTGACGCAGGCGGAACTGGCGGCCCGCGATGGCGGCGGGCTCCTTGGACAGGTCGGTCGTCGACCGCACCACGTCGGTCACGCCGACCGGGGCGGTCGGGCCGGCCTTCTGGCCTTGGCCATCGGGAACGCGCTTGTCGGACGGGCATTCGCCAGCGAAGGCAAGGCCAGCGGCGACAAACAGCGCGCCAAAAGCCAATGCGCTCTTGGCCAGGCGCGGGCGGATGGACGAATAAGACCAGTGGAGCGAAGGGACGGTGTTGCTCATTTGATTCCTCCTGAAAAGGGTTGCGAAATCGGGTGGTGCCCGGGCATTGCCACAGCCCATCGGCAACCACACCGGGCCGAATTCTGAGCAGCGCGCTTCACGGCAAGGTCCACGAAAAGTCACGTATTGATAACAGCGCTCCCTGCGCCTTGAAGCAGCGCTAGAGTACGGATCGGTCGCCGCTTGGTGCCTTTCCTTACAGGCGACCGCTCTACAGGGGTTGCATGAAGTCCGACTTCTCGTGTCTGACGCCGCTTGGCGCTTGCGGGCGGTTCGAGCTGCTGCGTGGCCGGCGCACCAGTACCGGTGCTTCGGTGCTGCTGAAGCGATGCCGCGAAACCGGGGCCGACCCGGGGCCGTTGCGCCGTGAGTTCGCGATCGCCTCGGCACTGTCCAGCGCTGTAACGCTGCTGCCGCGGATGGTCGAATCGCCTCCGCCCGCGGCGATGCTGATGGAGGATCCCGGCGGGGAAGTTTTGTCCGAGCGGCTCAAGTCGGGAGCCCTGGCGGTGGACGTTGCGCTCAGCGTCGGCCTTCAGGTTGCGGCAACTCTGGCCGAGCTGCATGGCCAGGGGATCGTCCACCGCGGGATCCGGCCCGACACGATTCTGCTCGGCGCCGATGGCTCTCGCGCGTGGCTGATCGATTTCAGCCAGGCCGGCCCCAGCCCCATCGCTCCCCATTCGGCACAGCCCCTGGTCGCCACCGGATCGCCGGCGTACCTGACCTATTTGTCGCCGGAGCTGACTGGCCGTTTGGACTGCGGCGTCGATCAGCGCAGCGATCTGTATTCCCTGGGGGTGGTGCTGTATGAACTGCTCACCGGTGCACCTCCGTTCCAATCCAAAGACGCACTGGAGGTGATTCATTGGCACATCGCCGGCATCCCGCGCGCGCCGTCGAGTGTCGACCCCGCTATCCCGGAGGTCGTCTCGGAGCTGGTAATGAAACTGCTCGCGAAGACGCCAGAGGAGCGCTACCAGGGGGCCCGAGCCTTGTCTCAGGACCTCGCGACATGTTTACGCGATTGGTCGGCGCACCGACAGATTGCGCCGTTCGAGCTGGGGCGAACAGACATCGGCGAGCGCCTGGTCATCTCTTCGAAGCTCTACGGTCGCGAGCGCGAGGTGCATACGCTGCTGCAAGCGTTCGAGCAAGCCTGCCTCGGACGTAGCGGCGGCACGCTGCTTCTGGTCGAAGGCTATTCCGGTATCGGCAAGACGGCGCTGATCCAGCAGTTGTACAAGCCGATCGTTCGCCGCAAGGGCTATTTTCTGTCGGGCAAGTTCGATCAGGTCGCGCGGGGCGTGCCTTTCGGGGCGCTGATTCAGGCCTTCCGGGGCCTGGTTCGCCAACTGCTGACCGAAAGCGAAACGCAGCTGGCGTCGTGGCGTGAAAAGCTGGGGTCCGCCCTCGGCAGCAACGGCGGGGTGCTGGTTGCTGTGATGCCGGAACTGGAGTTCATCGTCGGTGCACAGCCAATACCGATCGAACTAGGAAGCATCGAGGCGCAAAACCGCTTTCAGCGGGTCATACAGAACTTCGTGGCGGCGCTGGCACAGCCTGAACACCCGCTCGTCCTGTTCCTCGACGATCTGCAGTGGGCCGATGCCGCCACGCTGGGGCTGCTGGCGCCGCTGCTCACCAGCTCCGAGATTCGCGGCATGCTTTTGATGGGTGCCTACCGCGATCACGAGTTGGATGCCTCGCCACATTTGGCCCGGGCCCTGACCGCACTGGCCGCCGGCGGCATCACGCTAAATCGCATTTCGCTGGGGCCGCTGCGCCTGGCCGATCTGAACCAGCTGGTCGCCGACACCCTGCAAACGGGCGCCTCGGATGCGGCGCCGCTGGCCCGTCTCGTTCTTGAGAAGACCGGCGGCAACCCTTTCTTCGTCATCGAGTTCCTGAAGCTGCTCGAGCGCGAAGGACACCTGCAATTCGACGGCGAACGCGGACGATGGGTCTACGGCATCGAGCAGATCGCCGGTCTGCCGCTCACCGACAATGTGATCGACTTGATGACGCGCCGAATCCAGCAGTTACCGCCGAATTCGCAATATGCGTTGACGTTGGCCGCGTGCATCGGCAATCGGTTCGACCGCAAGACGCTCGCGATCGTCATCGAGCAGTCGCCGGCGAGGACTGCCGAAGACCTGGAGCCGGCCATCGCCGAAGGCCTGATCGTCAAGGCCGCGGCGCCGATCGGCGGAGGTTCTGCGGTCGGGATCGAAACACCGGAGGCTTACGCATTTCTCCACGACCGGGTGCAACAGTCGGCCTACGCGCTGATCCCAGCCGATCGGCGCCAGATGGTGCACCTGACGGTGGGCCGCCTGCTCCGATCGGGCGCGACCACGGAGCAACTGGGGCCGGCGCTGTTCGAAGTGGTACACCACCTGAATCTGGGTCGTAGCCTCGTGCATGACGCGATCGAGCGGCGCGACCTGGCGACCCTGAACCTGGCCGCTGGCCGCCGCGCCAAGTCATCGACGGCGCACGACACCGCGCTTCAGCACTTCCTGGTGGGGGCGGGGCTGATCGATGCCGCAGAATGGACGGGCGCCTACGAATTGATCTTCGACCTGCACCTGGAGGCGGCCGAAAGCCTGTACCTGTGCGGGCAGTTTGACAACGCGCTAAGCGCCTTGGACACGCTGACCGGTCACGCACGCAGCGCGATCGACCTGGCGCGAGTGGCGCGCCTGCGCAGCGTGCAGTACGAGAATTTGGCGAAATACGCCGAGGCGCTGGCCAGCGCCCGCGAAGGCCTGGCGCTGCTGGGGGTGTCGTTCCCGGATGAGGAGTCCAAAAAACAGGACGCGCTCGAGCGTGAAATCGCGCAGATCGACTCGCTGCGGGGCGGGCGGGAGATCGCGGCGCTGGTCGACCTGCCGACGATGACCGATCCGCAGCACCGGATGGTCATGGTGATGCTGACGGACATCTGGTCGGCCGCTTACATCCTGGGCGATGCGACGCTGGCCCGCCTGATCTCCGCGACACTGGTCCGCCTTTCGCTGACCCACGGCAATATCGAAGAATCCGCTTACGGCTACGTCACGCACGCGATCACCGTCGGGCCCGTGCGCGGCGAGTACGCCGCCGCCTACGAATTCGGGCGGCTGGCGCTGGCGGTGAATCGTCGATTCGAGGACGCTCGGCGGCGCGCCAAGATCTACCAGCAGTTTCACGCGCATGTGAACTTCTGGTGCCAGCCGTTCAGCACCTGCCTGCCTTACGCGCGCGAGGCCTTCCGCAGCGGACTGGAAAGCGGGGATTTCCTGTACGCCGCGTATGGCGCCGGCACCGAGCTGTGGGCTGCCATTGTTGCCACTCAGGACCTGGCCCGCTTCGTCCGCGACTACGCACCGAGTGTCGCGCTGATTGAGAAGTTGAAGAACACCGGGTTCGCCGATTCGGTTCGGTTGATCCTGAACTGGGTGCGCGCGCTGCAGGGACGCACGGTCGATCCGCTGTCGCTGACCGATGAGACGCTCGACGAGGACGCCTACGTGCGTACCTATGGCGACAACCCGTTCTTCGGCGGCATCCACGCAGTGGCGCGACTCCATCTCACCACATTGCTCGGCAGCCCTCAGCAGGCCTTGCAGGCGGCCCAGCGCGCGTCGCCTCTCGTGGCGCACATGCCCGGCACGGTGTGGCCGCTGATCTGCGATTTTTGGCATGGCATCGCACTGGCGGCGAATATCGATCGGGTCTCGGCAGATGAACGCACACAATGGCTCGTGCGACTCAAACGGGTTCAGACCGCCTATCAGACGAAGTCCGCACACTGCGCCGAGAACTTCCTAAGCCAAGCTCAATTGCTCGAGGCCGAGATCGCCCGCATTGAAGGACGCGATCGCGACGCGATCGCGCTCTACGCCGAAGCGATCGAGTTCACCTCCGGCCGGCCGCTGATCCCTTATCGGGCGCTGGCACACGAGCTACTGGGGCGGCATTATCTGCAGCGCGGGCAAAACAGCATGGCGTCGATTCACCTCGCCCGGGCACGCGAGTGCTACGCGCGATGGGGCGCGGACGCGAAGTCCGATGCCATGGCGAGGCAGTACCCGATACTGGCGCCGGCAGGTCACGAAACGGACGATGTCGGCTCGCGTGACCCGCAGGCGCCGCATCCGGCCGGGTCGATCGAGCCGGCTGCGGCGGACCTGGCAGACGGTCTGGATCTTTTCAGCGTGATCAAGGCCACGCAGGCCATCGCCGGCGAAATCGAACTGCAGGAGCTCTTCGCGAGGCTACTGCACATCACGATCGAGAACGCCGGCGCGGAGCGCGGCGCCTTGATTCTGGAAACGGAAAGCGGGCCGGTCGTCCACGCGGGCGTGGCGATTGCCGACGCACAAGCGAACCCCGAGGACGGCATCGCGCTGGAGCGCTCGCAAAGGGTTCCGGTGGGAATCGTCAATTACGTCCGGCGCACCGGCGACGACGTGGTTCTGGCGCGGGCCGACGCCGACGAGCAGTACGGCAACGACCCCTATGTCGTCCGGCACCGGCCCCGCTCGGTGGCCTGCCTGCCGATCCAGAGGCAGGGACGCACCATCGGCGTTCTTTATCTCGAACACCGACGCGCCGCGGCGATATTCACACATCAGCGCTTGCGCACGTTGCGCGTCCTTGCCGCGCAGGCGGTCGCTTCGCTGGAAAGCGCCCGCCTATTCGACGTGATGAAGCGGGACATCGAGGCGCGGCGGCAAGCACAGGAGCAACTCAGCACCGCGCTGGCACAGGTCGAGCAATTGTGCGGCAGCCTCGAAGCGGAGAACTCCTATCTTCGGCGAGACCTGATCGCCAATGTGTCGCATGACCTGCGCACTCCGCTGGCGTCGATGCGCGGCTATCTCGAGCTGCTCTCCGCCAAGAGCGATTCGCTGAGGCCCGATCAACGCGACGAGTACCTCGGCATCGCCGTTCGGCAGAGCGAGCACTTGGCCACGTTGATCGACGAGCTGTTCGAGTTGGCCAAACTTGACTTCAAAGGCATGACGCTGGAGCGAGAGGCCTTCTCGCTCGCCGAACTGGCGGCCGACGTCTTACAGAAATTCAGGCTGGCCGCCGAAAGCAAACGCATCGAACTGCGCCTTGAAGCGGTTCCCCACCCGCCCTTCGTGCGGGCGGATCTGGGCTTGATCGAACGCGTGCTGGATAACCTGATCAGCAATGCGATCCGTCAGACGCCGCCCGGCGGCCAGGTTTGCGTGCGCCTCCATCAGGAGGGCCACCGCCATTTCGCGCAGGTATCCGATAGCGGGCCCGGCATCCCGAGCGCCGAGCTACCCTTCATATTCGATCGCTTCTACCGCGGCGCGAACGGGCGAACGGGGACCTCAGGCGGAGCCGAGCTCGGGTTGGCGATCACCAAGCGGATTCTTGAATTGCATGGGACCACGATCGAAGTCCAAAGTGATGAGAAGTCCGGCACCCGCTTCACATTCAGTTTACCGCTGCAGGGTGCGCTGTCAGTGCCTGCCTAGGACCCGGTAGCTGGGAGTGATTTAGGTGCGGCGTAGAATCTCATTTCAGCGGAAAGCAAGCGCAAAGGTCCGAAAATCAAGATGACACTTAGCTTGCGAACCAGGCTGTTGCTCCCTCCATGCGCCTTCGTGCTGGTCCTTGGGACGTACGCGTTCGCATTCGGCAAGACCACGCCTCTCGCACCGGGTTGGCTATTCGGTTTACTTTTGTTGTTGTTGGGGGTGATGGCGACTAATGTCGAAGTGCTCGTCTTGCGGCCCCTGCGCAGCCTTCTGCAAATGACGCAGAGCCTGGCTCGGAGTGGTTCGCCCGGGGCGCCGGTGGATGGACCCTCGGGACAAATGCGCGAATTGGCAGCGGGCCTGAATCGGTTGCGGGACCGGATGGAGCAATACGAGAGCGAGCTGAGCGAGGAGCGCTCACGCCGCAAGGCGTTGGGACAGACCGTACGAGACTTGGAGGATCGATATGCGCTGACCGTCGAGCGTGCCAACGACGGCATCTGGGAATGGAACATCGAAAGCGGCTCGGTCGACTTTTCGTTGCGTTGGAAGGCGATGCTCGGCCTGGCCAAGGCGCCCATGCAGGGCGTAGAGGATTGGCGGGCTCTGCTCCATCCCGACGAGCGAGCGGCGGTACTTCAGTACCTGGAGAACTATCTTAGCGGGACGGCGCCGCGTTTCGACGAACAGTATCGGCTGCGGCAAGGCGACGGCAATTACCGGTGGGTTCATTCCCGCGGGACGGCGATCCGCCACGCCTCCGGCACGCCGTATCGTCTGATCGTGATGGACAACGACATACATGCACGCAAGCAGATCGAGATCGCTCTCATCCAAGCGGCCGAGGGTCTCTCCGCAGTATCCGGTGAGAGCTTCTTTCAGGCCCTGATGCGCAGCCTCTCGACGATATTGGGTACTCGCGACAACCTCGTCTGCCTCTGCGTCGGCGATCCGCCGGTACGCGCGCGCACCCTGGCCTACTATTCGAGGGGCGAGTTCACGGAGAACTTTGAATACGATCTGGAGGGTACCTCGTGCGGGGCCGTGATCGATCGCAAAGAGATCGTATATTGCCCGACCGGCGTGTGCGAGCTTTGGCCGTCCGAAAAGGAGTTTGACCGTGACAGCTACATCGGCGTGCCGATGTTCGATTCGACCGGCAAGATCATCGGACATTTTGCATGCATGAGCGGTAAACCGATGCGCCACGATCTCCCGCACCTGGCCCTATTTAGGATCTTCTCGGTGCGCGCCGCCGCTGAACTCGAGCGCACGCTGCTGCGGCAGCAGCTCGAAACCAAGCACACGGTCGCCTGACCCTTGCCGCCATACGCCCCTCGCTCGCCTCAGCGCGGCGCGGCGGGCATGATCGACACAGCGTGCTGTGCCCCCGCCTCGTTGGCGGCGACCTCGAGATCGAAACCGAACTTGGACCCCTGGCCAAGGGTACTTTCCACCGAAATCGTGCTGCCGTGCAACTCGATGATGCGCCGGACAATCGCGAGTCCCAGCCCGGTACCTCCGTCATCGCGGCCTGCGGCTCGATCCACGCGGTAATAGCGGTCGAAAAGCTTAGCCACATCTTCCCTGGCGATCCCACATCCAGTATCGGCGACGCGCACCGCGACCCGCCCCGCCCGGGGTTCGACTTCCACATGGATGCTCCCGCCCGCAGGCGTGTGGCGCAAGGCGTTCTCGACGAGATTTTCGAGCACAGTCTCGATCATCGCGATGTCGCCGAGAACCTGAACCGGCTGGCCGCAGAGCCGGCACTCCAGCCTCAGGCCGCGCTTTTCGGCGGCAAGCTGAAATTTCTGCACCAGGTCTTGAACGAGTTCAGCCACGGAAAAAGGCTCGCGTTTCGGCGTGATCTCGTGCGCCTCTAGCTTGGACAACTGAAACAGATCGCGAATGAGCTTGCCCAGGCGCTCGCCGTGCCGCGTCGCGATTTCAAGGTAACTGCGCTGCTCGTCAAGTGGCATTGCGCCATGCTTCAAGAGCAGGAGTTCAAGATAACCCTGCATCGAGGCCAGCGGCGTACGCAGATCGTGCGATACGTCGGCGAGAAGCTCCAGGCGCCACGTCTGGGCATGCTGAAGCTGCTCCAATTGCCGCGCGATCCGCTCGGACATCTGCTCGATCGTTGCGCTCAGGTGATCAATGCTGTCCTCCGCCGCATGGGCGGAGGCCAGGCGTATCGGTCGCGTGAAGTCACCGTCGCGAAATCGATGCACCGCTGCGGCCAATGC
>WNFP01000836.1_pt1 | contig 40562 bp, 41 predicted proteins | sample 5400201 | NCBI WGS metagenome assembly WNFP01 (sample SAMN13153355, study PRJNA577476) | soil metagenome | isolation source: 115 cm saprolite under Madrone tree | place: USA:California | collected 2016-06-14 | reverse complement strand
CGGCGCGCTCACGCGCCTATACTTCGCATCATGGATCTGAGACAGCTCGAGATATTCGTGAAGGTCGCCGAGCTCAAGTCCTTCTCGAAGGCCGCCTCGGCGCTTTTCCTCACCCAGCCCACCGTGTCCGAGCACATCCGCACGCTCGAGCAGGAGCTGGGCATTCGACTCCTCGACAGGCTCGGCCGCGGCGCCGAGCCGACGAGCGCAGGCCGCCTCCTCCTCTCGCACGCCACGCGCATGCTCCAGCTCCAGCGCGAGACGCTTCAGGCGATGGACAGCTTCCAGGGCCGGCTGGCGGGCGAGCTGCTCGTGGCCGCGAGCACCATTCCCGGCGAGTACGTGCTGCCGCCGCTCATCGGACGCTTCAAGGAGAAGTTCCCCGACATCGCGATCACCCTCCTGATCGGCGATAGCCGTGCCGTCGTGGACTGGGTGGCGGAAGGCCGCGCCGAGGTGGGCGTGGTCGGCGCGGTGCTGCCCCATCGCGGCGTCGAGTTCCGCGAGCTGATGCCCGACGAGCTGGTTCTCGTCGTGCCGGCCGGCCACCCGTGGCACGGCAAGAAGGAGATCGGCCTCGCCGACCTCCGGACCGAGCCGCTGCTGCTGCGCGAGCGGGGATCGGGCACGCGCGCCGCGCTCGAATCAGCGCTCGCCCAGGCGAACCTCGACCTTGCCGCCTTCCGGATCGTCGGGGAGATGGGCTCGACCCAGGCCATCAAGCAGGCCGTCAAGGCCGGCGTGGGCGTGTCCGTGATCTCGGTCCGCGCCGTCGAGGAGGAATGCCGCAGCGGGCTCGTTTCCTGCCTCCGCCTTCGCGACCTCAAGGTCACCCGCGCCTTCCACATCGCCACCCACCGGGACCGCAGCCGGTCGCCGCTGGCCGAGGCCTTCCGCTCCTTCGTGGAGTCAGAGTCGTCCTGAGCCGTCCGGGGCGAGCCCGAATCGCCCTGGTTCCGCGGGCCATCGAAACACCATGGATTCCCGGATGACGGACCCCAAGACGGGCAAGCAGATCCGGCTGACGAGCTACGCCGCCTGCGCCGGCTGAGCGTCCAAGATGGGTCCTGGAGATCTCCAGGACGTGCTGGGCGGTCTCAAGCGGCACGAGCACGCCGACCTCCTGGTCGGGCTCTCGCGCAGCGATGACGCCGCCGTCTATCGCGTCACCGACGAGATCGCGATTGTCTCCACGGTGGATTTCTTCCCGCCCATCGTGGACGACCCCTACCTGTACGGCGCGATCGCCGCGGCCAACTCGATGTCCGACGTCTACGCGATGGGTGGGCAGGTGCTCTTCGCGCTCAACGTGGCGGGCTTCCCGCGCGACATGCCGAAGGACGTCATCGCGGCCGTGTTCAAAGGCGGCGGCGACAAGGTCTTCGAGGCCGGCGGTCTCGTCGCGGGCGGCCACACGGTGGTCGACGCGGAGCCCAAGTACGGGCTCGCCGTCACCGGCAAGGTCCATCCCAAGCACATCCTCATCAAGGGCGGGCTCAGGCCCAGACACCGGGTCTTTCTCTCCAAGCCGCTCGGCACGGGCGTGATCGCCACGGCCGCCAAGAACGACGCCTGCGGCCCGGGCGTTCTCGAGGGCGCGGTGCAGAGCATGCTGCGTCTCAACCGCGCGGCCGCCGACGTGGCGCTGGAGGCCGCGGCGCGCGGCGCGACGGATATCACGGGCTTCGGTCTCCTCGGCCACGCTGCCGAGATGGTAGAGGCCTCGGGCGCGGGCTTGGCGCTGCGCCTGCAGGATCTCCCGATCCTGCCGGGCGCCCTCGAGCTCGCCGAGAAGGGATCGTTCAGCGGAGGAATGAAGCGCAACCGAACGCATCTCGAGCACACCCTGGGCGCAGGGGGGCGGCTCTCGCTCGGGCCGGCCATCGGAGCCGCGCACTCGGGGCTGCTTTTCGAGTCCGAAACCTCGGGCGGCCTGCTGTTCGCCGTTGCGCCGGAGCACGCGCAACTCGTCCACGACGGCTTCAAGCGGCGAGGGGAAACCTGCTGGGAGATCGGCGAGGTAACCGCCGAGATCGGTATTACCGTCCGCTAATCAGGACGGCGTCCTGACCTGTTAGGGCTGGGCGGAGCGTTTTAAGAAGGCTCGCAGCTTCTCTTTCAACTCCGGGGGCAGGGTCGTCTCGCGGAGTCGCCTGGCGGCGTCAACCGTGCCCTTGTAGGTCTTCACGAACGCGACGCAGGGGCCGCAGCCCTCGAGGTGCCATTCGAGGAGCTCGGATTGGTGGCGGGGCAGTGAGCCGTCGATGTAATCCGCAAGCAGGTCCATGCACTCCGGACACTCCATGCCGTCTTGCCCGTCGGCCATCCACCCCTCCTTCGCCTCTGATATGCCGCTGAATGAACGATACCACAGACGGCGCCAAGAGGCTGCGCCGCTCGGCTTCCGGCCGCGTTGCCTTGACCCGGTGCGGCGTGTACCCTTGCGCCGTCCATGGTCCGCCGTCTCGCCTTGTTGACGCCATTCGCCCATCCGTCCGTCCGAGGCAACGCCGTCACTGTCGAGCGCCTCGCGCGCGGCTTGCGCGCGCGGGGCGCCGATCTCGATATCTGGGACCTGTCGGCCATGGCGCTTCCATCCATCGAGCGCCGCGCCACGGAGTACCGGCCGTCCCTGATCCATGCCTTTCATGCCTTTCGGGCCGGTCTGCCGGGCCTGGCGCTGAGCCGCGGACTGGGATGCCCGCTCGTCGTCACGCTCACGGGCACGGACGTCAACGTGGATCTCGCCGACGGCGCCCGCGCAGCGGCGTTTCGCGAAGTGCTCGACGGCTCGGCCGCCGTCACCGTTTTCCATGAATCGATGGCGGCGGCCGCCGAGCGCGCGGTGCCCGGGGTATCGGCTCGCATCGTGGTCGTCCCGCAGAGCACCGACCTGACGGATCCCGGCGCCGCCCTCGGGCCGCCGGACGCGAGACCAGGCCTCGTCATGCTCTTTCCCGCGGGCATTCGTCCCGTCAAGCGCCCGCGCTTCCCGCTGATCCCCCTCGACGCCCTCGCGGACCGCCACCCGGGACTCGAGCTGCGCTACGTCGGCCCGATCCTCGACCCGCCGGAGGGCCGAGAACTCCTTCGCGCTCTGGAGAGCCGACCATGGGCGCGCTATCTGGGCGAAGTGCCGCATGCGGCCATGCCCGCGACACTCCGGAACGCAGACATCGTCCTCAACTGCTCGCTGTCGGAAGGCGGCATGGCCAATTCCGTTCTCGAGGCTTTAGCACTCGGCCGCGCCGTGCTCGCGTCAGACATCGAGGGCAACCGCTCCCTGGTCGAAGACGGCGTCACGGGCCTTCTCTTCTCCGATCCGGTCGAATTTGCCGGAAAAGTGGAGCGTCTCCTCGGCGATTCCGCGCTCCGGCGGAACCTCGGCGAAGCCGGGCGCGCGCGCGCCGAGCGTTTCAGCCGTCAGGAGGAGATCGATTCGTATGCAGATCTTTACGTCCGCCTGACTCACGCGTGAGCATGACGCGGGGGCGCTCGCCGATGAGTTGACGCGCGGGAGAACCACCCCTATGATGGTTCAAATCCGCGGCCGTCAGGCCATCAAGCTGGGAAAGGAGTTGCGCATGTCGCAGTCTCCGACGCAGCCTCAGACACAGGAACAGCGGGTGCAGGAATTCATCGCCGAGTTCCAGCAGCTGCGCAGCGAAGTCCGAAAGGTCATCGTCGGGCACGACGACGTGGTCGCCCACGTGCTGATCGCCCTCTTCGCCGGCGGTCACGCGCTGCTGGAAGGCGTGCCCGGGCTCGGCAAGACCCTGCTGATCAAGACGCTGGCAGAGAGCCTCGACCTTTCCTTTTCCCGGATCCAATTCACGCCAGACTTGATGCCCGGCGACATCATGGGCACCAATATGATCGTGGAGGACGAGACGGGGCGAAAGCACTTCCAGTTCCAGCGGGGACCCATCTTCGCCCACATCCTCCTGGCCGACGAGGTCAATCGCGCGACGCCGAAGACACAGTCGGCGCTCCTGGAAGGCATGCAGGAGGGCGCCGTGACGAGCTCGGGCACCGCGCATCCGCTGCCGCAGCCGTTTTTCGTTCTGGCGACGCAGAACCCGATCGAGATGGAAGGCACCTATCCTCTGCCGGAGGCGCAGCTCGACCGCTTTCTCTTCAAGCTGCGAGTCCAGTACCCGGCACTGGAAGACCTGACGGAGATCATCGACCGAACCACCCAGGTGCGCGAGGTCAACGTGAGCCGCGTCATGACGGGACCGCGCGCCCTCGCCTTCCGCGAGCTGGTGCGAGAGGTGCCCATCGCCTCGCACGTCCGGGACCTCGCGGCGCTCATCGTCCTGGCGAGCCACCCGCAATGGGAGCGCGCGCCGGAGCAGACCCGGCGCTTCGTCCGATACGGCGCGAGCCCCCGTGGCGCGCAGGCGCTGGTCCTGGGCGCCAAGGTGCGCGCGCTCAGCGAAGGGCGCTACAACGTCAGCGTGGAGGACCTCCGCGCGATGGCGCTGCCGGCACTCCGCCACCGGATCATCCTCAATTTCGAAGGCGAGGCCGAGGGCGTCGACGTGGACCGGCTCATCGCCCACATCATCGAGTCGGCGGAGAACCTGAGCGCGGCGGAAAAAGAGGTGTTTCTCCGCTAGCGCGTCAAGGAGGCTGCATGCCCGACGTGACCGTTCTGAAGGCCGCGGTGGCCGATGTGTCGAGGCAGATCCGCATGCGCCGCGCCGAGTTCTACGGACTGCGAGGCCTGTTCGGCGGGGCGTTGGCCGCTCTGCTGCCTCTGGGCCTGCGCGACTCCCTCGGCTGGAGCGGGTTGTTGTGGGCGGGCGCCTGCCTCGCCGCGGGCGCGATCGTTGGCGCAGTCGCGGGTTACTTCATGCGCCTGCCCACCGGCGAGGCCGCGCGGCTGGCCGACAGGGGCTACGGTCTCCAGGACCGCATCGCGACGGCGATCGAGTGGGCCGACCGTCCCGACCGGACCCCGCTCGTGGACGCGCTCGTGGCCGACGCGGTCGCGCGCGTCGAGGCCATGCGGGGCGGCCGCATCATCCCGCGTCGAATACCGCGCGAGGCGCGTTTCGTCCCGGTGCCGCTGGTGCTCGGGATCGCGCTGGCGCTGGCGCCCGCCATCCCGCTTCCCCAGGGCGCCCTGCCGAGCATGTCCGGCACGCGCCAGGAGGATGAGGAGAAGATGCAGGATCGCGCCGGCGGCCTCGAGAGCCAGGATCGGCCGAATGCCGCCAAGCGCGAGGAGGCGCGCCGGGCAGAGGTACAGGAGAGAACTTTCGGCCCTCGCGCGGGAGCGGGCGGCCCCAGCCAGCCCGGAGACCTCTCGGCCGTCTTTAAAGACACGGCGCTCGCGAGCCAGTCGTCCGACTTCAATGCGTTTCTCAAGAAGGGCGACGAGCGCATCCGCATGCTCGAACAGATCGACCGCTTGCCGGATCTCCAGCGCGACTTCACCCAGAGCCAGCAGCGCATGGTCTTCCAGAAGGCCAAGGCCCTCAAGGGCGGACTCAAGGGCGATCAGTTCTCGCCCGACAAGCTGCGCGAGCTCCTGCGCGAAATGGAGCGCCTCGGCCGCAAAGGCGATCCGAGCTACCAGGGCGACCTCAACGAGGGCATGGAAGCGCTCGAGGGGGGACAGAGCGATCGCGCGATGGAGGCGATGGAGCGGGCGCTCAACAAGCTTCGCGCGATGGAGGAGAAGGGTCGCGACGGCAAGAGCCTCCGCGGCGGGCGGGAGGACGAGCGCCGCAGCGGCCGACGCGGCGAGCGCGGGCCGGGCGGCTCGCCCGGCGACGAGGGTGATTGGCCCGAGGGCGAAGGATCGCTGCCCGGGAAAGGCAAGAGCGGGAGTCCCAAGGGCGATCCGAGCCAGCGCCTACGCACCAATCCCTTTGACGTCGGCGTCGAGGGTGAAGCGCGGGCGGGACGCAAGGACGGCATGGACACGAACCTCGTGGGACGCGGTGGGAGCATGCCCTCGCGGCTTCAATACCTGGGCGTGCTCGGCCAGTACCGGAAGCAGATGGAAGAGGACATCGTCCGAGAGCAGGTGCCCCGTGATTACCACGGGCAGGTGAAGGACTACTTCAAGGCGCTCGACGAGAGATAGCGAGTGGCCACCGCGATCCGTGGGCAGGACCTGCTCTCGTCGGAGTTCCTGACGCAGCTCGAGCGTCTGGCGCTCGTCTCGCGGCGCTCCTTCCGCGGGCGGACGCGCGGCGAGCGCAAGAGCCCGCGCAAGGGCATGAGCGTCGAGTTCTCCGACTACCGGCAGTATGGGATCGGCGACGATCTCCGCTACGTCGACTGGAACATCTACGGGCGCCTCGATCGCCTCTACCTCAAGCTCTTCGTCGACGAGGAGGACCTCCGCCTCCACCTACTCCTCGACGGGTCGGCGTCCATGAGGTTCGGCGAGCCGTCCAAGATCCGCTACGCGGCGCGCCTGGCGGCGGCGCTCGGCTTTGTGGGCCTCGTCAACCACGAGCGCGTCGGCGTCGCCGTCGTGCGGGACCGCATGGCGGAGGGTTGGAATCCTACCCGCGGCCGCGGGCAGTTCTTCTCGCTCCTGGAATTCGCCGGGGGGCTCCGGGCAGGGGGCCCGACGGACCTCAACGACGGCCTGGCGTCCTACGCGCTCCGCTCGCGCGAGGCGGGCGTGGCGGTGCTCATCTCCGATCTCCTGGATCCGGCCGGCTACGAGCGCGGGCTCAAGGCGCTGCTCGAGCGCCGCTTCGACGTGCACGTGATCCACGTCCTGGCGCCTGAGGAGATGAATCCGACCCTGGCCGGCGACCTGCGACTCACGGACGCCGAGACCGGCGAGATGCGCGACCTGACCATGGACGGGCAAGCCCTGAGCGAATATCGCCAGCGCCTCGCAGACTTCCTGGGCCACGCCGAGAGCTTCTGTCGCGCCAGCGAGATCGCGTACCACCGCGTCACGACCGACACGCCTGTGGAGGAGATGCTGCTGCGGCAGGTCAAAGGGCTCCTGCTCGCATGAGCCTCCTCTCGCCGCTCGCTCTGCTCGTCGGGGCGTTGTCCGTCCCGCTGGTGCTCCTGTACTTCCTCAAGGTGCGGCGGCGCCAGGCGACCATCTCGAGCCTCCTCCTCTGGGATCCGTCGCTCCGCGATCGCGAGGCCTCCACGTTTTTCCAGCGCCTCCAGCGCGATCCGCTCCTCATCCTCCAGATTCTGGTGCTGCTCGCCCTGGCCGTGGCGCTCGCGCGTCCCGCGGTCACCGTGATGGGCCACGGCGCGAAGCGGATCGTCATCGTCCTCGACACGTCCGCGTCGATGAAGGCGACGGACGTCTCGCCGTCGCGCTTCGTCCGCGCGCAGCGCGAGGCTCTCGCCGTGGTCGGCCGCCTCGGCGCGGGCGCAGAGGTGATGGTCATCGAGGCTGCCGTCCAGCCGCGCGTGCTGGCGCCCTTCGGCCGTGACCGGGAACAGACCCTGGCGGCGATCCGGGACGCGTACGCGCGCGACCTCCCCAACCGGCTCGGCGAGGCTGTCCGCACCGCGCGCGCCCTGGTGGGGCAGGACGCGCAGGCAGAGATCCACGTCTTCACCGACGGCGCTCATCCGGCCGCGCTGCGGGGCCAGGCGGACGACGTCCGCGTGCGATGGGTCGGCGTGGGCCAGGGCGGACGAAACGTCGCCATCACCAGCCTCGCCGTGCGCCGCAACTACATTGGCACCTTCGACTCGCAGGCCTTCGTCTCGTTCGTCAACTTCTCGAACCAGCCCGAGAGCTTCTCGTTCTCGCTCACGCTCGATTCCGAGGTGATCGCCGAGAAATCGCTGACGCTGGATCCGCACGTGCGGCGCGCCGTGATCCTGCCCTTCTCCCACACGGGAGGGGGCGTGCTGCGCGCGCGGCTCGACGTCACGGACGATCTGGCGACGGACGACATCGCCTACGCCGTTATCGCGCCCGCTCGCACGTTCCGGGTGCTGCTCGTCAGCCCGGGCAATCTCTTCCTCGAGAAGGAGCTGTCGACCGATCCGCAGGTCAAGCTCGAGGTGCGCAAGCCGGACGCGTACCAGGGCGGGATGGAAGGGTTCGACGTCGTCGTGATCGACACCGTCAGTCCCCCGCGGATCGGCAGCGGGCGCTTTGTGCTCGTCAACACCTCGCCGCCCGACGTCCCGCTGGAGGTCCTGGGCCGGCTCGAGTCGCCCGTCATCATGGACTGGGACCGGAACCATCCGATCATGAGACAGGTGGACTTCGCCAAGGTCGCCATCGAAGACGCGATGCGCGTGCGCCCGCTCGCCGCCGGCAAGACACTCGTCGAAGCCGTGGGCGGGCCGATCGTCTATCTCCTCGAGGAGCCCAACCGCAAGGCCGTCTTCTTCGGCTTCGATCTGTTCCGGTCCGATCTGCCGCTGCGCGTGGCGTTCCCGGTGATGATGTCGAGAGCGCTCCGGTGGCTGCACCCCGCCGACCTGGAGCAGACCAGCCTGTCGCTCCAGACGGGCCAGCCGATCGTGCTGCCCGTCGAGCACGGCGTCACCTCGGCGACCGTGAGAACGCCGTCGGGCCGGAGCGTGCGCGCGCAGGTCACCCGGGGTGTCATCAGCTACACGGAGACGGACGAGGTCGGTGTCTATACCGTCGCAACCTCGCGAGGCGAGACACGGGTCGCCGTCAATCTCTTCAACCCGGACGAGTCGGAACTCCAGCCCAAGGCGCTCCCGACCTTCGTCGAGGGCGCGCGCCCCGAGACGGCGCCCGTTCCCGTCGTGCGCGAGCTCTGGCAGTTCCTCGCGGCCCTGGCCGTCTTCCTCCTCGTGCTCGAAGGGTTCCTCTTCTGGCGCCGCCAGACCGCGGGCAGGCTCGGCGTGCCGTTCAACGTCGGCGATCGGTGGGCCCTGGGCGTGCGCTGCGCGCTCATCGCCCTCGTCCTTCTGGCGCTCGTCAAGCCGACCGTGCCGCGCTGGGTGGACCGGCTGAACGTCATCTATTTGCTCGACGTCTCGGACAGCGTCAGCCTGGCGGCCCGTGAAGCCGCATTCCGCTTCGCGGCGCAATCGGGAGCCGGCGCGCGCCCGGGCGACCAGTCGGGCGTCATCGTCTTCGGCGAGGAAGCCGTGGTGGACCAGGGGCTCAAGCCCGGCGGCAAGATCGAGCGGCCGCAGGTGCAGGTCGGCGGCCGCGCGACCAACTTGGCGCAGGCGCTCCAGCTGGCCCTCGCCACCGTGCCGCCCGGCCACGCCAACCGTTTCGTGCTCCTCTCGGATGGGCGCCAGAACGTCGGCAATGCGCTCGCGGTGGCCCAGGCCGCCAAGGACGCCGGGGCGGACATCTGGTATGTCCCGGCCCCGCTGACCTTCAAGCAGGAAGTGGTGGTCGAGTCCATGGTGCTGCCCCGCGAGGTCAAGTTCGGCGAACCGTTCCAGGCCAAGGTGGTCGCCTGGAGCCAGGCCGAGACCCAGGGACGGCTGTCCATGTTCCGCAACGGCGAATTCCTCGGCTCGCAGGTCGTCAAGCTCAACGCCGGCAAGAACGTCTACTCCTACCGGCAGTCGCTCGAGCGGAGCGGCATCCACGTCTACCAGGCGGCGCTCGACGTCGAGGGCGACATCATTGAAGAAAACAATCGTGCTGTCGGCACCGTCGTGGTGCGGGGCCGGCCGCAGGTCCTGCTCGTCGAGAAGGACCGCACCCAGGCGCAGGCCCTGACCGCCGCGCTCCGGGCGCAGCACATCGACGTGGACCTCGTCGAGGCGGAGCGCATTCCCAAGGATGCCGCGGGGCTCCAGAAGTACGACGGCGTCATCCTGTCCAATGTCTCGTCGCTCAAGATGACGAAGAAGCAGATGGAGGGCATCCGAGACTACGTCCGCGAGCAGGGCGGCGGGCTCATCATGGTGGGCGGCGAGGAAAGCTTCGGGCTCGGCGGCTACTATCGCACGCCGATCGAAGAGGCGCTGCCGGTCACGATGGAAGTGAAGCAGAAGGTCGAGATTCCGAGCCTGGCCGTTGTCCTCTCGATCGATCGCTCGGGCTCCATGGCCATGACGACCGACGACAAGGCGACCAAGCTCGACATCGCGAAGGAAGCCTCGCACCTCGTCGTCGACCTTCTCGACGACCGCAACGAGGTCGGCGTCATGAGCTGGGACACCGAGTTCGTCTGGGACTCGGCGATCCGTCCTGCGCGCGACAAGCAGGCCATCCACCACGCCATCGCGACGATCAAGGCGGGAGGCGGCACGGACGGCTATCCGGGGCTCAAGGAGGCCTACCAGGTCCTGTACGACCGCCCGGCCCTGCTGAAGCACGTCATCTTCCTCTCCGACGGACAGATGACGCGTGGTGATTTCTCCGGACTCGTCCGGCGCATGGCCAAAGACAAGATCACCGTGTCGACGGTCGCCATCGGCAAGGACGCGGACCTCCAATTGATGGTGGACATCGCCAAGTGGGGGCGCGGCCGCTTCTACTACACCGACGAGGGATCGACCGTGCCGCGCATCTTTACCCTGGAGACCCAGCTGGCCTCGAAGGCGTCGCTCGTCGAGCAACCCTTCAAGGCCGCCGTCGCCTCGCCCGGACACGAGGCCATCCAGGAGATCGATTGGAAAGAGGCGCCGCCGCTCGGCGGCTACGTCGCCACGACGCTCAAGGGCAACGCCGAGATGGTCCTCATGACCCATCAGGAGGATCCGCTGCTCGCGACGTGGCGCTACGGTCTCGGTCGCTCCGTCGCCTTTACGTCGGACGCCAAGGGTAAGTGGGCCGTGTTGTGGCTGCGATGGGGCGGCTTCAACAAGTTCTGGTCGCAGGTTACGCGCTGGACGCTCCGGACCGGCTCCCGCAGCGACACCGTCGCGACCGTGTCGCGCGTGGACGAGACCGGCGAGGTGGTGGTGGACGCCATCGACGGCAAGGGGGAGTTCATCAACTTCCTCGATTCGCAGGTGGGCGTGGTGGCGCCGGACAAGCAGCGCTCCGTGGTCGAGCTCGAGCAGATCGGTCCCGGCCGCTATCGCGGTCGCTTTCCCGCCTCCCAGGAGGGCGTGTATCTCGTCGGCATGGCTCAGCGCAAGGCCGACCAGATGGTGGGCTCGCAGCTAGCCGGGCTGGTGGTACCCTATGCGCAGGAGTTCAGGGACCTGGGCGTGGACGAAACGTTCCTCCGGGAGATCTCTGAATTGACGGGCGGTGGCCCCGTCGGCCAGCCGCGCGACGTGTTCCTGCAGAGCCGTCGCAAGTCCCGTCTCTCGCTGGACCTGTGGCCGTGGCTGCTCGGCGCAGCCGCGTTCCTGCTGGTGCCCGAGATCGCGCTCAGGCGCGTCGGCCCGGGCGCCTTCGGGCGCGCGTTGGAGCGGCTCAGGACGATGCGCAGGAGACAAGGAGGGCCTGGCCGTGACACGAGCCGGACGACCTAGCGCGATCTTCCGCAGCGCCTGCATCATGCTGCTCGCCGCCGCCTTCCCGATCGTTGCCTGGGGAGAGACCGCCACACCTGGGGCGCAGTCCAAGGTCAGGAGCGTGCTCATCCTGCCTTTTTCGACGACAGATCTTACCCGTGACGAGCAGTGGCTGGGCGAGGCCGCGGCCCAGGCGGTGATGAACGGCTTCCGCCAATTGCCCTGGCTCATCCAGGTGGATCGCGCCCGCCTCAAGAGCCTGTCCCAGCCGGAAGTATGGGACGAGTCCTCAACGGTGGCCGCGGCTCGCACCGTTCGCGCCGACGTGGCGATATTCGGCGAGGTGCGCCGCTCTGGCGGCGACCTCGTCATCCTCGGGCGCTGGGTCGAGCTTCGCGGGGAGCGCCTTGAGCGGGGGCAGCTGGACCCGGTCGTCGTGCAGGACACTGCGCTGACCGAGCGCTACAAGACGCTCCCGGCTGCCTACGCGAAGGCGATCAAGGTTACGCCGACCGAGCCCGAGGCGGGCCGCATGCAGAAGTGGGCGGTGGGAACGACCTCGGCCAAGGCGTGGGAAGCCTACGTGCGCGGGCGCATAGCCGCCTACCGCGATACCGCCGACGGCAACGAAGCAGCCCTCGATGCCTTGGGGCGCGCCATCGAGGCCGACGCGCAGTTCGTGGGCGCGCAGTACGCGCGCGCCACCGTGCACCAGACCCTCGGAAATCGCTGGAAGGCGTCTGCCGATTTCCGCGCCTCGGCCCAGATCGACCCGACCTTCCCCGAGTCGTACAAGGGGCTGGGTGACCTCTACCTCACGGCGCCGCGGCGGCTCTTCGACGAAGCCATCGGCGCGTACGAAAAAGCCATCGACCTGCGCCCGTTCTACGCCGAGGCCTACGTCGGGCTCGGCGACGCCAGGGCGGCCAAGGGCGACGTCGACGCCGCGATCGGAGCCTACCAGAAGGCCCTGATCCACAACCCGCTCTCCGGCAAGGTGTTCGCGAGCCTCGGCAAGATCTACTACTCGGAAAAGAATCTGTATTACGAATCGGTGCAGGCCTACAAGAAGGCCGTGGAGCTGGACCCGATCAACACCGAGGCGCGGATGGGACTGGCCGAGGTCTACGAGGACAAGGGCCTCTACCAGGAGGCGATCGGCGAGTACCGGAAGGTCGTCGAGCTCGACGCCAAGAACACCGGGGCGCTATACAACCTGGCGCTGGTCTACGAGCGCGTGGATCCGAAGGAGTCGATCATTCTCTGGGAGCGGTACATCGCGCTGGCAGGACCGCAGCCGACCGAGAAGGACTGGGTCGACGTCGCCAAGCTGCACCTGCGCAAGCTCAAGAGCCAATACGACAAGTAGCCCCGCAGGGCGGCGATAAGGGCCCATCTGCGACCCCTACGCAGATAAATTTGGGGCTCCCTCGGCCGAGGGCTCGTGGCCGTTCGAGCTGAGGGGCGAAGCCACGAGGCGAGGGCTGAGACAATGAATCTACTCAGTCCTCGTCTCGCGGCCAACGGCGGCCGCTCAACTCGAACTGCGGGTCGCCGCCTCGCATCTGGACCCTTCTCGCCGCCCTGCTAGAGACCTAGCAGGCTCTTGAGCTTGGGCTTGTCGAAGCCCTGGACGACCTGATCGTCCACCATGATCACCGGGATCGACGTCCGCCCGGTCAGCTTGATCAAATGCTCGAGCGCCTGGGGATCCCCCATCACGTTGATGTCCTCGTACGGCACGTTCTGAGACGAAAGAAACTCTTTCGCCGCCTTGCACGGCCCTCAGGTCGGGCTCGAATAGACCACAACGTGATGCTGGGTCATGGGTCTCCTCCTTCCCCGAGGCTAACACGCCCGGGGACCTCCTGCGAACCTTGACTTGCGTGGTCCGCGTGCCTATCGTGGCTTGAGATGAATTTTCTCCGAAAGGACCCGACCCGGGGCCAGTGGGTTCTCGTTCGCCCCAAGGTCGACGCTGCGCCGGCGACCGGCGAATGCCCCTTTTGCCCAGGCAGCGAGTCGCGCACGCCGAAGGAGATCGCCGCCTACAGGAAAGAGGGGTCGCCACCCGACGGCCCGGGTTGGACCGTGCGGGTCATCCCCGAGATCGATCCATATTTCCAGGTCGAATCCCGCGTCGTCCGCGAGGGCGTCGGGCTCTATGACAAGGTGTCGTCGCGCGGGGCGACCGAGCTGATCATCGAAAGCCCGTCGCACGATGTCACGCCGGCGGCGATGGATGAGGCGCAGTGGGAAGAAGTCCTGTGGATGTATCGGGACCGCCTCCGGGACCTCAAGAAGGACCAGGCGATTCGCGACATCCTCATCACGCGGCGCCACCGCAAGCCGGGATCCCGCGTCCAGCATCCGTACTCGAGGGTGAACGCCGTCCCCATCATCTTCGACGACGTGCGCCGCAAGCTGCGCGAGTGCCGCGAGTACTACGAGTACAAGCGCCGCTGCGTGTTTTGCGACATCATCCACCAGGAAATCGCGGACGAGGTCCGCTTGGTTCGCTTGACGCCTCACTTCGCGGTGGTGGTGCCCTATGCGGCTCGCGCCGCTTACGAGGCTTGGATCCTGCCGCGCCGCCACGCGTGCGCGTTCGAGCAGGTCCTCGACCCCGAGACCGTCGCGGATCTCGCGGGACTGCTGCGGGGCTACTTCAGGACGCTGGCAAGCGCGCAGGACGACCCCGGCTTCGAGATGACTCTCTACACGGCGCCCAACCAGTCAGCCAAGGTCCTGCCGACGGAATGGTCGACGCTCGCCGACGACTATCACTGGCATATCGAGGTCACACCCACGCCCGAGCGTCTCGGTCATATCGGGGGTATACACGTCAATGAAACACCCCCGGAGGATGCTGCCAAGCGGCTCCGGGAAGCCTGGGCCTGAGCCCAGGGCCACACCCTGCCAGGGTCCGTTTCTCCATAGGAATCGAGTACTAGGACTTGACAATGGGTTGTGTGGGTGCGAAACTCCGACTAGAAGTATCGGAGATTGCTTTGGTCGTACATAAGCTAGAGGGCGAGACGGCATGCTGAGGTTCACAAAGCGGGCTGACTACGGGTTGATGGCGATGCACTATATCGCCGCCCACGGTGACGAGGGCGCGGTGAGCGCCAAGCGCATCGCGGAGGAGTTCCACATTCCTGGCGAGCTGCTCGCCAAGATCCTCCAGCGTCTCGCCAAGCACCAGCTCATCACGAGCCACAACGGGCCAAAGGGTGGATACGTGCTGACGCGCCAGCCCGCCGATATCACCGTCGGACAGGTGGTCCGGGCTATCGAGGGCCCCATCGAGATCGTCAGCTGCATCACCGACGGGGACGGCTGCCCGCAGTATTCGCGCTGCAACCTGCGCCGGCCGGTTCAGAAAATCCAGACCAGCATCAGCCGGTTGCTCGACACCATGACGCTGCACGAGCTCGCTTCGGACGGCCTCGCGCCGGTGGCCGAGCTGGCTTCAACGAGGTAGGAGAGACACGATGCCGCTCAAGCTGCCGATCTTCATGGATAGCCAGTCCACGACCCCGATGGACCCGCGGGTGCTCGAGACGATGCTGCCCTATTTCACCGAGAAGTTCGGTCACCCGGCCAGCCGCAATCATCCATTCGGTTGGGAGGCCGAGGCCGGGGTCGACAAGGCCCGCGATCAGATCGCCGCGCTCATCGGCGCGCGCGATTCGAAAGAGATCATCTTCACCTCCGGCGGGACCGAGTCCATCAATCTGGCGCTCAAGGGCGTGGCCGAGATGTACCGGGAGAAGGGCAACCACATCCTGACGACGGCCATCGAGCAGCGCGCGAGCCTGGACGTCTGCAAACGGCTCGAGCGGCAGGGCTTTGAAGTTACCCTGCTCCCGGTCGGGCGCGAAGGCCTCGTGGATATCGACGCCCTCAGGGGGGCGATCACCGACAAGACCATCCTGATCTCCGTCATGTTCGCCAACAACGAGATCGGCACGATCCAGTCCATCGCCGAGATCGGCAAGCTGGCCAAGGAGCGCGGTATCGTCTTCCACACCGACGCCACGCAGGCCGCAGGCAAGGTGCCGATAGACGTCGAGGCGATGGGCATCGACCTGCTCTCGGCCACCGCCCACCTGATGTACGGCCCGAAGGGCGTCGGCTGCCTCTACGTTCGCCGGAAGAATCCGCGCGTTCGCCTTGCGGCCATGATGGACGGTGGCGGCCACGAGCGGGGCATGCGCTCCGGCACGGTGCCGGTGCCGCTCGTGGTCGGGTTCGGAAAGGCCGCCGAAATCTGCCGCGAGGTGATGTCCGAGGAGGGCAAACGCCTCGGCGCCCTGCGCGACCGGCTTCAGGATTTGATCATGTCCAAGGTGACCGAGGCCTATGTCAACGGCCACCCGTCGAGCCGGCTGCCCCACAACCTGAACATCTCGTTCGCCTACGTCGAAGGCGAGTCGGTGCTGATGGGGCTCAACAAGGAGTCGGCCCTTTCATCGGGCTCGGCCTGCACCTCGTCGACGCTCGAGCCGTCGTACGTGATCGCCGCCCTCGGGGTGGATTCCGAGCTGGCCCACTCGTCGATCCGGTTCGGGCTGCACCGCTTTTCCACCGAAGAGGAGGTCGACTACGTCGGCCGTCGAACGGTAGAGGTCGTGCATCGGCTGCGGGACATGTCGCCGTTGTACGAGCTTGCGAAAGAGGGAGTGGACCTCAAGACGATTCAGTGGAAGGGCGAGTAATGGCGCTGACGGCGCCCAGGAGGCACTAGACCCATGGCCTACAGCGACAAGGTGGTTGACCACTACAACAACCCGCGGAACGTCGGGTCCTTCACGAAGGACACTCCGGGCGTGGGCACCGGGCTCGTGGGCGCGCCGGAGTGCGGCGACGTCATGAAGCTCCAGATCAAGGTCAATCTCGAGACCGGGCTCATCGAGGACGCCAAGTTCAAGACCTTCGGGTGCGGCAGCGCCATCGCGTCGTCGAGCCTGGCGACGGAGTGGCTCAAGGGCCGCACGGTGGATGACGCGGCGAAGATCAAGAACACGGACATCGTCAACGAGCTCAAGCTGCCGCCGGTGAAGATCCACTGCTCCGTGCTGGCCGAGGACGCGATCAAGGCCGCGCTCCAGGACTACAAGGAGAAGTGGGCGAAGTCGGAAGCGCCGGCCGCAGGCGGGACATCCTAAAGGCAGGGGGAACAGGGACCAATGGCACTGGCACTCACGGAGAAGGCCAACACGCACGTGAAGAAGCTCATGGAGGACCAGAACCTCCACGGCGTCTTTCTTCGGATGGGCGTCAAGGGCGGGGGGTGCTCGGGGCTGTCGTATTCGCTGGAGTTCGACTCCGAGCTCGGTCCGCACGACAAGAAGTTCGACGTCGACGGCGTCCAGGTCGTCTGTGACGCGAAGAGCTACCTCTACCTCAACGGCGTCACGCTCGACTACGTCACCGAGGGGCTGCAGGGGGGATTCACCTTCATCAACCCACAGGCCAAGTCGAGCTGTGGCTGCGGGACTTCCTTCTCGGCATAGGACCGGACCGTGGCATAGCCGGGGCACGGGACGGGCGGAAACACTGAGATCCAGAACGGGCCCCGGCGGGCCCGTTCTCGTTTTACGGGGACTTCGACTTGGGCGGAGATGACGGGCTAGAAGATGGTGGGGTGGAGATGAAGTCCGACTACTTCGAGGTATTCGGGTTGCCGCGCAAGCTCCAGATCGACCTGGACGCCCTCCAGCGTCGCTTCTACGAGCTGTCACGTCTCCATCACCCCGACTTTCACCAGGGGGCGGACGTCACGGCTCAGTCCCGGTCCCTCGAGACCTCCGCGCTCGTCAATCGGGCCTACCGGGCCCTGCGTGACCCGGGCGCTCGGGTCGAGTACCTGATCGCGCTCGAAGAAGGACGCGAGGTTCGGGAGGAGACGTCGGCCCGCCCGAAGACACCGGCAGATCTCCTCGAAGAAATGCTGGAGGTGCAGGAGGCCCTCGAGGAGGTCAAGGCCGCCGGCGTGACGGACGAAACGGCGGGCCGGCTGCGCGCCGAGCGGCAGCGGCTCGAAGATCGTCGGAAGGCCGAGGAGTCGGCTTTGATCAAAGGACATGCCGAGTGGGACGCGGTCGTGGATGCCGGAGGGGACCGAAAGCCCCTCATCGAGCGCTTCAAACACCGCCTGGCTGCGCGGGCGTATCTCCGGACGGTGATCGACGATCTCACGCAGGCGCTGGGAGAGGACGAAGGGAGCCATGTCGCGCATCGTCGGCATTGACCTCGGGACCACCAACAGCCTCGTCGCATACGTGGACGCCGGCGGTGTGCCCCGCGTTATTCCCGACGCCGAGGGGCGGAAGCTCCTGCCGTCGATCGTGGCCTACACGCCCAACGGCGTCGTGGTTGGCGAGGCGGCGCGCCGGCAGCTCGCGCGAAATCCGGCGCGCACCGTCTACTCGGTCAAGCGCTTCATGGGGCGAGGGTGGGAGGACGTTCGCGAAGAGGCGCGCCACGTGCCGTTCGAGATCGTGCCGAGCGCCGAGGTCGTCACGATCCGCGCGGGCGACCGCGAGGTGACGCCGCCCGAGGTGTCGGCGCAGATCCTGCGCGCGCTCAAGCTCCAGGCCGAGGCCCACCTGGGCGAGACGGTCGAGCGTGCCGTCGTCACCGTGCCCGCCTATTTCAACGACGCCCAGCGCCAGGCGACCAAGGACGCCGGGCGCATCGCCGGACTCGACGTGCTGCGCATCGTCAACGAGCCGACCGCCGCCTCGCTGGCCTACGGGCTCCAGAGGCTCGCGCAGGGCGTGATCGCGGTCTACGACCTGGGCGGCGGAACCTTCGACATCTCGATCCTCCGGGTCAACGACGGCGTCTTCGAGGTGCTCGCCACCAACGGCAACACGCACCTCGGTGGCGACGACTTCGACCGCGCGGTGGCGCAGTGGCTCCTCGAAGACATCAAGGCGGTCCACGGCGCGGATCTGTCGGCCGACCTCGAGGCAATGCAGGAATTGCGGCTCGGGGCCGAGGCCGCGAAGTGCCGGCTGTCGTCCGAGGAGCGGACGGTGCTGGTCATCCCGTTCGAGCGGTTCACGTATCGGCGCGAGATCACGCGCGCCGAGCTGGAAGGGCTGATCGCGCCGCTCGTGGACTCCACGCTCGGGCCGTGCCGGATGGCGCTCAAGGACGCGAACCTCGAACCGGGACAGATCGACGAGATCGTGCTGGTCGGAGGATCGACCCGGGTGCCGCTGGTTCGCCAGCGGGTCCAGGGCCTCTTCGGCAAGGCGCCGCACAGCCAGCTCAACCCCCACGAGGTCGTCGCGCTCGGCGCAGCGGTGCAGGCGCAGATCCTGGCCGGTGGCATCACGGACATGTTGCTGCTCGACGTGACGCCGCTGTCGCTCGGAATCGAGACCCTCGGCGGCATCGTCAGCGTCCTGATCTCGCGCAATACGACCATCCCGACCCTGGCGAAAGAGTACTTCACGACCTCCGTGGACGGCCAGACCGCCGTCGACATGCACGTACTGCAGGGGGAGCGCGAGCTGGCCAAGGACAACCGCTCGCTCGCGCGCTTCGATCTGTCCGGGATCGATCCCATGCCCGCCGGGATGCCCAAGATCGAGGTGACGTTCCTGATCGATGCCAACGGCATCCTGCAGGTCCAGGCGAAGGAGCTGCGGACCGGCAAGGCGGCCTCCATCGAGGTCAAGCCGACCTACGGCTTGAGCGAGGGACAGGTCGCGCAGATGGTCGAGGACTCCTTCACCTTCGCCGAGGAGGACGTCAACGCACGGCTCCTCATCGAGACCAGGACCGAGGCCGAGACCGTGATGAACCACGTCAGGCGGGCGCTCGCGCAGGGCGGCCACCTGGCTACTCCGGAAGAGCTGCACGCGATCAGCCATGCCATCGACGCGCTGCGGGCGGTCGAGTGCGGCACCGACCGCGACGCCATTCGCGAGCGCACGATCGACCTCAACAAGGCGACCGAGCGCCTCGCCGAGAAAATGATGGACGCCGCCGTCCGCGGGGCGGTGACTTCGAGGCGTGCCGACGAGATCCTGGAGCAGACGTGATGGCCACCCACAAGGTCACCTTCCTGCCGCTGAACGTCACGGTCGAGGTCGACGACAGCAAGTACCCCATGGCCGATCATGGCCGGCCGGGTTCCCTGCTCGATATCGCGCTCGCCAAGGGCGTCCATCTCGAGCACAACTGCGGCGGAAGCTGCGCCTGCACCACCTGCCACGTGATCGTGCGCGAGGGCGAGCAGAACCTGTCGCCGATGGAGCAGGACGAAGAGGATCGCCTCGACACGGCGGAAGGGCTGACGCTTCATTCGAGGCTCGGCTGCCAGGCGATCGTTCGCGGCGACGTCGTCGTGGAGATCCCGAAATAGGTTGGGGAGCCGCAGCCGAAAGCGGGGCGACGACGGCAATATAGGTTGGGGAGCCGCAGCCGAAGGCGAGGCGACCACGGCAATAGGGAGTTGAGTCCAATGGGAGCAAGGGAATTGGGATGACCTGGCCAACATGACTTGGAACGACGCGGAAGACATCGCGCTGGCGCTGATGGAAGCGCATCCGGACACGGATCCGCTGACGGTCCGCTTCACCGATCTTCACAAATGGGTCGTGGCGCTGCCGGGATTCAGCGGTGATCCGAAGGCCTCAAACGAAGGGATGCTCGAGAGGATCCAGATGAAGTGGCACGAAGAATACCAGGACAGGTAGCTACCAGGTCACGACATGATCACTTTCGAAGATCAGATCCAGCAGGGCGTTGTAGTCGAGATCGGGGCCGAGGCGCTTGATCGCGGCGCCGGGCGGCGGGGATACCTGCGCCCCGTTCAGCAACACGACCGTCACCTTGGCGCCAGGCTGGCGCGCGTTTTCCTCGATCACGGTTTGCGCGAGGGGCGGGGAGTCGGCCTTCACGAGATGAAGGAAGCTCGGCATCAGAACACGAGGAACCGCTTTGCCTTGGCGACCAGCGCGGCGATGCCGTCCGGCGTGATGGGCAGCACCGTGTGCCCGTCGGCATTCCAGGACGCGTCCGCCGGAGAGGCGCCGTTTTCGACGTGGAACGGAACGCCGAGCTTCTTGAGCGCGGCGCGAAACTTGGCGATGTCGTCTCCGTCCACAAGGTCGTCGGTCTCCTCGTCGAGAAGGTGGACGGCCGGGCCGCTCAGCACGACGTCCAGGGGAGTCTCGCCCGCGACGATGCCGAGCGCGATGCGCATGGCCTCGTTCGCGCGATGCGAGACACGAGGATCTTCAGAGATCAGGACCAGGACCGGCTGCCGGGCGGCCACGCTAGTTGAGCGCGAGGAAGCGATCGGTCGCGTTGACGATATCGGCCAGCACGACGAGGCCGCAGTTGGTCGCCTTGTCGGACAGCGGCAGGCGGCGCTTCTGGCAGCCGTAGGCGCAGACGAAAAGCTTCGCGCCTCGGTCGGCCAGCGCCGTCACGCGCGGGTCCTCCACGGCGCCGACGCCGTCGTCGATCAGGTAGAAGTAAACCTCGGCGCCGCGGTCCAGCGCCGCGCGGCCGAGTCCGACGGCCGTGTCGAGGTTGGAATGCTCGGGCGCCGTCGAAACCATGAGACCAAGCTTGCGCTTCGTCAGCTCCATGACGGGGCCGAGCGTAGCACCCAGAGGGAGGAGCGTCAATGAACCGCAGTATCTATCTCGATCACAACGCGTCCACGCCCGTGCACCCGGAGGTGCTCCAGGCGATGCTGCCGTATTTCAGCGAGCACTTCGGCAATCCTTCGAGCGTCCACGCCTTCGGCCGGGACGCGCGCGACGGCATGGAGACGGCGCGCGAGCGCATCGCGGGGTTCCTCAAGGTCTCCAAGGACGAGGTCGTCTTCACCTCGGGCGGCACGGAGTCGGACAATCTCGCCATCAAGGGCATCGCCGCCGCGAAGCGCTCGGGGCACATCATCACGTCGCAGATCGAGCACCACGCCGTGCTGCGGACCGTGCAAACGCTCGAAGAGCAGGGGTTCACCGCGACCTACCTGCCGGTAGACGGCTTCGGCATGGTCGATCCCGGGGACGTCCGGAAGGCGCTGCGGAGCGACACGATCCTGGTGTCACTCATGGGCGCCAACTCCGAGGTCGGCACGCTCCAGCCGATTCGGGAGATCGGCCGCATCACGCGCGAGGCGGGTGTGCCCCTGCACGTGGACGGCGTCCAGACGGTCGGCAAGGTGCCGGTCGACGTGGACGCGTTCGGGATCGATCTCCTGTCGTTCTCCGGCCACAAGATCTATGGCCCAAAAGGAATAGCCGGCCTGTTCATTCGGAAAGGCACGAAGATGGCGTCGATCCAGCACGGCGGCGAGCACGAGCGGCGCCGGCGCGCCGGCACCGAGAACGTCGCGGGCATCGTGGGCCTGGGCAAGGCCCTCGAGCTCCGCGCCCGCGACATGGCCGGCGAGGCCACGCGGGTGACGGCGCTTCGCGACCGCCTCTGGGAAGGCGTGCGGGCCCGCGTCGACGAAGTGCGACTGAACGGCCACCCGACCGAGCGGCTGCCCGGCACCTGCAACATGTGCTTCCACAAGATCGAAAGCGAATCGATCGTGCTGGGACTGGATCTCAAGGGCATCGGCGTGTCGGCCGGCTCGGCCTGCACCTCGGGCAATGTCGAGCCATCCTACGTGCTGGTGGCCATGGGAATTCCCGTGGACTGGGCGATGGGATCAGTGCGCTGCTCGCTGGGCTGCGACAACACGGCCGAGGACATCGAGTACGTGGTCGAGTGCACGGGGTCGCTCGTGGCCAAGCTCCGGGCCCTCTCGCCCGTCAAGGCCTAGCTGGTGGCCTGGGGGGCCGGACTGTTCCGCTTCGAGCGCCGGCTACGCCGGCGCAATCCGCTAGGGGGAGGCCTCGGAAGGGGGGTGGAGCCCCCCTCCGAATATGAAATATAGCGAGACGCTCCTCGATCACTTTCGCAATCCGCGCAACGCGGGGATGATGCGGGAGCCCGACGGCGTGGGCGAGGGCGAGTTCGCCGCGTGCATGGACCTCGCCCGCTTCTACCTGCGGGTGCGCGAGGGACGGGTGGAGGAGGCGCGGTTCCAGGCATACGGCTGCGGCCCGACCCTGGCCGCCTGCAGCGCGGGCACCGAGGTCGCGACCGGCACGGCGCTCGAGGAGCTGTCGACGATCACGGAAGCGCGTATCGAGGCCGCGGTGGGCGGCCTGCCGTCCGAGCGGCGGCACGCGGCGGAAGTCGTGGCGCTGGCCCTTCGCGCGGCTGCGCGCAACGCCATGGCGAGGCGCGGGGTACACTAGGAGGCGCCATGTTCGACCGGATGCGGCGGGACATCAGGACGGTGATGGAGCGGGACCCGGCGGCGCGCTCCGCGCTCGAGGTCATCCTCTGTTACCCCGGCGTGCACGCGATCTGGCTCCACCGCTTGAGCCACGCCGTCTGGACGGCCGGGTGGACGACGCTGGCCCGCTGGATATCCCATCTCAACCGCTTTGCGACGGGCATCGAGATCCATCCGGCCGCCCGACTCGGGCCGGGACTGTTCATCGATCACGGCATGGGCATCGTCATCGGCGAGACCGCCGAGGTCGGCGAAAACGTCACGCTACTCCAGGGCGTCACGCTCGGCGGTACCAGCCTGAAGCGCGAGAAGCGCCACCCCACGCTCGGCGACAACGTCGTCGTCGGGGCCGGCGCCAAGGTCATCGGCGGCTTCACCATCGGCAGCGGCAGCCGGATCGGCGCCGGCTCCGTGGTCGTGCGCGAGGTGCCCTCAAATTCCGTTGTGGTGGGTGTTCCGGGACGGGTGACTTTCCGCGACGGTGAACGGGTCGGCGGCATCGACCTCAACCAAACCGACCTGCCCGACCCGGTGGCGCGGGCGCTCGAGCAGCTCGTGGAGCGGATCCACTCGCTCGAGGCCGAGGTCGAGTCCCTCAAGAAATCAGTCAAGGAGGCCTCAGGCACGTGATCCCCAAGGACACCATGACGGTCACGGAAGCGTCGACGTATCTCTCCATGGATGCCGCGGCGCTCGAGCGCCTGGCGGCCGAGCGGCGCATTCCCGCTCTCGAGCGCGACGGCCAGTGGGTCTTCTCGAAGAAGTCCATCGACAAGTGGCGGACCCGCTCCAAGGCCTGATGGACCGTGACCGCTCCTGGCTCCTGCTGACCGAATTCACCAAGTCCGACAGCCTACGCAAGCACGCCCTGGCCGTCGAGGCCGCCATGCGGGCCTACGCGGCCAGCTACGACCAGGACCCCGAGACGTGGGGAGCGGCCGGCATGCTGCACGACTTCGACTACGAGATGCACCCGGCGGCGCCGCAGCATCCGATGAAGGGTGCCGAGATCCTGATGGCGCGCGGAGCGCCGCCCGAGGTCGTCTACGCTATCCTGGCGCACGCCGACTACTCCGGCTCCGGCTCGGTGAAGAAGAAGCTCAAGGACAAAGGCTTCGCGCGCACGGTCAACCGCCTGGACGTCTATCGAGGCGCCCTGGAGCTGGGCGTGGACCTCGACGAGCACATCGGCTTCGTGATCGCCGCGCTGACCGCCGTCGCCCCTTCGATCGGCCTCGCGGGAACCCCGTCGTAGGGCGACCGTGGCCGAGGCCGCCGGGCCCGCGACGATCATCCACGTCGACATGGACGCGTTCTACGCGTCCGTTGAGCAGCGTGACCGGCCGGAAACTCGCGGTCGCCCCGTCATCGTCGGCGCCGACCCTCGCGGGCGCGGCGTCGTCTCCGCCGCCTCCTACGAGGCGCGCCGCTTCGGCGTGCACTCCGCCATGCCCATCGGGCGCGCGTTCCGTCTCTGCCCAGAGGGTGCCTTCCTCCCGGTGGATATGGACAAGTATGCGGGCGTCTCGCGCGAGATCATGGCCGTCCTCGCCGAGTTCACGCCGCTGGTCGAGCCGTTGTCCATCGACGAGGCCTTCCTCGACGTCACCGCGAGCCGCGCGCTTCACGGCGATGGCGCGGCCATCGGACGGGAGATCAAGAAGCGGATCCGGGCGAGTGTGAGCCTTACTGCCTCCGTCGGCGTCGCTCCGAATAAATTCCTCGCCAAGGTCGCCTCGGAGCTCGAGAAGCCCGACGGACTGGTCGTGGTCGAGCCGGGCCGCGAGGCCCTCTTCCTCGCGCCGCTGCCGGTCTCGAGGCTCTGGGGCGTTGGCAAGGTGACGGGGTCCGTGCTCGAGACCATGGGCATCCGCACCATCGGCCAGCTCGCGCTGACTCCGGCGGCCCACCTGGCGGCCCGCTTCGGCAAGCACGGGCCGGATCTGCTCAACCTCGCCCGCGGCCTCGACGACCGCGTCGTCGAGACCGACGCGCCGTCGAAGTCCATGGGCGCTGAGGAGACCTTCGAGCACGACACCCACGAGGTGGATCTCCTGCGTGCGACCCTGCGCGGGCAAAGCGAGCGCGTGGGCCGCGAGCTCCGCGGCGCCGGATACGCGGGGCGGACCGTGACGCTCAAGCTCCGCTTCGCCGACTTCTCCACCATCACGCGCTCCCACACGGACGATCCGACGCAGGACGGCCTCGTCATCTACCGCCGCGTCGAGTCGCTCTTCGCGCGCGTGACTTTGAAGCAGGCGGTCCGCCTCATCGGATTGTCGGTCTCGGGCTTGGGGCCGGCCGGGGAAGGGCAGCTCTCTCTCCTGGCGCCGGACGCGGTGCGCCGCGAGCGGCTTGCCCGTGCCGTGGACCGCCTCGCCACCCGCTTCGGCGACGCGGTCGTGCGTCCCGCGAGCCTCATGCCGAAGCGGCGCAGGGCCCGCCCCCAATCCGGGCAGCCGCGGCCCGAGTGAGTCCGGGGCCAGGATTGCCTTCGCCGACGGCTTCGGCTACACTCCGACTGAACAGCCGTTCATTCTGAGCCGGGGAGGCGTCATGGAGCGCCAGATCGCCTACGACAAGCTGGCCCGCGAGGATCGCTTCGTCCGCATGCGGGCCCGCGAGGTCGCGGAGAGCAAGATAGGCCAGGGCCTGACGCCGTTCCCGGAGCTGACGAGCCGCGAGTCCATCAAGGAGCGCGCGCACGGCATCATGGTCGGCGAGATGCAGGCCATGGAGGGGGCGGGCCGGACCGTCTACGACTTTCCCGACGCGCCGTGGGAGTTCACCATGGACATGGCGCGGCAGGTCTGGGACGAGTCCCGCCACGTCGAGATCTACATCCGCCTGCTCGAGCACCTGGGCGGCTATATCGGCGAGTTTCCGGAGACGACGATCCTCTGGCGTTGCGCGTGCGCCGAAGACGCCGCCGCGCGCGTCGCGGGTGTCAACCGCGGTCTCGAGGGGCTGGCCTGCGACGTCTTCAACCAGCTCGTCTACATCGCCAAGAAGATGGGCGACCCCATCCTCGAGCGGGCCGTCGACTTCGTCCTGGCCGACGAGATCACCCACGTTCGCATGGGCTCGAAATGGCTGACCCGGCTGACCGAGGGCGACCCGGAGCGGCGCCGCAAGGCGATCGAGTTCCAGGAGACTATCGACGAACGCTTCAACCTGGGCGGCGCCCGGCGGCTCGGCGACCACGAGGTCGTTCCGATCTCCATCGCGACCGAGGCGCGGAAGCTCGCCGGCTTCACCGACGAAGAAATCGAGCGTCTCATCAAGACGACGCAGCGCTCCCAGGTTTACTGATTCGCCACCGTACCGATACCCTGGAACGCTGAAGCCATGCAGATCCTCGAGGGGCACTTCTCGGCGGACCACTCCGCCCGCCTCTGCCGCAACTACCGCTACGCCGCGGAGCGCATGACCCGCATCCTCGCCGGATGGATCGCGCTGACACCCGAGCTGTCGGCCAAGCTCCTGCTGGGCCGCCACGTCTGGGACAATGCCCAGCACGCCGATGCCTGGGGCAAGAGGCTGCCCGAGTTGCGCGCGCATGCCCAGCAGTCCGAGCCGGCCACCGAGGCTTTCGCCGCCTTCATGGACGCCATCGAAGCGCCCGAGGCGCCGCGCGAGACCGTCGAGCGCTTGGCCGGCATCTATCGTGTCCTCAAGCCGCATCTCCTTGCCGTCTACGTGAAGCACCTCGAAAGCGCGAATCCGGTGTACGAGCCGCCCACGTGCAGGATCCTCTCGCGCTGCATCGAGGACGAGCGCCGGCACATCGGAGCGGGTGAGACCATCATCCGCCACCTGGAGGCCTCAGCCGAGATCCGTGACCGCGCCGCCACGCGGCAGGCAAGGCTCGCCGAGATGCTCGAGACCTCGGGCGGGGTGACGGGCGAGGGGCTGCCGCCCGTTGCCCCCGGCGCGGCCGATGCGGGCGTGGCGGTGTCTGACGACGCGCGGGAATTCATCCGACTCGAGCGGGCGGGGGAGAAGTGGGCGGTTCCCGAAGATCTCGAGACTGCCGTCCGGGCCTTCGGCGACGCTCTGGTCGCCGGCGACGGTGTCGGCCTGGGACGCTTCCTCGATGCGGCGCCCGACGCGGCTCTGCTGCTCGCGCTCAAGGCGGTGAAGATCGCGCACCACCACCTGGCCGCCTTCGCGAAGCTGGGCCGCCACCGCATCGTCAAGTACCGGCTGGAAGGGTCAGGCGGCACGGTCACGCTCAATGCCCGGTGGGAGCATGGCGAAGCCGGCTGGCGGGTCGGCGCCGTCGACCTGGTCAAGATCGACCAGTCCCAGCCCGCCTGAGCGTGCTCGAAAGCGTTCTCGTCGCCAATCGGGGAGAGATCGCCCGCCGCATATTCCGCGCCTGCCGCGCCCTCGGCGTCCGCACCATCGCGGTCTACTCCGAGGCCGACGCGGACTGGCCCCACGCGCGCGAGGCCGACGAAGCCGTCCTGATCGGGCCCGCCCCGGCGCGCGAGAGCTACCTCAACGTCGACCGAGTGCTCGACGCCGCGCGCCGGACGGGTGCCAGAGCCATCCATCCCGGCTACGGGTTTCTCTCGGAGAACTGGCGATTCGCGAAGGCGTGCGAGGAGACGGGTCTCGTCTTCATCGGCCCATCGTGGCGCGTCATCCACGAGATGGGCGACAAGGTCGCCGCGAGGAGACAGATGCTCGGGGCGGGGGTGCCCATCGTGCCCGGGAGCGACGGACCCGTCGCGTCGCTCGACGAGGCGCGCCGCGTCGCCGAGGAGATCGGCTACCCGGTCATGCTCAAGGCCGCTGCGGGCGGTGGCGGCATCGGCATGGTCAAGGTCGCCGACGGCGGCGCGCTCCCGCAGGCGTACGCGACGGCGGAGCGCCGAGCCCAGGCGGCATTCGGCGCCGCCGCGCTCTTCGTGGAGCGTTACCTGACTGAGCCGCGTCACATCGAGGTCCAGGTCTTTGGCGACGCGCGGGGACAAGTCGTCCATCTCCACGAGCGCGAGTGCTCGATCCAGCGGCGCCACCAGAAGCTCGTCGAGGAGAGCCCGGCCGCGCGCCTGTCGACCGGTCTCAAGGAGCGCCTGACCGCCGCCGCGGTCACCGGCGCCAGGTCCGTCGGGTACGTCAACGCGGGGACCATGGAGTTCATCGTCCAGGGCGAAGCGTTCTATTTCCTCGAGATGAACACGCGGCTGCAGGTCGAGCATCCCGTGACGGAGGAGGTGACTGGGCTCGACGTCGTCCAGGCCCAGCTGAAGGTGGCGTCCGGCGAGCGCGTGCCCTGGCGTCAGGAAGAGATCGTCCAGCGGGGTGCCGCCATCGAGTGCCGGATCTACGCGGAGGACCCGGCCAAGAACTTCCTGCCCTCTCCGGGGACCATCACGCGGCTGTCCACGCCGCAAGGGCCGGGGATCCGCGTCGAGAGCGGGGTCGCGGAAGGCTGCCAGGTTTCGGTACACTACGACCCGCTGCTGGCCAAGCTGGTGGCGACGGGCGGGACGCGCGACGAGGCGATCGCCCGCATGGATGCGGCGTTGAGGGCGTTTGTCGTGGAGGGGCCGAAGACGACTATCCCGTTTCACCTGCGGGTGATGGCCAGTCCGGCATTCCGCGAGGGGCGCACCCATACCCAGATGGTCGAGCAAGGAGCGTTCAATGGCTGAAGACGTCAAGGCGCACATCACTGGCGTGGTCTTCCAGATCACGAGCAAGGTCGGCGACTCGGTGGCCGCGGGCGATCCCGTGATCGTGCTGGAGTCCATGAAGATGGAGATCCCAGTCGAGGCGCCGCGGGCCGGGAAGGTGAAGGAAATCAAGGTCGCCGAGGGGCAAACCGTCCAGGAAGGCGACACCGTCGCCGTACTCGACTAGGAGGACACGCGCCATGGAGCTCGAGATGGACCGTCAGCTCATCCAGGGCATCTGGGGCTATCACTGGTGGGCCAACCGCACGCACTTCGACGAGGTATCGGCGCTCGGTGAAGAGGCCGCCAGGAAGGAAGTCGGGAAGCAGTTCAGCTTCCCGACTCTCAAGGGCATGCTCGCCCACATCTACGGCGCGGATCGGATCTGGCTCGAGCGCTGGAAGGGCGCCGCGCCCACCAGGCTCCACGGCGACGCCGACTTCGCGAGCCTGGCCGATTTGAGAAAGCACTGGGACTCGCTCGAGGCGGAGCAGAAGGCCTACCTCTCCTCGCTCGGCACGGCGGACTTCAAGAAGACGCACGACTACAAGGCGACCAACGGCAAGCCGTTCAGCCAGCCGCTCTGGCAGATGCTGCAGCACGTCGTCAACCACGCCACGCACCACCGCAGCGAGATCGCGACCATGCTGACGATGACCAAGGGCTCGCCGCCTGGAACCGACATGACGATCTTCTACCGCCAGCCGAAGCCCTGAGGCGCTCGAGCGCGATGGAGACGACGCTGATTCGGGAGCTGTACGGCTACCACCACTGGGCGAACCGCCGGCTCGTCGAGGTCGCGCAGGGGCTCGGCGCGGAGTCGGCGGCGCGCGACATGGGGAAGCACTGGAGCTTTCCGACCCTGACCCGCATGTTCGGGCACATCTACGGCGCCGATTGGCTCTGGCTCCAGCGGTTCAAGGGAGTCTCGCCGGCCAGCATGCCTGGCGGAGAGTTCGCGACACTCGACGCCCTTCGGACGGCTTGGGATACGTTCGAGGCCGAGCAGCGCGCCTACGTCGAGGGGCTCACGGAAGCCGACCTCGCGCGCGTCATCGCCTACAAGAACACGCAGGGCATCGAGGGCCGCGTCGCGCAGGCCCCTCTCCTCCAGCACGTGGTCAACCATGCGACCCACCATCGCAGCGAGGCCGCGGCCATGATCACGCTGATCAGCGGCTCGCCGCCTGATACCGGAATCGCCACGTATCGGGCGACCGTCGTGAAGGGCTGACATGGGCATGAAGGACCTGGTCGAAGATCTCAAGGCACGGCGCCAGCGCGCGCTCGCAATGGGCGGCGCTCAAGCGATCGCCAAGCAGCACGCGGAGGGCAAGCTGACGGTCCGCGAGCGGATCGACCGGCTCTTTGACGCGGGCTCCTTCAACGAGATCGGTCTCCTCGCGACCCACGCGAACATCTCGCCCGAAATGAAGGGCAGGGAGACGCCCGCCGACGGCGTCGTGACGGGCTTCGGCAAGATCAACGGGCGGCCGGTCTCGCTGATCGCCTACGACTTCACCGTGATGGCGGGCTCGATGGGGCGGACGGCCGAGGTCAAGTGCAACCGGGCGCGCGAGATCGCGCTGTCCAAGCGCATGCCGATGGTCTGGCTCATCGACTCCGCGGGCGCGAGAATCCAGGAGGCCATCGGATCCACGTTCGCCCAGTCGGGCTTCCTCTTCCGGGAGGAGTCCATCATGTCCGGTGTGGTCCCGATGGTCGCGGCCATGATGGGCCCGGGCGCGGCGGGCACGGCCTATATCCCGGCACTGTCCGACTTCGTGCCGATGGTCAAGGGCACGAGCCACATGGCGCTCGGCGGTCCGCCGCTCGTCAAGGCCGTGGTCGGCGAGGACATCACCGCGGAGGAGCTGGGCGGCTCCAAGGTCCACACGGAAGTCTCCGGCGTGGCCGACCTCGAGGTGGCCGACGACGCCGCGTGCATCGACGCGATCAAGGAGTACCTGTCCTATTTCCCCACCTCCAACCTCGAGCAGCCGCCGGTGGCGCCGTGCGATGATCCGGCGGACAGGATGGACGAGGCGCTTCTCTCGATCGTGCCCGACAGCGCGCGCCGCGCCTATGACATGAAGAAGGTGATCGCCGCCATCGTGGACCATGGCCGCGTCTTCGAGATCAAGCCGGGCTGGGCGAAGAACCTGATCACCTGCTTCGCGCGGCTGGGCGGCCGCCCTGTCGGCATCGTCGCCAACCAGCCCATGGTGCTGGGTGGAGCGCTCGACGTGGACTCGGCCGACAAGGCCGCGCGCTTCATCATGCTCTGCGACGCGTTCCATATCCCGCTCGTGTTCCTGCAGGACGTGCCCGGCTTCATGGTCGGCTCCAAGGTCGAGAAGCAGGGCATCATCCGCCACGGCGCCAAGATGCTCTACGCGGTCAGCGAGGCGACGGTGCCGAAGGTGACGGTGGTGCTGCGCAAGGCCTACGGCGCCGGCTACTTCGTCATGTGCGGCAAGGCCTACGAGCCCGACCTGATCGTGGCGTGGCCCACGGCGGAGATCTCGGTGATGGGGCCAGAGGGCGGCACCAACATCATCTTCCGCAAGGAGATCGCCGCCGCCGCGAATCCCGACGAGGAGCGCGCCCGAAAGGTAGAGGAGTTCCGCAAGCTCATCAATCCCTACATCGCGGCGGGCGGCGCCTTCATCGACGACGTCATCGATCCCCGGGAGACGCGGCCGGTCCTGATCCGCGCCCTCGAGATGGCGGCCACCAAGAAGGTCGACCGCCCGTGGAAGAAGCACGGGGTCATGCCCGTATGAGGCTCGGGATCGCGGCCGCGCTGCTGCTCCTGCTGGGCGGCCCTGCGTCGGCGCAACAGGCCGAGCAGCGCAACATGCGGCTCGTCGGGGCGGACGATCTCCAGGCGCGCTCGGCGTACCAGCCCGTGATCCATCGCCAGGGTGACCGCTGGGTCGCCTACGTCGGCCATCACGGTGGGCGGCGGCTCAACCCGCTGACCGGGCAGACGGAGCAGAACGGCACGTCGATCGTCGACGTCACGAATCCCCGTCGCCCGGTCTACCTCCATCACATCCCCGGCGCGCCGGGGGAGGCCGAGGCGGGCGGCGCCTCCATGGTGCGCGTCTGCGACGGCAAGACGCTGCCCAAGGGAGATCCCGCGAAGACCTATCTCCTGCGCACCCTCGGCAACCTCTCGCACGAGCTGTGGGACGTGAGCGCGCCGGAGCGGCCGAAGCAGGTGACGACGGTGATCCAGGGTCTCGAGAGCACGCACAAGAACTGGTGGGAGTGCGACACGGGCATCGCCTACCTCGTCTCCGACGGCCGTCCGGCGGGTTGGCGGACCAACCGGATGACGAAGATCTACGACCTGAGCGATCCGGCGCAGCCGCGCTTCATCCGTGACTTCGGACTGCCGGGCCAGCAGCCGGGCGCCTCGGGCTCCGCGCCTGAAGGCCTCCATGGGCCGATCGCGTTCCGCAACCGCGTGTACATCGCCTACGGCACGGGCGCCAAGGGCGTGTTGCAGATCGTCGACCGGGACAAGCTCATGAAGGGCAACCCGCAGGCCGCCGAGCCCTTCGCGCCCACGGTCGAAAACCTCCTCTACCCGCAGATCGGGCGGCTCGACATGGCGCCCGACTGGGGCGGCCACACCTCCTTCCCCGTGCTGGGGCTGACCGTGCCCGACTGGGCCGGGAACTCGGCCGGCCGGGTACGCGACTTCGTGCTGCTGGTGTCGGAGTCGCTCAAGAACGAGTGCCAGGAGGTGCGTCAACTGAGCTTCATGGTCGACGTGACCGATCCGTCGAAACCCTTTCCGGTCTCGACCTTCGAGGTGCCCGAGGGCCCGGGCCGCTTCTGCAGCCGCGGGGGCCGCTTCGGCCCACACTCGTCGAACGAATCCTTCACGCCGATCTACTACGGCAGGCTCGTCTTCATCGCATACTTCAACGGCGGCGTCCGCGCCGTCGACGTCCGCGACCCATTCCAGCCGCGCGAGGCGGGATTCTACATCCCGGCCGTCACGCCGAAGACCGACAAGCGCTGCGTGAAAGCCGGCGGCGCCGATCGGTGCAAGGTCGCGATCCAGACCAACAACGTCGAGGTGGACGACCGCGGATACGTTTATATCGTTGATCGCGCCGACACGGGGCTGCACATTCTCGAGCTCGCCGGCCCGGCGCGCGCGATCGCCAACTTCGCCAAGTAACCGCTTCCGCGTTTACCTCTTGATGAGCTTCGCCCACTGATCGAGTAGCGGGAGGACCGTGTCCCGATCCTCGGGCGGCAGCCGCAGGATGGCGCGCGTGATGCCTGCCTGCGCATAGGTCTCGAGCATTCCCGCATCGGGCTTCGCGCCGAAGACGGAGGTCGAGATCGTTTTCATGTCGCGCCCGGCCTTGGCGGCGCGCTCCCGAAGGTCCTTGAGCGCCGGCAGGATGACGTCGGCCGCGCGGCCGCGCGGGAACCAGCCGTCGCAGAAGTCCACCACGCGCTGGAGCGTGTGACCGCTCTCGCCGCCCAGGAGGACAGGCGGGTGCGGCTTCTGCGCGGGCTTGGGCCAGGACCACATCTTGTCGAACTTGACGTGCTCGCCGTGAAACTCCGCCTCGTCTTTGGTCCAGATCTCCTTCATCGCCCGCACCTGCTCGGCAAGACGCTTGAAGCGCGTCTTGTAGACCGTGCCGTGGTCCTCCATCTCCTCCGCATTCCACCCGGCGCCGATGCCGAATTCGAAGCGGCCGCCCGAGAGCAGGTCGAGGCTCGCGACCTCTTTGGCCGTGGTGATCGTGTCCCGCTCGATGATGAGACAGATCCCGGTGCCGATCCGGATGCGCTTCGTCGCCGCCGCGGCCGCCATGAGGGACACGAACGGGTCGAAGGTGTGCGAGTACTCCTTGGGCAGCGGCTCGCCGCTGGCGAAGGGCGTGCGCCGGCTGACCGGGATGTGGGTGTGCTCGGGGACGAAGAGCGACTCGAAGCCGCGCGCTTCGGCCTCGCGGGCCAGCTCGTCGATGCGGATCGCGTAGTCAGTGGCGAAGATGCAGACGCCGATGTGCATGGGATCCTCCCGGGGACGTGGAATGGGCCGCGGTCGAGGGAAGTCTAGCGGCGAAAGCCGCCAAAGTCCAATGCTCGCCTGACCATCTCCTGTTACTCTTACACGTCGATGAGCAATCTTCTCGGAAGATGGGGCCGGCGGGTGTATCGCCTCCGCTGGTGGCTGTTCGGACTTTCGCTTCTCTCTCTCGTGCCCACCCTCATTATCGTGGCGAAGGGAGCGAGGCTCGAGACCGGGACCATGCTCGCGACGACGCAATCGGGGCGCGCCGCGGACCTGATGGCCCGGCAGTTGCCCGGGCAGCCGGTCTCCTTCGACCTGATCTTCGGCAGCCCGACCCTCCGCGCCGCCGATCCCGCCTTTCGGGACGAGGTGGCCCGCGCCCTGGCGCCGCTCAAGGCCGACGCGCGCGTGGCGCGGGTTCGCACTCCGTACGACGTCGAGCCGCCCGATCCCGCCTATCTCTCGCGCGACGCTCGCCACGCCCGTGCGGTGGTCGAGCTCAATACGCGCAGCAGGGGCCAGGCCTCGCTAGAATTCTCGTCCGTTCCTCCGGAGGTGTACGCCGAGCTTCGCGGGCTCGTGCGCTCGAGCAGGCTCGAGGTGGTGGCGGCCGGCATGGTCGCCGTCAACCACGACTTCGCCGACGTGGCGAAGCACGACCTGGCGCGCGTCGAGCTCGTCATTTTCCCGGTCGTGGCCCTGTTCCTGCTCCTGGCATTCGGCTCGACGGTGGCGGCGCTCCTGCCGCTCGGCGTCGGGATGCTCGCCATGGTCGGCGGACTCGCCGGCACGTACGTGCTGGCGCGCCACATGACCGTTTCGTCCTACGCTCCGAACATCGTCAGCATGATAGGGCTGGGCGTCGCCATCGACTATTCGCTCTTCATCGTGAACCGTTTCCGGGAGGAGATCACGCGCCAGCCCGTCCCCGAGGCGCTCGCGACCACGCTGGCGACGACCGGCCGCGCCATCCTCTACTCGGGCGTCACGGTGGCCATCGGGCTCCTCGGCATGCTCGTGCTCGGGCTCGGCAATATCGGCACCCTGGGTCTGGCCGGCACCTTCGTCGTCGTGCTCTCCGTCGTCTACGGATTGACGTTCCTGCCGGCGGCCATGGCCATCCTGGGTCCGAAGGTCAATGCCCTGCCGCTTCCGATCTTCCGCCCGGCGCCGCTCGGCTCGAGCTCGGGATTCTGGCCCCGCCTGGCGGCCGTGGTCATGGCGCACCCGTGGCGGGTCTTCCTGCCTGTGGCGCTGCTCCTCCTGCTGCTGGGGCAGCCGTTCCTCCACATCCGGCTCGGCGCCGGCGATGTCACGTCGCTTCCGCCCCGGTCCGAATCCCGGCGTGGCGCCGAGCTGATCAAACGGGAATTTCCCGCAGCCGCCGAGACGCCCACTCTCATCGTCCTGCGCTACCCCGACGGATCGCCTCTGGCGCCCGAGCGGGTAGGGCAGGCCTACGACCTGAGCCGCTGGCTCGCCAAGCAGGACGGCGTTACCGGCGTGCAGAGCGCGGTCGACCTGGCGCCCGGCATGAGCCGCGAGGACTACCAGCGGCTCTTCGGCGCTCCGCCCGACCGGTGGCCGCCGGAGATGCGCGCGGCGATGGCGCAGATCGTCGGCGAGCGCATCATGGTGCTCGTGGTCTCGACCGAACTGCCGGCGGGCGGCGACGAGGCGCGCGCACTCGTCCGAAGGATCCGCGCCTCGCATCCGCCGGTGGACGCCGAGATGCTGGTGACGGGCCCCACGGCCTTCGATCTCGACTTCATGGGGGTCGTGACGGCCAATGCCCCGCTGGCCGTCGCGCTGGTCGTGGTCGCGACCTATCTGGCGCTGCTGGTGCTGCTCCGGTCCGTGCTGCTTCCGCTCAAAGCCGTCATCGTGAACCTCCTGTCCATCAGCGCTTCCTACGGGGCGCTCGTCTGGATCTTCCAGGAAGGTCACCTGGCCCGGTGGCTGCACTTCACTCCAGGGCCCATCCAGACCGCCACGCCCGTCGTCATGTTTTGCCTGATCTTCGGACTCTCGATGGACTACGAGGTCCTGCTGCTCAGCCGCGTGCGGGAGGAGTACGAGCGAACGGGAGACAATGTGCTGGCCGTGGGCGCGGGCCTCGCGCAGACTGGGCGTCTCATCACGTGGGCCGGGGCCATCATGGCGAGCGTCTTCTTCGCTTTTGCGCTCGCCGATTCGGTGATCATCAAGGCCGTGGGCGTCGGTATCGGCATCGCGGTCATTCTCGATGCCACGGTGGTGCGCGGCCTGCTCGTGCCCGCGACGATGCGGCTGATGGGGCGGTGGAACTGGTGGGTGCCCGCGCCGATCGCGCGTCTCTGCAGGTGGACGTCTGCGCCCGCCGCCGGCGGGTATTCCGCAGGCGGCGGGTAGACGGACGGCTCAGTTCTCGACGAAGGCCTTGAGCGCCCGGCCCCGCAGCGGATGGCGGAGCTTGCGGAGCGCCTTGGTCTCGATCTGGCGGATGCGCTCGCGGGTCACCGAGAAGCGCTTGCCGACCTCCTCGAGCGTGTGCTCGCCCTCGTCGCCGATCCCGAACCGAAGGCGCAGGATCTCCTTCTCCTTGGCCGAGAGCGTGCCGAGGGCGCGCTCCACCTGGTTCGTCAGGTCCTGGCTGATCAGGCTGTCGTTCGGCGATTCAGCGCTTTTGTCCTCGAGGAAGTCGCCCAGCTCCGAGTCCTCGCCGATCGGGGTCTCGAGCGAGAGCGGCTTGCGCGAGGACTCGAGGATGAGCCGGACCTTGCGGGCGGGCACGCCGGTCTTCTTGGCCAGCTCCTCGGGCGTCGGCTCGCGACCCATCTCGTTGACGAGGGCGCGGTTGACGCGGGAGATGCGGTTGAGCGTCTCGACCATGTGCACCGGGATGCGGATCGTGCGCGAATGGTCGGCGATGGCCCGGGTGATGGCCTGGCGGATCCACCAGGTGGCATAGGTCGAGAACTTGAACCCGCGCCGATACTGGAAGCGGTCCACCGCCTTCATGAGGCCGATATTGCCTTCCTGGACCAGGTCGAGCAGCGTCAGCTCGCTGCCGAGGTAGCGCTTCGCGACCGAGACGACCAGCCGCAGGTTGGCCTCCATCAGCTCGCGCTTGGCCTGGCGCACCACGCGGTCGTGCTCTTCGATCTCGCGGAGCGCGGCCTGCAGCGCCTTCTTGCCCAGGCCGATCTCGCGCTCGAGGCCGCGGACATCCTTCGGCACCCTGAGCTCGGCGAGGCGCTTGGCCTGGCGGCGGACATCGGCCACGAGCTGGTCCACGAGCCCCGGCTTGAGCGGAAGCTTCTCGACCGCGCTCTGAATGGCGGCGCGGTTCTGGGCGATCCACTTGTGATACGTCGCCCGCGTGGACTTGCCGCGGCGCTTGTCCAGGAGCGACTCCTGCAGCCGCGCGATCTCTCGCTCGAGCCGCCGGATCCGCGTGAAGGCAGCCAGGAGCGGCTTGATCTCGTCGGGGCGCGGCTCGCCGCCTTCCGGCAGCACGATGACTTCGTCGAGTCCGAGCTCGGCGTGCCGGATCCGGTCCACTCGGGCCAGCAGCTGCGTGACCGCCACGGGAATGCCCGCCAGCGCGCGCCGGAGCTGGATCTGGCCCGCTTCGATCCGGCGGCCGAGACTGACTTCCTGCTGCGCCGTCAGGAGATGGACCTTGCCGATCTCCTTGAGGTACAGGCGAACAGGATCCTCGGCCGGGGCCGCGCTCGGGCGAAGGGCTTCGGCCGAGAGCGCCGGGGTTTCCTCGAGGACAACGCCCCCGGCCCTTTCCTCTTCCTCGAGCTCTACCCCGGAAGGCTCAGCCTCGATCGTAGGCAGAGAGGCCTTCCGGGCCTTGGCCTTTGGCTGAGTGGCAGGGGAGTCCTGATGGTTGGTCTCGCGAGCCTCGGAATTCGCTGTTTCCCTGAACGTCATGTCGGTAATTTCTCCTCACTGATTTAGACGCCTGCCGCCGCACTTCCGTTTCAATATTTGCCGCTCAGAAGTAAAACGTTCGCCTCGAGCCCAGCGTTCCGCAATCTCCCGTTTTAATTGCCTGACGGCGGGCAGGGCGGCCTTATTCAGGGGAGCGGCGGGAAAGGACTTGGGGCTAAGGCTGGCGCTCGAGGAGGAGGTCGAATCCCACACCGACCTCGTCCTTGACCGCCAGGAGGAGATATTGCGGAGGCTTGATACCGAAATCGCTCATCTTGAAGCGGCTCTCCCCGCGGACCCAGAGCCGCCCCTGCTTGAAGCGGATGCGTCCCGAGAAGCGCTTCACGCGCTCGACCCCGGCGATGGACAACCGGCCCTGGATCGTGAGCAGCGTATCGGGGTGCTCCGCGACGCCGGGAGGAAACGCGGGTGACTCGACCGTCTGGATCACGAAGTACATAGTCGGGTGGCGCTCGGCCGACAGCGCTTTCCACATGTCCTTGTCGCGCCCCTCGTTGCCCGTGCTGAGGCCCGCGACCTGGACCGTGAGGCGGCCGGTCACTCCGCGAGTGAGGTCGGCGGCGTCCGCTTCGAACTCACCTGCGACATCGCGGCAGTAGCCGCTGAAGTCGGCCGGCGGGAAGCTCGCGTCGAACGACACGATGCTCTGACCGGAGACGGGAACCCAGCGTGCGACCTCGGCGGCCGCAGGCCAGGGTCCCGAGGCCCAGGGTCCCAAGCCCCAAGGTCCAAAGCCGATGATCGCGAGCCAGGTGAGCGCGGTGGCCGCCAGGCGCATGGGCGTGGATAGCACGTCCGCGCGGCGCCGGTCAAACGGGGGCCAGTTTGCGGGACCGGGAATTTGATTGACACGGCCCAAGTAAGGGTCCTATCGTGAAAAACCTCCATATGGCCGCATGCTTGCGAGAAATCGACTGATGGCCGTCGCGCCGAGCGCCTCGTACAGCTTCACCGTCCGCCTGGCGATCCTGAACCGCACCGGGATGCTGGGGCGCGTCACGATGGTCATCGGCAAGGCCGGGGGCGACATCGGCGCGGTCGACCTGGTCGAGATGACGCGCGAGCGCGTGTTTCGCGACATCACCATCAAGGCGCGGGACGACGAGCACGCTCAGCGCATCATCGACAAGCTCCGCCGCTTGGGCGGCGTCAAGATCGCCAACATCTCGGATCGCACCTTCCTCATGCACTTAGGCGGCAAGATCGAGGTGCGCAGCAAGGTCCCGATCAGGACACGGGACGATCTCTCGATGGCCTACACGCCCGGCGTGGCCCGCGTCTGCTTGGCGATCAAGGAAGACCCCCAGCGGGCCTTCTCGCTGACGATCAAGCAGAATACGGTTGCCATCGTCACCGACGGCACCGCGGTGCTCGGCCTGGGCGACATCGGCCCCGAGGCGGCGATGCCCGTGATGGAAGGCAAGGCCATGCTCTTCAAGGAGTTCGCCGGCGTGGATGCCTTCCCCATCTGCCTCGACACCAAGGATCCGGAGAAGATTGTCGAGACGGTGAAGCTCATCGCTCCCGCATTCGGCGGCGTCAACCTCGAGGACATCTCGGCGCCGCGCTGCTTCGAGGTCGAGGCGAGACTGCGGAAGGAGCTCGACATCCCGGTCTTCCACGACGACCAGCACGGCACGGCCGTTGTCGTCATGGCGGCGCTCCTGAACGCGCTCAAGATCGTCCGCAAGGATCCGAGACGGCTCAAGGTCGTGGTCTGCGGCGTGGGCGCCGCCGGCACGGCCGTGATCAAGATGCTGCTGGCCCACGGGGTCAGGAACATCATCGGCGTGGACGAGCACGGGACGATCTATCGCGGGCGCACCGTCGGCATGGACTTCATGAAGTCGTGGGTCGGCGGGGCGACCAACCCGCAGCAGGTCAAGGGGAAGCTGGGCGACGCGACGCGCGGGGCCGATGTGTTCATCGGCCTGTCCGTGCCGGGGGCGCTCAGCCTCCGCGACCTCAGGCGCATGGCGCGCGACCGGATCGTTTTCGCCATGGCCAATCCGGTGCCAGAGATCCAGCCCGAGGAGGCCATGCGTCACGTCCGGGTCATGGCCACCGGACGCAGCGACTACCCGAACCAGATCAACAACGTGCTCTGCTTCCCCGGCTTCTTCCGCGGCCTGCTCGACATCCGGGCCCGGCTCGTCAACGACGAGATGAAGCTCGCGGCGGCCCATGCCATCGCCTCGTGCGTGGGCAAGCAGGAGCTCGGGCCGGAGTACATCATTCCGAGCGTGTTCAACAAGAAAGTCGCCCCGGCCGTCGCCGGCGAGGTGGCGCGCGCCGCCCACAAGACCGGCGTCGCTCGCCGCCGGGCGCGCGCCGATTCGCCCATCTGGTCCTGAGCGCCGTGGCGGCCGAGGCCGAGCCGCTCTGGTCCGTGGTTATTCCGGCCTACGATGAAGCGATTCGACTGCCCGCCTATCTGGCCGAGGTCGTGGCCTATTTCGACGGGCGGGACGAGCCCTACGAGGTCCTCGTCGTGGACGACGGCAGCCGCGATGAGACCGCGGCGCGCGTGCTCGAGGCGCAGGCGGCGCATCCGCCGGTGACGCTCCACCGACTGGGCGCGAACCACGGCAAGGGCTTCGCGGTCCGAGCGGGCATGCGCGCGGCGCGCGGCCTCCTCCGGCTCATGGCGGACGCCGACGGCGCCACTCCCATCGTCGAGGTGAACCGGCTCGAAGCGGCCATCCACGCGGGCGCCGACGTCGCCGTCGGCTCGCGTGCGCTCCGCGACCCGTCCGTGAGCCGTCAGGTGCGGCTCCACCGGCAGGTCTCCGGCGAGGTGTTCAACTTCCTCGTGAGACGGCTCGGCGTGCGGGGCATCAAGGACACGCAGTGCGGCTTCAAGCTCTTTCGCGGCGCCGTCGCGGACACCCTCTTCGGCGAGCTCAAGACGGACGGCTTCGGATTCGACGTGGAGCTGCTCCTGCTGGCTCGGCGGCACGGCTACCGGGTAACCGAGGTGGCGATCAACTGGGCCGACCAGCCGGGCTCGAAGGTCGGCGTGTGGAGAGACGGCCCGCGCATGCTGGCCCAGATCCTGGCCGCGCGACGTCGGGTTGGGCAGTCGGGGGTGGGGCAGTCGGGGGAGGAGCCGCGGTGACGTCGAGGCGCTCGCAGGTCATCCAGCCGTTTCTCGCCGTCGAGG
>WNFP01000239.1_pt1 | contig 40622 bp, 26 predicted proteins | sample 5400201 | NCBI WGS metagenome assembly WNFP01 (sample SAMN13153355, study PRJNA577476) | soil metagenome | isolation source: 115 cm saprolite under Madrone tree | place: USA:California | collected 2016-06-14 | reverse complement strand
CAGCTGATCTTTACCGGGCGCTACGAACTGGTGCATATGTCGCGCCAGGCCGATCCCACGTTTCCGCAAAACCTGGGCAACGTGGACTCGTTCACCATCGGATATCGCTGGTATCCCATCATGCTGAGCCGTGCCGGGCTCGCGTTTCACAACGAATACGCGCAAGCCAAGATGGGGAACCTGTCAGCCAGCGGCCAGGACCAGATCAATCGCAGCGTCATGGTCGGCTTCGATTTCGATTACTAACCTGACCTGGGGGTGATTTTTGTAACCGCCAGGTCAGGCGGGGTTTGAGTTTAGATTCAGAGTCGCGTCAATACGGTGAACTCATATGGGTGCTCGCTCCAAGCGGTTTTTCGCAAGTCTTGTGGTGTGGGTGACGATGGCGACGTGCTGTTGGGCGCAGGAAGCGCACGTCGGAAACCTGATCGGCCACGCGGCCGCCGGACAGAAGCGGTATCGTCGTTATTGCGTCGGCTGCCACGGTCCACTGGGTGACGGAAACGGGGATAACGCGCCGTGGATCGATCCCAAGCCGCGGGACTTCGTGGGTGCCACCTTCAAGTGCAGATCGACTCCGACCGGTACTCTCCCGACCGACCAGGATCTCGTCAACGCCATCACGCGCGGTTTCTACAATTCGAACATGCCGCACTGGGATGCTCTGATCGAACAAGATCGGGTGGACCTGGTGGCCTACATCAAAACGTTTTCGCCGCGCTGGCGAAATGAAAAGCCGGGTGATCCGATCCCAATTCCGCCAGAGCCCGCGGTGACGATCCAGAGCATCACGCACGGAGCGGAGTTGTTCCAGAAGATGGAGTGCTGGAAGTGTCACGGCCAACAGGGCAGGGGGGATGGCCCGTCGGCCGCCACCTTGACCGATAGCAAGGACCAGCCAATCCGCCCCTACGATTTCGCTTCCGGCACGGATGACTCCCGTTTTAAGTGCGGCCAGAGCAACCAGGACGTTTATCGGATTTTCATGACCGGCCTGGACGGCACACCCATGCCTTCGTTCGCGGACGTGATCCAACCGAACGATGCCTGGGATCTGGTCCACTTCCTGCGCACCTTGCAGGTGCACCGCAAGAGCAAGGAGAACGAAGTCCTGAAAGGAGCAGGCGGGAAGATCCCGGCTGCATTCGGCAAGGGGCCGTCCTCGGGTGGCAGCCACTAGGAGTCCCGCGTCGGAATCAGCGGGACGCGCGGGCCCGCCCCTGCCCGATCACTGCCCGCGCCCCTCGGCTCACCCCTTTTCGGTTTCCTCCCCCTCTCCCCCGAGCCACCCCCGGCCCCGGCGATGGCCAGGATGGCGGCTTCGAGGGCGTGCCAGAGCGCAGCAACCCCTCCAAAGTCCAGCGCCTGGCTTGTGGCTGGCAGCCGAATTGCTCGGTCCGCGCATCAGAGTTGCAGTAAGCTAGTCAGCGAGCATGCAGGCACTCCGGGTAGTCGTGATCGACGATGAGGCGAGCACCTGTGCCTTTCTGAAAGCCGTCTTCGTGGCCGAAGGGCACCAGTGTCAGACCTTTCTGCGTCCGGAAGCCGCCGAGCAGTACCTGTTAGCCGACGACGCCGATCTCGTCATGGTGGACGTGTATCTGGGCGCGGCCAACGGGATCGATGTGCTCCAGCGCGTGCGCGAACTTCGGCCCAGGGTATATCCGGTGATCATGACGGCCAACGTCAGCGTCGAGACCGCCGCCCGTGCACTCTCCGAAGGTGCGATCGATTATGTCAGCAAGCCGCTGACGGTCGAGCAGATTCGCGCGATCGCTGTCCGGGCGGAGGGATTCCGGCTCCAGCAGCGCGAGCCCGCGCCCACCCAGACCGAGAAAGACGAGCCCCAGGATTCGGCGATCATCGGACGCAGTCCGAAGATGCTGGAGGTCTACAAGGCCATCGGGCGCGTCGCCGGCAGCAACGTGAGCGTGCTGATCACAGGCGGCAGCGGGACCGGGAAGGAGCTGGTCGCGCGGGCGATTCATCAGCACTCCAAACGCAAGGACCAGCCCTTCACCCCGGTGAACTGCGGGTCGTTCACCGAGACGATTCTCGAGAGTGAACTTTTCGGGCACGAGCGAGGCGCCTTCACGGGCGCTGCCAATGCGCACCGCGGGCTGGTGGAGGCGACCGACGGCGGAACGCTGTTCCTGGACGAGATCTCCGAGACAACCCTGTCGTTCCAGGTGAAACTGCTGCGCGTCATCCAGGAGCAGCAGGTGCGAAGGGTGGGATCGAACAAGTACACGCCGGTTGACGTGCGCATCCTGGCCGCATCAAACCGCGATGTCGGGGAGTTGCTCAAGAAAAGCCAGTTTCGCGAGGACCTCTACTATCGTCTCGCGGTGGTGCGCATCGATTTGCCTTCGCTCGAAGAGCGGCGGGATGATATTCCGCTGCTGGTGCGGCATTTTCTGCGGCGCTTCAACGAGAAAAACGCATTGAGCGTCACGATTGATCCCGCAGCGGTGCGGCATCTGCAGCAGCGCCAATGGCCGGGCAACGTACGCGAACTCGAGAACACCGTAAACCGGCTCGCGATCTTTGCGCCCACCGGAGAGATCACGCTCGCCGATGTCGAAGCCGAGTCGCGACGAGTACCCGTGGCCGAGGACTCCTCCCCGGTCGCACCGGCCGCGCCCGACCGATTACTGGAACTCGAACGGCAACATATTCTGCAGATCCTGCAGCAAACTGGGGGCAACCGGTCCGAGGCAGCGCGCCGGCTGGGGATTGAGAGAAAGACGCTGTACCGGAAGGCCCTGCGTCTGGGAATCGATCTGCAGTCGACGGGCGAAAAATGAAACCGTCCCTGGTTCGCCGAGGCTGGGCGCAGACCGGTGGTCTGGCAATACTGCTTTTTCTGGTGGTCGCGCTACTGTCGGCCTTGATTCCCACCCTGCGCGACTGGCAGTTGCGCTTCACCGATACCTTCTTCCGATTGGCCCCTGCTCCCAGGCAGCGCTCTCAGGTTGTACTGGTGACCATTGACGACGAGAGCCTGCACCGATACGGACGGTGGCCGTGGTCGCGAACCCTTCTCGCCAAGCTCACCAACAATCTCAATCAAGCGGGAGCCGGAGCCATCGGGCTCGACATTCTGCTCTCCGAACCGCAGTCGCCGGAAGCCGACCAGGCGCTGGCCGACGCGCTGCGGGGAGGGCACAGCGTGATCGTGGACAAGATTGCGGCGTTTCCCGAAGGGCCCAGATGGGGTGAGCCTCTCCCTCCGCTGGCGCAAGCCGCGGTGGCGGTCGGTCACGCGCAGGCCCCGCTCGATGTGGACAGCGTTTGCCGGCGATATCCGCCGCGTGAATTGACCCTGGATGGTTCCCGCTGGGCGTTTGCCGTGGAACTGGCGCGTCAGATGAACCCGACCCGCACGGCAGCGTTTCTGGCGTCGTACGGAGTGCCGTGGGCGGACGACAGCGCGGCAGTGACCCGTGCGAAGCCCCTGCTGGTCCCGGTTCCATACCGAGTCGGCGGGTTTGACACCATCCCGGCCTATCAAGCCCTGGATGGGATAGATCCCGCCCGGGTGCGCGGAAGGCCGGTTTTGGTGGGATTCGGCTCGACCGAGATTGGGGATCGTCTGAACACGCCGCTGCATCCCGAGTTCCCGACGCCCGGAGTAGAGGTAAACGCGCAGATTCTCGACGGCATCCTGACCGGACGCGTCTTGCGGGAATTGTCCTGGTGGTCCGGGGCGCTGGTGTTGCTGGGGACCTGTGGGGTGGCGGTCGCAGTGTTCCGCAAGTGGCGCGGTTTTGCCGCGCTGGGAGCCCTGGCGATCACCGGAGCGAGTGTGTACGGAATCGCCCTCGCGGTTTTCACCTGGGGATCGCGCATCCTGCCCGCCGGCTCCATGATGCTGGCAGTTCTGGTCGCTCCCCTGCTTGTGTCCACGGCTGACTTCGTGCGCGTGGAGCGCAGCGTGACGCAACAGCTTTTGGGGCTACGCTCGTGGCTGGCGCTGCGCGGCAAGGACGGGGCAACCCGGGAGAAAACGGATCTCTCCTGGCGCCTGGAGTTGCTGCAGCAACTCCAGACCGAGTTGGGATCCTTGTATGAGTTGCACAAAACCCTGCTCGAGTCGACGCAGGATCTGGTCGCCATCTTCGATGAGCATGGAAATCTTCTTCTGCGAAACCGGGAGTTTGACTCCGTCTGCCAGCTGCAGCCCGAGGCCCAGCTTTCCCTGGAGCAGGTGCGTTCGCGCTGGGCGGTGAGCGATCAAGTTCCGTTGGTCCTGACCGGGTCGATCGAGGAGGGAGAAGTCTCGCTCGCCGACGAGCTGTACGCGGCCCGCATTGCGCCCTTACCACCCACCAGGCTGTCTCCCGGGGGAGGGACGATCGTGACCCTCACGAGCCTGCGAACCCGGGTGGAGCGCGACCGGGCGCGCGCCGAGGCGCTGGGATTCATCACGCACGAATTGCGCACCCCCCTGGCGTCGATTCAAGGATTTGCGGAGCTCATGATGCGGTATCCGGATTCTCCGGCCTGTGTGGGAGCGCCCGAGACGATCTTCCGGGAGTCCAAGCGGCTGCTGGCGCTCATCAGCAGCTACCTGGATGTCTTGCGGCTGGACGCGGGTTCGAAGCCGGTTACGGTTTCCCTGATGGAAGTGGAAGGCATCGTGCGGCAGGTATTTGACATTCTGCGGCCTCTGGCGGATGCCGCCGGCATGCAGCTGGTATTCGAGGAGCAGGAACCGGTCATTCTGACCGGTGACGCACCCCTGATCAGCGGGGCGGTACTGAACCTGGTGAGCAATGCCATCAAGTACGGGGAGCCCGGATCCCCCATCCAGGTGCGTTGTTTTCGGGATGACGAAGAAGTTATTATCAGCGTGCATAATCTGGGGAAGCCGATCGCCAAGCAAGAGATCGCGAGGCTATTCGATGCCTACTACCGCGCATCGAACGTAGAGAAGAGCAAGACCGGTTGGGGCCTGGGCTTGGCGTTCGTGAAGCGCATCGCCGAGAAGCACGGGGGTTCAGTGCGGGCGGAAAGCCAGCCATCCGGGGTGGTGTTCGAGATCCACCTGCCCGCTAATATCGAGCCTGCGGTGGCGACGAAGGAGACATCATGACCGCCATACGGCACATGTTCCTGGGGATGATGGCGTTATTCGTGCTTGCGGGCGCGAGCGGGCAGAACGTGGAACCGACCGCCTTGCCGGTTGGTTCCGCGACGGTTGCCGAGTGGAAGGGCGAGGTTGCACTCCACTCCGCACAGGGCGACGCGATGAGCGCGCAGCGCGGGACAGTTCTGGCGGCGGAAAGCAAGATCGATACCACCAAGGGGAGCGTCCTGTTAGATCTGCAAGATGGCTCCCAAGTGCTGGTCAAGCCCAATAGCCACGTCGTGATCAAGGCCCCCAATCAGGACCAGGGTTACTGGCTGGAGCTGTTGCTGGGCAAGATCAACGCCAAGGTTCAGAAACGCTTGGGGAATTCACCTTCCTTCCGCATGGGCACGCCTACGGCGGTGATCACGGTCCGGGGGACGCAGTTCTCGGTGGAAGTCAACAAGAAGCAAAAGACCTCGGTCTCGGTCTACGAGGGCCTGGTCGAAGTCTCCGGAATGCGCCTGGGCGTGATGGGGCCTCCGGTGTTGCTGAAGCCAGGCTTTGCGACCGGCGTCGATCAGAATCGCGATCCGGAGCAACCGCACGGAATCGAAAATCGCGACATGAACGAAAATCGCCAGAATCCGGGATTCGGCGGGCCAGGCGGACACGACGACGACGAGCACCGGAAGCCGGGAAGCCAGCCACCGACCAACAATCAGGGATCGCCCGAACACGATCACAAAGACGACTAGGCACTGGCAAAGAAGTTGCAATCAGTTTTGTTTTTTGAACGCGAAGTCCACTCCATCTTCCTCGCGCGATCCATCGCGCCGTTTCCACGCTGCGACCAGTTGCAACACTGTGGCCCGCCCGGTCCCAGCTTGGGTCCTATCGACACACGGGTTTTTGCAAAATGCCTCGCGTCAACGTTGGTTTTCCAAATGAAAAGAACATAAAGATGACCCCCGTTCCCTGGCATCTCAAGTGCTTCTCCACTTGAGACGCACAGGGTGGGTTTGCTTGGAGCATAGGGATTCAAAAGCGAGAGCGTTTCTCGCAGCGTGGGTTCTTGTCTGGCTGCTCTGCGGAATCGCGCCGCCCGGATTCGGGCAAGCGCGCAGCCAGACCGTCTCGCGCAGCCCTCACGGCAACCTTGGTATTCCCTGCCAGAACTGCCACACGTCGGTGGGATGGAAACCGATCCGGGGGAATCCGGAATTCGATCATGACAAGACGAGCTTTCCCCTGCGCGGCCTGCATCAGGGAGTGAGCTGCACGCAGTGCCATGCCAAGCCCGTGTTCTCAAACACCGGTACGCATTGCGCGGATTGCCACGCCGACATTCATCGTCGCCAGATGGGCGCCAGTTGCGAGCGATGTCACACCGTGAAGGGATGGAACCTCATCCTGCAGACGGTGCGCGAGCACGACAACCGCTTCCCGCTTGTGGGCGGCCACGCCGGACTGGATTGCGCGGACTGCCACAAGAGCGAAGCCGTCGGACAGTTTCAGGGGCTGTCGATCCAGTGCTACTCCTGTCATCAGCGTGCTTTCGCGCAGACGAACGCGCCGAATCACGTGGCCAGCGGGTTTTCGACGCAGTGCGAACAATGTCACACCATCAATACCTGGCTGGGAGGCAGGTTTGACCACTTGAAGTACACCGGTTTCGCGTTGACAGGAATGCACGCGACGCTGGACTGCGTGGCCTGTCACGTCGGGGGAAGATACAAAGGAACGCCGGCGGCCTGCGTCGGCTGCCACCTGGCGGATTTCCAAAAAGCGAATAACCCCAACCACATTGCGCTCGGGCTTCCGCAGACTTGCCAGGAATGCCACACGACCTCAGCCTGGCAACCCGCCGCCTTCAACCACAACGCCGTGGGATTCCCCCTCACCGGCGGGCACGCCAACCTGCATTGCGACCAATGCCACGCCAATGGCAACTTCAGTCTGGCGAGCACGGCCTGTGTCTCTTGTCACCTGAAAGATTTTCAGGCGACCAACAATCCGAATCACGTGGCGGCGGGATTTCCGCAACAGTGCGAGGTCTGTCACAACACCGCGACCTGGACAACGGCAAAGTTCGATCACTCCACGACCGGATGGCCGCTGACGGGCGCTCATGCCTCGCTGCCGTGCAGCCAGTGCCACGCCGGAAACTACCGCCTGACCAACACGGCCTGTGTCGCTTGTCACCTGAAAGATTTTCAGGGAACGACCAACCCGAACCACCTATCGGCTGGATTCCCGCAGCAGTGCGACGTCTGCCACAGCACGACGGCATGGAACCCGGCGACCTTCAACCACAGCAACACTTCGTTCCCGCTGACCGGCGCGCACACCGCGGTTGCGTGCGCGACCTGCCATGTGAACAACAACTACACGACCTTGCCAAGCGATTGTTACGGCTGTCACAAGGCAGACTACACCGCGACCACCAACCCGAATCACCTGGCGACCGGGTTCCCAACCACGTGTGCTACGTGCCACACCACCAGCACTTGGCTGAACGCAACTTTCAACCACACCTGGTTCAACGTGAACCATGGCGGCGCCAACGGTATCTGTGCCACCTGTCACACCAATCCAAATGACTACAGCGTGTTCCAATGCACGAACTGCCATGCAAAATCGAACACCGATTCGCAACATCGGGGTGTGGGCGGCTACGTCTACAACAGCGTGAATTGCTACAACTGCCACAAAAACTAGAGCTGCGGCGGGCAGGTATATTTGCCGGGAAAACAGTCCAGCGTGGAGTTGCGGTGAGGGTACTTGCAAAGCTCGTTGTGTTAGGGTCGCTGGCGGTCAGCGTGAGCGCGCAAAGCGCGTTTCCGATGGCCCAGCTTAAGAATCTGGTTGCGGTGAAGGAGAAGGGCGGGGTGAGGGTCGAAGTCGATCTCACCTCGCCCGTCACCCCGCGAGTCACGCTGGCATCCGGTCCCAACCGGCTGGTCCTCGAATTTCCCAATACAGCACCGAATGCAAAACAAACGCCGCTCCGGATAAACAAACACGGCGTGACCTCGGTGCACGTGGAGGCCGACCTCAGTGTCAGTCCGATGGTGACCAGGGTCATCGTCACCTTGGACCGACCTCTGCCCTACACGCTTGCGACCGAAGGAAGCAGGACCATCCTGAGGATTTCGCGAGCCCTGGACGCGCGTTCCGGAAAGAGAACGGGTGAGCCGGTGGCCGCCGCCTCGGCTCCGATTCTGGGTCGGGGTCGCCGCAAGGCCGACCCGCCGCTATCAGACGCGGCAAACACAATCGCCTCCACGCCGGTTGTCCCACCGCCAGCGCTTCCCTCCATTTCGTTTCCGGATCAGCAATCCAATGCGGCGGCAGGCCGTGCCGTCGCGAGTTCCGAGGCGGCCGCGGCCAAGCAGGCGGCTGAAGTTCAGACTCCGCTTCCCCGCCCACCGGCAACCGGGACCGAAGTTCAGACCGAAGTTCAGACCATGACCTCCGCGGACAGGAGTGCGCAGGATCAGGCGGCGCCCTTGCAGGCAAATCCGGACGTGCGCATGGCTTTCCGGGTGAAGTACGTCGCCGAAGGCGTGGCCTATCTGGATGGTGGCCGCAATGACGGGCTCGCCGAAGGCATGAAGCTGGTGGTCAAAGAGATTGACCCCTCGACCAGACCGACTGCCGGCAAGAGCGAAGACGTGCAACCCGTCGCGGATCTGGAAGTGGCCTCGGCCGCATTGTCTTCCGCCGTCGGCGAGATTCACAACCCCACCCGTCCCGTGAAGGTGGGCGATTGGGCCTACCTGTCGTCAGAAGAGACCCAGTCCCTGATTGCGCAGCGTTCCTTGAGTGCAACCCGGAAATACCCCGTGGTCATCGCTTTCAGCCAGGGTGACACGCTGGATGACGAAGCGCGGGTGGAGGTCCCCAGGCCGCCACTGCCGGAGATCAATCGCGCGCGCGGCAGCATCGGGTTTGACTACTCCGGTGTGGCCAGCCACGGCACCGGCGGAGGCTTGAGTTCGAACGCGGGCATGATGATTCGGACCGACATCACGCGTATCAACGGCACCTACTGGAACCTGACCGGCTTCTGGCGCGGCCGGCTGAACCAGCGGTCCTATAGCGGGCGACAGACGTTGCAGGATCTGATCAATCGCACCTACACCATCGGCCTCACCTACGACAACCCACATTCCAATTGGGTGGCTGGCTTTGGCCGCCTCTACCTGCCCTGGGCGACAAGCCTCGATTCGATTGACGGAGGCTATTTCGGGCGAAGACTTTCGCAAGGCATCACGACGGGAATCTTTGCGGGCACGTCGCCCGATCCGACCTCTTGGAGCTACAACCCTGATCTTCGGATCGGGGGAGCTTTTGTGAATTTTGAGGGTGGGAGCTTCGACGATTTGCGCTACACCAGCACCTCGGGAATGGGCGTGAGCCTGTTGAAGTGGCAAATCAACCGGCCCTTCGTCTTCTTCGAAAATGGAATTTTCTACAAACGGTACCTGTCGATTTACCATGCGCTGCAGGCCGACAGCCCGAGCGGAAACGCCGCGGTGGCCGCGCCCGGTCCCGGGGTCAGCCGAAGTTTTTTCACGTTACGCTTGCAGCCGGCGTCGCGACTTGAATTCGATATCAACCACACCTACTTCCGTGATATTCCAACCTACAATCTGCAACTGATCGGAACAGGGTTGCTGGACAAATATCTCTTTCAGGGTTTCAGCGGAGGCGTGCGGGTGCAGGTGTTAAGAGACCTTTCGGTTTACACCACGCTCGGCCGCAGCAGCCGATCAGGCGACGCAAAGGCTTCCTGGAACCAGTTGTACGGCGTCACATTGGCGCGAGTGCCATGGATCGGCGTTCGTGGCGACCTGCACTACACGAAATTCAGCAGTTCGTTCGGAAACGGTTCGTACGCGTCGATCTCGTTCTCGCGCAATTTTCGTGACGCCATGCGGTGGGAATTGCTGGGCGGTCGGCAATCGTTCGTCTCTCCGACCACAAACGACACTTCCCATTTCGTGACCGGGAATCTTGAAGCGGGTGTCGGACAGCATTACTTTGTGCAGACCGGCTACACCTGGAACCGGGGAGTCGGACAGAACTACGATCAATGGATGTTTACTTTCGGCTACCGCTTCGACTCGCGCTCGAACCGGCGCTGAGCTCGCAATGAATGAAGAAACGAAGCCGCGTCCTGGCCCAGCCATGACGGCAAGAATCTGGAATACCAGGGCGATTTTCAGACCTCGGGTGACACCTGTTTACGAACGGCGCAAGGCCTGAATTCTCGGGAGCGCCGAAAACCCCCTCAACCTGTCAGCACATGCGCCGCATCCAGAAGCTCGACGGCCAAACTCGCTCTCCGTCCGGGCTTGGAACAAAACGGCGGGTCGCCTTCGGCAGGTTCCGGTAGCTGCCCTTCCAGCGTGGAAACATCTTCTCAAGTGCATCGGAATGGAAGGCTTGCATGCCGCTGCTGCCCCACAGCACCTCGAAGCACGGATTGAAACTCAGGAACGCCCGCAGCAGATACTGCTCGGACCAGAATGACAGGTTGTCAACGACCAACTCTCGCGGATAATCGAAGGGGACAAAAATGTCGTGAGCATGGACCAGCACTCCTGGCCGCAGCCGGGGAATGACCTCGAGATATTCGTAAACCACGTCACTGCCTACGCCGACCACGTGGCTTGAGTCGAGGAATAGAATGTCCCCTTCCTTCAGGGACAAAAACCGTTTCAAATCAACCTCTTGCACCGGCCGCGGAATGAACTCGGTGCTGCCGTCCAGAAAAGGACCTGTCGAAGGGTCTAGCCCCGGATCGATGGTCGTCAGCTCGCCCTTGATTCCGTCCTGTTCGAGATTAGCGCGCAGGGCTTCGGTCAGAAGACGCGTGCTGAAACCGCCGCCCACTTCAATGATGCGAGCAGGCTTGAAATGACGGACAAAGCAGTAGGCCATCTCCGCGTCCACGGTTTCAAAGAAACCGTTGTTGTAGTGATAGCGGGGCCTTGCGGTTGGTTGGTCAGGGAAAGTCCACTCCTGGCTATATTCGGCGGCCATCTGGTTCAGCAACTGCAACTGGCTGGACAAGCGCAGGTCCAACGATGAATTGAGACTCTTGGCGGGCCAGCGTTGACGCTCTAACTCCGACAGGTCGGGCACCGGCCAGTAAAAATGATTGGGACCAACCGAGAGGCCCAACCGTTGCAGCTGCTTGAATGCAAACACCATGGCGGAGAAGCAAGAGTCGCTCGTGCGGACTTTTCGAAACAATCGCTGCACCAGCGGTTCGCCGTTCCGGTGGATCGCCGGCGCGGTTTGAGTTCTTGCTGGCTGCGGAGGGCGAACGGAGGCTTCGAGACCAAGCCTTTGCAGCTGGGAAGAGTCGGTCTGTGGAGGTTCGAACATCATGTCTCCGGCAGCGGTGGCGATACGATGCGAGCAAGCAGATAAGGTTTGTTAACAGTCGGTTAAAAATTCACACCCCGGCGTCGAGCCCGACCGTTGCCCGCCGGTGTTTCTCCCCGACCTGCCCGCATCCCGGTAGCAGAATGGCTATCTGCGCATACAACGTTAACCCTACGTGAACTCGAGTCGGCCTAGAATACCGAAAATCGCGTATCCCAAATCTGTTTCCATCGGGGCACAGACCATTTGGTCACTGGGTTGAGCCCGGATGCTGAGCCCTTATCGGGTCTACTGGGTTTCGGTTGAAACCGGTTGTCTGCGAAACGGTTCCCTTGAACAAGTCGAGCGCGCTCCCGCCTGGCCGGACCAGTGCCGAGCCACCGCCCGAGCCACCCGGGACGCAACCGTCCGGTGTCTCCGCCCCAACCTGAACCTGTCCTGCGCGAAGGCTCGACACGCGTTCGACAAATGGCACCTACCCGTGCGATCAGCAGCTGGCGTTTCGCCCCAGGCCGTAACGCAAGATTGGGCTTCGAGTCACTCCGCTGGTTTGCGCGGCTGCGCCCGGCAGGCCGAGATCGCGGAACGCACTCGCGCCAAACCGAGGCCTCGCCTCATGACTCGCCGACGCCCGATTGCGAGCATTTTGGCCGGGGTCTTTTCATGGAGGGAGGGGGATTGGCACCGAAGATTCTGATGCGCGATCGGGAATTGACATTTTGCGCTCACGCTTTTTAAAATATTTCCGGCCCCGCACTGTTCAAGTGCGGCTCGGCGCAACAGGGCACATCGACTGTTACAGCGAATTTTCTATGATCAAAGTAGAGGCGCTTACCAAGAAGTACGCGCGCACCATTGCCGTTGATCAGATCTCGTTTGCGGTGGCGAAGGGCCAGATTGTAGGCTTCCTGGGTCCGAACGGCGCCGGTAAAACGACGACCATGCGCATGCTGACGTGTTTTCTTCCGCCTTCTGCGGGGACCGCCACCGTGGCTGGCTTTGATGTCCTCGAACAGCCGATGGAGGTCAAGCAGCGAATCGGCTATCTGCCGGAAACGCCGCCGATTTATCCGGAGATGGAAACGGCAGAATACCTGAAATTCGTGGGCCAGCTGAAAGGGCTGTCCGGGGCCGACCTCCAGAAGCGAGTCGACTATGCATGCGATCGCTGTGCCGTGGCCGACGTCAGGAAGAAACTTCTCGGCAAGCTGTCGAAGGGCTATCGGCAACGGGTCGGACTTGCGCAGGCGATCATTCACAATCCCGCCGTGCTGATTCTCGATGAACCCACCGCAGGCCTCGATCCCAAGCAAATCAATGAAACCCGGGACCTGATCAAGGGCCTTGCCGGTGACCATACGATCATTCTCAGCACGCATATCCTCCCGGAAGTTGAGCAGACCTGCGAGCAGGTCATCATCATCAACCAGGGCAGGCTGGTGGCAACCGACTCGGTGCGTAACCTGCAAGCGCGGGCTCGCGGCGCCGAATCCGTTCTGGTCGACGTTGCCGGCCGCAACCGGAATCTGGAAGCCGGGATCGTGCAGCAGAAGCTTGAACAAGTCGCGGGCGTCAGCCGCGTGTTGAGCAGGGGGCAGGATAACGGGCACGCCGTCTTCGAAGTGGAGAGTCAAAAAGGACGCTTCCTTCGGGGTGACCTGGCGCGGACTGTGGTGGAATGCGGCTGGGACTTGAATGAGCTTCGGCCGATTGCCATGAGCCTGGAAGAAATCTTCCTTCAGTTGACCGGGAGCGAAGATTCGGTGGGAGCCGAGCCAGCCGGGGGGAAAGGGGAACAGCCATGAGAAATGCCTGGATCATCTGCCGGAAAGAACTGGGAAGCTACTTCGCTTCGCCGGTCGCGTACCTTTTGCTGACCATGTTCGGTCTGATTTTTGGTTTCTTCTTCTGGAACGCGCTCGGCTTCTTCGTGATCGAGGGCATGCAGATGCAGATGCGCGGGCAATCGTTCCCCATGAACCTGAACGAACAGATCATCCGTCCCTTGCTGTCAAACGCGAGCGTGGTAGGACTGTTCTTTATCCCGATGATTACGATGCGCCTGTTCGCAGAAGAGAAGCGTACCGGTACCATCGAATTGCTGGCCACGTCGCCCATTGGCGACCTGGAAATCATCGTCGGGAAGTGGCTGGCGGCCATGGTGCTCTATTCCTGCCTGCTTCTGTTCACCGCCCTGAACTTTGGCTTTCTTTTCAAATACGGGAATCCGGACTGGAAACCCCTGGCAGTCGGATATCTGGGCTTGCTGCTGCAGGCAGGCGCGTTGCTGGCCATCGGGACCTTCATTTCTACCCTGACCAGAAATCAGATCATCGCCGGTGCCGCGACGTTCGGCGTTTGCCTGTTGCTGTGGGTGTTCGAGTGGGCGAGTGGATATGAAACGACAACCTGGGCGCGAGTGCTCGCCTACATGTCGGTATTCACGCACTTCGAATCGTTTGGCAGGGGCGTCCTCGATTCCAAAGACGCAGTTTTCTATCTCACCGTGATTTTCCTGGGACTATTTTTCACAGCACGTTCCATGGAATCCCTGCGCTGGAGGTCATAGATGGCAAGCCAGTGGCTCAAGGCGAGACAAACGAAATATGCAGCCTACGCGACGACCTACACTCTGCTCGTGATCGCCGTGGTGGTCGTTGCCAACATGCTCGCCGACCGCTACCACAAGTCGTACGACGCCACCTCGAACAAGCGTTACAGCCTTTCCGACCAGACCGCTAAGATCGTGAAAGGTCTGAAGCAGGACGCGACCATCAGCTACTTCGATCAGAGTACGCGTTTCCGTGAAGGCCGGGATCTGCTCGATCAGTACGCCAACCTCTCTCGCAAGCTGCGGGTGGAATATGTCGACCCGGATAAGAATCCCCAACGGGCACGGGAGGCGGGGATCAGGAGCTTCGGGACCGCCGTCGTCCAGATCGGCGTGAAAAGGGAAGAAGCCAAGAGCATGACCGAGGAGGGTATCACCGGCGCTTTCATCCGCGACCTGAAGAGCAACACCAGGACGGTGTGTTTTGTGACCGGCAGCGGGGAACGCCAGGTCGACGACCGCGACCGCGAGGGACTTTCCGGCTTCAAGGACCTTCTGGCCAAGGACAATTACGCAAGCAAGACCATCAACCTGCTCGAGAAAGCGGAAGTCCCGGGCGACTGCACCACTGTGGTGGTCGCTGGGCCAACCCGAAACTATGAGCAACCGGAAGTGGACGCCGTCAAGAAATATGTCGAGGATGGCGGTCGCGCCTTGCTCATGCTGGACCCTCCCCTTAAACTCGGTCGCTCGCAAATCGCCGACAACGACGGGCTCGCGAATTTGCTCCAGACCTGGGGCGTAAGCTTGCGCAAGGATCTGATTCTGGATCTGAATCCCGTTGGGCAACTCGCCGGTCTCGGCCCGCAAGTGGCTCTGGTGACCAGCTACAGTTCCCAACCCATCGTGAACGAGATGAAGGGAACGGCCACCGGTTTTCCACTGGCCCGCTCGATGGAAATCAAGAATGCTGACAAAACCAGCGTGCAGAAGCTCTTTGATTCCTCCAGCAGCAGTCTCGCGACAGACAATCTGAGCTCCGCTTCGGTCGACGTGAACGATCCCAAGAACAAGCAGGGGCCGTTGACCATCGCGGCCGCCGGCACCTACAACCCGGGCAAGGGAAACTCGCAGGGACGTTTCGTGGTCGTCGGCAGTTCGTCGTGGGCCGCCAACCGGTTCATCAATTTCAATGGCAACAATGACCTGGCCTTGAACGCCCTCAACTGGTTGGCCTCCGACGAAGACCTGATCTCCATTCGTCCGAAGCAGCCCGAGGACCGCCACCTGACCATGACCCACGCTCAGCTGAACCTTGTGCGCCTCAGCAGCCAATTCATACTGCCGCTGGTCGTTGTAGGGGCGGGGGTGGGCGTGTGGTGGAAGAGGAGGTAGGAACCCCTCGACTCGTCTCGATCATGTCTTGAGAAGCATTATGAAAATCCGTGGTCTGATGGTTGCGGCTGTCGTCTTTTTCATTCTGGCTGGAATTCTTTACTGGTCGGAACATCACAAACCGGCCGAAGATGCCACCAAGGTGTCGGCCGCTACGCCAGCCATCCTGAAGCTCGATGCATCGGCCATCACCAGGCTGGATCTTGAAAAGAAGGACGCCAAGCCGCTGGTTCTTACCAAAGCCGACTCGGGAGAGTGGAAAATCACTGGACCACGGCCGTTCGGCGCCGACCAGACGGCAGTCTCGGGCCTACTCTCTGCTCTGTCCTCCTTGAACTCGGAGCGCATGGTCGAAGACAAAGCCATTGACCTGAAACAGTATGGTCTGGACCAGCCGGCCTTGCGACTTGCCATCTCGAAAAAAGACAACCAGACGCAAAAGCTTCTCATCGGCGACGACACGCCGACCGGCGGGGCCGCCTACGCCATGCTCGCCGGCGATCCTCGCGTGTTCACCATGCCCACCTATGCAAAAACCAGCGTGGATAAGAGTCTGGACGATCTGCGCGACAAGCGGCTGCTCACCGTGAACCCCGACAAGATCAGGCGCATTGAGCTCATCAGAAGGAATCAAACGATTGAATTTGGCCGCAATAAAGAGGAATGGCAGATCCTGAAGCCCAAACCGCTCCGTGCCGACAGCTTTCAGGTAGGCGAACTGGCTCGGAAATTGACCGACGCCAGGATGGACCTCAGCAGCTCCGACACCAAGGATGCTGCTTCGGCCTTTGCGCACGCCACGCCACTGGCGACCGCGAGAGTCACGGATGAGTCAGGCACCCAGGAACTTCAGGTGCGCAACAGCCGGGCTGGCAAGACCGAAGACACCTACTACGCAAAGTCGAGCGCCGTTGACGGGACCTACAAAATCAATTCTGACCTTGGCCAGGCCCTCGACAAAGGCGTGGACGAGTTCGGCAACAAGAAGCTGTTCGATTTCGGTTTCGGCGATCCTAACCGGGTCGAGCTGCATATCGGCTCGAAAGCCTATGCACTCGCCCGGAGCGGTGAAGACTGGTGGCAAGACGGAAAGAAGATGGATGCAGGAACCGTGCAAGCGCTGATTTCGAAGCTGCGCGACCTAACCGTGGACAAGTTTCTAGACTCCGGTTTTGCCAATCCGACCATCGATGTCACGGTGACGTCCAGTGACGGCAAGCGCGTGGAGAGGGTCCGGATGGCGAAGTCCAACCACGCCTACGTGGCCAAGCGCGAGAATGATCCGGCTCTCTACCAGCTGAGTGCCCGAAACGTTGACGATCTCCAGAAAGGAGCCGCCGAGGTCAAACCCGCAGCCGCTCCGAGCAAGTAGACGGGTGCGCTTGTCGACTGCGCGACCCCTCCGGCAGGCCTCGGGGACTGGCCGCTCGCCCGCCGTGAGGCCCTGGACCTGCTCGACCTTGGATTCGTTGTGACGAACCCTTCCGGGCGCGTGCTGATGGCCAAACCCGTCCGCCATGCCAGTCCGCCGCTGGTTGCCACACCGGACCTGCGGCTGCTCGCTCGGCCGATCCCATTTCCCCTCTCGACCCTCTACGTTGCCTTCAACACAATCAGGCTGGCATCATCCTGAAAATGTTCGCCGCTATGCTGCGCTGCGGCGCGGATCAACAAGCCCATCAGGTTCTCCGCGCTGGAACGGGGATTTTCCCGCGCGATACGGATCAGGTTGTGTTCCCCGAACGATTCCTCCTGCGCGTTGCAGGCCTCCACCAACCCGTCGGTGAAAAGCAGCAATCGGTCACCGCTTCTCAGCTGCAGTTCGCTTTGTTCGTAGCGCCAGTGCGGGAACTGTCCCAAGACCGCTCCGGCCGCCTTGAGCTCCGTGCACGTGCCGTCTGCCCCGATCAACAGGGGCGGGTTATGCCCGGCGTTGCAATAGGTCAGCCGATTGTCCACGCTGTCCAGCACAGCGTAAAAAAATGAAATGAACTTTCCCACTGGCGTTAGATCACACAGGATGCGGTTCAGCCGGTGACACAGTTGAGGGGGCGCCAGCCTCTGCCCGATCAGCGGCGTGAGCGCCGCCTGCAAGCTGGACATCAGTAGGGCTGCCGGCAAGCCCTTGCCCGCTACATCCGCAATGCAAAGCACCGTGTGTCGCTCGCTGATACGCACGACGCTGTAGTAGTCGCCGCCCACGAACCGCAAAGGCTGCGTCATGGCGGCCACCTCATAGCCCGCCACTGCCGGCAACTTCCTGGGCAACAGGCTATCCTGAATCTCGCGGGCCTCCTGCAGTTCTTGGTCGCGCTGCCGTTGCGCCCGCCGCTGCCCCCGTGCCCACGACAGCTGGTTTTGCAGTTTTTGCAGAAGGTCCTGATTCTCCCAGGGCTTCTGGATAAAGTCTGAAGCGCCACGCCGCATAGCCTCGACCGCCAGCTCTACACTACTCCACGCCGTCATCACCACCACCGGAAGCAGGCGATCCATGGATCGAATCTGTGACACCAGTTCCAGCCCCTCTCCGCCCGCGATGATATCTCGAGTGTAGTTGAGGTCCATCAAGACAGCATCGAATTGTCTCGACTCCACGGCCCGCAACACGCGGGCGGGATGCGTGACTGCTTCCGTCGAGAAACCGCAGCTGCTTAGCAGCATCTGCAGGGCGTCCAGAATGTGCTTCTGATCGTCGGCAATCAGCACGCGGCCCGTCTCGGATGTCGTCACGGGATGCGTTTCCGGCATTGCTACGGCGTCCATGCGGGAATGAATTGCACACCGCGGGCCAAACTTCCACTCCGTACAGGTTGCTCATTTCAAAGCGCACATGGAAGCAAAGTCATGCGTCGAAAGGCTACGGCCTGTGCGCTCCTGGAATCAGCTGTCCGGAAACGGACAAAGGGGAATCGGGACCCCTCTTGCCTGGCGGATCAGCCAGCTTTCCGCGCTGCCTTCGAGGATGGGTTGCCGACGATGCCTCTGGAACCTGCAGATCCGGTCGCTCGAGTGAGCACACCTGTTTTGCCCACTGACTTCAGGGAGACTGACAGAGAACGCAGGTGGAAACGCGCGGCCCTCATCTTGCGGGGCGAAGACCTAACCCGGCCTCTACCGCGGGTCGTTCATTCCTCGCGCATGAGTATCAAAGGATCAACCGAGAGCGCGCGTCGCGCTGGAATCCAGGTAGCCAGTAGCCCCAGCAACAACATCGCTAGAACAGCGCCCGCCAACACCAGCGGATCGCGGGGAGTTGCCTGGTACACGATGAAACCCAGCACCCGGCTCGCCAGAACTCCCAGGAGCAAGCCTGCCGCCGAACCAACCGCCAGCAATTTGACTGGCCGTCCCAGCGCTGCCTGTAACACTTCCTTTCGCTGCCCGCCCAGGGCGATACGAATGCCCAGCTCCCGCAGCCGCTTGGTGACCGAGTACGCAGCCATTCCAAAGATGCCAGTGATCGACAGTATCGCGCCCATCATGCCCAGCACACCGAGCGACATCGTCGCCACGCGCGCAGGAAACAGAACTACGTCCAGCCGGCCGTTCCACGTTGCAGTGTCAACCGGCAGCCCGGCATCGAGCTCGCGCAATTGACTTCTCATGGCCGCGGCAAGTTCTTGCGGATCGCGGCTCGAGCGCACCACCAGATGGGACTGACTCGCGGGCGATTGCAGGAACGGGAGAAACATCGCCGGCTCTTGATTTTCGGTGAGGTTCATGTATTTCCCGTCTTCGGCAACGCCCACCACCTGGACGCGCGTTCCATCCTGCATCTTGTAGTATCGGCCGACGGCGTTGGTGACCGAGCCGAGCATCTTGCCGGCGAACTCCCGATTCACCACGGCGACGGCAGGCGTGTTCTTGTCGTCCTGCCAGGTGAGGTCTCTGCCAGCCAGCAAGGCCGTGCCCGCCGCATGAAAGTACTCGGGAGATATGTCGTACCTGTATGGCATGGCAGCGGCATTCGATGGTCGCAGATCTCTGCTTTCTTCCTTAAAGACGTTTGCCCTGCTGCCGGCGGCATAGACCAAGGGAGGGTAATTGTTCACCAATCCCACTCGCTCCACCCCAGGAATCGTTTCCATTGCATGGATCATGCGCTTTTGCATGGCAGGCACCCGGTCCCGGCTGTAACCGGCCATTGCCAGGTTGGTACCGATCAGCATCGCGTTCCGCGGCTCAAAACCGAAGTGGCTGTCGAGCGAGCGCGCCAGTCCACGGACAGCGACCATCGAAGACGTAACCAGCACCGCACAGATCGCAATCTGGAGGACCAGGAGCATGTCGCGGACCGTCATCCGCCGCCCGACCCGGCCGCTGGATCCCGCTTTGACGATCTCATAGGGATTGGCCCGGAGCACCTGGCGCACCGGAACCATCCCGAACAACAATCCGCTCACCAGGGCCAAACCTAAAGCGACCACGTAGATTTTCGCGTCCGGGCTGATCGGCACATGGATGGGAGCCCCCGGAAACGGCTGCCACGTGCTCAGCCGGCGCAACAGCACGATGCTGCCCAGGAGTCCGACCGTGCCTCCGACCAGGGAAATCAGCACGGCTTCGGTCAATAGTTGCCGCAGGATGCGTTTGCGGCTCGACCCGAGCGCGAGCCGGAGAGCGAGTTCCCGGGAACGCTCGGCAGCGCGTGCGGCAAACAAACTGCCCAGGTTGGCGCATGCCGCCAGCAGAATCAGGCAGGCGAGCAGCATCAGGCCCGTCATAAACGCCCGCACCGCATGGTCAAAAGAAGTGAGGCCGGCACGTCCCAGGGAAGCGCTTTTTTGACCAAACTCCTTGGGATAGGTCTTTTCGAGAACCGTTGCCACTACGTTCAAATCGGCCTCCGCCTGAGCGGGACTGACTCCCGGCTTCAGATGTCCGATCGCTTCAAAAACCCCATGGATATTCCCGCGCGCGTTCAGGAGATTTTCCCCGTCCACCTGCTCCTGGTTGACGATCGGCATAAAGAAATCGGGAGAGACAAACAACAAAGTCCCGCGAAACCCCGGCGGCGCGACTCCGATGACCGTGAACGGATGCTTGTTCAGCTGCACCGTGCGGCCGACCGCCCCGCGATCATCCTGGAAACGGCTGTGCCAATACGCGTAGCTGAGCACCAGATACGGGGCGCTGTTGGGGCCGTGCTCATCGGAACTATCGAAGAAACGGCCCAGATACGGCTGAATCCTGAGCACGTCGAAGTAGTTTCCGCTCGCTGCATAGCCGGTGGCGATGGATGGATCCTGGCCCGTGTCCAGCCCGACAAAGGCAAAATTGAACGCCGCCAGACCATCGAAGCTGCGGTTGCGGTCTCTCAGATCGATATAGTTGGGATAGGACTGGAACCCGGGATCCTCCCCGTACACGGTGCCCCAGAGGTTCTCGGCCTGAGGCACATTCAGCGGGCGCAGGATCAGGGCATCCATGACCCCGAAAACCACCGCGTTTGCGCCAATGGCCAGAGCCAGCGTCACAACCGCCAAACCGGCAAAGCTGGGAGATTTGCGCAACCTGCGGAGAGCGAAACGCACATCCTGGAGAACGGTATCGAGGAGATTTCCGCCGAGCGCTTCGTGGCATTCCTCCTTGAAGCGCTCCGGACCGCCGAACTCGATGCGCGCATGGCGTTCTGCCTCCGCTCGATCCAGGCCGGAACGTTCCAGATCATCGGCGCGGTGCTGGATGTGGGATTGAAGCTCCTCGTCCATGTCATCGGCGACCGCGGAACGGTGAAAAAACCTGGCGGCAACGGAACCAAGGCAGGCCAGCAGTCTCATATCTCCTCCGGTCGCGCAGCCAGGACCGAAGCAATGGCTTCGGCCAGCCGGTTCCACCCGTCCGTTTCCTCTCGCAGGCGCTTGCGCCCCGTAGGCGTGAGTTCGTAGAACTTGGCGCGACGATTGTTCTGGGATGTGCCCCAGCTTGCTTTCAGAAGGCCTTGACGCAGCAAACGGAACAACGCCGGATAGAGCGCGCCCTGCTCGACCAGCAGGGCGCGCCCGGAGATTTGTTCGATGCGCAACAGAACCCCGTAGCCATGAAGAGGACCAAGAGAAACGGCTTTCAGAATGAGAAGATCGAGTGTGCCCGGAAGCAGCTGCGCTTGCTCGGCCATGCGTCCTCCTAAGACGGTTAGGAGATTAACGCCATCTCTCCTAAGCTGTCAAGGAAAACGAACCGCAAATTGTCTTGCGGGCTCAGCGGTTCGGCCTAGCGCGCGATCCCACCGCGCTCGCCTCCGCATAGCCGGTGTCCCTGCCCGCGGCAGGCCTGTGGCCGCCCGGTGGCGGGCAAGGAGCAGGGCGTCTAGTCGAGCCCAGGCACGCGTTTGCCCGTGGAATGACAGTTTGAACGCAACGCTACCTCCTGTCCGGGAATGGACAGTCAATTCCGCTAGCGGACATCCGCATTTGCAGTGCAATTCCAGCCAAAGTCTCCGTGCTCGATTTTTGAGTCAGATAGCGCCCCACGCAACATGGCCTGATGGTTGCATAATCGTTTCCGATGGATATCGCGCGGCCTGAGTTCAAACGACAAAAGCGCCGCCGCCAGACGGTGTGGCTGGCGATGGGCATCGTCGGTCTAGGTGCGTTGACAGTCGGCGTTTCGCGGCTCAAGCCGGCGGCACCGGAAGTCGAACGCAGCACCGTCTGGACCGACACCGTGAAGCGGGGCTCAATGCTGCGACAGGTGCGAGGGCTCGGTTCCCTGATTCCCAGCCAGGAGTTTACCCGCCAAATCCCCGCCGAGACCGAGGCTACGGTGGTTCGCATCCGCATGCTCCCAGGTTCGCAGGTGAAGGCCGAGACCATTCTGCTGGAGATGAGCAATCCGCAAGTCGAGCAGGCTGCGCTCGACGCCAAACTTCAGCTGAAGGCAGCGGAAGCTGAATATCAGAGCTTGCGAGTGACGCTGCATAGCAATCTGATGAACCAGAAAGCCGGCGCGGCGACGGTTACGGCAGACTACAGCCAGGCCAAGCTTCAGGCTGATACCGACAAGGCGCTTTACGATCTCGGGGTGATCTCCGGACTCGCATACAAGAATTCCAAGAGCAAGTCTGACGAGCTGACGACGAGGAACAACATTGAAGGCGAGCGCCTGGATATCAACCTGAAGGCCATCGAGTCGCAGCTCGCGGGGCAGCAGGCGAGAGTCGATCAGGTTCGCGCGCTCGCCGAACTCAAGCAAAAGCAGTTGGAAGCGCTGAAAGTGCGTGCGGGAATCGAAGGCGTCCTCGTCGACCTGCCCTTGCAGGTCGGACAGCACGTGCTGCCCGGCACAATGCTGGCCAAGGTCGTCCAGCCAGATCACCTGATTGCCGCGTTGAAAATCGCCGAGACGCAGGCGCGCGATGTCCAAATCGGCCAGCCGGCGCTGGTCGATACCCACAACGGAACTGCGTCCGGCAGCGTGATGCGAGTCGATCCGGCGGTGCAGAACGGTACGGTCACGGTGGATGTAAAGCTCACCGGCGAACTGCCCAAAGGGGCGCGTCCCGACCTGAGCGTCGATGGAACGATTGATCTGGAGCAACTGGAGAACGTGCTTTACGTTGGCCGCCCCGCCTTTGGCCAGGAGAACAGCACCATCAGCCTCTTCAAGCTTGATCCCGGCGGCAAGGGCGCGGTGAGGGTTCCGGTAAAAGTCGGGCGCGCGTCCGTGAATTCCATTCAGATCATGGAAGGCTTGCATGAAGGCGACACGGTGATTTTGTCCGACATGTCGCGCAACGATAACACCGACCGCATCCGGCTTGATTAGCCGCATACGAGGCAGAACGTTATGACCGGAGCAGGACAACCGCTGATCCAGATTGAAGATCTCACCAAGATTTTCTACACGGATGAAATCGAAACCCACGCGCTGTCTGGAGTCCACCTGGCCATTGGCAAAGGGGAGTACGTGGCCATGTCTGGTCCGTCAGGATGCGGCAAATCCACGCTGCTATCGATCATCGGTTTGCTCGATACTCCGACCGGCGGGAAGTACCAGCTGAACGGACAGGGAGTGGAGAACCTGGACTTCGGGGCGCGCTCGCGCATACGCAATCAGGAAATTGGTTTCATCTTTCAGAGCTTCAATCTCATCGGCGATCTCACGGTGTATGAAAATGTCGAACTGCCGCTGACCTATCGCCAGAAGATGCCCTCGGCTGACCGCAAGAAGCGCGTGATGGAATCGCTCGAACGAGTTGGGATGGCGCATCGCGTCCGCCACTATCCGTCGCAACTCTCCGGTGGCCAGCAGCAGCGCGTTGCCGTGGCTCGCGCGCTCGCAGGCCATCCTTCTATTTTGCTCGCCGATGAGCCCACCGGAAATCTCGATTCGCGCAACGGCGAAGCCGTGATGGAACTGCTGCAAAACCTGCACCGCGATGGCGCGACCATCTGCATGGTCACGCACGACCCGCGTTTTGCGAAACATGCACAGCGCGAGGTCCACCTCTTCGATGGCAAAGTCGTCGCCGAGGAGGAGCTGCACAGACTGATGCAGGATGCGCACGCATGAGCGGCCTGGTCCAGGATCTACGTTACGCTCTGCGCCAGCTGCGCAAGGCTCCGGGATTTACCACCGTCGCCGGGTTGACGCTGGCCCTAGGAATCGGAGCGAATACAGCCATTTTCAGCGTGGTGAATGGCGTATTGCTCCGCCCGCTCGCATTCCGAGATCCGAGCCGACTGGTCCGGGTCTGGCATGTTCCACCCAAAAAGAGTTTTCCCGGAATGACCACATTCGCAGTGTCTGCCGCGAACTACCTTGACTGGCAAAAGCAGAACCACGTGTTCGAAGACATGGCGATTTACACCTACCACGGATTCACGCTCACCGGTATTGACAGGCCGGAGCAGGTGGACGCGGGCGCGGTGTCGTCCAGTTTCTTTGCCACCTTGGGCGTTCAACCCATGCTGGGGCGCGTTTTTTCCGCGCAAGAAGATCGGTTTGGCCAAGCGAGCGTGCTGGTTCTCAGTGATCGCTTTTGGCGGGAGCACTGCGGCTCGAACCCCGGCATCGTCGGCCACAACATCAACCTGGACGGTCGAAGTTTCCTGGTTGCCGGGGTCATGCCGCCCTCATTTCGCTTTCCCGACTTCGCCCAGGTGTGGACGCCGCTGGCCTGGACCGATCAGGAACGTGAGGTCCGCGGAGAACATCACTACGTGGTTATCGCCCGCCTTGCACCGGGCGTGAGTGTGAACCAGGCGCAAGCGGAGATGAGCACGATCTCGAGCCGCCTTGAACAATCGTATCCCGAGCAAGACCGAGGGTGGGGCGCAGTGGTTGTGCCGTTGCACGATGATCTGGTCGGTGACGTTCGCCCGGCGCTGTTAGTCCTGCTGGGCGCGGTGGCTTTCATCCTGCTGATCGCCTGCGTCAACGTAGCCAACCTCGCGCTGGCCAAGACATTCAGCCGGCAGAAGGAGATTGCAATCCGCGGCGCGCTCGGTGCCTCTTCGGCGCGCGTGCTCCGGCAAATTCTCGCCGAGACTGTGCTGCTCGCGTTTGCCGGAGGAGTGATTGGCCTGGCCTATGCTCACTTCGGGGTTCGCTTGATCACGGCGTTTCTCGCAGACAAATTGCCGCGCCTGGTTGAGATAGGCCTTGATCTCAAGGTCCTTGGCTTCACGGCTCTGGTCTGCTTGCTCACCGGCATCCTGGCCGGGCTTGTCCCCGCAGTGCGATTGACTCGAGCGGACCTGAATCAGGCTCTCAAGCAAGGCTTGGGTCGAACGGACTCGGACTCGAGCGGACATCGCACCCGCAGCATTCTGGTGGTTGCCGAGGTCGCGCTTTCGCTCGTCCTGCTGTTCGGTGCGGGGTTGATGATTCGCAGTTTTCAGCAACTTCAGCGTGTGAATCCAGGTTTCGACCCGCATGGCGTGCTGACCATGACCCTGTCGGTTGCGCGCGCCAAGTTCCCCTCTCCGAGCGAGCAGGTCCGCTTCTTCGAGCGCGTCCTCGAGCGAGTGCGAGCCCTGCCCGGCGTCGAGTCGTCCGGGGTCATTGACGACATTCCGCTGAATGGAAACGGCTCACACCAACCGATCGCGATCGAAGGCCGCCCGGTAGTCTCGCTGTCGGATCAACCGGAAGTGGATGTTCGCCTCATCAGCACGGGATACTTCGCAGCGCTGCGTATCCCGCTCCTGCGCGGTCGCGACTTCGACCCCGCTGACGTGGCGGGACGTCCAGGGGTGATCCTGGTCAGCGAATCCATGGCCCGTCAATTTTGGCCGGGCGAGGATCCGATCGGCAAACGCCTCACGATGACCTTTTTCCCCGACGTGGTCCGCCAGGTGGTCGGCGTGGTGGGCGACGTGAAGCTGGATGGATTGGATCAAAAGCGACCCTCGGCCATCCTCTATATGCCGCTCGACCAGGTTTCGGCGCCCGCCACCGGAGGATGGAATTCATTCCCGATGACCCTGGTCGTTCGTTCGACCACCAATCCGACGAGCATCGTTTCTGCTGCGTCCAACGCGGTGCACGCGGTGGATCGCGAGATCCCCCTGCGTGACATGATTACCATGGAGAACCTGGTCGCGAATTCCATATCGCAACCGCGCTTTGACATGCTGCTGCTGGGCGCGTTCGGCGGACTCGCGTTGCTGCTGGCGGCGATTGGCATCTACAGCGTGCTGTCATACGGCGTGAAGCGGCGCGTCCAAGAGATTGGGATTCGTTTGGCACTGGGCGCCGGTGTTCGCGATGTTCTTCGCATGGTTCTGGTGGGAGGCCTGAAGCCGACGTTGCTGGGCGTTGCCGTGGGGATGGCCGGGGCGCTGGCACTGGGGCGTCTACTATCGAGCCTGCTCTACAGCGTGAAGCCCACCGACCCGGTCACTTTTTTAGCGGTGGCGACGCTGCTCTTGGCCAGCGCGCTGCTCGCCAGCATCATTCCTGCCTATCGTGCGACGAAAGTCGATCCCTTGGTGGCGTTGCGCTACGAATGAGGGTGTTCGTGAAAAGTCTGCTCCAGAATCTTCGTTACGGATTGCGTATTCTGCGCAAGAATCCCGGGTTCACGGCGGTTGCGGCGATCATGCTCGCGCTCGGCATCGGCGCCACGACTGCGATCTACAGCATTCTGTACGCGACATTTCTGGAGCCGATGCCGTATCCGAATCCCGAGCAGCTGGTCATGGTGTGGTCGAAAGTGAATGGAGCGCGCAACCCGGTTTCGGCTGCGGACTTTCTCGACTGGAAGCGCCAGAACACCGTGTTTCAGGATCTGCATGCGTGGGATGATGGCACCTTTAACTTGTCCGCGACAGAGCGGCCCGAGCATGTTTCTGGCCAGCTGACCACTCCGGGCTGGTACAAGATGCAGGGATTCCACTTCTTGCTGGGGCGCGATTTCCTGCCGGAAGAAGGCGAGCCCGGCAAAGACCGCGTGGTGATTCTCGCCCACAGCCTGTGGGAACGTCTGGGCGCGGATCGAAACATGATTGGCCGGCAGATCCATCTCAATGGCGAACCTTACACCGTGGTTGGGGTGTTGGCAGCGGGCCTGGGGGACCGCTTGACGGTGCAGTTGACGGTTCCGCTGGCCTTCCGGCCGGACGAAATCGATCACAGCTTCCGTCGACTGGATGTGCTGGCACGGATGAAGCCCGGGGTGTCGCTGGCGCAAGCCCAGGCCGACATGGACGTCGTCGCCCGTCGTATTGCCCAGGATCACCCGGATTCGAACAAGACCTGGGGGGTGAGGCTCGAACCGTTCCGTAATGATTTCCTGTCACCGGAAACCGTCAGAACCTACTGGTTGCTGATGGGAGCGGTCGGCTTTGTGCTGTTGATCGCGTGCGTCAACGTGGCCAATCTGCTGCTGGCGCAGGGCACGGCGCGGCAGAAAGAAGTCGCGCTGCGAGTGTCGTTGGGCGCGACGCGCCGCGAAATATGCGTGCAATTTCTGAGCGAGAGCCTGGTGCTGGCCTGCATCGGAGGCTCGCTCGGGGTGGGCTTGGCAGAGGCGCTGGTGAAGGGGGTGATGGTGATCATTCCGCCTTACATCGTGACCTCTGAGGCGGAGATCCAAATCAGCTGGCCGATTCTTCTCTTCAGCCTGATCACAACCGTGGTCGCCGCGCTGGGGTTTGGTTGCGCTCCCGCATGGCAGGCGGCCAAGGCCGATCCCAATGAGGCACTGAAAGAGGGAGGCCGCGCCGGAACGGGCGTGGGTCTACGCTCGTTGCGGCGCGGACTTGTGGTGGCCGAATTTGCGCTGGCGTTAACGCTACTGGCCGGAGCCGCACTGGCGATTCACAGCTTCCGGAAGCTTACCCAGGTGGACCTCGGCGTTCGGCGCGATCACGTTCTGACCTTTACGCTTCCGGTGCCGCAGGGCCATCTCTCCCAGCCCGAGCAGATGGTTGCGTTTTATCGGCGGCTCCTGGAAAAACTGGAAGCCATTCCGGGCGTCGCTCGCGCCGAGGCGGCGACTGCCACGCCAGTCCGGGGCAGGTGGTTCGGCATGACCTTCACCATCGCAGGCAAGCCGCCCCTCGAACGCTCATCGCGACCCAACTCAGGATTTCAGATGGTGACGCCGGGATATTTTGAGACCTTCGGCATTCGCGTGATCCGCGGGCGCAGTTTCAGGGAGCAGGATAACGCGGCGAGCGTGCGGATCGCGATGGTCAACGAGGATTTTGTCCGGCGCTACTTGCCGGGCGTCGATCCGCTCGCCCAGCAAATCACGGTCGATCAGCTGATTCCGGGGGTCACGCGCAACGGGCCTCCGGTGACGTGGCAAATCGTAGGCGTGTTCCACAACGTACGCACCGGTGACCTGCGCGAAGACTATCCCGAAATTGATGTGCCTTTCTGGCAGAGTCCGTGGCCCCAGGCGGCCATGGCGGTTCGCACGATCGGAGATCCTCAGGCTGTAGCCAAAAGCATCGCTGCCGCGGTCAGTTCGATGGATCCCGATCTTCCCCTGGCTCGAGTGCAAACCATGGAGCAGATCGTGACGGAAACGCGCTCCTACGATCGCTTCGCAACGGTTCTGTACGCCGGATTTGCGGGGACGGCGTTGCTGCTGGCTGCGGCCGGCATCTATGGCGTCATGGCGTTCGCCGTGGCGCAGCGAACTCACGAGATCGGATTGCGCATGGCATTGGGGGCCGGTCGTGAACGAGTGTTCGGCTTGATCTTGAAGGAAGGCGCGGCTTTGGCTCTGGCTGGGTCGGGCCTGGGACTTCTGGGCGCCTGCCTGGTCGGTCACATAATGCGGGGCATGCTGTTCGGCGTGGGAACGATTGATCTGAGCGCATTCGGCGCGGTCGCATTCGTTCTGCTGGCCGCTGCCATGCTGGCGTGCTACATCCCGGCGCGCCGCGCCGCCGGGGTCGATCCGATGGTGGCGCTGCGGTACGAATGAGGGTGAGCAATGACCGGATTACTCGAAGATGTTCGCCACGCGTCGCGACGGTTTCGCAAGAGCCCAGGGTTTACCGCCGTCGCGGTGCTGACCTTGGCTCTCGGCATTGGCGCCAATAGCGCCCTCTTCAGCGTCGTGCATGAGGTCCTGTTGAGGCCGTTGCCCTACAAGGACCCGGACAGCCTGGTGATGGTGTGGCAACAGAACCCCCATCGCGGATGGCTCGAAAACGCGGTTTCGGGAGCCAATTTCCGCGACTGGCAGAAACAGAATCACGTGTTTGCGGATATGGCAGCTTTCGAATCACTTTCCTTCAATCTGACCGGAGATGCCAAGCCCGAAGAGATCGCGGGCGAAAGAGTAACTGCAAACCTGTTTTCCCTGCTCGATGTTCAGCCGTTGCACGGCCGCCTGTTTCTTCCAGAAGAGGAAAGGACGGAGAAGGCGGCGGTCCTCATCAGTTACCAGCTTTGGCAACAGCACTACGGGGGCGATCCATCCGTGGTCGGCCGGCGCATTTCGCTGAACGGGGAAAGCTATCCGATCGTGGGTATTCTGCCCGCGAGTTTCGCCGATGATTACTCTGCCTCCTCCGCCCCGCATTCGCTGATCTGGATCTCGGGCATCGAGCCGTTTCCCGAGAACCGGGAGTTCCATGAGTATCGCGCCCTCGCTCGCCTCAAACCCGCCGTGTCCCTGGCTCAGGCGCAGGCCGAAATGGACACGATTGCCGGCGGGATTGAGCGGCACTATCCGGAGTCCAGGGGCTGGGGAGTGGCCCTGGTCGGATTGCATGACCAGGTGGTTCACTACACTCGCCCTGCGCTGCTCCTGTTGCTCGGAGCCGCAGCGCTCATTTTGCTTATCGCTTGCGCGAACGTTGCCAACCTGCTGCTGGTGCGGGCCACCGGACGCGAGAGAGAAACCGCAATCCGCAGCGCGCTGGGCGCAAGCCGCGGCCGGATCATTCGTCAATTTCTGGTCGAAAGCACCCTTCTGTCTTTCTGGGGGGCGACCGCGGGCCTGGCGCTGGCCGTCGGGGGATCACAGGTTCTTCTTCGCCTGTCGCCGGCAACACCCACACATCAGCTGGACGGGGCCGCGATCGGCACCCACGCCGGAGTCGGTGCGGCCGTGCTTCTGTTCACAGTCCTGGTTGCGGTGAGTACGGGGATCCTGTTTGGCCTGGCTCCGGCGTTCAGTGCCTCAAATCCCAACATGAACGAGTCGCTCAAAGAGAGCGGGCGAGGTTCGACGGTCGGCGCGAAGCGCCACAGACTGCGAGACGGGCTCGTGGTTTGTGAGTTTGCACTCGCTCTGGCGCTCTTGGTTGGGGCCGGGGTCATGATCAAGGCCCTTGCACACCTGCACGGCGTTGACATCGGTTTCAATCCCGACCATCTCCTCAGCCTGAAAATCCCTCTTGAAGGTCCTGCATACCGGGCCGCCGAGCGCCAGGCCGGGTTCTTCGAGCAGCTCTTGAGCCGAATCGAAGCGTTGCCCGGGGTCGAGGCTGCCAGCATCTCTCGCGGCGTCCCGATGTATGGCTGGGCGGGCTGGAACTTTGTGACTTCTGACAACCCACATCCTCCGGCCGGCGACGTTCCCGATGCCAACTACGTGGCCATCGGCCCTCACTATTTCCGCACCATGCAGATTCCATTGCGCGCCGGAAGGCCTTTCACGGAATTCGACACTCCCGGTGCACAGCCGGCGGCCATCGTCAGCGAATCGTTGGCGCGAAAGTACTGGCCCGGCCAGGATCCCATCGGCAAGCGTCTGAAAATAAGTTCCGATGCAGATGACAAAAGCCAGCCTTGGCGGTCGGTGGTCGGCGTCGCTGGAAATGTCCGCAGCGAAGGGCAATATGCCCCCTTTATCCCCGAAGTCTACGTGCCCTACACACAGTACCCCTGGATTCTCTGGCCCCGCCACCTCCTGATCCGCACGGCCACGGATCCTCTGGCCATTGTCGCAGCCGTCCGGCGCGAGGTCGCCGTATTGGACAAGGATGTCCCAATTTCTGAGATCAGCACCATGAAGAGGATCGTGGCCGGCCCCGTGCAACAAGGCCAGACCATCATGTGGCTGCTGGGCGCGTTCGCGTGCCTGGCCCTGGTCCTGGCCGCGGTCGGTATCTACAGCGTCATCTCATACGCGGTTTCCCAAAGAACGCATGAAATCGGTGTGCGCATGGCTTTGGGCGCACGCCGTCGTGACGTCGCACGGCTGGTTGTAAGGGAAGGTGCGGTGCTGACCTCAGCCGGCGTGACGATCGGGATGGTAGGGGCACTCGGGCTAACCCGTTTTCTCTCCAAGCTCCCGTTTCAGGTGCGCTGGCTGCTGCTGTTCGACGTCCACCCAACCGATCCGCTGATCTTTGCGATGGTTTGCGCGCTGCTGGTCATGGTTGCTTTGCTGGCAAGCTACCTTCCCGCCCGCCGCGCAGCTTCCGTCGATCCCATGGCGGCCTTGCGCTGCGAATGAGAATACGATGCCTACCTTAATTCAGGACCTTCGCTACGGCTTGCGCATACTCTGGAAATCGCCGGGCTTCACCGCGCTAGCCGTGCTCACCCTGGCGTTGGGCATCGGCGCCAACACGGCCATCTTCAGCCTGGTGGATGGAATCCTGCTCGTCCCTTTGCCGTATTCCCGTCCTGAACAATTGGTCACTGTGAGGGGGACCTATCCGAGAGGTGGTTTTGTCGCCATGCGCGGGCAGGTGCACACCATGGACGTAGCCGCCTATGCCGAAGGCCACGAATTCAATCTCACCGGCGTCGGGGAACCGGTTCGCCTGACCGGCACTCTGGTTTCTGCCGAACTGTTTTCCGTCCTGGGCGCGAGGCCAGAACTGGGTAGAACGTTCAATCCGGGAGAAGACTTCGCCGGACAGGACAGCTATGTGGTCTTGAGTCACGCACTCTGGCAGGAGCGTTTTGGCGGCGACCCCTCGGTCCTGGGACGCGCCCTTGAAATCGAAGGCGCTAGCCGCCAGGTGCTCGGCGTCATGCCTGCAGAGTTCCGCTTTCCCTCGGCCAAAACCCAGATTTGGCTTGCCTTGCACAACGATCCCCGCAGCCTGGTGAACTACTGGGCCACCGACTACATGCCTGTGATCGGGCGGCTCCGGCCGGGCGCGACGCTCGAGCAAGCGACCGCGGAAATCCGAATGTTCCAGGCGCACGTAGGCGAACTGTTTCCCTGGCGAATGCCGGCGGATTGGAACGCGGAGGTCACGGTGGTTCCGATGCAGACCAGCGTGGTTGCGAACGTGCGCACGCGCCTGCTCATGTTGTTGGGCGCGGTGGTGCTGATTCTCATGATCGCTTGCGCCAACGTTGCCAACCTGATGCTTTCTCGCTCCGCCACGCGCGAGCAAGAGATCGGCATTCGCTCGGCACTGGGCGCAGGACAATCGCGGATCGCCCGACAGCTTCTGACCGAGAGCGTTCTGCTTGCGTTTCTCGGGGGCATGCTGGGGCTGGTGTTCGCCGGAGCGGGCTTGTCGCTGCTGAAATTCGCCCTGCCCCCCGGTACCCCCCGGCTTATGGAGGCGCACATCGACGGGCGAGTCCTCGCTTTTACCGCGGTGCTGAGTGTGTGGACGGGAATTCTGTTCGGCCTGGCGCCCGCGCTGCACTCGTCCCGCCCCGGGCTGGCCCAGTTGCTCAAGTCCGGCGGCCGTGGAGCTACCCTTTCGCTATCGCAGCGCTTGCGCAGTTCGCTGGCAGTGGCAGAAATTGGATTCGCAGCTCTGTTGCTTATCGCTGCCGGGCTACTCATCCGCAGCTTCTGGGCGCTCTCGCATGTGAACCCCGGGTTCAGTCCTGAGCAGGTTGTGACCGCGCGGGTCACGCCCAATCAGTCTTTTTGCAGCGACACCGAGCGGTGTCTGGCTTTCTATCGCAGCCTGCTAGACAAACTTCGTGCTGCCCCCAGCGTAAAGGGGGCGGCGCTGGTCAATACGCTCCCACTCGGAGGAAGAGTCACGAAGCGCTCGGTCGATGTTGAGAACTTTACCATCGCTGCCGGACAAGCTTCTCCGCTGTTTTCGATGAATGCAGTCACGCCTGACTACTTTCACGTGATGGATATTTCGCTGCTCGCGGGACGGTCTTTCAGCGAGAGCGAACTGTCCGGTAACCCTCCCGTAGCCATCCTGAACCAGGAAACCGCGCGAAGGTTTTGGCCGGGCAAAGACCCCGTAGGCCAGCATGTCCGGCTACTGGACGAACGGAGTTGGCGCACCGTCGTGGGAATAGCACCCGACGTGCTTGCCTATGACCTGCAGCGGACAACCCCCGACTACATCAAGGGCACCGTCTATGTCCCGTTCAGCCCCACCTCGACGGGCGAGGACCGGCGCGTGCCGGTGGAGATGACGGTGGCCATCCGCACCACGGCCGACCCATCGCAGGTGGCGGACATGCTGAAAGCGATCGTGGCAGGTTTGAACAATCAGATTCCCGTCAGTGAAGTGAAGACGATGAGCGCGGTGGTATCGGAAGCCGCATCCACGCCTGCTTCGACCACGTTGCTGTTTGTCGCTTTCGCCGGGTTGGCCCTGGTGCTGGGCATGCTCGGAATCTATGGCGTTCTGGCGTTTCTGGTCTCGAAGCGCACGCGCGAGATTGGGATCCGCATCGCTCTTGGTGCCCGGCGGCGGGATGTCCTGTGGCTGGTCTTGAGGGAAGGAGCGAAATTCGGCGCCCTCGGCATCGCAACGGGTTTGGCCGGCGCGTTTGTGGTGACACGCTGGATTGCGAGCGAACTCTACGGCGTCAGCTCCGCCGACCCGCTCACGTTCGCAAGCGTGGGCGTGCTCATGGCTGTCGTCACGATGCTGGCCTGCTACGTGCCCGCGCGCCGGGCGCTGGCCATCGATCCTTTGAGCGCGCTGCGGCTCGAATGAGGCAGTCAACATGAATGGACGGATGCAAGACCGGCGCTTCGGCTCGAGGCAGCCGCCTAAGAACCCGGGGCTGCGCCGGAGTGAAGGCGAGGGGTGGTGGGGGCGATCGTCATGAGGACATCGGTTTGAAGGCATGTCAGTTCAGAGGAAATATGATTCAACTCAAAAATTTGGAACGCAGTTACAAAACTGCCGCCGGCGAGTTTTGGGTGTTGCGGCGCGTCCATCTGGAGATTCGCGAAGCAGAGTTCGTCACCGTCATGGGGCCGTCTGGGGCGGGCAAGTCGTCCTTATTAAATGTCCTGGCGCTGCTGGATGACGGGTGGAAGGGCGAGTACTGGTTTCGCGATCAGGCTGTGCACGAGATGAAACGCAAACAACGGGCGGACCTTGCCAAACGCAACATCGGGATGGTGTTTCAGAGTTATCACCTGCTCGACGATCTCACGGTGCGGGAGAACATCGATCTGCCACTTTCATACAAAGACATTCCGCAAAAACAGCGGGCGGGTATGGTGGCGGAAACGCTCGACCGTTTTCAGATTGTCGCCAAGAAAGATCTGTTCCCCAGCCAGCTGTCCGGGGGACAACAGCAGTTGGTGGGAATCGCGCGGGCGGCGATCCACAAACCGGCGCTGCTGCTCGCCGACGAACCCACCGGAAACCTGCACTCCTCACAGGCCAAAGAAATTATGGAGCTGTTCCGCGAATTGAATCAGCAGGGCACGACGATCGTCCAAGTCACCCATTCCGATGCAAATGCCGCGTACGGCTCGCGCACGATTGAGATGCGCGATGGATGGCTGGTGAGCGATAGCGCACATCCCGAGCTTCAGCCGCACGAGGCGGTGAAGCAATGAGAGAGCGCTCCCGTACGGGCCAGTTCAGCCGCCTCATGTCCTGGCTGTTCCTGGGCTTCACCGCCGCAGCATCGGCCCAGACCAACGGGTCCATCTCCTTCGATATGCCGAGGTCGCGCAGCCCTCTCGGCGCCTACTCGCCGAGCCAGGTCCCCGAACCGCAGCTTACGAATTCCCTGCGGTTGGGTCAGCTCCTGCGCGACGGCAAACTCTACTTGTCTCTCAAGGATGCGATCAGCCTGGGTTTGGAGAACAATCTCGATCTGGCGATCGCGCGTTACAATCTGCCGATTGCCGATACCGACATTCTGCGCACCCGGGCCGGAGGGACGTTTCGCGGCGTAAACGCCGGCATCGTTCAGGGAACGCCCGGCGGCGGCGTGGGGGGCTTTGGCACGGGAGCTCCCGGGGCCGGCGCGGGCGGCACGACCGGTGGTGCGGGAGGAGCAGGCGCCGGGGCATCCGGCTTGGTGCAATCGACGTTGGGAACGGGAACCCCGGTAGCCTCCTATGATCCCGCGATTACCGCCTCGCTGGGCGGGGAACATCAAACGACTCCGCTAGCCAATCGGCAGATTTATGGCGTGCCGCTGCTTCAGCTCAACACCGGCCAGGCCAATGTTGGCTTCGCGCAGGCATTCCCGAGTGGCACAAGCGTAGCCTTCGAGTTCAACAACAACCGCCAAACGACCAACAGCCCTTTCTTCAACCTGTCCCCGGCTCTGGGCTCGATGTACCGTTTCTCGTTTCAGCAGCAATTGCTCTCCGGATTCGGCTTCGGTCCCAATCTCCGTTATCTCAGGATTGCAAATAACAATAAAAAGATCTCTGATATCGCCTTTAAAGACCAGGTGATTGCAACCGTCACGCAGATCGAAAACATCTACTGGGACCTGGTGAGTGCTTACGAGCAGGCACAAGTGAATGAACAGTCCCTGGCGTTTGCGCAGCAGTCGCTCGAGAATGCAAAAAAGCAGCTGGCGTTAGAAAGCATTCCAGCCATGGACGTGATGCGCGCAGAGGCCGAGGTCTCCAAGCGCGACCAGGACCTGACTGTGGCCCGTACCAGTCTCCAATTGCAGGAGCTGCTCATGATGAATGCGCTCACCAGGAGCCTCGACGATCCGGTGCTTGAGTCTGCAGGCGTCGTTCCCACCGATCGTTTGCAATCGGTCCAGGGCCCTGCTGCACAGCCTGTGCAGGACCTTATTGCGCGGGCGCTGCACGAGCGTCCTGAACTTTCCGAGTCGGACATCGATCTGGTCAATCGCCAAATCAGCCGCAAGGCGGCGAGAAATGCCTTGTTGCCGTCGCTCTCGCTGGTGGGTTTCTATGGGGGGACGGGACTGGGAGGACCGCTGAACCCGGTCTACAACATCCCCGGGGTACCCAACAGCTCGAACGTGCCCACCGACTTTGCGGGCGCATTAGGAAATGCGTTCAACAATACGGCCCCCGATTATTACATCGGATTTGCCATGAACATTCCGATCCGAAATCGTGTGGCGAAAGCCGATCAATATCGTTCCGAGCTCGAATACCGCCAGGCGGAACTGCGGCGCGAGGAATTGCGGAAGCAGATTCGCATCGAGGTCCGCAATGCTCAATACGCCCTCGAACAAACCGCGGCTCGCGTGGAGGCAGCGCGCAAAGCGCGCGATCTGGCGCAGCGCACGTTCGAGATCACAGAGAAGGAGCAGAAGCTGGGCGCGGGCTCCACCTACCAAACCATGACGACGCAGCGCGACCTCGCGCTGGCAGAGTTGGACCTGGTCACAGCCATGACGGTCTACGAGAAAGCCAAAGTTGAACTTGATCGTGCGACGGGAAGCACTTTGGAACATAATGGGATCGATATCCAGGACGCCCTCAAAGGCACGGCAGACCATCCTGCCCAATGACTCATGCCCACATCGGCCAAGCCGCGAGAAGTCAGGATCCCCTTGACGAAGAGTGCGCCTAATCCTCCGAGAGTTCTGGCGGCTGACGACCAACAGCACATTCTTGAAGCCATCGAACTGCTGCTGAAGCCGCGAGGATACCGGGTGGACGTGGTGCGCTCTCCGGAGCTGGCGCGCGAGGCGCTGGCCAGCACGACCTATGATGCCGTGCTGATCGATCTCAACTACACCCGCGATACCACCTCCGGCCGGGAAGGTCTCGACCTGCTTTCCGAAATGGTTGCGCTGGATAGCACACTTCCGATCATCGTCATGACTGCCTGGGGTAACGTGGAGCTTGCGGTTGAGGCCATGCGCCGTGGCGCCCGCGATTTCATCCAGAAGCCCTGGGAAAATGAACGTCTTCTTTCTGTCTTGCGTGCACAAGTGGAACTGCACCGGGCCCTGCAGGAAACCGAACGATTGGCAGCAGAAAATCGGTTGCTCAGCGCCCAGGGCCGCCCGGAGTTCATCGCCGCCGCCCCCTCGATGATGCCCGTGCTCGAAACCATTGCGCGCGTCGCTCCCTCGGACGCGAACGTTTTGATTGCCGGAGAGCACGGCACCGGCAAGGAGATTGTCGCGCGCACGATTCATGCGCTGTCGCTGCGAGCTTCCCGCCCTCTGATCGCCGTAAATACCGGCGGGCTGGCCGAGGGAGTTTTCGAGAGTGAATTATTTGGCCACGTGAAGGGCGCCTTTACGGACGCCCGTACCGATCGCATTGGCAGGTTTGAACTCGCCGAGGGCGGGACGATTTTCCTGGACGAAATCGGCAACGTGCCTTTGCGCGAGCAGGCCAAGTTGCTGCGCGTGATTGAGTCCGGAGAGATCGAGCGCGTCGGCTCATCGCGGACCAAGCACGTCGATGTCAGGGTGATCTCGGCCACCAATGCCGATCTTCAGGCGGCCTGTAACAGCGGACAATTTCGCGAAGACCTGCTCTTCCGCCTGAACACCGTAGAGGTCCATTTGCCGGCTTTGCGCGACCGACGCGAAGACCTGCCCGCGCTGACCGGGCATTTTCTTTCCCACTTTGCGTCGCGCTATCGCCGGCAGATCAAAGGAGTCGATCCTTCCGCGCTGCGCGTGCTGCTGCAATATTCCTGGCCGGGCAATGTTCGCGAGTTGGAACATGCCATGGAACGCGCCGTGCTCATGTGCCGCAGCGACCAGATCCAGCCCGGCGACCTTGGCATCGGCATGCAACGTTCGCAGGCGCAGAATTTGGAAGACTTGAGCCTCGAAGCAGTTGAAAGTATTCTGATTCGCAAGGCGCTCCAGCGCTTTCAGGGAAACGTGAGTCAGGCGGCCGAAGCATTGGGCTTGAGCCGCGGCGCCCTGTACCGCCGGATGGAAAAGTATGGGCTCTAGCCCAGACGCGAATCATTCATCCAAACGCAATCTAGGAAGACCGCCGCGGGCCGCGTTTGAGCGCCGCGTCGCTCGGCTTTCCGCGTTGCTGGTTGCACCCGGCTTTTTGATCACAGGCATTCTGGTTTGGTTACAACCCTGGACGCTTGAATCGAAACTGCTTTTACTGGGCGTCGAGTTGGTAGCCTGCTTGTTAATCGGCGTCGCCCTCCACGATCACATCATTCGTCCATTGCAGACCCTGGGCAATGTCGTCGGCGCTTTGCGTGAGGAGGACTATTCTTTTCGCGCTCGCTTGGCGATTCCCAACGATGCCCTGGGAGAACTCTCGCTCGAAGTTAACGCGCTGGCTGATCTACTCGCCCGGCAACGGGCGGGAGCCATCGAGGCGACAGCTTTACTGCAACGCGTGGTAGAAGAGGTGGATATTCCTGTCTTCGCCTTCGATCCGCGGGATCGGTTACGTCTCATCAATCCTGCCGGCGAGAGACTCCTGCAACAACCCTTGGCGGGATTGCTTGGCAGGACGGCGTCGGAGCTAGGGCTCGAGAGTTCTCTGTCTTGTGAAAACCAGACGCTTGTCCAGTTGCGTTTCGGCGTGGACGCGCGTTGGCTCTTGCGCCGGAGTTCGTTTCGGCAACAGGGAGTTCCTCATACCCTGGTTGTGCTGTCGGATGTGAGCCGCGCTTTGCGCGAAGAGGAACGTCGGGCGTGGCAACGTCTGATCCGGGTGATGGGCCACGAGCTGAACAACTCGCTTGCGCCGATCAAGTCCATCGCGGGCAGCCTGGGCGAGCGGCTTTCAAGCATGGATCTCGAGTCTGAACAACGCCAGGATTTTGAACGTGGGCTGGGGATCATCGCAACCCGAGCCGCCGCGCTCAATCGTTTTTTGCAAGCCTATCGGCAGCTCGCACAGATGCCGTCTCCGGTTTTGCGCCCATGTTCTCTGTCCGCTTTGGCGAGACGAGTCGTCGCGCTGGAAGATAGGGTCGATGTCTCGGTCATCCCAGGTCCAGATGTCACGCTGACGGCAGACCCCGACCAGCTCGAGCAAATGCTGATTAACTTGCTGCGCAACGCGGCGGAAGCTGTGCTTGAGACCCCCGTCTCCGCCGAGAATTCCAACGGATCGAAGGACCGATCCACCCCTGCTCCGGCACCCCAGATTACCTTCACCTGGAAGCTTGGCGAGAAAGACGTAGTCCTCACAATCGAAGATAGCGGCCCGGGGCTCATGAACCCGAGCAATACCTTCGTTCCGTTCTACACCACCAAGCCAGGCGGCAGCGGCATCGGGCTTGTGCTGTCCCGTCAAATCGCGGAAGCACATGCTGGATCCCTCGAACTATCAAACCGGGTCGGCGAGCGGGGCTGCTCCGTGAAGGTCACCCTGCCCCTGATCATGCAGCAATAGACTCACGGTTGCACTGTAGAGAAGCTGCCCGTGCCGGATCCGAATCCCTCGCCATGAGTTCGCGCAAATAGTGTGAGCGATAGCCAATCATTCTATCGCTCATCCTCTCTACCTACCTTGTCAGCCAACGAAACCACCAATATTTAATCAATAACGTACGAGCCTACAGTTGCCTCTCGCCAAAGGCAGAAATACTAGAGTGCGTGCCTGGCAAGCCCCTCTTGGGAAGCGTTGAGCAGTACCCCAGCGTAGAAGATGCCTTGGCCAGCCATGGGCTAGGGGTCTACGCCAGCAAATCACTGGATTCTGGGGCGCCTGGGCCGGTTGGACGCTGGACGGGATGGATTCGGTCATCTATGCACTCGTCCTCAGCCCGGCACTCACGGAACTGCAGCCGGGTGCTCGCAGCCACCATCTTCGTCGATGCGGTCTTTACGGGAGCCGCCGCTTTGTCGCAGACCTAAGGGACACGGCGCCAGACCTCGACCCTACAAAAGCCCGTAGATCAGGGTGCCGACTCCATTCCGAGTAGGAGGAAGGCAATACGGCAGCCGCGCAAATCGCGAGTGGCTGTTCGGTCCTGCGTAGTCTGAGAACCCGCGCACGCTGAGAAACAACATGCACGAGAACCGGGAGATCTCCAGCACGCCTTGGTCTGACGATCAAGGCCGGTCCGCGAAGGCCACAAGCCGCACGGCGGACATGCACGTGCTGGAGAAGTCGGATTGTGCCGCGGTACCTGTGAACCAGTCGAACAAATACGCGGTTCGTCGCTGGTTCTCGGCAGGAGCGAAGGGTCGCTGAGACTTGGGCTAGGCACTTCCAGTAGGAAGGTTTGCCTGCAGCTTGGGCACGGCTGTACATCAGGTGTGGAAAAAATGTGAGTTCCCGGTGCAAATCATAGCTGTGACCTTCTAGTTCTCCCTTGCCCACACGGCCCCACCGGTCCAAGATACGACGGAAACGGTCGCCTGCGTTTATTCAATCGAAACCGGGGATTTTCGATTTCAAAGGAACGCGTCGGGCGTTATGTCCAAACCCAAAGAAAAATCCTCTGCGAGGACCGAACCACAGACTGCTGAGGGCCATCCCACACGTGAAGAAATCGAGTTGCGCGCACACCAGATCTACGTCGAACGCGGCGGCACTCATGGACAGGATGTGAACGTCGGTTACGAAAAATGAAATGACGATCCGAGTAGTTCTCGCCGACGATCACGCCCTTGTTCGTCAGGGATTGAAAGCGCTTCTGGAACGCGAGGGGTTCCAGGTAGTAGGCGAAGCCTCCGACGGCCAAGAGGCCG
>WNFP01000238.1_pt1 | contig 40632 bp, 36 predicted proteins | sample 5400201 | NCBI WGS metagenome assembly WNFP01 (sample SAMN13153355, study PRJNA577476) | soil metagenome | isolation source: 115 cm saprolite under Madrone tree | place: USA:California | collected 2016-06-14 | reverse complement strand
TCTTTGCGCACAGGATATCTCGCCGTCGTGAGTGGTCGCCGTTCAAATTTCGGGGCAAGAACAGGGAAAGGGAAAGGCGTGGATCCCCGAGGCTAGCTCGGGGATGACGAGATGCGGGATCGCGCCTCTGGTTGACTCCTTCGCCCCGCATCTCTACCTCTGCCCTCGCCAGACGGCTGGATGACCGCGGCTTCGCCGGCGACGGCAGGGTCGAGGAAAGTCCGGGCTCCACGGAAACACGGTGCCGGGTAATGCCCGGCGGGGGCGACCCCAGGGAAAGTGCCACAGAAAGCAAACCGCCGGTTGCCGTGGCCCGCAAGGGCCGCGCCGCCGGTAAGGGTGAAAGGGTGCGGTAAGAGCGCACCGCGCCGCCGGTAACGGGGGCGGCAGGGCAAACCCCACCGGGAGCAAGACCGCATAGGGGCGGCCGGCCGGCCGATGCCGCAAGGCACCGGCGCCGGCCAGGCGCGTTTTCGCCGCCGCCGCCCGGGTAGGTCGCGCGAGGCGTCCGGCAACGGACGTCCCAGAGGAATGGTCATCCATGGCCCCGCGAGGGGTCGGGACAGAACCCGGCTTATAGGCCGTCTGGCGCTTTTTCTACCAAATCTTGCGTAAACGTCTTCCTTCATCAGAACAGAGAAAGAACATCTTTTTGCCGCAATGTTTTGAGAGCCTGCCGTCTTGACTTGATGCTGATCCCGTTTTGTTCCAGACGAGGATGCCTTCAACTTGCCACACCCCCCTAAAACCCGGAATTCCCACGCTTTTACTATGGTTTCCCATTGACCCCCATGACATCCCATGGTATCCCACAAGCAACCGCAAATCGCCCCGGGTGCGACCGGTTGATGGGCGAGAAATTTTGTGGCGACAGGTTTCGTCCGGGGGAACCGGGACAGAGTAGCGCCGGCGAGCGGGATCTCGACGGCGCGTTGGCAGAGGGGTTGGAACGGCCGAATCATCATGGCTCTGTTCCTAGACACATTCGTCAACAAGCTGGACCGCAAGGGGCGCGTGTCGGTGCCGGCGGCTTATCGCCAGCAGCTGGCGAGCCAACCCTTTCAGGGCATCGTGGCCATGCCCTCGTTCAAGCATCGGGCGATCCATTGCGGCGATCTCACCTGGCTGGCCGAGGTCAGCAAGGATCTGGATTCGGTCGACCTGTTCTCCGACCAGCATGACGATCTGACCGCCGCCCTCTTTTCCGATACCCGGCAGCTTCCCTTCGATGGCGAGGGCCGCATCATCCTGCCAACGGTGCTGATCGAGCATGCCGGCATCACGGACCTCGCCGCCTTCGTCGGCCGCGGCGGGATTTTCGAGATCTGGGAGCCCGCGGCGCTGGACGCCTACAAGGTGGAAGCGCGCCGGCGCACGCTGGAAAAGGGCCGCACGCTGCCGCGCCGGCCCGGCACCGAGGGCAAATGAGCCCGACGAAACATACCGCGCCCTCGCAGGCCCCCAAACATCGCCCGGTGCTGCTGGCCGAGGTGATGCGCCTGCTGGCGCCGCGCGACGGCGGCATCTATGTCGACGGCACCTACGGGGCCGGCGGCTACAGCCATGCCATTCTGGAATCCGCCGATTGCCGGGTCTGGGGCATCGACCGCGATCCAAGCGCCGTTGCAGCGGGCACGACATCGGTCCAGCGCTTCGCCGGCCGCCTCATGCTGATCGAGGGCCGCTTCGGCGAGATGCAGCGCCTGCTGGCCGACAACGGCGTCAACGCCGCCGACGGCATCGCGCTGGACCTCGGCGTCTCCTCCATGCAGATCGACGAAGCATCCCGTGGTTTCTCTTTCCGCGCCGATGGGCCCCTGGATATGAGAATGGGCGGCCAGGGGCCCAGCGCCGCCGATCTGGTGAACGGCTGCAGCGAAGAGGAACTGGCGGACATCATCTTCCGCTACGGCGAGGAGCGCCGGGCGCGAGCCATCGCGCGGGCCATCCTTCGCCGGCGCGAGGCTTCGCCCATCACGCGCACCGGCGAACTCGCCGATATCGTGCGCGGGGTGGTCGGCAAGCGCCGGCGGGATCAGAGCGATCCCGCCACCCGCACCTTCCAGGCCCTGCGCATCGCGGTGAACGACGAGCTGGGCGAGCTGGACTCAGGCCTTGCCGCCGCCGAGGCGCTGCTGGCGCCGGGCGGGCGTCTGGCCGTGGTTTCCTTCCATTCGCTGGAGGATCGCCGGGTAAAGACCTTCTTGCGCGAACGCACGGGCCGCAACCCGCAGGCCTCCCGATATCTGCCCGAAGCCGGCCCCGGCCGCGCGCCCAGCTTCCGGCGCTGCCCGGGCGACGAAGCCACGGCGAGCCCCGATGAGATTTCCACCAATCCGCGCGCTCGCTCCGCGCGCCTGCGCGGCGCCGAACGCAGCGGTTCCCCCGCCTGGGGTCCTGTGGAGATCGCCGCATGATCCGCATCGGCCCCCTGCTATGGCTGGGCCTGATCGCGCTGGCCAGCATCGGCACCTTCCAATTGAAGTATCGCGTCCAGGCGCAGGAGCAGGAGTTGACGCGCGTGGATCGCCAGATCCAGCACGACCGCGACGAGGTGCAGCTGCTGCGCGCCGAATGGGCGCATTTGAACGAACCGAACCGACTCTCCGATCTGGCGCGCCGACATCTCGATCTGGCGCCGGTGGCCGGCGTGCAGGTCGTGCGCTTCGATATCCTGCCGGCCCGGCCCGCGCCCAGCGATGGCGCCGAGCCGGCCGATCCCATCGCAACGCTGCTGAGTCAAATCGGCGGCGGCGAGAACCAGAAATGAACGCCTTTACCGCCCGTAGCGGTCCTTGCAGCCCGCGCCATGCCGATCCGCGCCCGCCGCGGCGCGAGGAGATCGTGCTGCTGGACGGCGCCACAAAGAAGGCGCTGGAAACCGGCCGCAGCCGGCTTCTCGTCGGGGCCTTGCTGTTCGGCCTTGCCTTCCTCGCCATCGTCGGGCGCCTCGTGGACGTTTCACTGCTGCAGGACGTGAGCGAGCCGCGCCTGGCCGGCCAGGTGCCGGTGGTGGCACCGGTCGCCGAACGCGCCGACATCACCGATCGCAACGGCGTCATCCTGGCGACGAGCCTGGCGACATTCTCGCTCTTTGCCAATCCGAACCAGGTGCTGGATGCGGACGAGGCGGCGAAGGAGCTGGCGGGCGTGTTGCCCGAGTTGAGCGTGGCCGAACTCAAGGCCAAGCTCGGCGCCGACAAATCCTTCGTCTGGCTTCAGCGCAATCTGACGCCGCGCCAGCAGATGGACGTGACGCGCCTGGGCATCCCCGGCCTCTATTTCCAGGCCGAGGAAAAGCGCGTCTATCCGCTGGGGGCGCTGGCGAGCCATGTGGTGGGTTTCACCGATCTCGACAATCGCGGCCTCTCGGGCGTCGAGGATTCCTTCGAGGACGTGCTGGCCGGCGGACGCCATCCCGTGCAGCTCTCCATCGACGTGCGCATCCAGCAGATCATGCATGAGGAGCTGACCCGCGGGATCGCCGATTTCAACGGCATCGGGGGTGCCGGCATCGTGCTGGACGCCCAGACCGGCGAGCTCCTGGCCATGGTCTCGCTGCCCGACTTCGATCCCAACCAGGCGGGCACCGCCGGGCCCGATCAGCGCTTCAACCGCGCCACGCTGGGCATCTACGAGATGGGCTCCACCTTCAAGGTGTTCAACACGGCGATGGCGCTGGACAGCGGCCGCATCCAGCTCACCGACAAATTCGACACCACCAAGCCGATCCAGATCGGCCGCTACACGATCCACGATTTCGAGCCGATGCATCGCTGGCTCTCGGTGCCGGAGATCTTCATGCTCTCCTCCAACATCGGCGCCGCGCGCATGGCGATGGAGATGGGCACCGACAGCCAGAAATCCTTCCTGGCCAAGGTCGGCATGCTGCGGCCGGTCAGCGTCGAACTGCCGGAACTGGGCCGGCCGCTGTACCCGTCCGAATGGCGCCCCATCAACACCATGACGATCGCGTTCGGTCATGGCATCGCGGTCAGCCCGCTGCATGTCGTCTCCAGCGTCGCCGCCATGGTCAATGGCGGCATCATGCGCCCGGCCACATTGATCAAGCGCGCACCCGACGAGGTCAGCGACGGCCAGCGGGTGATCTCGCCCAATACCTCCAACCTGATGCGCGAGCTGTTCCGTCTCGTGGTCCAGGCCGGCACCGGCAAATCCGCCGAGGCGCCCGGCTATCTCGTCGGCGGCAAGACCGGCACGGCGGAGAAGCAGGTCGCCAAGGGCTATTCCACCAATGCGCGGCTCGCCTCCTTCGTCGGCGCGTTCCCGATGAGCGACCCCCGCTACATCGTGCTGGTCATGGTCGACGAGCCGAAGCCCAACGCCCATTCCTATGGCTTTGCCACCGGCGGCTGGGTTGCAGCCCCGGTGGTCAGCCGCATCGTGCAGCGCATGGCGCCTCTGCTCGGCATGGCGCCGGTGCCCAACGACGCGCCGGAAACCAAGAACGATCTGCTGCTGACGGTGAGCGCCACGGCGAATGCGCCTGAGTGAGCTTTTTGACGGGCCCAGGGAGGGCCAGGCCATAACGATGAACACAGCGGTCGACATCCGCGGGTTGTCAGCCGATTCGCGGCAGGTCGGACCAGGATTTTTGTTCGCGGCTCTGCCGGGCGCCAAGACCGACGGCCGTCGCTTCATCGATCAGGCGATCGCCAAGGGCGCGGTCGCCGTGCTGGCCGAACCGCATACCCAGGTACCGCCAGGCACGGTTCTGGTGTCGGATGAAAATCCGCGCCGGCGCCTCGCTTTGATGGCGGCGAAATTCTTTGGGCGCCAGCCGCGCCATATCGTCGCCGTCACCGGCACCAGCGGCAAGACCTCCGCCGCGGAATTCACCCGCCAGCTTTGGGCCAGCCTCGGCCGGTCCGCCGCCAGCCTCGGGACCCTCGGCCTCGTGCTGCCGGGGCGCAGCGAATATCTCTCGCTGACCACGCTGGATCCCGTCGAGCTGCACCGCCGTCTGGCGGATGTCGCGACCCAGGGCATCGAGCATCTGGCCATGGAAGCCTCATCCCACGGCCTCGATCAATTCCGCCTCGACGGCGTCAAGGTGACGGCCGCCGCATTCACCAATCTCTCCCGCGATCACCTGGATTATCACGGGACGCCCGCCGCTTACCTCGCCGCCAAGCGCCGGTTGTTCGGCGAGGTCATGGAGCCGGGCCATATCGGCGTGCTGAACGCCGATGCGCCGGAATATGCCGATCTCGCCGCCCTCTGCCGCGCCCGCAAGCATCGCATCATCGGTTTCGGCCGCCGCTCGGGCGAGCTTCGCCTGCTGGACCAGATGCCCGAAGCCAGCGGCCAGCGCCTGAGCCTCGAGATCTTCGGCCGGCGCACCGACGTGTTCTTTCCCGTTGCCGGCTCATTCCAGGCGGAGAACCTGCTGGCCGCCCTGGGCCTGATCATCGCCGAGGGCGAGGATGCAGAGCGCGCGCTGGCGGCCGTTGCGAAACTGACCGGCGTGCATGGCCGCATCGAGCAGGTCGCGCGCCATCCCAATGGTGCCGCCATCTACGTGGACTATGCTCACAAGCCGGGCGCGCTGGAGGCGGTGCTGACGGCGCTGCGCGCCCATGCGCGCGGCAAGCTTTTCGTGGTCTTCGGCTGCGGGGGCGATCGCGACCGGGGCAAGCGCCCCCAGATGGGCGAGATCGCCGAGCGCCTCGCCGATGTGGTCATCGTCACCGACGACAATCCGCGCAGCGAGGACCCGGCCGCCATCCGCGCCGAAATCCTGGCCGCCACGAAGAAGGCGCGGGAAATCGGCGATCGCCGCCAGGCGATCCGCCAGGCGGTGGGCGAACTCCGCGCCGACGATCTTCTGGTCATCGCCGGCAAGGGGCACGAGGCGGGCCAGACCACCGCCGGCGTCACGCACCCCTTCGACGACAGCGAGGAGGCTCGCGCCGCCGTGAAGGATCTCTCATGAGCGCCGCGCTTTGGACATCCAGCGAGGCGGCCCGGGCCACGGGCGGCCATGCCATGGCCCAATGGCAGGCGACGGGCATTTCCATCGACAGCCGCAGCCTGCAGCCGGGCGATCTGTTCGTTGCCTTGGCGGGTCCGAGCTTCGACGGCCATGATTTCATCGCGGCGGCACTGGCCAAGGGCGCTGTGGCGGCCGTGGCCCATCGGCGGCCCCTGGGCCTCTCGGCCAGTGCGCCCTTGCTGATGGTGGACGAGACATTGGCGGCGCTGACGCGTCTCGGCCTCGCGGGGCGCGCGCGCAGCCAGGCCCGGCTGATTGGCGTCACGGGCAGCGTCGGCAAGACCGGCACCAAGGAAGCCCTGCGCCTGGCACTGTCGAGCCAGGCCGAGACCTTCGCCAATGCCGGCAGCTTGAACAACCACTGGGGCGTGCCGTTGTCGCTGGCGCGATTGCCCACGACCGCCGCGCTGGGGGTGTTCGAGATCGGCATGAACCACGCCGGCGAGTTAGGCCCCCTCTCCCGCATGGTCCGGCCGGATGTCGCGATCATCACCGCCATCGAGGCGGCCCATCTGGAATTCTTCGCCTCTCTCGACGCCATCGCCGATGCCAAGGCGGAAATCTTCGAAGGCATGGATGCGGCGAGCAGCGTCATCTTGAATCGCGACAACGCGCAGTACGACCGGCTGGCCGGCCATGCGCGCCGGCGCGGCATTACGCGCATCATCGGCTTCGGCGAACAGGTGGGGACCCAAGCCCGCCTGATCGGTTGCCGGCTGGAGGCCACCGGCAGCGATGTAAAGGCCGATATACTCGGCCGGCGCCTCGACTTTCGCCTGGCGGCGCCGGGGCGGCATTGGGTGCAGAACAGCCTGGGCGTGCTGGCGGTCGTGGCGGCACTCGGTTTCGACCTCGGCCTGGCGGCGGCCACGCTCGCCTCGTTCAGCCCGCCCAAGGGTCGCGGCCAGCGCCGGCATCTCGCATTGCCCGGCGGCTATTTCGAACTGATCGACGAGAGCTACAACGCGAGCCCGGCAGCCATGCGCGCTGCCTTCGCCGTGCTGGGCCATGCCAAGCCCGGCCCCGGCGGCCGGCGCATCGCCGTGCTGGGCGACATGCGCGAAATGGGTCCGACATCCCCGCGCCTCCACGCCGAACTCGCCGCTCCGCTGGTGGCGGCCGGCGTCGATCTGGTGCTGACCTGCGGGCCCCTGATGGTCGAATTGGACGCGGCACTGCCGCGCGACAAGCGCGCCGGCCATGCCGCCGATTCCCAGGGCCTGATTCCCGCCATCGTGGCGACCGTCAGGCCCGGCGATGTGGTGCTGGTCAAGGGTTCTCTCGGAACGCGCATGGCGCCCATCGTGGAAGCCCTGCTGGCGCTGGAAGGCGCCGACCGTCCGGCTCGCCGGGCCAACGGGAAGTGAGGGCCAGGAACCATGCTTTATAACCTGCTCGCTCCGCTGGGCCCGAACTTCACGCTGTTCAACTTGTTCCGCTATCTGACGTTTCGCAGCGGCGGGGCGGTGCTGACCGCTCTTCTCGTCAGCTTCCTGGTCGGGCCCGCCATCATCCGCTGGCTGAAGGTGAAGCAGCGCGAAGGCCAGCCGATCCGCAGCGACGGGCCGGAATCCCATCTGCTGACCAAGAAGGGCACGCCCACCATGGGCGGCGTGCTGATCCTGCTGGCGGTCACCCTCAGCACCCTGCTTTGGGCCGATCTGCGCAACGGCTTCGTCTGGGTCGTCCTGTTCGTGAGCGTCGGGTTCGGCGCCATCGGCCTCGGCGACGATTACCTGAAGCTGACGCGGCGCAATTCGAAAGGCCTGCCCGGCCGCCTAAAGTTGACGGCCCAGGTCGCCATCGGCGGCATCGCCGCCTTCGCCATCATGCGCCTCTCGCCGGCCCCGCTCGACGACAGCCTGGCGGTGCCGTTCTTCAAGGCCCTGCTGATCCATCTCGGCTGGTTCTTTCTGCCGGTCGCCACCTTCGTCATGGTGGGCGCTTCCAACGCGGTCAATTTGACCGACGGCTTGGATGGGCTGGCCATCGGGCCGATCATCGTCGTCGGCGGCGTCTTCGCCATGATCGCGTACTTGGCCGGCAATACGGTCTTCTCGTCCTACCTCCAGATCAATTACGTGCCGGGCGCAGGCGAACTCGCCGTCTTCTGCGGCGCGCTGGTGGGTGCCGGCATGGGCTTCCTCTGGTTCAACGCGCCGCCCGCCATGGTGTTCATGGGCGATACCGGCTCGCTCGCCTCCGGCGGGGCGCTGGGGGCCATCAGCGTGGTGGCCAAGCATGAGCTGGTGCTGGCCATCGTCGGCGGGCTGTTCGTCCTGGAAACCGTATCGGTCATCGTCCAGGTGGCCTCCTTCAAACTGACGGGCCGCCGTGTCTTCCGCATGGCGCCGCTGCATCATCACTTCGAGAAGAAGGGGTGGGCCGAGCCGACCATCGTCATCCGATTCTGGATCATCGCGGCGATCCTGGCGCTGGCGGGCCTGGCCACCTTGAAGATCCGATGATCCGCATCCCCCATGAACCCGGGCGTCCCGTCGCCGTGCTGGGGCTCGGCAAGTCCGGCCTCGTGGCCGCGCGCGCGCTCGCCGCCAGCGGGTCCGAGGTCTGGGCCTGGGACGACGACGCGATGAAGCGCAAGGCCCTGTCGACGACAGACCTGTATAAATGCGACTGGTCGCGGCCCTCGGCGCTGGTGCTGAGCCCCGGCATTCCGCAGCGCTATCCCGCCCCGCATCCGATTGCGGCGATGGCAACGGCCGCGAACGTTCCCATCATCGGCGAAGTGGAACTGCTGTTCCGCGCCCAGCCCAAGGCAACTTTCGTCGGCATCACCGGCACCAACGGCAAATCCACCACCACGGCCCTCATCGGCCATGTGCTGCGCCGCGCGGGCAAGCGCGCCGAGGTAGGCGCCAATCTCGGTACGCCGGCCCTCGCCCTGGCGCCCCTGGAAGAAGGCGGCATCTACGTCCTCGAGATGTCCTCCTATCAGTTGGAGCTCGTGCCCACTGCGCGCTTCGACGTGGCCGTACTGCTGAACGTCACGCCGGACCATCTCGATCGCCACGGCGGGATGGCGGGATATGTCGCCGCCAAGCGCGGCATCTTCGATCGCCAGCGCCCGCAGGACTGTGCCGTGATCGGCATCGACGACGAGCATTGCCGCGCCATCCGCGACGGGCTTGCCGGCCGTCATGTGGTCGCAGTCGCCGTCGGCCGCCAGGCTTCGACTGCGATTATCGTGCGCCACGGGATACTCAGCGATGAGATCGGCCGCGAGATCATGGATCTGGCCAAGGCGCCGACGCTGCCCGGCCCGCACAACTGGCAGAACGCGGCGGCGGCGTTTGCCGTCGGCCGTGCGCTCGGGCTTTCAACCGCAGCCATCGCCGCGGGGATCGAAACATATCCCGGCCTGCCCCATCGCCAGGAGCTCATCGCCACCCGCGAGGGCGTGCGCTTCATCAACGACAGCAAGGCGACCAACGCCGATGCCACAGCCAAGGCGCTGGCCTGCTACGACCCGATCTATTGGATCCTGGGCGGGCGGCCCAAAGAAACCGGCCTAGACGGGCTGGAGCCCTATTATCACCGTATCGCCAAAGCCTATCTGATCGGCGAGGCGGCAGCGGATTTCGAGAAGCGCCTCGCCGGCGATGACGTTGCCACCCGCCAATGCGGCACGCTGGATCGCGCCGTGGCTGCGGCCGCAGCCGATGCGGCGGCGGCCAAGCAGGAGGGCGCCGTCGTGCTGCTGTCGCCGGCCTGCGCTTCCTTCGATCAATTCGCCAATTTCGAGGAGCGCGGCGAGCGCTTCCGCAACCTGGTGAACGAGCTGGACCGCCCGGCGCGGAGGGCACAATGAACACCTTCGCCCGCACCGACCGCAGCGTCGTCGGCCTCTGGTGGTGGACCGTCGACCGCTGGACGCTGGTGGCTCTGATCGCGCTGATGTGCATCGGCGCGCTGCTGGTGCTGGCGGCGAGCCCGGCGGTGGCGACCCATCTGAAGCTCGACAGCTTCTATCTGGTGCGCCACCACTTCGCGCTCCTGGTGCCCGCGACATTCATCATGCTGGCCGTCTCGCTCATGACGCCGGTCAGCGTGCGGCGGCTGGCCGTCGTCGGATTGCTGATCACCTTGGCGCTGACGGCGGTCACCCTCGTCGGCGGCAGCGAGATCAAGGGCGCGCGGCGCTGGATCGATCTGCTGGGTCTTTCGATTCAACCCTCGGAATTCGTCAAGCCCTGCTTCGCCGTGGTGGCCGCCTGGATGTTCGCCGAGCAGCATGGCAAGCGTCACCTGCCGGGCAACCTGATCGCCATCGCCCTTTATCTGATTATCGTCGCCCTGCTGATGGCCCAGCCGGACTTCGGCATGACCTTCGTCGTCTCCGTCACCTGGTTCGCGCAATTCGTGCTCGCCGGCCTGCCGCTGCTCTGGATCGGCGGGATGATGGTGGCGGGCGTGGGCGGCATCGTCGGCGCCTATTTCCTGTTCCCCCATGTGGCGAGCCGCATCGACGGGTTCCTGAATCCGGCGGGCGGCGACACCTATCAGGTCGACCGGTCCCTTGAGGCCTTCGTCAACGGCGGTCTCTACGGCGTCGGCCCCGGCGAGGGCACGGTCAAGCAGGTCCTGCCCGATGCCCATTCGGATTTCGTCTTTGCCGTGGCGGGAGAGGAATTCGGGTTGATCGCCTGTCTTCTCATCGTCCTGCTTTTCGCCTTCGTGGTGCTGCGCGGCTACAGCCGACTGATGCGGGAGACCAATCTGTTCGTCCTGCTCTCGGCCGCCGGCATCATCACCGACTTCGGCCTGCAGGCCATCATCAACATGGCTTCCACGCTCCATCTGATGCCGACCAAGGGCATGACGCTGCCCTTCATCAGCTATGGCGGCTCCTCGCTTCTGGCATTGGCACTGGCCATGGGCATGTTCCTGTCGCTGACTCGCCGGCGTTCCGGCGATGGGGCGCTGACATGAGTGGCGCCCTCGTCCTTCTGGCATCCGGGGGCACCGGCGGCCATATGTTCCCGGCCGAAGCCTTGGCCGGCACATTGCTGGCGCGGGGATATCGCGTGGGCCTGGTGACCGACAAGCGCGGCCGCGGGTTCGGCGACCGATTGCCCGCCGTGGAAGTTCATCGCATCAGCGCCGGCGGGCTTGCCGGCGGCGGCATCGTGCGCCAGGCGCGCGGGATGCTGAACCTGTCACTGGGCTTCCTTCAGGCTCGCGGCCTCGTTCGGCGCCTGGCGCCCCGGATCGCGATCGGATTCGGCGGCTATGCCAGCGTACCCACGATCCTGGCCGCGCAGCGCGCCGGCATCGCGACATTGCTGCACGAGCAGAACGCGGTGCTGGGGCGGGCCAATCGCCTGCTGGCGCCGCGCGCGCATGCGATCGCCACCTCGTTTGCCGAAACCACGAGTCTGGGCCAGACGCCCGTACGCTTCACCGGCAATCCGGTGCGCGCCGCCATCGCTGCACTCGGCGAGCGTCCTTACCCGGAAATCAAGAATGCGCTGCATATTCTGGTTCTGGGCGGAAGCCAAGGCGCGCGCATTTTCGGGCGCCTCATTCCCGCCGCCGTGGCCCTGCTCGCGCCGCCCTTGCGCCAGCGCCTCGCCATCGCCCAGCAATGCCGGCCGGAGGACATGGACCAGGCGCGGGCGAGTTATGCCGCCCTCGATCTGCAAGCCGAACTCGCCCCCTTCTTCGACAACATGGCCGAGCAGCTGGGCCGCGCCCATCTTGTCATTTCGCGCAGCGGGGCTTCCACGGTGGCCGAGCTTGGGGCTGGCGGACGGCCGGCGATCCTGATTCCCTATCCGCACGCCACCGACGATCACCAGACGGTCAATGCGGTCAGCTTCTGCCATACGGGCGCCGGCTGGCTGATGCCAGAGGCAACGGTGACGGCGGACTCGTTGGCCGAGCAGCTGCGATCGGTGCTGGCTCATCCGGCCGGCCTCAGCCAGCGCGCGGCGGCCGCGCGCCATGCGGGCCGGCGCGATGCCGCCCAGCGTCTGGCCGATCTGGTAAGCGAGCTGGCGCCCGCGAACGGAATCGGGCCGGCGAAGGTGGCGGCATGAGAGCGCTTCCGCTGGAAATCGGCATCCTGCATTTCGTCGGCATCGGCGGCATCGGCATGAGCGGCATCGCCGAGATCCTGCACAATTTGGGCTATCAGGTGCAGGGCAGCGACTTGGCCGACAATTACAACGTCAAGCATCTGCGCGAACTCGGCATTCAAGTAGCCACCGGCCATGCAGCGGAGAATCTGGGCGAGGCGGCGGTGGTCGTGATCTCGTCTGCCGTCAAGTCCGACAATCCGGAAGTCGCGGCGGCCAGAGCCAGGCAAATGCCCATCGTTCGCCGAGCCGAAATGCTGGGCGAGCTGATGCGCCTCAAGTGGTCGGTCGCCGTGGGCGGGACCCATGGGAAGACAACCACGACCTCGCTGGTGGCGGCATTGCTGGACGCCGCCGGATTCGATCCCACCGTCATCAACGGCGGCATCATCAACAACTACGGCACCAATGCGCGGCTTGGCGCCGGCGACTGGATGGTGGTGGAGGCGGACGAATCCGACGGCACCTTCACCAAGCTGCCCGCCACCATCGCCGTGGTCACCAACATGGATGCCGAGCATCTGGATTTCTACGGCTCGGTCGAGGCCATGAACCGGGCCTATGAGCAATTCGTCGAGAACATCCCCTTCTACGGCTTCGCCGTGCTCTGCCTCGACCATCCCGTGGTCCAGGCCATGATCGGCCGGATCAACGACCGGCGCATCGTGACATACGGGCTCAGTCCGCAAGCGGACGTCAGGGCGCTGGACATCGCTGTCGATCCGACTGGGGCCAACTACGACGTGGCCATTGCCGGGCGCGGAATTGCGCCGGCGCGCCTGATCCGTGGATTGCGCCTGCCCATGATGGGCCATCACAACGTACAGAATTCGCTGGCGGCCATCGCGGTCGCCCATGAGATGGGCGCCGACGACGAGACGATCGGCAAGGCGCTGGCGGGGTTCGGCGGCGTGAAGCGCCGCTTCACCCGAGTCGGCGAAGCCGACGGCATCACCATCATCGACGATTACGGCCACCACCCGGTGGAGATCGCCGCCGTGCTGCGCGCCGCGCGTGCCGCTACCAAGGGCAAGGTCATCGCCGTGGTCCAACCCCATCGCTACTCGCGCCTTGCCCATCTGTTCGAAGAATTCTGCACCTGCTTCAACGACGCCGACGAGGTGATCGTGGCGGAGGTCTATGCCGCCGGCGAGGCAGCCTTGGAAGGCGTCAATCGCGACGCGCTGGTGGAGGGGCTGATCGGCCATGGCCATCGCCACGTGACAGCGCTGCCGGGCGCGAGCGAACTCGCCGGCATCGTCAATGGCCTGGCCTCGCCCGGCGATCTCGTCGTCTGCCTGGGGGCGGGCAACATCACCCAATGGGCCCATGCGCTGCCCGAGGAACTCGCCCTGCTGCGCCGGCCGCCGGCGAAGGCGGCGCGATGATCATGACTCAGCGCCGCATCATGCCGCTGATCGAACGTCTGCCCGGGGTACGCGGGCGGTTGACCGAGAACGCGCCGCTCGCCGGCATCACCTGGTTTCGCGTCGGCGGACCGGCAGAAATCATGTTCCGCCCGGCCGATCGCGACGATCTTGCCCAATTCATCGAGGGATTGCCGGTCGACGTGCCCGTGACAGTCATCGGCGTCGGTTCCAACCTTCTGGTGCGCGATGGCGGCGTGCCCGGCGTGGTCATCCGCCTGGGCAAGGGTTTCGCCGAGATCGAAGCCAAGGACGGACGCGTCCATGCCGGTGCGGCTGCGCTGGATATCAATGTGGCGCGCAGCGCAGCGGAGGCCGGATTGGCGGGTCTCGAATTCCTCTCCGGCATCCCGGGCACCATGGGTGGCGCCTTGCGCATGAATGCCGGCGCTTATGGCCGCGAGCTGGTGGATGTCCTGATCTCGGCCGATGCGCTCGATGCCAAGGGCAAGTTGCATCGCCTGGACAAGAACAGCCTGGGCCTGAGTTACCGCCACAGCGACCTGCCGGAAAATTGGATCTTCCTCGGCGCCGACCTGGCGGCGCAAGCGGGCGAGCCCGCCAAGATCCGGGCGCGGCTGACCGAAATCCAGTCGGCGCGCGAGGCCAGCCAGCCGATCCGCGCACGCACCGGCGGCAGCACCTTCGCCAATCCGCCCGGCGCGAAAGCCTGGGAATTGATCGAGCGCGCCAGCTGCCGCGGTCTTCGGATCGGCGGCGCCATGGTTTCGGAGAAGCACACCAACTTCCTGATCAACACCGGCAACGCCACGGCCACCGATATCGAAACCCTGGGTGAGACCGTGCGTCGTCGCGTGCGTGAGACGAGCGGCATCGAACTTCGCTGGGAAATCCGCCGTATCGGTGTGGAGGCATCGCGATGAGCAAGCGGGTCGCCTTATTGATGGGCGGGCGCTCGGCCGAGCGCGAGGTCTCGCTCGTCAGCGGCCAGGCCTGTGCCGTGGGCTTGCGCCAGAATGGCTATGACGTCGAGGAAGTCGACGTGAGCGACGACATGGGCGCCCTGCTGGCGGCCCTCGAACCGCGGCCCGACGTGGTCTTCAACGCGCTCCACGGCCGCTTCGGCGAGGATGGCCGCGTGCAGGGGCTGCTGGATCTCATTGGCGTGCCCTATACCCATTCCGGCGTGCTGGCCTCGGCACTCGCCATGGACAAGCCGCTGGCCAAACAGGTCTTCGGCTCCATCGGCCTGCGCTGTCCCGAGGGCAAGGTGATCTCCCTCGACCAGCTCGCCAAGGGCGATCCTTTGGCACGACCCTTCGTCGTCAAGCCGACCGCGGAGGGCTCCAGCGTCGGCGTGCGCATCGTGCGCAACGGCGACAACCTGCCGCCGCTGGGCAGCAGCGGCTGGCCTTTCGGCCGTGACGTGCTGGTGGAACGCTATATCCCGGGGCGCGAGCTGACCGTCGCCGTCATGGGCGGGGAAGCGCTGGCCGTCACCGAACTGCGCCCGCGCTCGGGCTTCTACGATTACGAGGCCAAATACACCGAGGGCAAGACCGATCACATGATCCCTGCCCCCGTGTCCGCCGCGGTCGGCGAGGCGGCGAAGCATATGGCGGTGGCGGCCCATGCCGCCCTCGGCTGTCGCGGGGTTACCCGCAGCGACTTCCGCTACGACGATTCGCTGCGCGGTTTCGACGGACTCTATCTGCTGGAGATCAACACCCAGCCCGGCATGACGCCCTTGTCCCTGGTGCCCGAACAGGCGGCGCACCGCGGCATCTCGTTTCCCGACCTCGTTGCCTGGATGGTGGAGCACGCGCAATGCGACGCTTGAACATGAAAACTCGGCTGCCGACCGCCCAACCGCGCCTGCCCGAAGCAAATCCGCGGGGCGGCCGCAAACCCGCGCCGCGCCGGCGTCCTGCTTCGCCGCGTTGGCGCGCCCAGGCTTGGCGTATCGGCGGCCTGGCCGCCCTGGTTACCACCCTTGTCATCGGGGGCGGCTGGGTCTGGCACGCCAGATTGCCGGTGCTGGCCTGGAACGGCGTGCATGATGTCTTGGTCAGCGGCTCGGCCAATGCGGGTCTGCGGCTGCGCGTGGTCGTGGTGGAAGGGCGCCAGAAGACGCCGCGCGACAAGCTGCTGGCCAGTCTCGGCGTGCAGATCGGCGAACCCATGCTGGCCATCGATCCGCAAATCCTGAAGGCCAAGCTGGAGGCCCTGGGCTGGGTCCGATCGGCCGCGGTCGAGCGGCGCTTGCCCGATCAACTCTATATCCGCATCAGCGAGGCCGAGCCGATCGCGCTCTGGCAGCGCGACGGCGGCTTCCGCCTGATCGACCGGGCGGGCCAGGTGATCGACCAGGCCGATGCCGCCGAATTTCGCGGGCTTCCCGTGCTGGTGGGCGACAATGCGCCAGCCCATGCCAGCGAGCTCTTGGCCATGCTGGCGCGCGAGCCCGAACTGGCGTCGCGCGTCCGGGGCGCGGTCTGGGTCGGCGAACGGCGCTGGAATTTGCGCTTCGACAACGGCGTCGATGTGAAGCTGCCGGCGGATTCGCCGCAGATCGCCTGGAGCCTGCTCGCCCGGCTGGAGCGCGAACAGCGCCTGCTGGCGCGCGACCTGACAGTCATCGACATGCGCCTGCCCGATCGCCTGGTGGTTCGCCTGGGCACGGGCGTCGAACTGCAACACGGCGACCAGGCCCGTCAACCAGGCAGCAACACATGAGCGTGAATGGCCATGGGCATCGAGGAAACATGCGCAAGACTCGATTGACGACCGGGGGCGATCTGAGCGCCGCGCTCGACGTCGGCACCACCAAGGTCTGCTGCTTCATCGCGCGGCGCGGCGAAGACGGACGGCCCCGGGTCGTGGGCATCGGCCATCAACTGGCGCGGGGCTTGCGCGGCGGGGCCATCGTCGACATGGAAGCGGCCGAGGCCTCGATCCTGGCCGCCGTCCATGCCGCCGAACAGATGGCAGGCGAGACCCTGCGCGACGTCACGGTGAATGTGGCCGGCGGCCATCCTGCCTCCGCCACCGTCGGCGTGGAAGTCGCCATCGCCGGCCATGAAGTGGGCGACGGCGATCTGCGCCGGGTCCTGGACCAGGGCCAGGCCTATGATTCGAGTCCCGACCGGCGGCTCATCCATTCGATTCCCGTCGGTTACACCATCGACGGCAGCCGCGGCATTCGCGATCCGCGCGGCATGTATGGGGAGCGCCTGGGCGTCGACATGCATGTGGTCACCGCCGCGGCGGGCCCGGTGCGCAATCTCAGCACCTGCATCGCGCGCTGTCATCTGGATATTCGCTCTCTCGTCGTCTCGCCCTATGCCGCCGGCCTTTCGGCCCTGGTGGAAGACGAGATGGATCTGGGCGTCTGCGTCGTCGACATGGGCGGCGGGACGACGACGCTCGCCGTCTTCTTCGACGGCAACGTCGTCTACACCGACAGCATTCCCATCGGCGGCCAGCATGTGACCAGCGATATCGCCCGCGGGCTCTCCACGCCACTGGCCCATGCCGAGCGCATGAAGACTCTCTACGGCAATTGCGTGCCCTCGCCCGCCGACGAGCGCGAGATGATCACCGTGCCCCAGGTGGGCGAAGAAGATCAGGCCCAGGCCAATACGATCCCGAAATCGATCCTGGTCGGCATCATCCAGCCGCGGCTGGAGGAAACCTTCGAACTGGTGCGCTCTCGCCTGGAGATGAGCGGTTTCGACAAGATCGCCGGCCGGCGGATCGTACTGACCGGGGGCGCCAGCCAGCTCGCCGGCGTGCGCGAACTGGCCCAGCTCGTACTCGACAAGCAAGTGCGCATGGGCCGACCGATCCGCATCAGCGGCTTGGCCGAGGCCACCGGCGGACCCGCTTTCGCGGTCGCCGCCGGCCTCATCACTTACGCCCATAGGGTCGCGGCCGAGCAGCCGCGCGCGGCTCGGGCGCATGGCGACGCGCCGAGCGGCCTCATCGGCCGACTCGGAAACTGGCTGCGGGAGAATTTTTGATGACGAGGCAGAGACGTGCCCGACTCGTGGGAAATCGGGCAAAAACATTGCCGGCATTGACCGGCTGCAACATGACAGTACGTTTACAACGGAGGATGCGATGACCTTGAACCTCTCCATGCCGAACGCGCCGTTCGAGCTGAAGCCGAAGATCACCGTCGTGGGTGTCGGCGGAGCCGGCGGCAATGCCGTCAACAACATGATCAAGCAGAACCTGGAAGGCGTCGATTTCATCGTCGCCAATACCGACGCCCAGGCGCTTGCCCAATCGCTCTGCCAGCGGCGGATCCAGTTGGGCACGAACCTGACCGCAGGATTGGGCGCAGGATCTCGCCCCGATGTCGGCCGGGGAGCGGCCGAGGAAGCGCTGGATGAGATCATCAGCCAGCTCCAGGGCTCCAACATGGTGTTCATCACCGCCGGCATGGGCGGCGGGACGGGCACCGGGGCGGCGCCCGTGATCGCGGCCGCCACCCGCGAGCAGGGGATTCTCACTGTCGGCGTGGTCACCAAGCCCTTCCACTTCGAGGGCCTGCACCGCATGCGGGTGGCCGAAGCCGGCATCCAGGAACTGCAGCAGTTCGTCGATACGCTGATCATCATTCCGAACCAGAACCTGTTCCGCATCGCCAACGAGAAGACGACATTCGCGGACGCCTTCAACATGGCCGATCAGGTGCTGGATTGCGGCGTGCGCGGCGTGACCGACCTCATGGTCAAGCCCGGCCTGATCAATTTGGACTTCGCCGACATTCGCGCGGTGATGACCGAGATGGGCAAGGCCATGATGGGCACGGGCGAGGCCGAAGGGCCGAACCGGGCGATCGGTGCTGCGGAAGCGGCGATCTCCAACCCGCTGCTCGACGACGTGTCCATGAAGGGTGCGCGCGGCGTGCTCATCAACATCACCGGTGGCCTCGACATGACCCTGTTCGAGGTCGACGAGGCGGCCAACCGCATCCGCAGCGAAGTCGATCCCGAAGCCAACATCATCTTCGGCTCGACCTTCGATCAGAGTCTGGAGGGCAAGGTCCGCATCTCGGTCGTCGCCACCGGCATCGAAGCCGTGGCGGGCCAGATGGCGCGCCCCGTCTCTCTCAGCCTGGTGACCAACGGCGGTCGTTCCATGGTGCCCGGCAATCAGGCAGCCGAGCGACATGAGAACATGACCGGTGCCTCGCAGACGGTCGCCTCTCAACCGGCCCAGACCATCGGCCGGCGCGAAACCCTGGGGGCGACCGCGCTCGCCATGCCCTCGGCCAGCATGGCAGTCCCCATGGCCGCCCCTGTGGCAACACCGCAACCTCAGCCCGCCATGGCGGCACCTGTGGTGGCAGAGGCCCCGCGGGCGATGCCGTCTCAACCTCTGGTCGCGCCCCAGGTCATGGTCCAGCCGGCCGTGAGCCAACCGACCCCTCAGCCGGTGGAACAGCGTCACTATGTCGCGCCACCGCCGGTCGAGACCTTGGTGGCAACACCGCCTGCGCCGGTGCAACCCGCACCGGTTCTGACGGCACCTGTCCCGGCGGCACCGGTCCAGCCGACGGCACCGGCACAGCCGGTCGCCGCCCAACCCCGGCGGGCGCCGAATCTGTTCAGCCGGGTCACGGGCAATGCAGCAAGTTGGGCCAAGCAGGCGGTCGGCGAACCGCCGGCAGCCCCCATGACACCGCAGTTGAGGGCCAGTGCGCCGGCGCGGCCGACATCCGCACCGCAGGCCCCAGCGCCTCATGCCATGGCACCCCAGCAACCGCCGGCGCCAACCGTGCAACCGGCGCCGCAAATGGCGGCACCGCAGCCCGTCGCCCAGCCGCGGCTTTCGGGACTCGACCCGAAGGATCGGCTTTCGGCCAGCCGGGCGGAGGAGGATTTGCTGGATATTCCCGCATTCCTGCGCCGTCAGGCCAACTAGACGTCGGCTTAAAAGGGCAATAACCTAGCCTGGCCGACCTCGGAGCAGCCCCGGATCGATTTCCCTCGGTCCGGGCGCTCTGCCGAAAGCGGGGGGTGGCCGGCAGGTTTTCTCGAAAGAAAGCGGTTAATGATCGAAGTCAACGATGCGGCGCGTCAGGTGCCGCCGATTCGGCGCCAGACAACGCTGAAGAACGCCATTCATTGCTCCGGAACGGCCATCCACCACGGCGGCCACGTCACCATGGCGATGCTGCCGGCGCCCGCGGGCCACGGCATCGTCTTTCGGCGCACGGATATCGTCGGCGGGGGCCTGTCGATCCCGGCCGATTGGCGCCATGTCGCCGATATGCCGATGTGCACCGCGCTGGAATCCGAAGGTGTGCAGATCGCCACCATCGAACATCTGATGGCCGCGCTTTCGGGCTGCGGCATCGACAATCTGCTGATCGAGATCAATGGGCCGGAACTGCCGATCATGGATGGCAGCAGCTGGCCCTTCGTCTTCCTGATCGAATGCGCCGGCATCAGCGAGTTGGAGGCGCCTCGCCGTTTCCTCAAGATCCTGAGCCATGTGTCGATCGGCACGGGCGGGCGCAGCGTAGCCTTGATGCCCGCCGAGGGGTTTTCGCTCAGCTTCGAGGTCGATTACGACAGCGGCGCCATTGCCCGCCAGAACGGCGAGCTCAACCTGGTCGACGGAGCCTTCAAGAACGAATTGAGCCGGGCCCGCACCTTCGGTTTCCTGCATGAGGTGGATGCGTTGCGCGCGGCGGGGCTTGCCCGTGGCGCCTCCCTCGACAATTCCATCGTCATCACCGGGGACGGCATACTGAACGAGGGGGGCTTGCGCTTCCCCGACGAATTCGTGCGCCATAAGATGCTGGATGCTCTGGGAGATCTCTATCTTGCCGGCGCCCCCATCCTCGGCCGTTTCGAGGGCCATTGCTCCGGCCACAAGCTGAACCACCGCCTGTTGCGCGCCCTGTTTCAGCGGCGCGAGGCCTGGTGCTGGACCGAGTCGAACGCCCCGGAATCCACACTAGAATCCGGCCTCGATTCCGCGCAGCGGGCCGCCGGTTTCGCCAGCTGAGCCGGGGCTTGAGGGGGGCGGATGGCCCCCCTATAGTGAGCCGCTCCGCCATCCGGGCTCCAAGGTGAGACGCTGCGTCATGTTTGAATTTGCGCGACCCCTGCGGCCGTTGCTGGCGTTAGCCCTGCTCGCGGGTCTGGTCGCTTGCGCCAAGACACCCGACCCCCAAATTCCCGATACCCCGCCCGAGACTCTCTACAACAAGGGCGCCAGCGCCTTGAGTCAGGGTCAGGTTGCCGATGCCGCCAAGCTGTTCGAAGAGATCGAGCGCCAACACCCCTATTCGGCGATCGAGCCCCAGTCGGAAATCATGACCGCCTATGCCTATTATCGGGGCAACAAATACGATGACGCGATCAATTCGCTGAACCATTTCATCGACCTTCACCCCGGCAATAAGAACGCCGCCTATGCCTATTATCTGAAGGCGCTCTGCTACTACGAACAGATCGAGGATGTGCGGCGCGATCAGAAAATGACCGAACAGGCGCTTGACGCGCTGAACGAGGTGATCAACCGTTTTCCCAATACGCCCTATGCGCGCGATGCCCGCCTGAAGATCGACCTGGCCCGCGACCATCTTGCCGGCAAGGAGATGGACGTCGGGCGCTACTACGAAGGCCAGAAGCTCTATCTGGCGGCGATCAATCGCTTTCGCCGAGTGATCGAAATCTACCAGACGACCACGCATACGCCGGAAGCCTTGGAGCGCCTGACCGAATGCTATCTGGCGCTGGGCGTCAACGAAGAGGCCCAGACCGCCGCCGCCGTACTTGGCTACAACTACCCGGGCAGCACCTGGTATCTGGCGAGCTACGACTTGCTGAAAGGCAAAAACCTGAAGCCGGAGAAGAGCTCAGGCTCCTGGCTCAGCAACATCTTCTAGAACGGGGCCGGCAATGCTGCTCGGCCTCGTCATCCGCGATATCGTTCTGATCGATCGCCTCGATCTGGCCTTCGCACCCGGCTTGACGGTGTTGACGGGCGAGACAGGTGCGGGGAAATCGATCCTGCTGGATGCGCTTGGCCTGGCGCTGGGCGCGCGGGCCGAAGCGAGCCTGCTGCGTGCAGGCGCCTCTCAAGCCAGCGTCACCGCCGAATTCGAGCTGCCCCGGAAACACCGCTTGCGCGACCTGCTGAACGAACAGGGGCTGGCTGTCGACGACAGCCTGCTGCTGCGCCGCCAGCTGGGCGCCGACGGGCGCAGCCGCGCCTTCGTCAACGATCAGCCGGTGGGCGTGGGCCTGCTGCGCCAGATCGGCGACGGGATGGTGGAGATCGTCGGCCAGTTCGAGCAGCACGGGTTGCTCGATCCCGCAACCCATGGCGAGATGCTGGACGCCCATGGCGGACACGATACGCCGGCGGTGGCCGCTGCCTGGCGCTTGTGGCGGACGAAGCAGGAGGCGCGCGCGGCAGCGCAGGCCGAGATCGCGGCGGCCAAGCGCGACGAGGAATTTCTGCGCCACGCCGCCGACGAGCTTTCCGGCCTGGTCCCGCAACCGGGCGAGGAGGCAGGCCTCGCCGAACAGCGCAGCCTGATGCTCCATCGCAGCAAGCTGGTCGAAGCGATGCAGGCGGCACTGGACGAATTGTCCGGCGAGCGCGGCGGCGAAAGCCAGATGAACCAGGCGCGCCGGCGCCTCGATCGCCTCGCCGACAAGGCGCAAGGCCGCCTTGATCCGGCGATTGCCGCCCTCGATCGTGCCCAGAGCGAGCTGGCCGAAGCGGTCGAGCAGTTGACGCGGCTGGCGAGGGACCTCGATGCCGATCCGCGCGGGCTGGAAAAGATCGAGGACCGGCTCTACGCGCTGCGCGATCTCGCCCGCAAGCATCATGTCGCCGTCGACGATCTGGCGGATCTTCGCGAACGCATCGATTCCCAGCTCGCCCGCCTCGACGACCGCAGCGGCTCGCTCGCCAGGCTTACCCAGGCCGAGGCCGAAGCGCGCCAAGCCTATGTGGCGGCTGCCGAAGCGCTGTCGCGGGCCCGCAAGAAGACCGCCGCCAAGCTCGACAAGGCGGTGATGGCCGAACTGCCTCCCCTCAAACTCGACAAGGCGCGCTTCGCCACGGTGATCGAGCGCCTGGCCGAGCCGCAATGGGGCCCGAGCGGCCTCGATCGTGTCGCCTTCGAGGTGGCAACCAACCCCGGCAGCGCCCCCGGACCCATCGGGCGCATCGCCTCGGGCGGTGAGCTGGCGCGGTTTCTTCTGGCGCTCAAGGTCGTGCTCGCCGCCGACGGCAGCGCGCCGACCCTGGTGTTCGACGAGGTGGACAGCGGCATCGGCGGCGCCACCGCGGCCGCGGTGGGCGAGCGCCTGGCGCGACTTTCCCGCAACCGCCAGCTTCTCGTCGTAACCCACTCGCCCCAGGTCGCCGCCCAAGCCCAGCATCACTGGCAGGTGGAGAAGAGCGCGAGCAAAGTCGGTAGCCTGACTCGGGCCAGCGAGCTTGATGCTGCCGCCCGGCGCGAGGAGATCGCGCGCATGCTGTCGGGCGCGAGCGTCAGCGACGAAGCGCGCGCGGCGGCCGACCGCCTGCTCGGGTCCCGGGTGGTGTCATGAGTACGCCAAAGGAAAAACCGGCCGCCAAACTCGGCAAGGCAGAGGCCAAGGCGGAACTCGCCAGATTGGCCGCGGAAATCGCGCATCACAACAGCCTGTACTATCAAAAGGACGCGCCCGAAATTTCCGACGCCGATTACGACGCGCTGGTCCACCGCAACCGGGAAATCGAAGAGCGCTTCCCCGAGCTGCGGCGCCCGGACAGCCCGAGCGAGAGCGTGGGTGCCCCACCGGCTGGCGGTTTCGCCAAGGTGCGCCATTCGCTGCCCATGCTCTCCCTCGACAACGCCTTCGAGGAATCCGAAGTGCGCGATTTCTTTGCCCGTGTGCGGCGTTTCCTGGGCCTGGCCGAGGATGCGGCGATCGAAGTTACGGCCGAGCCGAAGATCGACGGGCTCTCGGCCAACCTGCGTTACGAGAACGGCCGTTTCGTTCAGGGCGCCACCCGCGGTGACGGCATGGTGGGCGAAGACATCACCGAGAATCTGAAGACCCTGGACGACGTGCCCAAGATGCTAAAAGGCACGCACCCGCCCAAGCTGCTGGAGGTGCGTGGCGAGGTTTATATGCGCCGGGCGGAGTTCGCCAAGATGAACGAACGGCGCGCCGCGGCGGACAAGCCGGTCTTCGCCAATCCGCGCAATGCCGCGGCAGGCAGCGTGCGTCAGCTCGATCCCAAGATCACCGCCGGCCGGCCGCTGCATTTCTTCGCCTATGCGCCGGGCGAGGTCAGCGATCCCAAGGACCTGGGCGACGGCCAATGGGATTTCCTGGCCAGGCTGAAATCCCGCGGCTTTTCGGTCAATCCGCTGGCCAAGCTTTGCCGCAATGTGGAGGAGGCGCTGGCCTTGCACGCCAAGCTCCAGTCGCAACGTGCAGACCTTCCCTATGACATCGATGGCGTCGTCTACAAGGTGAACCGCCGCGATTGGCAGGATCGGCTGGGCATGGTGAGCCGCGCCCCGCGCTGGGCGCTAGCCCATAAATTCCCCGCCGAACAGGCCGAGACCTGGCTGCGCGATATCGCGATCCAGGTCGGGCGCACCGGCGCGCTGACGCCGGTGGCCGAGCTGGAACCGGTGACCGTCGGCGGCGTCGTGGTGTCGCGGGCGACTTTGCACAATGAAGATGAAATCGCCCGCAAGGACATCCGCATCGGCGACCGGGTCGTACTGCAGCGGGCCGGCGACGTGATCCCCCAGATCATCGCGGTGGTGGAGAAATCGCGGCCCAAGAACGCCAAGCCCTATAAGTTTCCCGACCATTGTCCCATCTGCGGCAGCTTGGCGATTCGCGAGCCCGACGAGGTGGTGCGCCGCTGCACCGGCGGCCTCATCTGTGCGGCCCAGGCCGTGGAGCGCCTGAAGCATTTCGTCAGCCGCAACGCCTTCGATATCGAAGGCCTGGGCGGCAAGCATGTGGCCGATTTCTACCAGGACGGGCTGATCAAGAATCCCGCCGATATCTTCCGCCTCGAGAAACGGCGGGCGGAATTGGAAGCGCGCGAGGGCTGGGGCAAGCAATCGGTTGCCAAACTCCTGGCGGCCATCGAAGCGCGGCGCGAGATCGCCATGGAGCGCTTCATTTATGCGCTGGGAATCCGTCAGGCGGGCGAAGCGACAGCGAAACTGCTGGCCAAGAACTACGGCTCCTTCGCCCATTGGCGCGAGGCGATGATCGAGGCCAAGGATCCCAAAAGCGCGGCCTTCCACGAACTCGATTCCATCGATGGGATCGGCCCGTCCGTTGCCGCCGACATCGTGGGCTTCTTCGCCGAGCCCCATAATCTGGCACTTCTGGACGACCTGCTGGGCGAGGTCAAGCCCCTCGATTACGCCGGCCCCGTCGCGGCGAAAGATTCTCCCGTTGCCGGCAAGACCATCGTCTTCACCGGCACGCTCACCCGCATGAGCCGGCCGGAGGCGAAAGCCCGCGCCGAATCACTGGGCGCCAAAGTCGGCGAATCCGTCTCCAGGAAAACCGATTATGTGGTGGTGGGGGCCGACGCCGGCTCCAAGGCCAAAAAAGCCGCCGAACTGGGCCTTACAATGCTCGACGAAGACGCCTGGCTGAAGCTGATCGGAGGAGCGTAAGAACCCAGCGCAGATCTCACCCCACCCCATTAAGGGCAGGGGATAAATGAAGTGCTCCGCCCCTATGTGGGGGCGGCCAGAACGGGGGGGCTTTCTTGCCCTCGTCTCAAATCGGCTTCGTCGCCTCCTCCAGGAAAGCCGCCGTCTCCGTGTCGGCCTTCGGCAGCAACGCGGCGCGGACCCGGGCGTGGTAGGTGTCGAGCCAGGCGATTTCGTCGGCGGTGAGGAGTTTCTTGTCGATCAGATTGCGGTCGATGGGCGCCAGCGTCAGAGTCTCGAAGGCCAACATGGGGCGCTCGTCCCCGGGGCGCGGGTCTTCGATCACCGTCACCAGATTCTCGATGCGGATGCCATAGGCGCCGGTTTTGTAATAGCCGGGTTCGTTGGAAACGATCATGCCGGGCTCAAGTGCCACCCGGTTGGGCGCCTTGGAAATGCGATGGGGCCCCTCATGCACCGAGAGGAAGCTGCCGACCCCATGGCCTGTGCCGTGATCGTAATCGAGCCCCGTCTGCCACAGGGCATAGCGCGCGAGTGCATCCAGCGCGCTGCCGGTGGTGCCGCGGGGAAATCGCGCCATGCCAAGGGCGATATGGCCCTTCAGCACGCGGGTGAAACGATCCTTCGTCTCCGCCGTCGGTTTGCCGATGGCAACCGTGCGGGTGATATCGGTGGTGCCGTCGAAATATTGCGCGCCGGAATCGACGAGATAGAGCTCGCCCTCAGTGAGGGGGCGGTTCGTCGCGTCGGAGGAGCGGTAATGGACGATGGCGCCATTGGACCCGGCGCCGGAGATCGTATCGAAGCTGAAGTCGCGGAAGAACTCGCCGGAACGGCGGAACTCCGCCAGTCGCCTCACCGCCGTCAACTCGTCCACCTTGCCCTGCGGCGCCTCATGGCTAATCCAATTCAGAAAGCGTGTCACCGCCAGCCCGTCGCGGCGGTGGGCTGCACGCGTGCCGGCCAGTTCCACGTCGTTCTTGCGCGCCTTGGGCAGCAGACAGGGATCGTCGCGTTCCACCAATTCGGCGCCAGCCGCTTTCAGCCGATCGAAGGCCCAGGATGGCGCCGTCTGGGGGTCGATCAGCACGCGCGCCTTGGCATGGCCCAGGCGATCGAGCGCGGCGGCGAAGCGCTCAGGCGGATTGACGGCCACCTGATTGCCCAGATGGGTCTCCAGGCCCGGCGTGAATTTTCGCCGGTCCATGAACAGCTCCACCGCGGCGTCCTGGTGGAGGACGGCAAAGCCCAGCGCAAAGGGGGTGCGCGGCACGTCGGCGCCGCGAATGTTCAGCAGCCAGGCGATTGAATCCGGGCTGGCGAGAACGGCGGCAGCGATGCCGTCGGTGGCCAGCGACTTTCCCAGGCTCTCGCGCTTGTCCTGGGAGTTGCGGCCGGCAAAGCGAATGTCCAGCGCGATGGCCGGGGCGATGGGCGCCGGCGGCTGGTCCGGCCAGGCGGCATCGAGAGGATTGTCGGGGAGTGCCAGGAGTTCGCCGCCCGCTTGCATCACCGCCTTGCGCAGATGCTTCAGCTGGGTGGTCGTATGCAGCCAGGGGTCGTAGCCGAGCTTCCCGCCCTTGGGCAGATTGGCGATAATCCAGTTTTCCGGCGGCTGCTCGGTGGAGTGCTGCGGCTCGAAGAGGCTGGTGTCGGTCTGGGCGCGGACCTGAAGGGTATAGCGGCCGTCGACGAAAACGGCGGCCTTGTCGGCTAGAACGATGGCCATGCCCGCCGACCCGGTAAATCCCGTCAGCCAAGCCAGGCGCTCGGCGCGGGGCGGCACGTATTCGCCCTGATGCTCATCCGAACGGGGCACCAGGAATCCCGCCACACCCCCCTTTTCCATTTCCTTTCGCAACGCAGCAAGACGGGGTGCGCCTGGAGCGAGAGAAGCGGGCTTTCGAGTATTCGCCAACTGCCGCTTCAGGGCCCGAAGCTGCGCCCTGGTTGCTTCATCGGCGGTGGGGGCCACCAAGCCGATCCAGTCGTCCGGACGTTCCCCCTCGGGGGCTGCGATGACCCCGGCCAAGAGTCCCCGAATCTGGCGCAAATCCGCGGCTGCGCCCGATTTCTTCAGGAGCCCCGCCAATGCTTCATCACCCTGATATGACGGCTCGCCCACCGACATGACGCTTGTTCCTTCTACGTTCGCTGGCAATTGTGTCAGATATGCGGAAAATGGCCAACTGAATAACACGCTATGCGAAGGTCGCATTGCTGCGATGCAGCATACTCCCTCCTGGCCTGCCCCCAGCCCGCCTATATTGCTATCCGTCACGGTCGTCGGCAATGGGTCGGCGGTCGAAACGAGGAAGAGTTAAGATGAATCGCTACGCTTACAACAATAACGCGATCAGCGCCGATGCGAGGATGCCGGCACCGATCGCTGCCCGAATGGTCGATTTTGACCGCCTCGCCCAGGGCGAGACTTTGATGAACATTCTGCTTCGCCCCTTCAAGCGTGGGAAGATTGCCCGCGAGTTGCGGATGCTGGACGAGCGGATGCTGTCGGATATCGGCTTGAGCCGATCGGATATCGACCGTATTGCAGTCGAATCGGTCGGCGGCAAAGGCGAGTGGATCGTCCTTTCGCTGGTGGCTTATGTCGGTCGCAAAATCGCCGGCTGGGCCCATAAGCGAGCGGCGTATCGTAGCCTCATGGCGCTTGACAACCGGATGCTGGCCGATATCGGTCTCACCCGCTCGGATATCCCGACGGTGGTCGGTGCGATGCGCGGGCCCCTTGCCGTGTCCGTCGTCGACCGCAGCTTCGAGACCGAGGTGGTAATGCCCCTCAAACAATGGAACCTGTGGCGTATTGCACACAAACAGTTGAACCAACTCGACAACCGCATGCTGAGTGACATCGGCCTCGTGCGCGGCGACATTGATTGGGTTGCCGACGAATTGGCGGCCCGTGCCGTCACAAAGGCAGCCAACGCCAATAGCGCGGCGCCCCAGGCAGCTAAACCAGCAGCCTAGGACCAGAGAACTACGCGGCAGGGCGCAACGCCCGGGTCGTGACGACAAAACGGCGCCCCTTTCCCCCGGGGGCGCCGTTTTGATTTTGGCGAAGTCAGCCTTGGCCAGGTGGAACCACCCCCTCCTCCCCGGCGTCCCACGCTAGGATGCAGCTTTTACGGTCTGCCTCTACTTCTGCATTGAAATGTCCAATCATCAGACTGATGCTCAAGCGGGGTTCTCGGCAGACTGCCGCGATTCGCTGCAATATGGCGTCCGATCGTCCCAAATCGATTTGGCATAAGATGTGAATCAGCCGCTACTTTGTTGAATGGGAACAAGATTCACCGATCAGTTTGATTCAAACTGATCGGTGAATTTTGCTCTGGGAAACCATCAGAAGAAATGTCGATGCATATCGACCCACTGGCGGCCCTTCTCGATCGCATGAGCGAGGGCGTCTACATGGTTGACCGTGATGGACGCGTGGTTGCGGCGAACCGGCGCTTGAGCGAGTTTCTCGACCTGCCGCCCGATTTCCTTCGCCCGGGCGACCCAATGGGAAAGCTTCCTGACTTCCTGCGCCAGCGTACAGAACAAGACACTGCGGCGTCCTTCCAGGAGATCGGGCGCCTATTGTCAGGCGCCCCCCAGCAGCCGTTCGGTTGCGAGCATTTAGGGCCTGATGGGCGCGCCTTGGAGATTCGTTGCCACCCGGAGCCGGCCGGCGGATTCGCCGTCATCTGTACCGACGTGAGCGAACGCCGACGCGCCGCCGATGCTTTGAAAAAGAGCGAGGAACGGCTCCGCGAACTCGCCGAAGTGCGACAGCGAATGCAGGCAGCGGAGGATTTGCTGAGGCAGGCCCTTGACAGTATTGGCGATGGCTTCGGCATCTTCGATCCCAGCGACCGCCTCGTGATCATGAACAAGCTGTATTTGGGGTATTTGCCCCAGGATGCCGAGGGGCGGGGGCTCGGAATTACTTTCGAAGAACTTATGCAGCAGGATCGTCGGCACTGTTTCTACCCCGACGTGCTCGGCGATGAGGCGGCTTTTATCGAGCATCGCGTGCTGGCCCATCGGGAAGGCAGGGGCCGTCCCGTCACCTTCAGGACAAGCGATGGCCGGTGGGCCCAAGCACGCGATTATCGCTTGCCGGACGGCAGCACGGTGGTGGTCCGCACGGACGTCAGCGCGTTGCTCGAGCGTGACCGGGCCTTGCGTGAAAGCCAGGCAAGCCTGGCCACGGCCCAGCGCATCGCCAAGCTGGGAAGCTGGGAATTGGATCTGAACCATCCGAACGATATCGACGGAAATGCCCTGAGCTGGTCCGACGAAACGTTCCGTATCTTCGGTTGCGAGCCAAATCAGACCGAGATATCCAACGAGCGTTTTTTCCGCGCCGTCCACCCGGACGACAGGGGGAAGATTCGCGCGGCCATGCAGCGCTCGATCGAGACAGGCACCCCCTATAGCATCGAGCATCGTGTCATCCGACCCGACGGAAGCGAGATCACCGTTCACGAAAAATCGGACTTGGTGTTCGGGCCCGGCGGCGGCCGGCCGATCAAAATGGTCGGGACGGTTCAGGATATAACCGAGCAAAAGCGCGCCGAAGCGGCCCTCCAGGGATATCAGGCGCGCCTCGATCTCGCCCTCCAGACCGCCAAGGCGGCCTACTGGGAATTGGATCTGGCCGAATCGACCCATGTGCTCAGCCCGAATTACTACGCCATGCTCGGCTACGGGGATGCCGAAGCGCCGCGGGGACGTGACGCGTGGCTCGCCCTGCTTCACCCCGACGATCTGGGTAATCTCGGCAACCGCCAATTGCTGCCGCCAAACGACCAAACGAGTCGCGAGTTCGAGTTTCGGATTCGAGCGAAAGACGGGTCGTGGCGTTGGATTCTCAGCCAATTCCGGGCGGCAGCCTTTGACACGCTCGGCCGGCCGACGCGGCTTTTGGGTATCGACATCGATACGACCGCGCGCAAGCAGGCTGAGCTTGCCCTACGCCAAGCGCGCCAGCGTGCCCAGCAGTACCTGGATATTGCCGGGGTCATCATCGTTGTGCTGAATGCCGATCATACGGTCGCGCTGCTGAATCGAAAGGGTTGCGAGATCCTTGGCGTGAGCGAAGCTGAAGCCTTGGGCCGCGACTGGTTCGAGGCCTTCGCGCCAGCGAACGAGCGCGCGGAACAGCGCGCCGCATTCGCTGCCTTCCTCGCCGGAGGGCTCGGGCCCGCCCAGGACATCGAGATGACGGTCAGGACCCGAAGCGGCGCGGTTCGGCTGGTCACCTGGCACGATGGTCTGCTCTTCGGCGAGGATGGCGCCGTCATCGGCGTAATCAGCTCCGGCGAGGACATCACCGAGCAGCGCGCCGCGGAGCGCAAGCGTGACGAGTTTCGGACGCTTCTCGAGGCGACCTCTGAAGCATCACCTGACGGCATTCTGGTGACCGACGCAAGAGGCCGGTATCTCTTCTGGAACAAGCGGCTCAGGGAAATGTGGAAGCTTCCCGATGACTACCTTGAATCTCGCCGGTCGTCGGGTAACGAAGCCGGCGCGGTTTTGAGCCCCTATACGGATCAGATCGCCGATCCACGCCCTTTCCTAGACGAAATTCGCCGCATCTACGATCAAAACCAGCCGCCAAAATCCACCTTGGATGACATTTTGCTGAAGGATGGGCGCGTCTTCGTTCGGTATGGCGCCCGCGTAGCCGCGGGCAAACTGCCCTATGCGACCGTGGCCTGGATCTATCGAGACGTCACGGAACAGAGAAAGCGGGATGATGTATTGGCGCAGACACAACGCCTGACAACGGTCGGCGAATTATCGGGCGGCATCGCGCATGAACTCAACAATCTTCTGATGGTGATCGGCGGCAACCTCGAACTGATCGAAATGCAGGGACGCCGTCCCCAAGACGACTCCACGGCGAAATTCGCCAGGACGGCATATCTGGCCGTCGAGCGAGGGGCGGAACTGATTCGACATCTCCTGGCGTTCTCTCGCAAGCAGCCCTTGGCGCCAAAGTTGACCGATATAAATTCCTTCATGACCGACACGACGAAGATGTTGCTGCGCCTTCTGGGCGTGTCCGTGACGATGAAATTCATTCCGGGCGCCGAGCTTTGGCAGACCGTCGTCGATCAGGGGCTTCTACAGACCACCTTGGTGAGCCTCGCGACGAACGCAAGGGATGCGATGCCCAGAGGGGGATCGCTGGTCATCGAGACAAGCAACGCGATTCTCGACGAGACCTACGCCGAGAAATTTGCCGATGTAAGCGTCGGCGAATATGTCCTGATAGCGGTCACCGATGACGGCGCAGGCATGCCCCCGGAAATCGCCAAACGGGTTTTTGAACCATTTTTCACGACAAAGCCAGTCGGCAAGGGCACCGGGCTGGGTTTGAGCGTCGTATATGGATTCGTCAAACAATCCGGCGGGCATGTGGCGATATACAGCGAAGAGGGTCGCGGAACATCGGTCCGTATTTATCTGCCCCGGTCCTCGCCGGAGTCCACCGCCCAAGCTGAAACTCCCATTGCGCCAGTAGCCCGCGGAAACAAGGAGACAATTTTACTTGTCGAGGATGAGGTTCCGGTGATGGCTGTCGCCCGGGCGTTTCTGACCGATCTCGGTTACCAGGTGCTGGAGGCCACCAACGGCCTCGATGCCCTGGCGATCTTGGCATCAGATGAACCGATTGATTTGCTTTTCACGGATGTCGTGTTGCCCGATGGGATGAATGGCGCCGAGGTTGCCCGGACAGCGGAGGGACTGCGGCCCGGCCTGAAAGTGCTGTATGCTTCGGGTTACACGCAGGAGGCTCTCGTTTATCAGGGCCGCCTCGAACCGGGTGTGACGCTTCTGCCGAAACCCTATCGCAAACGCGATCTCGCCGAAGCGATACGCGCAGTTCTCTAAGCGACTCTTTTCCGGCGCACCGCCTTGGCTTGGGGCTTGCGCAACACCAGTACGGACCATTCGCCCAGGCGCAGCCGAAAATCGAGAACAAGATCGCGCTGCAGATGGGCGTGCAGCACCATCTGCTCCTGCGTAGTGAGGATGCCCGACAGCACGGCGCGGCCGCCGGCGCTCAGATGGCGGGCCAGCGAGCCGGCCATGCGATAGAGGGGGCGTGCCAGGATATTCGCCATGATGAGGTCGTAAGGCGCGCCACGGCGAATGGCACCGGCGCCATAGCCGCTGCTCTTGACGATGGTGAGACGCTCGGCCAGCCCGTTGATCGCGGCGTTCTCGCGCGCCACCCGAACCGCATCGGGATCGTTGTCGGCGGCCAGAACTTTCGCCGGCCATAGCTTGGCCGCAGCCAGTGCCAAGACGCCGCTGCCGCAACCCAGATCGAGGGGACGCGTGAAACGCCGGCGGCCGCGAGACAGGCGATCCAGCGCTATCAGGCAGCCCCGGGTCGTTTCATGCCGCCCCGTGCCGAACGCGGCACCTGCATCGACAAGCAGGGCGATCTTGCCGCGCGGCGTCGGCCCCTTCACGTGGGCGCCGCGCAAATAGAATCGCCCGGCGGAAATCGCCGGCAGAGCCCGGCGGCTCTCGGCCACCCAATCTTTCGCGGGCAAGGCCTCGAAGACCGGCTTTCCTAATCCGACAAGGGCGGTGCGAATGGCGGGACGATCCGGACGGCCGTCGATCAGGGCCTCGACCTCCCAGCGCCGCCCGCGCTCGATTTCATAGCGCGACAGCGCCACGGCGAAGGGCTCGAGCGCCGCTTCGGCGACCGCCGATCCCGTCGCATCAGTGCGCAGCCGCACGGCCCAGAGCGGGCTCATGACACCCCATGCGGTTTAGCGTAACTCCCGGTCACTCGCCGTCACTCCGCGTCACTACCGATCCCGCAAAATCCGTCGTCGTCACGCGACTTTTGCGGCTTGAGAGGCGGAAACCGAGGGAAAGGTTGAGGGTCAAAGCATGGCCCTCGGAACCGCCATCAAATAGTAGTCGGAGGATACCACGATCACTGAAAAGAAAATCCAGAAAGTCGCGGAGACAATGACGCCCGAAGCCGCCGCCGAGTTCTTGGACCGCGGCGAGTTTTACATTTACCGCGGGTCACGCCATGGGCACGCCGGCCGCCGAGGCAAGGGTACATTGCGGCGGAGGATTTAGCCAATGACTGGCCAGACGCAGGCCATGATCTGAGGCTGCGCGACTCGCTAGACCACCCCCCTTCCGCCTCGCCGCCAAGACGGCGTCTTGCGACTGGGCCGGTCGGCGTGCGAGGCGCGAGAGTCGCGCGGCCGCGGCTTTGACGACACGAGGGGCGCTTGATGAGGATGCGGGGCCAAGGGATAATTCCGTCATGTCGCCGCGCTTGCTCGGCAGCCTTTTGGCTGAACCATACCTTAGAGAAATATGATCAGGAATTTTGGAGACCACTCAGCAAATGAACGGACGTTCCTCGCTTGGGTGCGCACGGCCATTGCTGTTATGGCCTTTGGGTTCCTCGTGGAAAAGTTCGACCTGTTCCTTGAGATGGCCGCGCCGTCGTTGGTAGGCCGCACGCTGTCGTTGCCAGGCCAAAAATTCGGCAACATCGCCGGGCTGGCGCTCATTCTCGTCGGCACCGCAATGGTCGCGGTCGCAGCACTTCGCTTCCTTATGACGGCGAAGGCGATCGACAGCGACGAACGACGATTGGGCCCCGGATCCCGTGTTGATATGGCACTCGCTGTCCTGCTTGCACTTCTGGGTTGCGCCCTATTCGTGTACCTGTCGCATGCTCTTGCGACAAATCTCAGCCCGCCTTAGACCGACGCCCCGCAATTCTGGCCGCAAGTCCCGTCCCTGTAGTGCTTGACGACCTGGTCGAGCGATCGTGCTTTCTCAAGGATCAAGGCTCTAATTGGGATTTAGTCCGCGTCGGCTTGTTGACGCTCATAGGGACGCAAGCTCAGGGGATGGCGCCAGCATAACGTATCAGTTTGAAATGAATGGATTTCGGCGCTCATTTGCGAACCGATGGGCCCATGCCATAATGTCCGAATGGCAGACTCGATTGAAGGTCAGACGATCCGAGTAACGAGCAAGGATCCCGATGGCGGGGAGCCCATCGTCAGCTATTACGCCGTCGCGGAGCCCGACCCGATAAAAGCATCAGCGATTGTCAAGGAAACTATGGAAGCCACAGCCGATGACCTGATCGAGGCTATCGGATTGATTCCGGCCGAGGAAATCGCGGCTCTTGGCCTCAGCCCCGGTGAATTTGAGCGCTTATGACCGCCGAACGCCTCAAACGTCCCCGGGACCCTATCATCCTCGCCAAACTCATCGGAGATATCGCCACGGATCAGGTCGAGGATAAGACCGAGAGCGGGGGCTGATCGATCGCTCGTCTCTGCTCGCTGGGGGGTCGTATCATCCAAGCGCCCATATGTCCTTTTCCGTGAGTCCCAGCATGGGCGCCGAACTGCCCGTCAGGCCATGGGCGCTACGCGCGGGCAGCCATGGCAGGCGCCTCACGGCCCCGCTACTGGCTTGCCGGGTCCGCTTCAGGCGAAGCCGAAGCGGAGGGCCTCTATTCCAGGCGGCCGCGAGCTTTTTTTCGAGCCCGACTCCTGCGCAGTTCTCGTCGAGATCGCCCCCGGGTGCGCCGGCTGCTCCGATCGCCCCAATTACCTCGTCGTGAAACTCGATTACGACACCGCCGCCGAAGAGGAGCAGATTCGGTAACTTGGCAAGCAAGGGGGCAATCGGCACGGTCTTCGCGCGCTCGACGCGGGCGCTGGTGTCGGTCTTGTAACTTGCTCCAAGCCCTCAAATGAGAGTCCTGATAGCGTTCGTGGGATGACGCTGACATTTCTACCCGATGTATGCCATCGCCTCGAGAACCTCGTGGGATCCCCGGCGGAATCTCTTCCTGGGACCCTCGCTTTATCTTCCCATCAAAGGCCGCTCGAGCTCATTCCTCTGAGGAGAAATTATATGCGCCTGCCCTTGATCGCTCCCGCCGACCTCACACCCGAGCAGCGTCCGGTTTACGACGACATGCGCGCGGGCATCGAAAAGCATTTCCAGGGCTTCAAGACGATCGCCAAGAACGGGGCGCTGATGGGGCCGTGGAACCCGTGGCTGCATGAGCCTAAGTTCGGTAAGCCGATCTGGGAACTCACCTTGGCGCTATCCGTCTCGCCTTCGCTGCCCGCAACAGTCAGGGAGGTGGCTATCCTAGTTACGGGCGCGACATTCCACTCATCCTACGAGCTTTACGCCCATGTCATCGCCGCGGAGCGACGCGGGCTGTCCGACGACAAGCTCGCCACCATCGTCGCCGGCCAGCGTCCGGGCGATCTTTCGCGCGAAGAAGCGATCGCCTATGACGTCGCCTCTTCCCTGGTCCAACACGGCACACTGCCCGAGCTGAGCTATCGCCAAGCCGTGCAAGTGTTCGGCCAGCACGGGGCGGCTGAGCTTATCTACCTTGTCGGACTGTATTGCCTCGTCTCTGTCACGCTGAACGGGTTCAATGTGCCCGTGCCGGATTCCGAAGCTGAGTGAGGGGCAATTCAATCCGAATATCCGCGCCCGTGCCTACAACGGCGCCATGCCGTCCGTCCGGCGCCGGCTCATAGAAAGACCCGCGTCGATGTCGGACGACGCGGGGTCCGGTTACGGGCGACGGCCATACTGGGCGGATTCGAGGCCCAACCGACATCCGATTTTCTCCCGGGGCGTTCACCCGCCGCCTCGCCGTGACCCAACAATGGCCAAAGGTTCACTTGGCCTCGGCAGCGATCCGTAGCATTGTATGCGAGGGCATTGCCGGAGGAGCGTCACCAAGTCAGAGAGAGAACCGCGCCAACAAGAAGGGATTGGCATCATCATGGGCATCACCAAGCGTGAAGCGACTCTGGATGAGCTTTTGTCCGACCCGCTGATGGCGACGGTGCTGCAGCATGCCCGAACCACGCCAGACGACGTGCGAGCTATGATGCGCGATGCCCGCGAACGGCTGGCGAGGGCGGCCTCGCCTACGGACGTCTATCAGGCGCTCTCGGACGACCAGCAGATCTATCGTTGATCCAACCGACGGAATAAACCCGCCGGCCGGTTGTCCATCCTTCCGAGACCCTGACGAAGGAGCGACCTCATGGCCTTTGTCCACGCCTTACGCCCGATCGGTCTGACCTTGGCGGCCGCCCTGCTGACCGGCGGTGTCCTTTGGACACCGGCTCGGGCCCAGGATACACCGGCGAACGCGCCGAATTCTGAAGCGCCCTTCCTCGCCGCAAACGACGCGGCCATGGACACGATGATGAAGGACATGGCGATCAAGCCGAGCGGTGACGTCGACCGCGACTTCGTGGCGATGATGGTGCCGCACCATCAAGGCGCCATCGACATGGCCGGGGCGCTGTTGCGCTACGGGCACAACGAGCAGCTCCGCCGCCTGGCGCAGGAGATCATCGTCACCCAGCAGCAGGAGATCGCGGCGATGCGCCTCGCCGTCGGTGAGCCGTTGCCGCCGTCCACACCGGCGCCAGACCAGCCGTCCGCGCCGGTCACTCCCACGCCTCCGCACGTGATGCATATGCACCAGGAGCCCTGACATGACCCGCAAGCCCTTCGTCGCTGCACTGCTCGTCGCCACCGCCCTCGTCGCCGTCCCGTCCGCCCGGGCCGGCCAAGCCCCGGGCGCCGCCGCCGATCCGGACATTCCAGTGAGCCACCGCGACCGCGTTTACGCGGCCGAGCAGTTCTCGAACACGGTATCGGTCACCGACCCGGCATCGAACAAGCTGGTCGGCGTGATCCGCCTCGGCGATCCGATACCGGGCAACCTCTCCCCGCTCTACCGCGGCCAGCTGCTGGTGCACGGGATGGGCTTCTCGCCGGACCACAAGACGCTGGCCGTGGTGTCGATCGGCTCGAACTCGGTCACGTTCATCGACACGGCCACCAACGCGGTCAAGCACGTGACCTATGTCGGCCGCTCGCCGCACGAGGCGTTTTTCACGCCGGACGGCCGCGAGGTGTGGGCGACCGTGCGCGGCGAGGATTACGTCGCCGTGCTTGACGGGCATACGTTCGACGAGAAGGCGCAGATCAAGGTGCCGGCCGGGCCCGGCATGACGATTTTCTCGCCCGACGGCCAGTACGGCTATGTCTGCTCGTCGTTCAATCCCGAGACCGACGTGATCTCGGTTGCCGACCACCAGATTGTTGGCAGGGTGACCCAGGCGAGCCCCTTCTGTCCCAATATCGCGGCCACCCCCGACGCTTCGCAGGTGTGGTTCACCTTGAAGGACGTCGGCAAGACGCAGGTGTTCGACGGCCGGCCACCGTTCAAGCTGCTCAAGACGCTCGACACCGGGCCGATCACTAACCATGTCAATATCGCGCACCACGCGCACGGCACCTTCGCTTACGTGACGGTCGGCGGTCTGAATGAGGTCAAGGTCTTCCGCACCGACAATTTTGAACAGGTGGCGACGATCCCGGTCGGCAATTTGCCGCACGGCGTATGGCCGTCGGGCGACGGCACGCGGATCTATGTCGGGCTCGAGAACGCCGATGGGCTCGCCGCCATCGATACGCTGACGAACAAGGCGATCGCCACCATCCCGATCGGCCAAGCGCCGCAGGCGATTACCTACGTCCCCGACGCCGTGCCCGACGGCGCCGGCACAGACAACCTGCAGCCGCTTGGCCTCGCCGGCGCCGCCGCACACCTGGGGTTGGCTCCAGCGAACAAGAAGGACGCCCGGCCGCCAACCACCGTCACGCTCTTCGACCAAGGCCTGTCGCAAGTACTGCAGGCGGCGGTGACCGGCCTCGAGCCGAAGCAGCCCTACGTGCTGGCGCTCGCCACGCAGGCGAACGGCCACGGCCGCCTCGAGCCGCTGGCCGCTTTCATGACCAACCCCGCGGGCTCGGCGATCGTGAACGCCGTCGGCCCGATCCGCCAGATCGTGCAAAGCCAAGTCAAGCCAGAGCGGCGATACCTGGTGATCGTGCCGAATGCCGGCGGTAAGCTCGGCCAGCCGGTCCAAGTCCAGGTGGACTAAGGGGCCGTCGTCACGAGGCGTTCGTCATGAGCGACGACATGATGCGCCTGGTCGAGCCGCTGATCCCGGCGCCCAGGCGTTACGCGCGGGCCCTGCTGCGCGACGCCGCGTCCGCCGACGACCTGGTGCAGGACTGTCTGGAGCGCGTGATCGGCCGCTGGCACCAGCATCGCGCCGACGGCAATGCACGGACCTGGGTGTTCACCATCCTCCACAACCTCGCCGTCAACCGCCTGAAGCAGACGGCGCGGCGCAGCTATTGCCTCTAGGATTTCGTTGAGGACGGCGCCCGGGTGTTTCGAGAGCTCGGCATCGAGAAGGCCGTCTTGATCGGCTTGTCGATGGGCGGGATCGTCGCCCAGAAGTTCGCCCTCAAGTACGGGCACTTGCTCAAGGCGTTGGTCCTCGCGGACACGACCGCCCACGGGATCGGCCCGGACGCGACGGACGATGCCTTCCTAGCCGTCGCCGACAAGCAGGGATACAAGAAGGCAGTCCAGGACTTGTCGGACATCATTCAGTTCCGCGGCCTCGCCGGCGCTTCTCGACTGGGCGCGACGAGAAGTCGTTCATACCCCGGAATTCGTCGCCCGGGCAGCGGTTCGCTCGCTCAATGACGCCGATACGCGCGGCTCTCTGTCCCAAATCAACGTGCCTACGCTGGTGATCGCCGGTGAGGAAGACCGTGTTACGCCGCCGCGGGAGTCGGAAATCCTGGCCAAGGGCATCAGCGACAGCACCCTCGCCTCTACTGCCGGGAGAACCTTCGAGGAAGGCCTCAATTGAGAGGGATTTGCGGGGGGCGGGTCGGAGACGTTGAGGCCACCTGAACACGTCTAACTGGGTTCCTATCGGCACGACACTCCGTGGGACAGGAAACCCGATGATTGCGGACCGGCGATGGTGTTGGCGCTACGCTAACTCAGCGTGGCGGCGCGCTATACGCAGCACATGCAGAACGGCGGGCTCTCCATTCCCTCGCGCCGACATTTTCCATTCGATTAGAAAAGTCGTTGCGCTATCTGGAAAGCCCAAGGAACTTCGGGCGACTAAACTCTGGTGCCTTGAACTTTCTATCTTGGCCGGAGGCAGAGGAATTGCGTTCGACGGCGATAGCGGCGTGTCACGCCTAGAGCTGTCGGCCGACGGCGGAGGCAGCTGGCAGCCGACCGTGCTGGGCCGTGATGAGGGCACGTACAGCTTTCGCCAATGGAGTACGCAGATCACGGCACCTCATTCCGGAACGCTGACTTTGCAGGTGCGCTGCACCAATACAAAGGGTGAGGTACAGCCGTCCGAGCCGAACTGGAACGGCGGCGGTTTCATGCCCAATGCTATCGAGAGAGTTCGGCTCACGATCGCCTGATGTTAAAGAACAACAGGAGGAAATGGCCATGTCAGCCAATGCGATTGCCCGCGGTCCGATCGCCGCGGTGCTCCTGATCCTGTTGGGGGCCCGCGGGCGAGCCGCAGCCGAAATTGCAGACTCCGACGCGCATTGCCTGGACGGATACGACACTGGCCCAAATCGCCGGCGGCAAGCCGGAACATGGCGCGTTCGTCGCCCTCAATTGCGCCGCCTGCCACGGTGATCAAGGGGTGAGTCAATCGGGCCTGTTTCCGACGCTGGCGGGCATGGATGCTGCCGTCATCTATAAGCAGCTCGACGATTTTCGCGCGGGCAAGCGGTCGTGGGGCGCCATGAACGCAATCGGGGCGGCACTGACGGCGGAAGATTCGGCCGACGTGGCGGCCTACTTCGCGAGTCGCCCCAACGGCCTTGCGCCGATCCTCGGCGAGCCCTTTCGAGGCGGTCATACGCTCCGCGAAGCGGACATGGCGACCCGATTGGCATTTGCCGGCGACCCCGCACGCGGCATTCCGCCTTGCGCGGCCTGCCATGGTCCGAGCGCCGGCAAGCTCGGTGCGCCTGCTCTGGAGGGACAGCGGACCGAGTACATCGAGCGCCAGCTCGCTGCCTTCGCCCAGGGGTTTCGCCAGAACGATGTCGACGAGCAGATGCGCACGATTGCCTCGCAGCTGACGTCGGACTAGATGCACGCTGTCGCAGAGTTCTACGCTCGCGGTCTCACCGCGCAGGTCTCTGGGCGATGGAAATATCCCACTCAGGGAACCCCAAGCGGCAGCTGATGAGGATCCGCAATCAGATTCAATTGAAGCATGCGAGAGCGCACTCGAAATTTGCTCAGGAAAGGGAAGAGCGCACCGTGGACCGGCAGCTACGCCGAAGAGCGCTTCAACAGCCTCAACAGCTTCATGTTCGTCGACAGTTCCGGCGCGGAGCATGCGGTTCGGTGGTCGCTCCTGCCGGCGGCGCAACCTGTCCCCGTCTCGCCCGCTGACCTCGCGAAGCGTGGCCCTGACTTGCTCGAGCAGGAGATCACTGAGCGCGTGCGGGGCG
>WNFP01001170.1_pt1 | contig 40683 bp, 43 predicted proteins | sample 5400201 | NCBI WGS metagenome assembly WNFP01 (sample SAMN13153355, study PRJNA577476) | soil metagenome | isolation source: 115 cm saprolite under Madrone tree | place: USA:California | collected 2016-06-14 | reverse complement strand
TTCTGATACGTGCCGGGCTTGGCGTACGTGCCCGTCAGCGACAGCGATGCGCCGATCTTGATGGGGGCCTGGGCCTCCGCGGGCGCCGTGCCAAGCAGCAAGGCCAGCGCGCCGACGCCGGCGGCACTCCACAGCAGTGTGGGCATCGGAATCCTCCATGGGTGGTCCGGGAGCGGACCGGGGTCAGCACGAAATAGGCCTTATTTTTAGCAAACTTGCCTGACCGTGTCAAGGTCCCGGGGCGCGTGCCCGCGCGACTGAACGGCTACTTGAGCGACGTGAAGGTGAAGGCGCGGATGATGTGGCGCTGGGCGACGGCGAAGACGACGAGCACCGGCGCGACCACGAACATGCTGCCCGCCATGATGACGTGCCAGCGATCGCCGGTGCCCTCCTCGCGCCGCATGGCCACCCCGATGGGCAGCGTGCGCACCGCGTCGTTGGTGGTCATGACGAGCGGCCAGAAGAAGAAGTCGTTCCAGTGGCAGACCACGCTGAAAAGGGAAAAAGCCACGAGCGTGGGACGCACGATCGGCGCGAGGACGCGGAAGATCATGGTGAAGGTGCCCGCGCCGTCGACGCGGGCGGCGTCCACGATGTCACCCGACACCTGCAGGAAGGCGTCGCGGATCAGGAAGGTTCCGAGCGCGGAGACGGCGTAAGGCACGATGAGCGAGGCATAGGTGTTGAGCAGGCCGAGCTTGCTGAACAGCACGTAGAGGGGCACGAAGCGCACCTGGGGCGGCACGATGAGGCAGGCGATCACGATGAGGAAGCAGACGTCCCGGCCGCGCCAGCGGAGCTTGCTGAAGGCGAAGCCCGCGAGGCAGCCGAAGAAGAGCTGGCAGACGAGAATGCCCACGGTCTGAATGGCATTGTTCACCGCGTAGCGCAGGAACGGCCCCGAGGCCCAGGCCTTGGCGTAGTTCTCCCAGTGCGGCGGAGCGGGCCAGAGCGCGGGCGGAAACCGCGTCACGCCCGCCATGTCCTTGAGTGATGTGCTGACCATCCACACATACGGGAAGACTTCAGCGATCGCCACCAGCGCGAGCGCGGAGAGGGTGAGCGCACGGAGCGGGGCGCCGCTCGCGCTCATGTCGTGTAGTGGACCCGGGGGCGAAAGGCCAGCCACTGCCCGAGCGTAAGCCCCACGATCACGACGAAGAAGAGCACCACCGCCGCCGAGGCCTCGCCGAGCATGAAGTATTGAAAGGCCTGCTCGTAGATGTAGTACACGTAGATCAGGCGGCCCGGGCGAAGCTGCGCGCGCTTGTCGAAGGCGCGCGGATCGTCCGCCGCGATCTCGGCGGCTGACCCGCCGCTCGAGATACCGGGCCGCCTTGACAAGGCGTCCGGCGCGACTCTACATTCGGCCTGCCCGACCAGCTGGTCGACTCTACTTGGCCGGTCAACTCCCACGGAGGACGCAACGATGCGACGACTCCTCGCCTTTGCACTGGTGTTCGGAATCTTGCTCGTGGGCGCGGCGGCACCCGCCACGGCGCAGGACACCCTCAAGATCGGGGCGCCGCAACCCATGACCGGCCCCGACGCGCCCTTCGGCGACAAGTTCAAGAAGGCCTACGGCATGGCGGTCGAGGAGATCAATGCCAAGGGCGGCGTCAACGGCAAGAAGATCGAGGTCATCATCGACGACCACCAGGCCAAGAACGCCATGGCCGCCACGGTGCGGAAAAGCTCATCACCCAGGGCAAGGTGCTCGTGCTCACGGGCGGCCGCGCCTCGGGTCAGGCCGTCGAGATCGCCTCCGTCGCCCAGCGACTGAAGACCCCGTACGTGGTCGACCATCCCTCGGCCGACATCATCACCGCCAAGGCCTTCGAGTGGGTGTTCCGCAATAATCCCACGGGCTCGATCTACCCGCAGGCCTTCAACAAGTTCATCAGCGAGGTGCCGGGGGCGATGCCGAAGTCGGCCGCGGTGGTCTACGACAATTCCGTCTTCGGCAAGACCATCTCCAACTCGGCCATGACCTTCCTCAAGTCCAAGAACGTGCCGATCGTCAACGACGAGGCCTATCCGGTCAACAGCCTCGACTTCAAGCCGGTGATGACCAAGGTGAAGTCGAACAACCCCGACTACCTCCTGATGGTCGCCGTCGCCACCACCGACGCCATCCTCCTCACCAAGCATGCCAAGGAGATCGGCGTCGCCCCGCGGGCCTTCGTCGGCTTCGGCGGCGGGTTCGGGGTGGAGGATTTCGCCAAGGAGCTGGGGCCGCAGAGCCAGAACGTCTTCTCGTCGGCGGCGTGGTCGGGCAATCCCAACGACCCCGCGGTGAAGGAGTTCTACAAGAAGTTCCACGACAAGTACGGCATCTGGCCCAAGGAGCACGAGGTCGAAGGCTATGCGATCGTCTACGTGATCGCCGACGCCATGCGCCGCGCTCCGCTCACCGGCAACGTGGACGCCGACCGCGAGGCCATCCGCCAGGCCCTGCTCAAGACCGACATGACGACGGTGTTCGGCAAGCTCAAGTTCGGCAACTGGGCCGGGCCACTCGGAGACCCGTACACCAACCAGAACATCTACTCGCCGGACCACTCGGTGCTGGCGCAGTGGCTCGACGGCAAGCTGCAGAACGTCTGGCCCAAGTCCAACGCCGAGGCCAGCTACGTTTTCCCCGACAACACGGTGAAGCGGTAACTCCGCCCGGGCCTCCCCTCACCCTGACCCTCTCCCCCTGCGGGGGCGAGGGGATCGAGATGACACCCTCACCCTCCAAGGAGGGTGAGGGTGGGTGGCTCTCCGCGCACAACCCGGCCCCGTGGAAACCTTCGTCCAGAGCGTCGTCAGCGGCGTCCTGACGGGCTCGCTCTACGCCATGATCGGCGTGGGGCTGACCGTGGTCTTCGGCGTCATGCGCATCATCAATCTCGCCCACGGCGAGCTCGTCATGCTCGGCATGTACGGCGCGTTCTGGGCGCATGCGCTGTGGAAGCTGGACCCTTTCCTGTCCATCGCGCTCTGGGTGCCGCTGATGTTTCTGGGCGGCATGCTCGTCTACCGCTTCTTGTTGAGGCCGATCATTCCCGGGGGAGAGCTCAACACCCTTCTCTACACGGCCGGCCTCTCGCTGCTCATCGCCAATCTCGCGCTCTTCGCGTGGACGGGAGACTACCGGACGATCAAGCTCCCCTACGCGATCACTCCGCTGCGTCCCTTCGGCATCGCGGTGCCGATCCCCCTCGCCATCGCCTTCGCCCTCGCCATCGTCATCACGGCCGCCCTCTATCTCTTCCTGGCCCGCACTGACCCGGGGCGCGCGATTCGCGCGACGAGCCAGAACCCAGAGGCGGCGGCGCTCATGGGCATCGACGTCGAGCGCATCTCCATGCTCACCTTCGGCCTCGGCAGCGCGCTGGCCGGCGCGGCGGGCGGGCTCCTCGCCCCGTCCCTCTACCTCTACCCGACGGTGGGAGAGATCCTCATCGCCAAGTGCTTCGTCATCGTGGTGCTGGGCGGGCTCGGCTCCGTGTCGGGCGCCATCGCCGGAGGCGTCCTGCTGGGCCTCGTCGAATCGCTCGGCGCCGTCTACGTCTCCGTCGCCTACAAGGACACGATCGGCTTCATCATGTTTCTCCTCGTCTTGCTCTTCCGCCCGTCGGGGCTCTTCGGCGTGGGCAAGTCATGACGCGGGGGGCCGCCGGCGCCGCTGTCCTCGTGTTGGTCCTGGTACCCCCGCTCCTGACGTCGAACCCCTTCCTCCTCCACCTCGCCATCACCGTGCTCCTCTGGACGCTGCTGGGCGCCGCGTGGAATCTCCTCGGCGGGTTCGCCGGACAGGTCTCGTTCGGGCATTCGACGTTCTTCGGCGTCGGTGCCTACACGACGATGATCCTCTATCTCAAGGGAGGGCTCGCGCCGTGGTACGGCATGGCCCTGGGCGGCATCGTGGCCGTGCTGGTCTCGCTGCCCATCGGCCTGATCTGCTTCCGGCTCCGGGGGCCCTACTTCTCGCTCTCGACGCTCGCGGTGGCGGAGATCGTGAGGCTAGTGGCGCTGAACTGGGAGGGGCTGACCAATGGACCGGTGGGCCTGCTCATCACCACCCTGCCCCGCGTGGCGTGGGGCGGACGGATACTCGACTGGGAGAGCAAGGTGCCCTTCTACTACATGATCGCCACCTTCGCCCTCGCCTCGATGCTCGCCACCTATCGCCTGTCCCGGGCGCGGCTCGGCGCCTATCTCCTCGCCATCCGCGAGGACGAGGACGCGGCTGAGTCGGTCGGCATCGACACCGTGCGTGCCAAGGTCCTCACCCTCGCGCTCTCCGCCTTCTTCACCGGGCTGGGTGGCGGCTTCTACGGTCTGTACTTCCGCTACGTGGACCCGGACGCCGTCTTCCCCATTGCGCTCTCGGTGGAGATGGTGTTCATCGCGGTGGTCGGCGGCCTCGCCACCGTGATCGGCCCGGTGATCGGTGCCGTGTTCCTCACGACCATCGGCGAGATGTTCCGCGAGCACTTCCTCGTCGGCCACCTGATCTTCTACGGGCTCTTCATGATGCTGGTCATCCGGTACCTGCCCGAGGGCATCTGGGGCGGCGCCCGCCGCGCCTGGGCGAAACGGCCCTGACGGAACGCCCATGCCCTTGCTGACCGTCACCGATCTAACCAAGGACTTCGGAGGGCTCCGTGCCGTCTCCCGCCTCTCCTTCGATGCCGAGCCGGGCGAGATCCTCGGACTCATCGGACCGAATGGCGCCGGCAAGACGACGGTCTTCAACCTGGTCACGGGCTTTCTCCGTCCGAGCGCCGGGCGGATCCTGCTCGAGGGACGGAGCGTGGTCGGGCTCCGCCCCCATGCCATCACGCGCCGGGGCATCGCGAGGACCTTCCAGGTGGTCAAGCCCTTCCCCAGGCTCTCCGTCTTGGAGAACGTGACCCTCGCCGCCTTCAGCCACGAGGCGGCGCGGCGCCGCGCGGAGGCGCTCGCCGCCCAGATCCTCGAGCGCGTGGGATTGCAGGACAAGCTCGGCTCGCTGGCGGCCGACCTGACCCTCGGCGAGCAGAAGCGGCTCGAGATCGCGCGAGCGCTGGCGACCGATCCCAGGCTCCTGCTCCTCGACGAGCCGATGGGCGGGCTCAACCCGCGCGAGGTGAACGCCGCGTGCGCCCTCGTGGAGCAGATCCGCGCCGACGGAGTGTCCGTCATCCTCGTCGAGCACGTGATGAAGGCGATCATGCGGATCTCGAACCGCATCGTCGTGATCCATCACGGCGAGAAGATCGCCGACGGGCCTCCGGAGCGCGTGGTGAATGACCCCGGTGTCATCGCGGCCTATCTCGGCACGCGGGTGGTCTAGCCGTGCTGCGCGTCGAGGCGCTGGAAGTCGCCTACGGCAAGATCCAGGCGCTCTGGGGAATCAGCGTGGAGATTCCCGAGGGCGAGATCGTGGCGGTGGTGGGGGCCAACGGCGCGGGCAAGACCACCATGCTGAAGACGGTGTCCGGCCTGCTCCGCCCGACCGCGGGCCGGATCTCCCTGGACGACCGGCGGATCGACCTCCTCTCCCCGGCGGAGATCGTGGGGCTTGGCGTCATTCACGTGCCCGAGGGACGCAAGCTCTTCCCCGAGATGACGGTGTTCGACAACCTCCTCGTCGGCGGCTACCCGCCGGGCGCCCGCTCCCGGCGGCCGCAGCGGCTCGAGCACGTGTTCACCGTGTTCCCCCGTCTCGCCGAGCGCCGCCGCCAGCTCGCGGGCACGCTCTCGGGAGGCGAGCAGCAGATGGTCGCCATCGGCCGCGGGCTGATGGCGGGCCCGCGCATCCTCATGCTCGACGAGCCGTCGCTCGGGCTCGCCCCGATCATGGTGCAGGAGATGTTCGGCGTCATCGGCGAGATCAACCGGACCGGGGTGACGGTGCTCCTGGTCGAACAGAACACCGAACACGCTCTGGCCCTCGCCCATCGGGGCTTCGTGCTCGAGTCGGGACGCGTAGCCCTCCGGGGCACGGGACCGGAGCTCCTGGCCAGCCCGCAGGTGCGCGAGGCCTATCTCGGTCTCTAGCGTGCCCGCCCGCTTGACGGGAGGCGGCGGAGAGTGAATGATGCCGTGGTCATGGCCAAGGATGTCCGCCCCGTCCACCACGCCGACCGCAGGCGCGACGTCATGATGCCGTATGCGCCGGCGCTCCTCGTCCGGCGCGGCAGTCTTCTCTTTCTCTCCGGCGTCACCGCCGCGCCCGTCTACCACAGCCATCCGCATCGCGCGGAGGAGTTCGACCTGCCGCGAACCATGCGCGAGCAGGCCGCGCTCGCGATGGACAACCTCAAGAAGACGCTCGAGGCTGCGGGCTGCTCGATGAAGGACCTCGTCTCCGCTACGCGCTATCTCACCGATGTCCGGGAGCAGGACGACCTCAACCGGGTCTGGGCCGAGTGGCTCGGCGGCCATCTGCCGACGACGACGACGGTCGAGGTCTCGCGGCTGGCGACCCATGCCAACTGCAAGATCGAGATCAGCGCGATCGCCGTGGCGGATGCCGCGCCGGCGGCCGCGCCACGTAAGCCACCGAGCCCGCGACGTCCGCGAACGACCCGAAACCCGAAACGCACTCGATGACTCACGGAGGCAACGACGCCATGCCAGGTTCTCCGAAGCCCCAGGTTACCCGACGCACCTTCCTCCAGGCCGGAGCGGCGCTGGCCGCCCTTCCCATTCTGGGCTCGACTCGATCCGCTTCGAGCCAGACGGCGGCGAAGGTGACCAAGGTCCTGGACTTCTCGACAGGCGCCGACCTCGCCAAGGCCGAGCAGGAAGGTGAAGTGATCTACTACGGTCACGACGGCGAGGCGGCCATCGCCGTGCTCCTCGAAGCGTTTCGCAAGGACTTCCCGAAGATCAAGACGAGCTATGTGCGGCTGCAGACGGGAGCGCTCTACGCGAAGATCACCGCCGAGCGCTCGGCCAACCGCTACCTCGTGGACGTGCTCCAGCTCTCCGACATCTCGCCGGCCATCGACTTCCAAAAGAAGGGCGGGTACGAGACGTACTTGTCCCCGGAGTACGCGGCGTACAAGCCGGCCTATCTCAGCTCTCCCGCGGGCTCGTTCGCGTGGGTGGGAGTGACCTTCGCCGGCATCTCCTACAACCGGGGCAAGGTCAAGGCGGAGCAGGCACCCAAGACGTGGAAGGACATCCTGAACCCCGCCTTCAAGGACGGCATCAGCGCGAAGCTTGCCTCCTCGGGCATGCAGCACGCCCAGTGGTACATGCTCCGCAAGCTCTACGGCAACGACTTCTGGCCGGAGTTCGCCAAGCTGCGCCCCCGCGGTTTCGACGCGCGCGCTCAGCTCTTCGACCGGCTCGCCAAGGGCGACGACCGGGTCTGTGCGCTGGCCGAGTACGGCGGCTACACGCTCTTCAAGGAAAAGGGCGCGGACATCGAGTTCGTATCTCCGCCGGACGGCCTGCCCGCCACGCCCGCCATCATCGGCGCCGTCAACCGCGCGCCTCATCCGGAAGCCTCCAAGCTCTTCGTCGACTGGGCGATGTCGAATCGGGGCCAAGCCGTCTATCAGAACCAATCGCTGCTGCTCTACGGCTCGCTCCGCAACGATGCCCCGCCCATGGCGACAGGGAAGAAGCTGGCGGACTTCAAGCTGCTCTTCCCGTCGGACTGGGCCGACTTCCAGGCGAGTCACGCCGTGTTCGTCAAGGAGTGGAACGGCATCATGGGACTCTGAGAGCGGCCGACGCGTTGGACCGCTCTCAGTGGGCCCCGCCCTGGCGGCCGGGCCCTCGCCTCGTCAGTCTGGTCGTCGGAGGCATCGCCGCCGTCCTCGTCTTCTATCCCATCGTCTACCTGATCCAGGCCTCGCTCAGCGTCGGCGATCCGCAGGCGCGGCCGCCCGAGGCCTATGGCCTCGACAACTACGCGGGCCTGAGCCGTTTCGCCCAGATCTTCTGGAACACGGCGATCGTCGCGGTGGTGGCGACCGTGTTCGCCATCATCCTCGGCTTCGCCATGGGGTGGATGCTCTCGCGCGCCAATGTGCCCGGGCGGGAAGCGCTCGAGCAGCTCATGGCCTTGCCGTACTACGTGACTCCGCTCATGGGCGCGCTCGCCTGGAGTCTCATCGGCTCGCCGAGCGGCGGGTTCCTCAATCAGGTCTGGCGCGCCCTCGGGGGCGAAGGCCATCTCGTCGACATCACGACCCCCTACGGTATCGCCTGGGTCATGGCCCTCTTCGAAGGGTCGGTCGCCTTCGTCATGATCGGGGCGGTCATGAAGTCCATGGATCCCGCCCTCGAGGAAGCATCGCAGGTCCTGGGGGCGGGCCGGCTGCGCACCATGCTCAGGATCACCCTGCCCCTCGTCCTCCCCGGCGTGCTCGGTGCGGCCATCTTCGTTTTCGCGGAAATGCTGGGCTCCTTCTCCGCCGCGCTCGTGCTGGGGCTGCCCAATCGCTTTTACGTCGTGACCACCGCCATGTACCAGCTCGTCTCCCAGTATCCGCCGCGCTTCCCCCAGGCGGCGGCCATGGGCGTATCTCTCTTCGCCGTCATGTTCGCCATGGTCTACATCTACCGCCGCATCATCAGCCGCGGGAGCTACGTGACCATCACCGGCAAGGCCTTCCGCCCGCGCGCCATGGACGTGGGTCGCCTCCGCTGGATCCTCTTCGGCGTCTGTCTCGTCTATCTTGCCGTCGCGGTGCTCCTGCCCGTCCTCACCCTCCTCTACGCCTCCGTCCAGCGGCTGGCCACCGCCTTCCCGCGCCTCGACAATTTCACCCTCGCCAACTATGTCACCGCCCTCTCGCTGGACGCCGTCCGCTCCGCGCTCTGGAACAGCCTCCTTCTCGGTTGCGCCACCTCCATCCTGGGCGTCCTCCTCATGAGCTTCCTCTCGTGGCTGATCTACCGCTCGCGTCTCCCCGGCGCCGGCGTCATCGAATATCTGCTCATGTTCCCGCAAGCGGTCCCCCGTCTCGTCTTCGCCTTCGGCATGCTGTGGGCGTGGCTCGTCTTCCCCATCCCGATCTACGGCACGCTGTGGCTCCTCCTCATCGCGTACCTCACGGTGTTCCTGCCCCTGGGCATCCGGACCATCTCCGGCGTCATCCTCCAGATCGATCGGACGCTCGAGGAAAGCGCACAGATGTGTGGCGCGCCGTGGGGCTATCGTTTGCGCACCGTCACCATGCCGCTGCTCCGGCCCGGCCTCATCGCCGCCGCGCTCCTTCTCTTCATCGCGAGTGTCCGCGAGCTCGGCGCCTCCATTCTCCTCATGGGCCCGAAAGCCAAGGTGATCACGCCCGCTATCGTGGAATCGTGGTTCTCCACGAGCACCGAGCTGACCGCGGCCATGGCCCTCCTGCAAACCCTCGCCGTGGCCCTCGCCCTCGCCCTCCTCTTCGCGGTAGCCCGGCGGGCGCTGCGGCCCGTCGGAGAATGACCGTGAGCCCCGCCCCGGAGACGCGCCACGCCGCCTCGATCGACGTGAAGGATCTCGTGGTCCGCTACGGCGCGGTGACGGCCGTGCGCGGCGTGAGCTTCTCCGTGGCGGCGGGCGAGCACCTGACCCTGCTCGGGCCTTCGGGATGCGGCAAGACGACCACCCTGCGGGCCATCGCGGGGCTCGAGAAGCCGACCGCGGGCGAGATCCGGATCGACGGCACCGTGGTGTACGGCGCCGGCTCGCGCGTCCAGGTCCCCCCGGAGCGCCGTGGCCTCTCCATGGTGTTCCAGTCCTATGCCATCTGGCCCCACATGACGGTCTTCGACAATGTCGCCTACGGGCTGAGGGTCCGGCGCGAGTCGGAGACCGCGATAGCCGAGCGCGTAGGCTGGGCTCTCGACCTCGTGCAGATGGGAGAGCTGGCCGGCCGGAGCGCGTCGAAGCTCTCCGGGGGCCAGCAGCAGCGGGTCGCCCTCGCGCGCGCCTTCGTCTTTTCCCCTTCCGTGCTCCTCTTCGACGAGCCGCTGTCCAATCTCGACGCCAAGCTCCGGGCCGAGATGCGCATCGAGCTGAAGGAGCTCCAGCGGCAGCTCGGCATCACCTCGGTCTACGTCACCCACGATCTCGAAGAGGCGCTCGCCATCTCCGACCGGATCATCGTGATGCGCAACGGCGTCATCGAGCAGATCGGCACGCCCGCCGAGATCTACGACCTTCCCCGCAATGCCTTCGTGGCGGACTTCGTCGGCTCGGCCAATCTCATCCGCGGCCGCCGGCGCCCGGAGCTGGATGGGGACGGCCTCGTCGTCCTCGAGACTCCCGGCGGCGCGCTCGTCCACGGGGTGGCCAACGGCCGGCGCGCGGGCGAGGAGGCGGTGTTTTCCGCGCGCACCGTGCACCTTCAGCTCTCGCGCGAGCGACCGTCCGCCGCGCACAACGTGTGGCCGGCCCGGGTGCGGAGCCGCGTCTTCCAGGGTGACTTCACCCAGTATCATCTCGACTGGAACGGCCGCCGGCTTGTCCTTCGCTGCGTGACCTCGGAGCCGGTGGCGGAGGGCACCGACCTATTCCTCAGCGTGGATCCGCGCCACTGCGTGCTCCTGGAGGAAGAGTCGCCGCCTGTGATAGGCTCCCCCCGCCATGAAAATCACTGACGTTCGCCTGACGCTTTTCGGCTGGGACGACATTCCCCCCACCACCTACGGCCGCCATACCGGGCGATTCAGCGGCAAGAGCCAGCTCGGACTCGTCACCATCGAGACCGACGAAGGCGTCCACGGGCACGCCTTCCTCGGCTCCTCCATGCGTGGCGGTCACATCGACGGCCAGTCGCTGATCCAATACCTCAAGCCCGTGGTGCTCGGCCAGGATCCGCTGGCGCGCGAGCGGCTCTATCAGGGGATGTGGCACAAGAATCGCCAGACGACCTTTCGCGCCATCGGCGCCATGGACGTGGCGCTCTGGGACATCGCGGGCAAGGCGGCGGGGTTGCCCATTCACCGGCTGCTCGGCTCCTACCGCGAGAGCGTACCCGCCTATGCCAGCTCCGCCGTCCTCCCGACCAAGGAGGCCTACGCGGAGGAAGCGCTCCGCTTCAAGTCCGAAGGCTGGACGGCCTACAAGATCCATCCGCCCACCGACCCTGTCGCCGACATCGACGTCTGCCGCACCGTGCGGCGCGCGGTCGGAGACGACTTCCGGGTGATGCTCGACTCGACCTGGGCCTACCAGTATCCCGAGGCGCTGCGCGTGGGCAAAGTCGTAGAGGAGCTGGGCTTCTACTGGTACGAGGATCCGCTCGCCGACGACGACATCCTGAACTACGTGAAGCTCAAGCAGCACCTGGCCATTCCCATCCTGGCCACCGAGTACTCGCCGGGCGGTCTCACCGCGTTCGCCCCCTGGCTCGTCCATCAGGCCACGGACTTCCTCCGCGGCGACGTGGCGGTGAAGGGCGGCATCACCGCTCTCGTGAAGGCCGCCCATCTCGCCGAGGCCTTTCACATGAACTTCGAGATCCACCACGGCGGCAACTCGCTCAACAACGTGGCCAATCTCCACGTGACCATGGCCATACAGAACTGCGAGTTCTTCGAGGTGTTGCTGCCAGCGGGCGCGCAGAAGTACGGCCTCGCCCAGGACATCGACATCGACGGCCACGGGCTCGTCCACGCCTTCAATGGTCCGGGGCTCGGCGCGGCCATCGACTTCGACCTCGTCGAGCGGAAGAAGATCGCCGTTCTCAGCTAGGCTCGACCGAGGGCTGGCCGCTCCCCGAGTCTACGACGGCATCGTGTATCGACGCTCGATGGCCGCCTTGATCAGCTCCCGGCTCTGCCCGGGCGCGAGTCCGGTCTGCCTTTCCACTCCCGCGGCTTCGGAGGCGAGATCTTCGTCCTTGATGGCTTCCCGAAACCAGCGCGAATAGTCCTGGATACGCAGGTGGTGCAGCCAGGTCTCGTCGTCGACCCCCTCCGCCAGCTGGATAAAGAGGGCAAGGTTCTGAGCGCGGAGATTCATCTGCCCGGTCGGGCCACGGAAGTAGAAGCTCTTGTCCTCGCCCAGCTCACCCGTGGCGTACTTGCGCACGTGGCGGCGATGCTCCGATTTGGGGCCGAGGGTACGAAGCCAGACCGGATCGCGCGCTTCGGGGCGCCGTCGCCACAAGAGCGACTCTCCCGGCCCCGCGGTGCCGGGAAGAGTCGCGGGGGGTGGCGCGCCCGCCGCCTCGCCGAATGCGCGGAGCGTCTCGTCCGCCGAACGGCCGATGGCGAGCACGATGTCGATGGACCCGAGCACGGCGGGCGACACGTGCTCGGGATGCACGGTGACGAGCATCATGCCTGACAGCGTCCGGGGTAGGGTCACCGAGACGAGATCCGACGGTGCGGGCAAGAGGTGATGCGCCTCGTCCACCAGGATCCAGTGAGGACGACCGGTGCGCGATCGAAGGTCCTGAAGACCCGGGAGCAGCCGCGAGAAGAACGCGGGACGCTCGGCGAGGGCGAGGCCGAGGAGGTTGACGACCACGTTGCGGTTCGGCTGCTCCAGCACTTCCAGCGCCCCCGCCACCGTCGGAGGACGCTCCTTGTCCCCGAGCACGATGCTGCCTTCCAGCAGTGCGTAGTCGCCTTCAGGATCCACGATGCAGAACTGATAGCCCTGGCCGGCGAGACGCTCGAGGAAGCCCGTGGCGAACGTCGACTTCCCGCTTCCCGAGGACCCGGCGACCAGAACGGCCAGGCCGTAGGGATCGAGCCGAACCTCGTCACCCTCCGCGCGAGTCCCCACGGGTATGGAGTGGCGCGAGAGCCGGCCCTCCAGATCCGCGAGGTCATCGGCGATGAGCTTGTCGATCAGCTCGACCACGCCCTCGCCGTTCCTGCTCGGGGTGACCCAATCGGCCCGCTCCCGCACGAGGGGAAGGGCGTTGGCGACCGCGACGCCACATTCGCAGAGCCGTATCAGCGCATGATCGTTCTCGGCGTCACCCACGCCCACGCAATTGTGAGGCGACAGGCCCAACTCGAGGAGAGCGGCTTCGAGGCCAGTGGCCTTGTTCACACCCGAGGGGAGGACCATGACCGCCCCTTTGTTGAAGATCACCTGCAGCTCGAGCCCGAGGTCGCGAATCGTCTCGAGGACCTTGCTCTCGTGCGGTTGCCAGGTCGACACGATGCAGTGGCCGACGGAAAGCGGGGAGATCCCGCGGCCACGAAGCGCCTCCACGAGCTTCGGGGAGGGAGCCTCCCCGAGCGTCTTGTGCTCTCGGTTCGCGGGGCGGTACAAGAGAGCGCCGTTCTCGGCCACCACGCGATCGAAGATGTCGATTCGTGAGAAGACCTTCAACAGGTCGTCGATTTCCCTGCCCGTGACGAGGATGAGCTTCCGGCCAGAGTCCCGCAGCCTCTGGAGGGCCGCGAGCGTCTCGTCGCGGACTGTTCCATCGGTGGCTACCGTTCCGTCGAAATCACAGGCCAGGACAAGATAGCGCATGGCTCGATTCACTCCTCGAATGCTGAACGTCGCAACGAGCGTGCCACCATACGATACGCGTCGATTCGATGGAAAGAGAGCAGAGAAAGCCGGGTGAGAGTCCCGGGTCGGTAAGCAATTACCCATGGTCGGTAAATATCAACCTGCCCTGGCCAAAGATCGAACATATCGCGCAACGCCACCCCCTGTCACGGGCGGGAGCGGGTGATCAGACTGATGACAGCGACGAACAAAGCGGATCCGATGATCGACCACAGAATGGGAAAGCGCGCGCCACCTACGCTGATGGTGAAGAGCTCCGGCAGGCCGAGCACCCGCGCGAGCCACATCCCCACAAGGGCGCCGATGAACCCGAGGGCGATCGACACCAGGCACCCGCCGCGCGACACGCCGGTGATGGCCTGACCCAAGGCGCCGCACACGCCGGCAATCACGAGCAGCCAGACGATGTTCCACACCCCGAATCCACCGATCGTCCACGTGGTGCCTTCCATAGCCGCTCCTTCCTCGTCTCGTCATACGCTTTCGACCCCGCGCCGATCCTGTCAGAGGGGCATCGAGGGGTCAACCGATGCTATGATCCCCCCTTCATGGCGTGCCGGCATCGTCGGATCGTCGTGATCGGAGCAACGGGCTCGGGCAAGTCTACCTTCGCCCAGCGGCTGGCCGGCTCCCTCGGCGTGACGTTCGTGGAGCTCGATGCCCTCTTCTGGGAGTCCGACTGGACACCCACGTCTCCGGATGTTTTCCGTGCGCGCGCCGACGAGGCTACGCGCGTGACGGGGTGGGTGCTCGCGGGCAACTACCGCCACGTCCGCGACATCGTCTGGCCGCGCGCTGAGGCCGTCGTGTGGCTCGACTATCCGCTGCCTCTGGTCTTCTGGCGGCTGACCGTGCGGACGGTGCGCCGGGCCGTGACGCGCGAAGTGCTCTGGAGCGGCAATCGCGAGAATCTCCGGGAGCATCTACTGCTCTGGTCGGAGCGGTCCTTGTTTCACTGGCTGCTCAAGACCTACTGGCGGTACAAGCGCGAGTACCCGAGCCTCTTCGCTCTGCCGGAGCATGCGCATATCGAGATCATCCACTTCCGGGCGCCCCGCGACGCGGAGCGATGGCTCCAATCCGCCCTCGGCTAGTGCGCCTCCAACGAGTATTCCCCACACTCCGCGTGGCCCCGCAGAGTGCCGGGCCAAATTGCGAGCCAGACGAGGCCCGAGGGAGGCCGCAGCCCGAGGCGTACGTGGGTGTACGGTGAGGGCTGCGGCCGACTGAGAACGAAGTATAGCGAAGTCAAGTTGGTCCGGCACTAGGCGATCACCGACGCTTCCACGCCTCGATACAGGCCAGAGCATCGGCCCGACCCAGAGCGAGCAGACGCGCCATCGCGTCGGCGTCGAAATCGAGCGGCCGGAGGAGGAGCGGCGCGGAAGGCGTGAGGAGCTGGATATTCACGCGGGGTTCCTCGAGCGCCCGGCGCATGGTGGTGGGCTCGGCTCCCCGCTCCGTCGGCGCATAGCTCATCACCACCACCGCGCGGCCGAGCGAGGCGTCCGCCTCCAGCGCCTCGAGGACCGGCGCGCGGCCGGTGATCCCGCCGTCCACCAGCATGGCTCCGTCCACCTCGACCGGAGGGAAGAGGCCGGGCACGGCGGAGGCGGCCATGAGCACGTCCACCGTCACCGTGCGATTGTCGAAGACGCGCTTCTCACGCCGTGTGAGATCGGTGGCGGTCACGAGCAGGCGGATCGGGGAGGCCTGGATCTTCTCGAAGTCGAGCGAGGCGCTGATGAGCTCCCGCAGCGGCGCGGGATCAAAGAGTGCCTTCGTCTCGTTGAGAACGAACAGGGTGAGCCAGCCCGGCAGGAAGCCCGCGAAGAAGAGAGGCAGGCGGAGCGAGTAGACCTGCTCGCGGGTAACGCTTCGCCACAGCGCCTCGAGCCGGTCGGCCCGGCCACTGGCGATCATAGCGGCATTCAACGCGCCGGCTGAAGAGCCCGCGACGAGGCGAACAGGAAGTCCGCGCTCCACGAAGACCGCGGCCACGCCCGCTTCGTAGGCGCCCTTGGCGCCGCCGCCGGAGAGCACGAGGGCCATCGGCGCATCCGGATCCACGTCGGACGAGGCGCAGCCGGCGACGGCCGGCGCGGGCGCCATCAAGGCCGTGAGCAACGCGAGGATCAGGATCCAGCGCGAGGAGCCCCCGCATGTGACGGGCAGGAGCGACAGCGGGCTCACCGCGGCCCTGTACAGCATGGCAGCCGAGTATATCTCCGGATCACGGAACGTGATTACTTCACCGAATCGCGTCACTTCGTCATACCCGGTCGAAAGTACCGGTTCGCTGATGCTCCGTAGCGCGTCTTTCCACGCTATGAGCATCGTTTTGGCGACCCGGCGATTGGCACGCCCGCTGCTATTCTCGTATGCCTTCCAAGATCGTCCAGATCGTTCTCACCCCGGGGTCGGGCGATGGGCGCGCGCGAGCCACCGCCCGGCGTCTCCAGAAGGCGCTCAGCCGGCGTGGCTATGAGGCGCGCATCCAGACCTTCACGGATCTCGAGCGCCTCATCGAATGGGCCGAGACGTGCCCACCCGAGTTCGCGCATCTCGTGGGCATCGGCGGCGACGCCACCATCAGCGCCGCGGCCGCCGCGTCGGTGAGACTTTCGATCCCATTCGTACCGGTTCCCAACGGGTTTGGGAACATGTTCGCGCTGGCCTTCGGGTTCGGGGACCAGACGCACCGGGTGATCGAGCTCTTCGAGCGCGGGCAGGTCCGCCGCGTCGACGTAGGTCGGTTTCCCGACGGCCGGCTTTTCCTCTCCCACCGAAGCTTCGGCCTGCTGAATGAAATCCAGGAAGCCGTGGAGCGGGGACGCGCGCAGCCCAAGTCGCGGCTCTGGCGCCACCTTGCCTACTACGCGGAAGCCAGGCGGTTTCTCTTCAGCGCTCCTGTCGCGTCCATCCGCGTCGAAGTCGATGGCGTAGTCCTGGCCGAGGAGGCGGGCCTCGTCACCGTGGCCAATGTCGAGACGTATCGCGGCTACCTCAGCCTGACCCCCACCGCCACGCCCATCGACGGGCTCTTCGATGTCTTCGCGATCTCCAGCCGCTCTCGGCTCGGTCTGTGGATGCGCGTATTCCGGCTGCTCCTGGGCTGGAGCAATCGAACCGATGGCATCGCACTGGGCCGCGGCCAGCGCGTCTGCGTCACGGTGAAGGGTCAGCCGCCCGAGGAGCTCGTGGTTCAGCGGCGCGCCCTGCCCCTCCTCGTCCTTCCGGAAAGCCTCGCCGAGCTTCGCGCGCGCCAGGTGGAGGCCGAAACTCAGCTCGCGCAGCAGTAGCGCGGCAACCGTCAAGCCGCGCGGCGCGCCGCGGCGGTCGCCGAGCTCGCGAGCAGCCGAGCCGCCACGAGCACGACCAGTCCGATCCCGATCCACACGCCCTGGCGGGCGCGACGCACGAGGCTGAAGGCCAGGCCCGCGCTGGCGCCGAGGCCGAGAGCTCCAAACACTCCGGTGTTGGCGCCCTCGAGCACGCCGAGGCTGCCGGGCACGAGGAAGGTGGCAAAGCGCACCCCGGAGCCGAGGGCCTCGATGACGGTGGCGGTAGCTAAGGGGACACGGATCTCCAGGACGTACAACATGACCAGGGTCTCCAGAGCACCGAGCAACCAGCCGCAGAAGTGAAACGATACCGAGAGGAGGAATCGACGCCAGTTCTCTCGATAGTACCGTCGCAGGCGCGCGTCCAGCTCCTCGGCGGCGGAGGCGTCCTCGATGAGGCCGCTCCACGCGAGCAGGCGACCGGCCCTGCGCACGAGCCCGGCCACCTGGGTGAAGACGAAGCCGCCGACCAGAAGCAGTTCGACGCCGAGCAATCCCAGCATGGCCCAGATCACATCCCCGTCGACGGTGATCGTCGTTACCCCGAGCACCAGCCCGAGCAGGAGGAGGAGCGCCTGGGCAATGGTGCTCGTAGTCTTGGCGATGACCACCGACGGCACGCTCTCGTCGTACGAGACAGCGGGGCGCAGCAGCCAGACCTTGACCGCTTCGCCTCCGACCGAACCCAGCGCGGTGACGATGTTGACCGCTTCCCCTGCCGTGCGGGCCGCGAGCATGCGCAGATACGGCGGAGGCTTGGCAATGAACGCGTAGCGCCATCCCAGCGTATCGACGGCCATGATCAACCCATAGGGAATGCAGACGAGCACGAGCTGCCACCATGCAAGTCGGTTTAGTACCGACATCACCGACTGCACGCCGACCCGGGCCACCAGAGCGGCCAGCACGACCAGGCCGCCGACGAGAAGCGCCGCCCGAACCGCCTTCATAGGCGGAGAGGGAGTACAAGGGACATGCCATCAGGGGAATGGCCCGTGGGCGCTCACAAGTGGCCGCGTGTGCTACGAATCAGGAAGTGAAGTCAATAGCGGGGCGGGTGCGGCGGCGGGCTCTTCTGGTCGGTTCTACCGCGTCGTTTGGGGGCTTCCTCGGCCTCGCTGGGGGGCCGTGCAGCGTCACTGGCTGGGGTTCAGGGACTCTCCGTCACCACGGGTCGCCCGGCGAAAGCCGAGCGGAGTCTCTCGAGACGGGCACGCATCTCGTCTCTCACCTGACCGCGCGCCACAGAGCGTTTGAGCTGGCTCCCCATCCCGAGCACCTCGTCGGTCGATACCCGCGTCGTGAGGAAGACCATGGTGCCGTCCTCGTGGGCGAGAGCCCATGTGAGAGCCTGCATGGAGTTGAAGGAGTGCCCCACATAGAAGTAGCGTTCGAGATGGATGGCCTGGCCCTCGCCGGTCACGACCATGCGGTGGAGCAGGCTCATATGCGGCCGTCGCTGCACTCGCCGCTTGACCCAGTAGACCTGGCTGGCCAGCTGAGAAGGCTGATCGGCCGGGTATCGCTGCAGTGCCTCGCGGAACTCCGAGCCGGCGCGGCCGATTCGCTCCGCGTCGCTCACGGCCAGGCGTAGATCGACGGGGGGATCAGTGACCGCGCCACCCGCGCGCGCATAGGGGGCAATCCCCGCGAGGCCGGCCTGCCGGTACGACTGCACGCGCAGGCCCAGGAGCCGCCGGTAGGTGTCCGAAGCAGTGTCGGCCGCTCCCGTTCTGGACGAGGTGCCCCCAGTGCCGCGGGCCGTGCGAAGCGCGTCGATTTCGGCGGGCGAGAGATTGAACCGCGTTCCGGGTGTTGCCTCGAGCAGGCTGAGCGCCTCGTCCCGCTCGCCGGGCGTGAATCCCGGCCCGACCATGGATCCGGAGGGTAGCTCCGCCGGCACTGGGGCGAATTCACCGATGCTCGCGTCCTGGGCGATGATCTGCCCTGAGGCAAGGTACTGGGCGATCTGACTGACCTGCGTGGGCACGATCATGGCGAGGCCCACGGCGATCTCTCGCTCGGCGTTTTCGGTCACGGGATAGGAAATGATCTCTCCGCGGAGGAGACGCCGGCGTTGGTCGACGGAAATCTGAAGGAGATCCTGCGCCTCGATGGCCAGCGATGGCTCGGCGGCCCGCGAGATGCCGGAGGTCGTGAGATCGGCGAGAAGGGCGAGGAGCACGAGACCGAGGCCGCAGAGCCGGACCGAAGACATCACGGAGTCGATTATGCCGTAGCAGGCCGCTCGCGTACTATGAGCGCGTGACCCGCCCCGACAATCCTGAGCAATCCCTGGAGCGGATGAATCGTTTCCATGAGCCCGAGGCTCGACGCATCATCGCCGATCTCGACCTCCCGGCGGGCTCAACCGGGCTCGACGTAGGCTGCGGGGTGGGCCTCTACGGCGTATGGCTGGCCGAAGCGGTGGGGAGGGCGGGCCACGTGATCGGCATAGAGCCGGGGCCCGAGCGCATGGAGGCGGCCCGCGCCTTCGTGGGCAGCCAGTCGGCGGCGCCGCGTCTCGAATTCCGGGTGGGGGACGGCACGGCCATTCCCTTGCCTGACCGAAGCGTCGATTGGGTCTGGTGCGGAGACGTCCTCCATCACATCGTGGAGACGGGGCGGGCCCTCCGGGAGTTTCTGCGCGTCGTGCGTCCGGGCGGCCGGATCATCATCAAGGAGTCGCAGGTGCTCTCCGCTCTCTTCTTGCCCGGGCACCCGGAGCTGGAGCGGCGCATCCAGCTCGCGGAGATCCGCCGCACCCTCGACGAAGGTGGCGGCCGTTCGTTCCAGGAGCGGCGGCAGACCACCATGGCGTCGCTCCGCGAAGCTGGCCTCGCGGAGCCGGCGCTGCGGAACTATCTCCTGGAGCGTCGTGCTCCGCTCGGTGCCGCCGACCACGACTATATCCAGCACACGGTCTTCACCCGGAACTGGGGCGAGCGCATTCGCGATCTCCTGACCGGGGATGACTGGACCAAGCGCTCCGCCCTCTGCGATCCCGGCTCTCCGGACAACATTCTCCTGGGCCCCGACTACTTCTGCCTGTATCCGATCACCCTGTTCGTCGCGAGAATCCCGGGCTAGGACAGACCGCCCGGCGGCACGCGTGGCCGCCGTTCTTGCCGCTCGATAGGCAATCTCTGTCACTGCAAGTGACGTGCTCCGTCGTGCCACCAACGGTGGGGTATGTCTAAGTAGCTTATTTCTCTACGATTGTGACTTGGCACCAGCGGTGCAGTAGTCGGGCGCGCGAAGCAAACTCGACACCGATCGGCTCAAGGGGGATTGAAGATGCTAGGGCGAATCACCGGCACGGTCAGGTTCACGGAACCGCTCAGTTTCTACACCTCCTTGCGGATCGGCGGTCCCGCCGTCGCCACCCACGCCCGATCGCTCGAAGGGTCGCTCCTCGACGTTTTCTCTTCGATCACCTTCTTGTATCCCGACGGAACGATCGGAGAGCACCGTCCGAGCGGGCCCGCGGGGGCAGGGCGAAGCTTGGATCTCCCCGCCGGCGCAGTGGTGGTGGGCGGCCGGCTTCATCTCGTGCGTCGTCCGGCCCAGAGAATCCAGGAAAACCTGCGTCTCCGCATGAAGACGTGGAAAGACACGCAGCCGTTCGCGCTCGCGTCGGCCGGCTACATCTGGAAGAACCCGTCCGGAGACCGCGCGGCCCGGCTCATCGAGGCGGTGGGACTTCGTGGGAAGCGCGTGCGCGGCGCCGAGATCTCGTCCAAGTCGGGCAACCTGATGATCAACCGAGGCGGGGCGACTCACGCGGATGTCCTCGCCCTCATGGAAATGGCCCGCGAGCGCGTGGAATCGCGCATGGGCGTCACCCTTCAGCCCGAGATCAGGCTGCTGGGCCCCGGCGTGGCCACCGCTTTCGAGACGCAAGCGCTGGAGCTGAGCGGCACTCGCTGAGCCCGTGCTCCCGGCGGCCCCGACGGGGCGCCGGGAGCGGCGGATCACAGATCGGCGAGGGCGACGATGACCCCGCAGACAATCGTGATGGCGCCGTAGATACAGGCGTCGGTGAGCTCGCGATCGAGGAGATCGCAGGCGACTCGATAGGCGAGGACGCCCCCCAGGATCACCGCCCCACGAAGCCAAACCTTTTTCATCGTGTACCTGCCCGCGGACCGGCCACCCCGGCCCTGCTCGATTCGGCTACCGCGCCCCTGCCGGCCACTCCTGCCGCGGCCAAGCCGCCCGCTGCTTCAGCCGCCCTGAGAGGTCAGATACGGAATAAACGTGAGCTGGAGCACGCCCACCACCCGGAGGTTCTGACAGGCCACCACCAGCTCGTTGTTGGCGTCGCCGTCCACGGCGCGGAAAGCCCGGAGGTAGGCGTCGGGCAGCGGCGATTCGTCGCGCTCTCGTGAAACAACTCTCGCTCGCATCGTGCTCCTCCGGGAGGGGTGGGCGTCTTTGCCGCGGCTATCGTAGCCCAGCCAGCTTGTGCGCGCCGCCCCCGCCGAAGAGATAGCGGTTCACCTTGACCGTCGCGGCGACATAGCCGGGATCGAGATTGGCGATCCGGACCTGGACCCGCTCGTGGAGAGCCGGCAAGGCGTGAAAGGGCACGGCCGGAAAAGCATGATGCTCGGCGTGGTACGGCATGTTCCACGCGAACAGCCGCACGACGGGCAGGGTGAGGGTGGTGCGCGTGTTGTCGAGGCAGTCGCGCGTGAACGCGCAGGCGGTGTGCTCGGCGAGGAGGTACGGCCGCAGGAACGCCTGGCCGAGGAGAAACGGGAGGATCCAGACGATGAGAGCCACGAGGGAGCCGGTGAGGACGGAGGCCACGATCACCGCGAGGTAGAGCGCAAGGTAGGCCCGCGCCTCGACGATCAGCGCGCGGCGCTCCGGGAGCGCCATCCACGGGCGGTCGGCGATGCCGGAGGCGAGGCGGAGGATATCGCCGAGACGGCGATGAAGGTTCGGTATCCCGGTGAGCACGAAGAGGTAGGCGCCGAGGGATTTCGGCTTCGCGAAATAGAGCTCGGGATCGCGCTCCACATCCTGGGTGTAGCGGTGATGCTCCCAGTGGTAGACGCGATAGTTCCGGTACGGCCAGAACGTGAGGAGACCGGCCGCGGTGCCCACCGTCAGGTTGAGCCAGCGGCTGCGGAAGGCCGTCCGGTGCGCCGTCTCGTGAAACGCGCAGAAGAGAAACGCCAGGACGTAACCGTGGGCGACCATGAGAGGCAGGACCCACCACGTGGCGCGGAGCCTCCACAGCAGGGTGCCCGTGACCGCGAGCACCCCGAAGTGGCAGAAGGCTCGGAGAAGCGCCGGCCCATCCGAGCGGACCATGAGGGCGTGGAGATCGTCGCGCGTGAGCTCGTGCGCCGTGAACCGAACGAGGGTGGGGTCGATCACAGGTCCCTCACGTAGCTGGGCGGAGACAAGGGGAGCGACCGCGCCGTCGCCCGGGTTGCGCCCAGCTTACACTGCCGCGCCCCCTTCCGGCGCGCCGGCGTGAGACCCCGACCAACTCGAAGTGCGATACACTTCGCTGGGTTCGACGCACATCCTCGTTTCGCGGAGGCGGCATGGCCGAGAAAGACAGGCGGGGTCCGTTGGCGGGCGTGAAGGTGCTGGACATGACCGAGCACATGGCCGGGCCCTACTGCACGATGATCCTCGCCGACATGGACGCGGAGGTGATCAAGCTCGAGCGGCCCGGCGCGGGCGACTCCTCGCGGGCCATGGGCGACGGCAGCGAGCGCAATCCCTACTTCCGCTACATCAATCGCAACAAGCAAAGCCTGACCCTCGATTACAAGTCGCCTCGCGGGCGCGAGATCTTCCTGAAGCTGGTGGCCACGGTGGACGTGCTCGTCGAGAACTATCGCCCCACCGTCATGGACCGCGCCGGGCTCGGCTACCACGTGCTCAAAAAGGAAAACCCGCGCCTCATCTATGCCCAGCTCTCGGGCTTCGGCTCCGACGGCCCCTATCGGGAAAAGGGCGGCTTCGATCTCATCGCCCAGGGCATGGGCGGGATCATGCACGTCACCGGCGAGCCGGACGGGCCCCCCACCTCGGTGGGCCTGCCCATCTGCGATCTCGGCACCGGCATGTGGGGAGCGCAGGGCGTGCTCGCCGCCCTCTTCGAGCGGCAGCGCACCGGGCAGGGACAGAAGGTCGAATGCTCGCTCCTCGAGACCGCCGTGGCGTTTTCGTCGTGGACGAGCGCGGGATGGCTCGCCGATCACGTGGAGCCCACGCGCATGGGCTCGCGCCATCGCCAGAACGCCCCCTATCAGCGCTTCGAGACCAAGGACGGCTACATGATGATCGGCGCGGCCGGCCAGGGCATCTGGGAGCGCTGCGCCAAAGCTCTCGGGCATCCGGAGTGGACGGAGTACCCGCGCTTCCGCCGCGGACCCGATCGCCGGAAGCATCGCTTCGAGCTCGAGAAGGAGATCACCTCCATATTGGCCACCGCGCCGACCTCGCACTGGATCAAGGCGCTGGATGACGCGGGCGTGCCCTGTGGGCCCGTGTACAACTACGAGCAGCTCTTCGCCGACCCGCAGGTGAAGCATCGCGAGATGGTCGTGCATGCCGACGACGCGGAGCTCGGGCGCGTGCCGCACATCCGCACCCCCATCCGCATGTCATCGAGCGACGTGGCGGTGCGCGACACCGCGCCCAGGCTCGGCCAGCATACCGACACGATTCTCGCCGGGTTGGGCTATGCGTCGGCCGATATCGACACGTTCCACCGCGATCGCGTGGTGTAGACGGGCGCCCCCTCACCCCCTCACCCTCACCCTCTCCCCTCGGGGGGCGAGGGAACGTGGACGACATGTCGATATTCCTGATCCGGCACGGGGAGACGCTGGGGAATGCCTCGCGCGCCGTCCAGATGCCGGACAATCCCCTTTCGCCCCGCGGCGCTGCCCAGGCGGAGCGGCTGGCCCGGCGTCTCGAGCGCGAAGGCATCGCCCTCATTCTTTCGAGCGACTATGCGCGCGCGGTAATGACGGCCGACTATCTCCGGCGCGCCACGGGCGCGCCCGTTCGCTACAGTCCGCTCCTCCAGGAGCGCAATTTCGGCGGCCTTCGCGGCACGCCCTATGCGGAGCTCGGCTTCGACATGTTCGAGCCGGACTATGCGCCGCCGAACGGCGAGACGTGGGAGGTCTTCCATGCCCGCGTCGATCGTGGGTGGGCGCTCGTGCAGGAAGCGGCCGCCGCCGTCGATGGGCATGTGGCCGTGGTGACGCACGGGCTCGTCTGCCGCTCCCTGGCCGCCCGCCACCTCGTACTTCCCCACGGGGAGCCGGCCCCGCTCGCGTGGGGGAACACGGCGCTCACCATCGTCGACTACCCGGCGCCGTGGCGGGTGCGGCTGCTCAACTGCATCGCCCACCTCGACGATCTCGAGGTCCGTCCCCTTCACGATTCCGGCGCGGTTTGAGGCCGCTCCCGGGCCTTGACAGGGTCCTTCCCGCGGGCGCAATCTCTCAGCCTGCGCGTCGCGCAGAATACATTCCCAAGCGGGCGATCCCCACAGGAGGGCTGACATGAAAGCTGCGGTATTTCACGGTCCGCATCAGGCGCTGACCATCGAGGAAGTCGACATCGACAAGCCCATGGGCCGCGAGGTGCTCGTGCGCACCGTCGCCTCCGGAGTCTGCCACAGCGACCTCCATTTCGTGGATGGCTTCTACCCCTTCCCCACCCCCGCCATCCTCGGCCACGAAGCGGCGGGGATCGTCGAGGAGGTCGGCCTCCAGGTGAGCGAGTTCAAGCCCGGCGATCACGTCATCGCCTGTCTCTCCGTCTTCTGCGGACACTGTGACTATTGCCTCACCGGCAAGACGCATCTCTGCCAGACTCGTCCGGCGCGCGCCAAGACGGATCCGCCCAAGCTCTCCTGGAAGGGCCAGCCCGTGAATCAGTTCGCGAACCTCTCCGCCTACGCGGAGAAGATGCTCGTGCACGAGAACGCTCTGGTGAAGGTCGACCAGGACATGCCCCTCGACCGGGCCGCCCTCATCGGCTGCGGCGTGACCACGGGCGTGGGCGCCGTGCTGAACACCGCGCGCATCGAGGCCGGCTCCACGGTAGCCGTATTCGGGGCGGGCGGAGTGGGGCTGGCGTGCATTCAGGGCGCGCGCATCGCGGGAGCGCGCATGATCATCGCGGTGGACGTCGTGGAGTCCAAGCTGACCACGGCCAAGGAGCTGGGGGCTACCCACGGGGTGAACGCGAAAACGAGCGATCCCGTGAAAGCCATTCGTGACTTGACGAACGGCGGCGTGGACTACTCCTTCGAGGCCATCGGCCTCAAGGTCGCCGCCGAGCAGTGCTTCGACTGCATACGCCCCGGGGGCACCGCCACCGTGGTGGGCATGATTCCCGTCGGGCAGAAGGTCGAGCTCGACGGCCCCATGTTCCTCCGCGAGAAGAAGATCCAGGGCTGCAGCATGGGCTCCAACCGCTTCAAGGTGGACATGCCGCGCTACATCGAGCTGTACCGGCAGGGCCGCCTCAAGCTGGACGAGATGATTACCCGCCGCGGCAAGCTCGAGGACGTGAACGAGTTCTTCCGCGCCATGAAGGCCGGCGAGGTTGCCCGCTCCGTCATGATGTTCTAGCCGGCGGACCCGATGTCGACCGGGGTGGAGGCACGGCCTCCGCCCCGGATCGAGCCCGTCTTCCTACCAGCAACCGGCTGGAGGTTTTGTGGCGGGACAGCCCCGCCCGCGTGATACGGTTTTCTTAGCTGGAATCTCGCTACGTCGGGTGACCTGATCGCCATGCCGAAGCCCGCTCCCATGCTCGCTCCCGAAATCTACGCGGCGGCTCTCGACGACTCGCCGTACTTCCGGTTCTACGAGCGGAGCCCGGTCACCCGCCTTCTCCTGGAGACGATTCCCCGCTATCTGCGACCGGGAGCTTCCGTGCTGGACATCGGCTGCGGCAACGCCATCGGGGCCTGCCACCTCGTCGCCGCGGGGGGACGCAATCTGACCTACGTGGGGATCGACGCGGACGCCGCCGTCTGCGAGTGGGCGCGAAAGGTCCTACGCAGCCTGTCCCCGAAGCGACTCCAGGGCCGTATTGTCACGCAGACGCTTCAGGAGCATCTCGCCACTCCATCCTCGCGCTTCGATCTGATCCTCTCGAGCTGGGCGTTTCGAAGCTGCGTGGACGTGAGACTGACCCATACCCATGAGCCGACCGGCCGCGCCATGGCCGGGCTGCTCTCTCACCGCGGAGTGCTGCTGGTCGGCGACGCCTTCATCGCGTCGGGGGCGACCAGCGAGGAGATCGCCCGCATTCACCGCCACCATGCGCGCTTGGTCGGCGATCGCGGCACCGGTCATCCCATCTTTCCGCCCGAGCTGATCGCCGCCCTCCTCGCGCAGGCGGGGCTCGAGCGTGTCGAGCGTCACGATGTTCCCGCCCTGCCCCTCGGCCGGTTTCTCCGCATCCCCCACGACCGATTCTGCCTGCAGGTGTTCCGTCGCGAGGGTGACGCGGCGTGAAAGCATCCGGGGGCCGCGCGCTCGGCTATGGGCTGGTGATGGGCCTGCTCCTGCTCTGGGAGGCGGCCAGCGTCACGCGCCTCCTCAACCCGTTCTACTTTCCGCCCGTGCACCAGGTCGCGCGAAGCCTCTTCGACGCCGCGCTCGACGGCCGCCTCGCCACCGCGCTCCTCACGAGCCTCGGTCGTGGCTTCGCCGGCTTCGCGGCCGCGGCCATCCTCGGCGTGGGGCTGGGCGCCCTCGCGGGCCGTCACCTCTTCTTCCGCCAGCTCATCGATCCGATCGTCGAGCTTCTCCGCCCGCTTCCCTCGCCCGCCATCATTCCGGTGGCCATCCTCCTCCTCGGTATCGACAGCTCCATGAAGGTCTCTATCATCGGCTGGGCCTGCTTCTTTCCCATCCTGCTCAACACGATCGACGGAGTTCGCAGCGTCCCGCCCGCCCTCGTGGAAACGGCGCGGAACTTCGGGCTCCGCTACGCGGAGACCCTCTTCACCGTGGTGTTGCCCGCGGCCACCCCCATGATCTTCACGGGTTTGCGCATCTCGTTGGCGGTGATGCTCATCCTCACCGTGGTGACAGAGATGGTGGCGGGCAGTAACGGCATCGGCTTTCTCCTTCTGGAAGCGGAGCGGACCTTTCGCATCGCGGACATGTACGGCTTCATCGTCGCTCTCGCTCTCGTCGGCTATGGTCTGAACCGCTTGTTCCTCCTCGTGGACCGCCGCGTGCTTGCCTGGCATCACGCCATGCACAAGGCCCCGACGCCATGACCACGTCCATCCTCGGCGTCCACGGCGTCGGCATGACCTTCGACGGCGCCGGGGGGCGCCACGCCGCCCTCGAGGACATCAGTTTCGACATCGGCGCGCGCGATCTCGTGGCCATCGTCGGCGAGAGTGGCTGCGGCAAGACGACCCTGCTCCGGATCATGGCCGGCCTCCAGCGTCCGACCACGGGCGAAGTCAGACTGGCGGGAGTGCCCATCGTTCGCCCCGAGCCGCAGGTATGCCTGGTCTTCCAGCACTACGCGGCCACCCTCCTGCCATGGCGGAATGCCATCGACAACGTGCTGTTCGGCCTGCGTCCCCGCGGCGCGGAGGGTCGCCAGCTTCGCCAGTCGGCCCTCGCTCTTCTCGATCGCATGGGGCTGGCCGCCGACGCCCGCCGCTTCCCGTGGGAGCTCTCGGGAGGCATGCAGCAGCGCGTGGCCCTCGCCCGGGCCTTGATCAGGCGACCGCGCGTCCTCCTCCTCGACGAGCCGTTCAACGCCGTGGACGAGCGCACGCGCGCGTCTCTCCAGGAGTTACTCCTGACCCTTCATCGCGAGGAGACCTGCAGCATCGTGCTCGTCACCCACGACCTCGACGAAGTCCTTCACTTGTCGCAGCGGATCGTCGTGCTGGCCGGCCGGCCGGCACGTCTCCGGCAGGTGATCGACGGCGCGGCCGGGCTCTCGCGAGAGGCTCTGCGCTCTCACCTCAGTATCGTCCGCGGCCGCCCGTAGACGAGACAGCGGCTCGATCCCATGCCTCTCCCCCTTTCGAAACGGCTCAGCCTCCTGATTCTGGGCGCGCTTGCCCTTCCCGCGGCGGCGGGCGCCGCGCCGATGCTGCGCGTGGGATCCATCCCCATCGCGGGCAATGTCGCGCTCTACTGCGCGATGGACTACGGTGGGCTGGCCGCGGAGGGTATCGAGATCCAGTCGACGGACTTTCAGAGCGGCACGAGAATCGTGGAGGCCCTGGCCGGCGGCTCCCTCGACATCGGCCTCTCCGCCACTCTGTCCGTGCTGCAGGCCGTGCAGCAAGGTCTGGATCTCGTCATCGTCGCGCCGGCCTCCTTCAAGGCGGCGGACAACCGCGCCCCCACCAGCGCCCTCGTGGCTCGAAAGGACGCCGGCATCGCCGGGCCCGCTCAGCTCCGGGGCAAGACGATCGCCGTGAACTCGCTGCGAAGCCTCGACTATCTCATCGCGGCCGAGTACCTGGGCCGGGGCGGCGTATCGCCGCGCGACGTGACCTGGCAAGAGCTGAGCTATCCCCACATCGTGCCCGCGCTCGACAACGCGCGAGTGGACGCGGCCTTCGTCGCCGAGCCGTTCCTGTCCATCCTCCGCGGCGGAGACCGCGTCACCGTCCTGTCCACCGCCCTCGACATCATCCCGGGATCCTCGACGGCGTCCTATACCGCCCTCCGCTCGTGGACCCAGAGCCGGCAGGCCGTGCTGGAGGCCTTCCTCCGGGGTCTCCGCCGCGGCATCGACGTCTGCGAGCGCGATCCCCAGAAGATGCGTGATGCCCTCGTCAAGCACACCGGGGTCAAGCCGGCCCTCGCGCAGCAGATCGGCCTCCCTGTCCTCCGGCCCACCCTCCGCCCGGTTGATCTTCTCCCCCTCATGGAGCTGGCGCGCCGTCATGGACTGCTCGTCCGCGAGGTGGACATCGAGCGTCTGCTCTCACCCGGAGCCACGCGATGAACGATGACGACATCCTGGCGCGGGTCATTGCCCTCGCCACGAGCATCGCCGGGCCCGAGCGCACACCGTCGGAGGTCGGGCCCGACACTCCCCTCACCGACGGCGGATTCTGGCTCGACTCCGTGGCCCTCGTCGAAGTGATCGTGGCCTGCGAGGCCGAGTTCTTCGTGGAGTTCGATTCGGAAGAGGACCTGACCACCGCGGCTCTTGAAAGCATCGGCAGCCTGGCCACGGTGATACAGCGGAAGCTTGACGAATGACCCGGCCCCTCGCGCCGCCCGCCGTGCTGTTCAAGGGACGGACATGGTCTTCGGGAGAAATGGCGGCGATGGCCGCCGGCTGGCGTGCGTATCTCGTCCGGGCGCTCGTCCCTCCTCCGCCCCTCGTGGCCATACCGCTCGCCAACCGTCCGGACTCCGTCGCTCTCTTTCTCGCCCTCACGGCGGGCTCGGCCGTCGCCATGGTTCTTTCCGAGGATCCGCGAACCTGGCGGACCTCGCCGCCCATCCCCGCCCATACGCCGCTCGTCCTCACGCCTGAGCAGGGACAACTGGCCGGACCCGCTCAGGCGTGCGGCTTCCGGCCCGTGATCATGCCGAAGGGTGGCGCAACCGCGGACGGGCAAGACCTCTCGATCTTCACTCTTCCTGCGCTCATCTTCGCGAGCTCCGGGACCACCGGCTTGCCCAAGCCCGCCTACAAGGCTACCGCGGGCATGTTTCGATCGGCGGCGGCCACCGCCGAGCTGCAAGGCGTTCCGCGGGGCGCCGGTATCATCGCAGCGCTGCCGTTGAGCACGAATTACGGCTTCCTGTCCGGCCTCGCGCTCGCCACCGCCGTGGGAGGCCGACTCGCTCTGCTCGAGCGCTTCGACCACCGCATCGTGCTCTCGCACTTCGGCTCGCGCGAGTTCCACTTCTTCTCCGCGACGCCCCTGATGGCAGACATCCTCAGCCGTTGCCCACTCGACGGACCGCCGCCGCCCCCACCGGCCGCCGTGATTTCGAGCGCCGGACACTTGCCCCCGGCCGTGTTCCGCGCCTTCAAGAAACGCTTCGGCGAAGGACCCCGGGGAACCTACGGCTCCACGGAGGGGAATCTCGTCTGCGCGGTCCGGCCCGGCGACCCGGAACAGCCGGACCGCGTGGGCCGTCCTGCCCCCGGCGTCGCGGTCAGGATCGGTGATGATCCGCGCCGTCCGGCGTCGACCGGCACGTCGGGTCGCGTCTGGTACTCCTCGCCCTGGTACATGGAAGGCTACGGCTTCCCCGGCGCGCTCGAGCCGCGCGAGGAGATCGAGGGCTGGTATCCCACCACTGACCTCGGCGTGCTGGACGCGACCGGCGCCTTGACCCTGCTCGGACGCAGCGACGACTGCTTCAAGACGCAGGCCGGCTATCTGGTCAACCCGGCGGAGGTGGCCATGGCTCTGCGCCGCCACCCCGTCGTGGTCGACGTGGCCGTGGTGCCTCTGCACGCCTCTAGGGGGGCGGTCATCGGAGCCCTCGTCGTGTCCGAAGGTGCGCTGGATCCTGCCTCGCTCAGAAGTCACGCGGCACGGGTTCTCCCCGCGTCGCATCAGCCCCAGGTGATCCGGGAGACTTCCGCACTGCCGAGAATGACGAGCGGGAAGATCGACAGGACCGCATGCATCGAGCTTCTCGAGTCGCCCGCTCCCCAGGTCGCCTCGTGAAACCGCGTTCGATGCCCCTCGAGCCCCTGCAGGTCATGCTGCTGGACGTGTGGAAGAGCGTGCTCGAGATCGAGACCATCGGGATCGACCAGAGCTTCGTCAGCGTCGGAGGCACTCCGGAACGGCTCGAGCAGATGGTCGACCGCGCAGGCGACGTCTGCGGACGACCCATTCCGCCGGACCTTCGCGGGATGGCGGTGACCATCGAAGAGCTCGCGGCGGGGCTGCAGCGTCCGGCGCGCGAAGCCGCACAGGGCCGACGGCCTTATATAGCGCGCAATGTGGACCCGCGCGCCACGCGGCCGCCGCTTTTCTTCCTGCATGGCGACTACGCGGGGGGCGGGCTCTACTGCCTTCAGCTCGCCGTCCATCTCGGCCGCGACCAGCCGCTCTACGCGATCGCCCCCCACGGTCTCGACGGCGAGCCGCTACCCCCCAGCATCGAAGACATGGCCACGGAGCGGCTCGGGACGCTCCGCGCGCTCCAGCCCACCGGCCCATACTTCTTGGGCGGCTACTGCAATGGCGCCATCGTCGCCTTCGAGATGGCGCGGCAGCTCTGGGCCGAGGGAGAGCGCGTGGAGCGGCTCGTCCTCGTCACTCCCGTCGTCTTCCCGCCCCTCGCTTCCCTGGAGAGCGTCGGCCGCCTGAGAAGCGTGCCCCTCCGTGCCCTGCCCGCGCTCGTGCGCGACGGTCTGGCCTGGCGCCTGAGGAGCCTTCCCTCACGATGGCCAGGTCGAAACATCCCTCTCCCACCTCGGAGCAGCCATCCGGGAGTGGCGGCGGCGGCCGCGGCTCGAGACCGGCTCACCGTCGAGTATTCGCGTCGCATGCGGACCTACTGGCCTCGGCCCTACCCCGGCACGGTCACCCTGCTCCATACGCGCCCCGCCACCGCCCATGCCGCTTCAGATCCGAGCGGACCTTGGTCACGCCTCGCCGCGCGCGTGGAGGCTCAGGCAATTCCGGGAGAGCATCTCTCGTGCATCACCACCTACGTGCGCGAGCTGGGGCGCTGCATCCGCGCCTGCCTCGATGGTCCGGCTCGGTGACGCAGCCCCTCGTCAGGACCTGACCCTGAGGCTCGCGGGCAGGGTCTGTCCCTCCACGGGATCGGCGACGGCGTCCTCGAGGGTGCGCGCCGGGCGCCACTGGCTCGCCGGGCGAACGTGGCCGTCGGTACCGATCTGGTCGATGTTCCAGTAGATCTCCAGGTTGTTGCCGTCCGGGTCCGTGAACTCGATGGCGATCTGGCAGCCCGCGCGGCGACGGCCCTCGAAGACGATGGGCACGCCGTGCTGCCGTAGCCAGGCGCGGGCGCGGAACACCTCGTCGAGTGATCCCACCTCGAAGGCAAAGTGGTTGAGGCTGCCCCCCGCCGCCTTGGTCGCCTCGCGGTCGCCCGCGGCCTTCTTGCCGCCTCCGATCAAGGCGATCCCGTGATGGTCGACATTGACGCAGAGAAAGACCATGCCGCCGGGCATCATGCCGTCCGGATAGCGGTCGGTGACGCGCAGGCCGAGCACATCCGTGTAGAAACGCGTGGAGACGTCGAGGTCGCTCACGTTGAGCACGACGTGCCCGATTTTCCGGAGCTGGAATTCCATGTCGATCTCCTTTTCCGTTATCCGCCGAGGAGCACGAAGCGGCGGCGGCCGACCTGCCCTTCGTCGAGGGCGCGCCAGGCCGCATCCGCCTGGGGCTTGAGCCGCTGCCAATCGTCGGTCCGCATCAAGACCCGCTCCTTGGGCGAAGCGGCGAGTAGTGCCCTCGCCTCCTTCTCACTCCTGATCTCACGCACCGGAGTGCGCAGATAGAAGTCCCAGGCGAGATTGGCGTCGGGATAGGCGAGCAGTGGCTGCGCGGGATCGAGCTTGGTTGCCACCCGCCGCGCCACCCCAGGGTAGTCATTGACTCGGGTGAAGCGGGCTGGATACTCCAGCGCCGTCACCGCGAGCGCGATGACGAGGCCGGCGGCGAGCCACGCGGAGGCGACGAGACCGCTCTGATCGACGCGGAGGCTCAGGAGTGCCGCCGCCGCCCCCCCCACGAGCGCCACCGCCACCGTCCAGCGCTCCCACGGGGCGGCAGGAAGGAAGACCGCGTCGGTGCCCGAGACGGTGCCCCAGATCAGGAAGGCGCCCGCCCCTATCGTCACCACGAGGTAGACGGCGGCCGCCCAGTCCAGGAGACCGCGCGCCCGCTCCGCGCCGCGCACGCAGAACTCCGCGACGAGGAGAGCGAAAAGCGGCCAAAGCGGCAAGAAGTAGCGCGCCCGCTGCTCACCAGACAGACTGAGCAGCGCCATGAGAGTCGCCGCCCACAGCAGGAGCCTCTTTCGGGCAGGATCGGGCTCGCGGGTCCACCACCATGCCGCGGGAAGCAGGAAGAAGGCCCACGGCAGGAAGCGCGCGAGATGGACGGCCAACTCCTCGAGGCGGGAGGTGACCGCGCTCTTGAAGTACCAGCCGAGGTAGTCCGTCATCACCACGGCGCGTCCGTAGCTCTTCTCGCCCTGGAGAAGATAGGGCAGGAGCCACGGCAGAGCGGTCAGGGCGAGGAGAGCCAGGCCCCAGGCGAGCCGCAGCCGCTTGAGGCCGCTCCAGCCATCGGTGGTCAACGACGTGACCACCGCGGCCGCCAGCACCATGAGGGCGGCCGGCCCTTTGCTCGCGAGACCGCCCGCCACGCACAGGTAGAACCAGATCAGCGGCCCCCGCGGACTCTGCGCGCGCCCGGCCGCGAGATAGAAATAGAGGGCCCAGCTCATCCAGGCCGTCAGCATCATGTCGGTCAGCACCTTGTGGGCCATGATGAAGTAGAAGGGGCTGGTGGCGAGCACGAGCGCGGAGGCGAGGCCGACCGCCGTTCCCCAGAGCAGGCGGCCGATGGCGAAGACGGCGAGCAGCCCCACGAGAGCCGAAACGACCGAGGCGATCGGCGCGGTGGCGTCGGTGACCGCGCGGAAGGGCAAGGCGAAGAGCGCCACCGTCCAGAAGAAGAGCGGCGGCTTGTTGAGATACACCTCGTCACGAACACGGGGCAGTATCCAGTGGCCGTGCTCGGCCGCCTCGCGCGCGAGCAGGCTATAGCGAGCCTCGTCCTGATTGTCGAGGGGACGCCGGCCCAACGGCAGGGCGAAGATCACGGCGCTCACGAGGAGCAGCGCGGCCAGAGCCAGGACCGCGTCGCGCGCGGTGACGCGGCGCTTGGCGGCGTGGCGCCTGGTGACGCCTCGCTTCAGATCACGCCCGCACGTCGCGCGCGGTCCGCGATCTTCTTCGCACGAGTGAGATGTGGCTGGTCCATCATCTGGCCCTTCCAGGCAAACGCGCCCGCACCCTTCTTCGCGTGTTCCTCGAAGGCGGCGATGAGAGCCAGCGCGTCCTCCGCTTCCGCCTTCCCCGGCGTGAACTCCTGGTTGATCACCTCGATCTGCCCCGGGTGTATGGACATCTTGCCGCTGAATCCCATGGCCACGCCCTCGCGACACTCCCGCCGGAGCCCATCGAGATCAGGGATATCGGTGTAGACGGTGTCCAGCCACTCCACGCCCGCGGCGGACGCCGCCACCGCGCACATGACGCGGGCGTGGCGGGGGATGTCGAGGTAGCGCCCCGCCTCGTCGCGCACGCGCGGCAGCCCCATGGCCGCAGAGAGATCCTCGATGCCCCAGGAGAGGGCGGCGATGCGCGGGCTCGCCGTGGCCACCTCGGCGATGTTGAGAAGGCCCTGCGGCGTTTCCGTGGCGATCAGGATGAGCTTGGTCGACCCGAAGGGCAGCCCGTGCTTCTCCTCCAGACGCTCGAGCTCGGCGCCGACCCGACGCACGTCGGCGGCGGTGCGCGGCTTGGGCACGAGATAGCCATCGGGCCGCGCCGCGATGGTCTCCTCGAGGTCGGGCACCGCGTGATCGGTGAAGATTGGATTCATCCTGATCCAACGCTCGCGCCCGCCGAAGTCCAGCGTCTCCAGCCAGCGCCTGACCAGGGGTCGCGTGGCGGGCTTCAAGGGCGGCGGCACCGCGTCTTCGAGATCCAGAATGAGCCCGTCGGCGGGAAGAGTAAGGGCCTTGGCCATCATCCTCTCTTGACCGCCGGGAACGAAGTGGAGCGAGCGGCGCACGCTCAGCCTTTCTTCCGGCGCAGCATGGCCGCCCGCCGGCAGCGCATGACGAGAGCGCCGTGCTGGTTGCGGGCCCGATGCTCGAAGGTGACGATGCCCCATTCGGGACGCGACTTCGACTCGCGCTTCTCCACCACTTCCGTCTCCGAATAGATCGTGTCGCCGTGGAAGACGGGCTGGGGGAACTCGACCTTCTCGAAGCCGAGATTGCCCACGGTCGTCCCCAGTGTGGTGTCGCTCACGGAGAGCCCCACCGCGACCCCCAGGGTGAAGAGGCTATTGACCAAGGGCTTGCCGAATTCGGCTTGGGCCGCGGCGTGAAAGTCGACGTGGAGCGGCTGGGGATTCATGGTGAGGCACGAGAAGAAGACGTTGTCGGCCTCGGTGACGGTGCGGCCGGGCTGGTGCTGGAACACCTGTCCGACCAGGAGCTCTTCGAAGAGCTTGCCGGCCATGGAAATCCTCCGGTCAGCAGACGGGGCGCTGGAGAACCTGGGGATCGAGCTTGCGGACGAGGAGCTGGCCGTCGGAGGTTGACCCCAGGAGCTTGCCGCGCTCTGCGATCACGCGGCCGCGCAGGATGGTGAGCACGGGCCAGCCCGACACCTGCCAACCTTCCCACGGACTGTAGTCTGTCACGTGGAAATCCTCCTTGACGAGCGTCTTCCTGATCTTGGGATCCATCAGGGCGAAGTCGGCGTCGCTACCCGGGGCGATCACGCCTTTGCGGGGGTAGAGGCCGAAGATCTTCGCGGCATTGGTGGCGGTGATGTCGGCGAAGCGCTCGAGGGTCATGCCGCGCTTGCCCACGCCCTCCGTGAAGGCGATACCGAGGCGCGCTTCCGCGCCCACGTTCCCGCCCGTGACGTCCTCGATGGTGCGCCCGCGCAGCTTCAGCTCGAGGCTCGTCGGGTACTCGTCCGTGGCGAGGGTGGACAGCCCCCCGTACACGAGCCCGTCCCACAGCGCCTTCTGGTCCTCGGGAAACTTCAATGACGGATAGGTGTGCGAGCAGAAGCCGCGCGGCGTCTTGTAGTACTCGGCGTTGAAGCAGGCGTACTGATGCAGGGTCTCCCCGTAGACGGGCATGCCGAGGGAGCGCGCCTCCCCGATCGCGTCCACGCCCTCCCGGGCCGAGGTGTGGACGAAGTACACGGTGGCGTCCATGGCCTTGGCGAGCGCGATGGTGCGCCGGAAGGCCAAGAGCTCGGACAGCTTGGTGTGCACCAGGTGCATGTTCGTGCCGTCCAGCCGCCCTTCTTCGCGAAAGCGCTCGTAGTTGAACTGGACGAGGTCTTCGTCCTCCCCGTGGACGACCATGATGCCGCCGTGCTGGGCGACTTTCTCCATGGCGAGGCCGATGCGCCCGAAGTCGAGACGATTGCCCGCGCGCTTCGGATGCGGGGGCAACACATTGGTGGTGAAAACCTTGAAGGACGGGTGACCCTGCTGTATCGCCTCGGGGATCTGGTCGAAAACGCGCAGGGGGAGTGCGCCGGCCAGGGTGATGTGAAAGGCGTAGTCCACGTGCGACTGTCCCTTCCACCTCTCGGCGCGCTGCTCGAGCACGGGCATGATCTCGCCGCCGGGGCGGACGTAGCAGAAGTCGATGTGGGTCGTGGTGCCGCCGCAGGCCATGCCCCGCGTGTCTTCCTCGGGGCCGAGGGTGATGGACGGCGACTCGGGGTGCGACATGATGCCGTGCGCGAGGTGGGTGTGTGGCTCGACGCCCCCGGGGGCCACGATGAGCCCGGTGGCGTCGATGACGCGACTCGCCTCGCCGGGTAGCGTGCCGGGAGCGCCCAGAACCGCGATGCGTTCTTCCTGCACGCCCACGTCCCAGGCGCCGACACCTTGGGGAGTGATGACGCGTCCGCCGCGGATCACGAGATCGAGCACGCGCCGAGCCTAGCCCAAGCGGCCGAGGGCGTCAAATGATGCTATAACCTCCAGCCATGGCCGACCTCGGACCCGACGACGTTCTCCAACTTGCCGCGGCGCTGTCCCTGCCCCTGAACGGTGAGGACGCCACGGAGATCGCCCACCGGTTGAACGCCTTCCTAGACGCGTTGGCGGCGCTCGACGCGCTGCCGCTGGAGCGAGTGGAGCCGTGGCCCACCCGCCCCGAAAGCTACGCATGAGCACCGCGGCCGACGATCTCGCTTTCGCCGGCGCCGCGCGTCAGGCCTCGCTCATTCGCGAGAAGCGAATCTCCCCGGTCGAGCTGGTCACCACCTATCTCGATCGCATCGGGCGACTCGACGGCCGCCTGCGCGCCTTCATCACCGTCTGTAGCGAGAGCGCTCTCGCCGAGGCGGAGCAGGCTCAGGCGGAGGCGGCCACGGGGGCGTGGCGCGGCCCGCTCCACGGCATTCCGTTCGCGGTGAAAGACCAGCTCGACACGGCGGGCATCCTGACCACGTCAGGTTCGGCTCTCCTGAAGGGCAATGTCCCCTCGGAAGACTCGACGGTGGTGGCGAAGCTCAGGGCCGCGGGCGGAATTCTCGTGGGCAAGCTCAACCTGACCGAGTTCGCCTTGGGCGGCACTCTCCGCTTCCCCTACGGACAACCGCGCAATCCCTGGAATCCGGAGCATGACCCAGGGGGATCGTCCTCCGGATCAGGCATCGCCGCCGCGGCCGCCCTCTGCTCGCTCACGCTCGGCGAGGACACGGGCGGCTCGGTGCGAAGTCCCGCTTCGTACTGCGGCGCCGTCGGGCTCCGGCCGACGTGGGGGCGCGTCTCGCGCCACGGCTGCTTTCCCGCCGCGTGGTCCATGGACCAGGTAGGCCCCCTGACCCGCACCGTGGAAGACACCGCGCTCGTGCTGGCGCTCATCGCGGGCTATGACGCCAAGGATCCGACCACGAGCCGCCGCGCTGTTCCGGACTACCGGGCCGCCCTCGCCGCCGGCGTGAAGGGCATGCGAATCGGTGTCATCACCGAGCTGGTAGACGGCGCCGATACTCAGGCCGAGGTGCGCGAAAGCGTGAGGGAGGCGGCGCGAGGGCTCGCCACGCTGGGCGCGAGGCTGGAAGACATCTCGCTCCCCCTCATTCCTCACGCCGGCGGCGTCTTCATGGCCCTCTGCGACTCGGAGGCGGCGGGCCGGCACAAACTCTGGCTCGCCACGCGCCCCGAGGAATACGATGCGGGCACGCGGCGGCGGCTCGTGGCCGCCGGCCTCATTCCCGCCGTGCCCCTCCACCGAGCCGCGCGAGCCCGCGCGCTGATCCGCGAGCAGGTGCTGGAGGCGCTCGGGAAGTTCGACCTCCTCCTCGCGCCCACTTCGCCTCATCCGGCACCCGCCATCACCTTCCACACGGCGCCCGTCACGAGCAAGGAGGAGGCGGCGCGGCGCTTCTTCGGCCGTCGCTCCTACACCACGCCCGCCAGTCTCGCGGGAGTGCCCGCGATTTCGGTGCCCTGCGGCTTCACCGCCGCCGGCCTTCCCATTGCTCTACAGCTCATGGGCCGGCCCTTCGCGGAATCCACAATACTCGCCGCGGCCGGCGCCTGGGAAAACGCTGCCGGGCTCGTGGGACGCCGTCCCCCTCTTGCGGCCAGCTAGTTGCAGACACAAGAGTTCGCCCCACCGGCCTGGTGTTTCGAGGGAGGTGCGCCACCATGACTGAGCCGACGCTGCACACGCTGACCCTACGCTTGGATCGTCTGGAGCGGGAGCGCCACCCCGGCGTGGGTTACCGCGTCCCGAGGAGAAGGGTAGGAACGGCGGCGGCACGAAAGACTTTGTCCGGCACATTGCCGAACAAGCGCTGGAGCCAGGTGCGGCGGGTCGTGGCCAAGGCGATGAGATCGGCCCCGAAGACTTCGGCCTCGCCCACGATCTCCTCCACTGGGTCTCCGAATCTCACGACCGTCTCCACGGGAACTCCATCGAGCTGTGCCTCGGCCGATCTCAGATGCTCCAGGCCACTCGCCTCCAGGCGCTCCATCTCCTGATCCTCGTAGGCGACGACCCGACCGTGATCGCCGACCTGCAGCCTCGGGATGGGCGAGACGTGGAGCAAACGCACGGTGGCCCCGCTGCTCCGGGCGATGTCACTCACCAGCGGCAGCACCGATTCGGCCGTATCACTTCGATCCAGCGGCACCAAGATTCGCTTGGTCATTTCTCATTCCTCCTTGCCTTCATTGTTGAGACGAGGAGGAGGGGGCAAACGATTCCCGTTCTTTTGAGGGCGGCGACCGATTCGGACACCGAGCCGCCCGATCAGGCGGTGACGCCGCCGTCGATGGTCAGGCTGGCGCCGATGACAAACCCCGCCTCGGGACCGGCGAGGTAGGCAACCATGGCGGCGATTTCCTCGCCTCGACCGAGGCACTCTCCACCCCGAGCCGCTTCGCGATGGCCGCTCCGATGCCCCGGGACCCACCGGTGACCAAGGCAACCTTTCCCTCGAGCGCCTTCGTCATGGTGACGTCCTCTCGATCCGGCGCAGCTACAGATTCTTGTACTTGTCGTTGACCTGCCTGAGCAGGGCGTCTCGCCGGTCGCGCGCCTCCGTCTCCGCTCTGCGCTTCGCCTCGGCGGCTTCGTCGGCGGCCACCTGCGCGTTGGCTTCGGTAATCCAGAGGTCGATGTACCGGATCCACTCCGGCACCAGTTCCTCCTCGCTGGCGAAGAGCAGGCCGCGCTCGCGATCGAAGACCACGCGGTCCGAGTCGATCTCCCCCTTCGAGGGGTTGGCGACAATCCTGAACACATAGATCCAGTGACCGGCCGGAGGCTCGTTCAGCTTGACCACGAAGGAATAGAGGCCATCCGACACGCCGACCGCCTCCGGCGGTCCCACGCGCTCGATCTTGTCCATTGCCTAGTGCGGCACGAGGGCCCACAGCGGTTCGAGGTTCTTGCGGTCGGGCTTGAGCAGCCCCACCCCGGGAGCATTCACCAGCTCTACGATCTTGTCGTTGATGGGCGTCTTGACCCCGACCTGTTTGCCCTGTTCCGAGACATAGCCGTTCAGGTAGTTGATCTCGGTGCGGCGGCCCTTCATCACGTCCTGCAGCATGGAGGGGCGTCCCCCCACCCGGCTCTTGGCGTCGCGCGCCATGTCGGCCTCCACCTCCGCGAGTCCTTTTCCCTCGGCGGCGTCGACAAAGCGCTGGGCGTCGATGCTGTAGATTGGCTCGACCTCGTAGCCGCGCGCGCGCCCGACCTGAATCACCTCGGCCGCCGCGAAAACGGCGATGCGCCTCGGCACGTCGTTGGTCCGCGCCTCGGCGGAGTCGTAGCCCGAGAGGCCGGAGATGGGATTGACCATGCAGTTGACTGCCAGCTTCGACCAGCGCTCGCCCCAGAGATTGGTGGTGACCTTGGTGGCCGCGACATCGTTCATGATGCGGGCGATCTCGCGGGCCCTCGGGGTCTCCTTGCCGTCGTGCTCGCCGATCTTGAATCCCAGCGATCCCGTGTCCGTGCGGATGGCGTGGCCCGCTTCGTACATGCCGGCGCTGATGGTGATGACACAGCCCAGGGTTCGCTCCCGGCCCGCCACTCCGGCCACGCGCTCGTCGTTGATCCCGTTCTGAAAATCCACCACCACGCCGTCCGGCTTGCGGAGATTGGCCACCGCCATGGCCGTCGCCCACTCCGTGTCATAGCTCTTGACCGAGATGAAGACGTAGTCGAAGGGCTCGCGGAGGCCCTGCATCTCGTGGATGTGAAGCGCCTTCACGGGCACCACGTGCTCGCCGCAGGTGCCCGACAGCCGGAGCCCTACCTTCTTCATCGCCTCGACATGCTCCGGCCACTGCTCCATGAGGGTGACGTCGTGGCCGGCCTTGGTCAGCATGCCGCCGACGACAGAGCCGATGGCCCCCGCGCCAATGATCCCGATCCTCGTCGCCATATCTCCCCCTACGGTAGTTGGTGAATGCGAACACTCCCGAGCCAGGTCAGGAGTCTATCATTGTCGCCGCGGGCATTGTCGCCGCGGGCATCGTCGCGGGTTGCATCGTTGCGGTGGCCGTTTGAGTCCCGTGCGGGTTTTCGGTATAACTAGGCTTCCATGCCCACCGACCTTCTG